>Ga0055536_1002381_pt1 | contig 10605 bp, 8 predicted proteins | sample AraplaCvi_mLB_r2_FD_55037 | JGI IMG/M metagenome (GOLD analysis project Ga0055536, IMG submission 55037) | Arabidopsis root microbial communities from North Carolina, USA - plate scrape MF_Cvi_mLB_r2 | ecosystem: Host-associated > Plants > Roots > Endosphere | place: USA: North Carolina...
GGTGCCGGCGGTGAGTTTTTCGAGAACCAGCCGGTCGAGGTCGGCGCTGAAGGGAAGGGCGTGGTCGCGGGCATCGCGCCTGCCGCCGGGAAACACGTAGACGTCGGGCATGAAGACATGACCGCTACCGCGCCNGCCCATNAGCACCCGCGAGCTGCCGCCAGAACGGTCGATCAGGATCAGCGAAGCCGCATCCTTGGGNGTCACGCCGGCGACGCGCGCATGCTTCGGCGTATCCATTGCAAACGGAGCATGTTCCTCGGCGGAGGATGTCATGCGATCGGTCCGCCCCGGCCGGGATCGACCGCCTCGTCCTCGGTGCCGCCGAAGCCATGCATCTTCAGGGCCCACTGGAACCCGATGACGCCGCCCTTGATCGGCTGGATGGTCAAGATCGCCGCGAGGACCGCCAACGGCACCCAGATCGCCAGATGCACCCAGGGAGAAACCCGCAGCGTCATGTCGGTCAGCATGTAGCCGGTCATCAGCACATGGCCGACGACGACGATGACAAGATAGGCCGGCAGGTCGTCGGCGCGGTGGTGGGAGATTTCCTCGCCGCAGACGGCGCAGGTATCGACCGGTTTCAGGAAGGCCCGGAACAGGCGGCCGGTGCCGCAGGCAGGACAGGTGGAGAGCAAGCCCCGCTTGATGGATCGCCCCAGNGGCCTTTCGGCCTCCTGAGCTCCACCATATCGGACGGTCCGTTCGACCTGTTTCTGCATGCCTTATCTCCTTCGTCCGCCCCGCGGAGGCCGCGTGCCGGGTTGTGCCCGGCCGCGCCGCCCCGATTTGTGGAAGGAGCGGGTCGCGGTCGGCAGTTTCTTGCCCTCGCTCAGCATTTCGAACTGCAGCGCACCGGCAAGCGGGATCGCCTGCTTCAGCCGCACATCGACCGTATCGCCGAGCTGGTAGCCGAGACCGGTCTTCTCTCCCGACAGTGCCTGATGCGCCTCGTCGTAGATGAAGTAGTCGTTGCCGAGCGTGGATATAGGTATGAATCCGTCAGCGCCATAGGTCGGAAGCGAGACAAATAGTCCCGCCTTGGTGACGCCGGAGATGCGGCCGACGAATTCCTCGCCGATGCGCTCCGAAAGATGATGCGCGATCAGCCGGTTGATCGTGTCGCGCTCGGCAGCCATCGCGCGGCGCTCGAAGGTCGAGATTTCTGCGGCGATATCGTCGAGCTGGGCTTCNTCGTCGGGCTTGATGCCGCCTTCGCCGAGGCCGAGCGANCCGACCAGCGCGCGGTGCACGATNAGGTCCGCATAACGGCGGATCGGCGAGGTGAAATGCGCGTATTTCATCAGGTTGAGGCCGAAATGGCCGATGTTCTCGGGNCTGTAGATCGCCTGGCTCTGCGAGCGCAGCACCATCTCGTTGACCATCACCTGGTGCGGCGTGTCTTCGGCCTTGGCGAGGATGCCGTTGAAGGAATTGGCGCGCATCTGGCCGCCCTTGGCCATCGGGATGCCCAAAGTCGCGAGGAACTCGCGCAGCGTCTCCTGCTTGGCGAGCGACGGCGCGTCGTGGACGCGGTAGATCAGCATCTGCCGCTTCTTCTCCAGCGTCTCGGCGGCGGCGACGTTCGCCTGGATCATCATCTCCTCGATGAGCTTGTGCGCATCGAGCCGCTCCGGCACGAACACCCGGTCGACGGTGCCGTCGGGCTTCAGCAGGATCTTGCGCTCAGGCATGTCGAGCTCGAGCGGCTGGCGGCGGTCACGGCCGCGTTTCATCACGCCATAGGCGTGCCACAGCGGCTTGAGGATCGGATCGAGCAGCGGCCCGGTCTTGTCGTCCGGCTTGCCGTCGATCGCCGCCTGGGCCTGTTGATAGGAGAGTTTGGCGGCGCTCTTCATCATGATCCGGTGGAAGGTGTGGCCGGCCTTGCGGCCTTCCTTCGAAAACACCATGCGCACGGCAAGCGCCGGCCGGTCTTCGCCTTCGCGCAGCGAGCAGAGATCGTTGGAGATGCGCTCCGGCAGCATCGGCACGACGCGGTCGGGAAAATAGACCGAATTGCCGCGCTTCAGCGCCTCGCGGTCAAGCGCCGAGCCGCTGCGGATNTACCAGGAGACGTCGGCGATCGCGACGGTGACGATGACNCCATCCGGATTGTCGGGCGAGGGATCGAGCTCCGCATAGACNGCGTCGTCATGATCCTTGGCATCGGCCGGGTCGATGGTGATCAGCGGNAGCGAGCGCCAGTCTTCGCGATGGGCCATCGAGGCNGGCTTCGCCGCCTCGGCCTCGTCCAGNACCTGTTTCGGGAAGATATGCGGAATGCCGTGCGAATAGATGGCGATCATCGAGATCGCCTTTTCCGAACCNACCGATCCGACGACCGACAGAACCCGGGCGCGCGGCAGGCCGAAGCGGCCGGAGCGGACGACTTCCGTNTCGACCAGGTCGCCGTCCTTCGCATCGGCGATATCGGCGGGNTCGATCACCATTTCCTCGCCGCGCCGGTCGATCGGCAGCAGNCGCAACTCGCCGTCGGCAAGCTTCTGGACGACGCCGAGCGAGGCGCCGCGGCGCTTGTCGATGATCTTGATGACGCGGGCGGTATAGGCTGGGCCGCTGCGGTCCTTGTTCGGGAAGATTTTTGCCAGCACCCGGTCGTTGAGCCCGGCGGCGGGCGCCTTGCCCTTGCCGCGATTGTCCGACGACTGGCGGATCAGCACGGCAGGCGCCGCGCCCAGTTCCTCCGGCCATTCGGCCGGCCGGCCGATCAATTCGCCGTCCTTGTCGCGGGTGGTGATGTCGAGCACCGTGACCGGCGGCAAAGCGTCAGGCCGGGTGAGCGACTTGCGGCTTTTCTTGAGCAGGCCTTCCTCTTCAAGCGTCCGCAGCAGGTCCTTCAGTTCGACACGGGTGTCGCCCTTGAGGCCGAACGCCTTGGCGATCTCGCGCTTCGAACCCTTGTCGGGATTGTCGGCAATGAATTCGAGCAGAACGTCGCGCGGCGGCACGGCACCATGGATGATCACCGGCTTCCCCGTGGGGGAAGCGGCGTTGCCTCGGATGGCTTTGTCGGGGCGTTTTCCCTGATGTCTCGATCTGTCGCGCGGTTCTCTCACGTTCCCGTCTTCTTCGCCTTCGGTGCGGCCTTCTTTGCCGGAGCCTTGGCCTTGGTGGCCGTTTTGGCTTTCGGTGCCGCCTTCTTGGTGTCGGTCGCTGCCTTGGCGGCGGCCTTCTTCGGCTTCGCCTTGGCCGACGGCGCCTTGCCGCCCTTTTCGATGATGAAGGCCATCGCCTGTTCCATCGTCACCGATTGCGGGTCTAGCCCCTTCGGCAGCGTCGCGTTGACCTTGCCCCAGTTGACGTAAGGGCCGTATTTGCCGTCGCGCACGGTGATCGCGCCGCCGTCCGGATGGTCGCCGAGTTCCTTCAGCGCCGCGGGCGTTCCGCGGCTGCGGCCGCCGCCGGCCGCTACCTTGCTCTGCTTTTCGGCGAGCACGGTGACGGCGCGGTTGAGGCCGATCGAGAACACGTCCTCGATGCTTTCCAGATTGGCATAGGTGCCGTCATGCAGCAGGAACGGTCCATAACGGCCGAGCCCGGCCGAGATCATCTTGGCCGATTCCGGGTGCTTGCCGACATCGCGTGGCAGGTTGATGAGCGCCAGCGCCTTTTCGTGGTCGATATCCTCGGGCTTCCAGCCTTTCGGCAGCGACGAACGCTTGGCCTCCTTGCCGTCGCCGCGCTGGATATAGGGTCCGAACCGGCCCGAACGCAGCGTCAGTTCCTCGCCCGTATGCGGGTCCGCACCGAGCGCCTTCGGCTCGTTGAGGCCGTTCGCCTCCGCCTCCGCGCCGCCTTCGGACGACAGCTGGCGGGTATAGTTGCAGTCCGGGTAGTTCGAGCAGCCGACGAAGGCGCCGTATTTGCCGAGCTTCAGCGACAGGTTGCCGGTGCCGCAGACCTGGCAGATGCGCGGATCGCTGCCGTCCTCCCGCTTCGGGAAGACCAGCGGCGCCAGCGTCTCGTTCAGCGCATCGAGCACGTTGGTGACGCGCAGTTCCTTGGTGTCCTCGATCTGGGCGAAGAAATCCTGCCAGAATTCGCGCAGCACCTGCTTCCAGTCGAGTTCGCCGGCCGAGATCTTGTCGAGCTTTTCTTCCAGATCGGCGGTGAAGTCGTATTCCACGTATTTGGTGAAGAAGCTTTCCAGGAAGGCGGTCACCAGCCGGCCCTTGGAATGCGGCACCAGCTTGCGCTTGTCCATCACGATATATTCGCGGTCGCTCAGCGTCTTGAGCGTCGCGGCATAGGTGGAGGGGCGGCCGATGCCGAGCTCTTCCATCTTCTTGATCAGCGAGGCTTCCGAATAACGCGGCGGCGGCTCGGTGAAGTGCTGGCTGGCATTGACCTTTTGTCTGTCGAGCTTTTCGCGGGCGTTGATCTCGGGCAGGCGGCCGTCTTCGTCGTCGTCCTCGCTCTTTTCTCCCTCCTCGCGGCTGTCCATATAGGCACCGAGGAAGCCGTCGAAACGGATGACCGAGCCGACGGCGCGCAGGCCGGCCTTCTCGCCCTTGTTGTCGGCGAGGATGTCGACCGTGGTGCGCTCGATTTCGGCCGACGCCATCTGGCTGGCGATGCCGCGCTTCCAGATCAGTTCGTAGAGACGGGCCTGGTCGGCATCGAGGTAACGACGCACCTGATCCGGCGTACGGTTGAAATCGGTCGGCCGGATCGCTTCGTGGGCTTCCTGGGCGTTCTTCGCCTTGGTGGAATAGAAGCGGGGCTTTTCCGGCAGGTAGCGCTGCCCGAACTGGCCGACGATGGCGCTGCGGGCGGCATCGATCGCCTCCGGCGCCATCTGCACGCCGTCGGTACGCATATAGGTGATGAGACCGACGGTCTCGCCGCCGATATCGACGCCTTCGTAGAGCTTCTGCGCCACCTGCATGGTGCGCGAGGCGTTGAACCCGATATTCGACGACGCCGCCTGCTGCAGCGTCGAGGTGGTGAAGGGCGGGCCGGGATTGCGCTTGACGGGCTTTGCCTCGACCGTCTCGACCAGATAGGTCGCGCCGTCGAGCAGCGCCTTCAGGCGGTTGGCTTCCTCGCCGTTCTTGATCGCGCGGTTCTGCAGCCGCTTGCCGTCTGCCGATACGAGGCGCGCCTCGAACTCGTCGCCGCGCGGGGTACGCAGCAGCGCCGACAGGTTCCAGTATTCTTCCGAGACGAAACGCTCGATCTCCGATTCGCGGTCGCAGACGAGTCTCAGCGCAACCGACTGCACGCGGCCGGCCGAACGGGCGCCCGGCAGCTTGCGCCACAGGACAGGCGACAGGTTGAAGCCGACGAGGTAATCGAGCGCGCGGCGAGCGAGATAGGCGTCGACCAGCGGCACGTCGATGTCGCGGGGGCTCGCCATGGCATCGAGTACGGCCTTCTTGGTGATGGCGTTGAAGACGACGCGCTTGACCGGCTTGTCGCCGAGGACCTTCTTCTTCTTCAGGAGATCCAGCACGTGCCAGGAAATGGCTTCACCCTCGCGATCCGGGTCGGTCGCGAGAAACAGGCCGTCCGAGCCTTTTACGGCATCGGCAATGTCCTTCATGCGCTTCTGCGACGCGGTATCGACCTCCCAGGACATTTCAAAATCCTGGTCGGGAAGCACCGAGCCGTCCTTGGCCGGAAGATCGCGCACATGGCCGAAAGAGGCGAGAACCTTGTAGCCGGAGCCGAGATACTTGTTGATTGTCTTGGCCTTGGCAGGAGATTCTACAACGACAACATTCATTTTGCTTCTCTGCAATAGAGGCTTGGCCCGGAACCATTACGGTCCAGGCGAAAATCTGACCTCCCGACATGGAGGGCGTTTGCCTCGCGGTCAAGGGGCGTCTGTCAAATTATACGGTACAACGCGATGCAACCCTTGGAAGATTTACAATTGGTTGCAATCTTAAATAAATGCTGTATGGTCCCCCGCATACCTCTGGGTGAATTTATTTGGACCGGTGACCGGCTTTTTTTGACAGGACAGGATATGGTTTCTCGCAATGAGGTGGACAGTCGGCGTGAGGAAGATCCCAGGGAAAATATTGCTTATATAAGGCAGATGCTTGGAGAACTCCGGCAGGTCGCCCTGGGGGAGGGCGCGGACATGCTGTGCTATCTCATCGAGATGGCCTATGTGGAGGCCGGAGACGTGCAGGCCGGCCGGCGTCCCCGCTCAGTCTTCCATCGCCAGTGAGACAAGGCCGCCGGCATGCCGATGCAACCGGCCGGCGAGGTCGAGTTCAAGGAGGATGAGATAGACGGAGGAGGCGGGCAGTCCCGTATGCCGGATGATGTCGTCGATATCGACCGGTGTCGGCCCGAGGGCCGAGATGAGGATCGCGCGCTCGTCGTCATTGGGTGGCAAAATGTCGCCTGTCTTATCCGGCTCCTCGATCACCGACCCGGCGAAGAGGTCAAGCTGCGAGAGCGGCGCCAAGGCTTCGATGACGTCGGCCGAGCCGGTCGTCACGATCGCTCCCTGTTTCAGGAGCCCGTTCGTGCCGTGGCAGCGCGGATCGAGCGGCGAGCCGGGAACTGCAAAGACGAGCCTGCCGAAATCGGTCGCGAGCCTCGCCGTGATCAGCGAACCCGAGCGCTCTGCCGCCTCCACCACCACGAGCCCGAGCGAAATGCCGGATATCAGCCTGTTACGACGGGGGAAGTCCCGCGCCCGCGGCTCCCAGCCGAACGGCATTTCACTGACGGCAAGCCCGGCGCCCTCGGTAATCTCCTCCAGAAGCGTGATGTTTTCCGGCGGATAGGGCTGGTCGAGCCCGCCGGCGAGCACCGCGATCGTGCCCGTCTCCAGGCTGGCGCGATGGGCNGATGTATCGATGCCGCGCGCAAGACCNGACGTCACCGTATAACCGGCCCGGCCGCAATCGCGNGCAATCATCGCTGCGAACTTGGCGCCTGATATCGAAGCGTTGCGCGANCCNACGACGCCGACCGANGGNCGTGTCGCGGCCGAAAGATCACCTTTGGCGGCAAGAAGCGGCGGGGCGCCCTCGATCTGGCGCAGGGCCGGCGGATAATCCGGCTCGCCGATGCCGATGAACCGCGCGCCATGGCGATGGGCTGCTTCCAGTTCCCGCTCTGCTTCCTGAACGCTGGCGATGCGGATCGCCCGCGTTGCCCCGCCGCGAGCGGAGAGTTCCGGCAGCATGGCAAGCGCGTTTTCCGCCGAGCCGCAATGATTGATGAGGTCTCTGAAGGTGGCGGGGCCGACATTGTCGGAACGGATCAGCCTCAGCCAGGCGATCCTTTGCCTCTCCGTCAGCGCAATTCCAACTCGCCTTGCGCTGCCNTCCGGCATTGTTTTCCCCGCTTATCCCTTTTGGCCGATCCTGCTTTCGGTGCCGGCGATCAAGCGCTTGATATTCTCCTCGTGTTTCCACCAGGAAATCACGGTCATGACAGCCATGACCAGCGCGATCTTCGGTTCGTTTAAGAACCACAGCNCAACCGGAATGACAAGGGTTGCAACCAGAGCGGAGAGCGANGAATATTTGCTGATCTTGGCGACGCCGAGCCAGACAACGGCGAAGACAAGCACCATCCACGGAAAGACGCCGAGCAGCGTGCCGATATAGGTGGCGACGCCCTTGCCCCCCTTGAAGCCGAGCCAGACGGGAAAGAGGTGGCCCAGGAAGGCCGCGAAGCCGGCGAGCAGGCCGGCTTCCTTCCCGAAGACATACCAGACGACCAGAGCCGCGACGGTTGCCTTCAGCGCGTCGAGCAGCAGGGTGGCGGCGGCGAGTTTCTTGTTGCCGGTGCGCAGCACGTTGGTCGCGCCGATATTGCCCGATCCGATCGAGCGGATATCACCGAGACCGGCGGCCCGGGTGAGGATCAGGCCGAAGGGGATCGAGCCGAGCAGGTAGCCGAACGCGAGTGCCGCCAGCGCGATGGGNAGGGTGATCTGCCAGTTGAAGAGTTCACTCACGCCCGTGCTCCCCTTAAAGCGTATAGACGCACTTGCCGGCCACNTAGGTGGCGACGGCGCGGCCCGAGAATCGCGCGTCTTCGAACGGCGTATTCTTCGACTTCGACAAGATCATATCCTTCGAGACGATCCAAGGCTCGTCGAGATCGATCAGCGTGATATCGGCCTTCGCGCCCGGCTTCAGCGTGCCGGCTTCCAGGCCGAAGATCTGCGCCGGCCGGGTCGACATGGCATCGATCAGCCGCATCAGCGGCACGCGGCCGTCGTGATGTAGACGAAGGGCGGCGGCAAGCAGGGTTTCGAGGCCGATGGCGCCATCCTCGGCATCGGCAAACGGCAGGCGCTTGGTATCGACATCCTGCGGATCGTGCGAGGAAACGATGATATCGATCGTGCCGTCCGCCAAGGCGTCGGCCATCGCGACGCGGTCGTCTTCCGAGCGCAGCGGCGGAGACAGCTTGAAGAAGGTCCGGTATTCGCCGATGTCGTTTTCGTTGAGCGCCAGGTGGTTGATCGACACGCCGCAGGTGGCGTTGGCGCCGCGGGCGCGGGCGACGCGCATGGCCTCGGCCGATTCCGCCACGGAAATCTTCGCCGCATGGTATTTCGCCCGCGTCAGGGCGGCGATCCTTAAGTCACGTTCGAGCGGGATGATTTCGGCTTCCTTCGGCACGCCGGACAAGCCCAGCCAGCTCGCGAACAGGCCCTCGTTCATCACGCCGTTGCCGAGATATTTTTCGCGCAGTTCCAGCGAGACCACCGCATCGAACTCGCGCGCATAGGTCATCACCCGGCGCAGGAGCAGCGTGTCGGAAAGCCCGTGCCGGCCATTGGTGAAGGCGACCGCGCCGGACTGCTGAAGCAGGCCGATCTCGGTCATTTCCTTGCCGGCAAGCCCCTTGGTGAGCGCCGCCGCCGGGTGGACGTTGACGACCGCCTTGTCGCGGGCCGTCTTCTGCACGAATTCGACCAGCGCGATATCGTCGAGCACCGGATCGGTATCCGGCATCATGATGAAGGAGGTGATGCCGCCGGCCGCCGCCGCCCGGCTCGCCGATTCGATCGTTTCCGTATGCTCGGCGCCCGGCTCGCCCACATAGACGCGGGCATCGACGAGGCCGGGCGTCGCGACGAGGCCCTTGCAGTCCCTGACGGTCGCGCCTTCCGGTGCGCCCTGGTTCTGAGCCTTGCCGCCGGCGGCGAGGATCCGGCCGTCGGCGCCGATGACGATCGTGCCGGTCTCATCGAGATTGCGCGACGGGTCGATGATGCGCAGGTTCTTGAGGACGGTCGGGGTCATGGGGTTCTGCATCATGCGCGTTCTCCCGCGTTGTGGGAGACGAGCAGGGCCTCCATCACGGCCATGCGCACCGCGACCCCCATTTCCACCTGTTCCTCGATGACGCTCTGCGGGCCGTCCGCGACTTCGGAGGCGATCTCGACGCCACGGTTCATCGGGCCGGGATGCATGACGAGCGCATCCGGCTTTGCCGCCTTCAGCTTTTCGGCATCGAGCCCGTAGAAGCGGAAATATTCACGCACGGAGGGCACGAAAGCGCCGGCCATGCGCTCGCGCTGCAGGCGCAGCATCATCACCACGTCGGCATCCTTGAGCCCTTCCTCCATCGAGTGGAAGACCTCGACGCCCATGTCCCTGATGCCCGAGGGGAGCAGCGTCGAAGGCGCCACCACCCTGACCCGCGCGCCCATCGCGTTAAGGAGCAGGATGTTGGAGCGGGCGACCCGCGAATGCAGCACGTCGCCGCAGATGGCGACGATGATCCGTGACAGCTTGCCCTTGGCCCGGCGGATGGTCAGCGCGTCGAGCAGCGCCTGGGTCGGGTGCTCGTGCTGGCCGTCGCCGGCATTGACCACCGAGCAGGCCACCTTCTGCGCCAGAAGCGCCGCGGCGCCGGCCGAAGAATGCCGCAGCACCAGGACGTCCGGCCGCATCGCGTTCAGCGTCATCGCCGTGTCGATCAGCGTCTCGCCTTTTTTCACCGAGGAATTGCCGACCGACATGTTCATCACGTCGGCGCCGAGGCGTTTGCCGGCCAGCTCGAAGGACGACTGGGTGCGGGTGGAAGCTTCGAAGAACAGGTTGATCTGGGTCAGCCCCCGCAGCGTGGAGGTCTTTTTCTCCCGCTGCCTGGAAATCTTCACGGCCTCGTCGGCCTTGTCGAGAAGAAAGGTGATATCCTGTTCGGTAAGGCCCTTGATGCCGATCAGATGGCGGTGAGGGAAGAAGACCATGGACACGTCTCCGCTTGCGTTCGGCGGTCTATAGGGTCTGACGGCAGGAGCCGCAAGCGGGCGTGGGGTTTATCTCACTGCTTGTTTGAGAGGATCGCGACATGAAGGTTTTTTGAGGCAGGTGCGGCCTTTTGTTGAGAACGCCCGGATTCCTGATTGGGCGCCGTTCCCAGGCCCGGTAACTTCCGCTAGAACCCGTTTCATGAACCAGATGTCGCGCGCCGAAGAAAAATTTGCCGAACTGAACCAGCCAAAACCCTGGTCCGGCATCAATGCCTATAGATCCGATCCGCTGGTCGTCGACCTGACGAGCACGCTGAACCGCACCATCCGCGAGGAATACGACCAGCTCGGCCGTTACGTCACCTCGCCGGANGCGCAGGAACTGGCGC
>Ga0055536_1002401_pt1 | contig 10542 bp, 9 predicted proteins | sample AraplaCvi_mLB_r2_FD_55037 | JGI IMG/M metagenome (GOLD analysis project Ga0055536, IMG submission 55037) | Arabidopsis root microbial communities from North Carolina, USA - plate scrape MF_Cvi_mLB_r2 | ecosystem: Host-associated > Plants > Roots > Endosphere | place: USA: North Carolina...
GACAGCTCCCAGTCCAGCACGGCGCGCACCTCCGCCCGGTCCGGAGCGAGGATCAGGTTGTCGAGGCGGAAGTCGCCATGAACGATCCGCGCCGGCCCTTCCGGCGGCAGGGTGGCGGGCAGGAAGTCGATCAGCCGGTCCATCGCCGGGATCGGATCGATCTCGGAGGCGCGGTACTGCTTGGTCCAGCGCCCGACCTGACGCTCGAAATAGTTGCCCGGCTTGCCGTAGTCGCCCAGGCCGATGGCCACAGGGTCGAAGCGGTGCAGGGCGGCCAGGGCGTCGACCTGGGCGTCATAGATGGCGCGGCGCTCGGCGGGCTCCAGTCCCGGAAGCTTGAGGTCCCACAGGACCCGGCCCTCGACCTTGTCCATGACGTAGAACATCGAGCCGATGACGGCGTCGTCGGTGCACAGGGCCCAGGGTCGCGCGACCGGATAGCCCTGGGCGTGCAGGCCCGAGATGACGGTGAACTCGCGGTCCACGGCGTGGGCGCTGGGCAGAAGCGTGCCCGGCGGCTTGCGGCGCAGGACGTAGGTCCGGCCCGGCGTGGACAGCTCATAGGTCGGGTTCGACTGGCCGCCGTTGAACTGGCGCACCGTCAGCGGGCCGGCGTAGCCCTCGACATGGGCCGTCAGCCAGGCGGCCAGCGCGGCCTCGTCCAGGGCGGATCGGGCGTCCACCTCACGGGTGCCGGAGAAGGTCGACTGGGGATCGGTCTGGGTGTCGGTCATTGCGCGGCGATGATGGCGGCCTTGACGGCGCCGCGCCAGCCTTTCAGCAGCCGCCCGCGCTCATCGGCGGCCATGCGGGGGCGCCAGACGGCCGGAGCCTCGGCGGGCGCTGCGTCAAGCGTGTCGATCAGCCCACACCCCAGCGCCGCCAGCTTGGCCGCCCCCAGGGCCGTCATCTCCTGGAAGGCGGGTCTCTCCACCGTGACATCGCAGATGTCGGCCACGAACTGCATGGCGAAGGCGTTGGCGGTGACCCCGCCGTCGACCTTCAGCACCGACAGCTTCGGGGCCCCGTCCTTCTCCAGCGCCTCCAGCAGGTCGTGGGTCTGGTAGGCCAGCGATTCCAGCGCGGCCCGGACCATGTGGGCGGGGCCGCTGTCGCGGGTCAGGCCGACGATGGTTCCGCGCGCCTCGGGCTCCCACCACGGCGCGCCCAGACCGGTGAAGCCGGGAACCAGATAGACGCCGCCGTTGTCCTTCAGCCCCTGGGCCATGGCCTCGGACTGGCGCGATTCCGAAATCACCTTCAGCCCGTCGCGCAGCCACTGGATCGCCGATCCGGCCGAGAAGATGGAGCCCTCCAGCGCATAGGCCGCCACGCCCTGCGCCTCATAGCCCAGGGTCCCCAGCAGTCGGCTGGTCGAGGTCATGGGCGCCGGGCCGACGTTGGCCACCAGGAAAGCCCCGGTGCCGTAGGTGATCTTGGCGTCCCCAGCCTTCAGCGCGCCATGTCCCACAAGCGCGGCCTGCTGATCGCCCGCCGCGCCGTGGATCGGCAGGGGCGCGCCCAGCAGGGACGGCTCGCAGTCGCCCAGATGATCGGCGCAGCCGCGAATCTCGGGCAGGGCCGCCATCGGCACATTGAACAGTTCGGCCAGCTCGGGCCGCCAGGCCCGCGTGCGCAGGTCCATCAGCGAGGTGCGGCTGGCGTTGGTGGCGTCGGTGACGTGGCTGGCTCCGTTCGTCAGCTTCCAGATCAGCCAGGTCTCGATCGTGCCCAGCCTGACCTCGCCCGCCTCGGCCCGCGCCCGCGCGCCCGGGACGGCGTCCAGCAGCCAGGCAAACTTCGAGGCCGAGAAATAGGGGTCGAGGATCAGGCCGGTGGCCGCCTGCACCCCGGGTTCGTGACCCGCGGCCGCCAGCTCGCCGGTGGCCGCCGCCGTGCGCCTGTCCTGCCAAACGATGGCCCGGTGCAGGGGCTCCCCGGTGGCCGCGTCCCAGAGCACCGAGGTCTCGCGCTGGTTGGTGATGCCGATGGCGGCGAACCGCCCGACGCCGCCCGCCTTGCGCACCACCTCGCGGCAGGTCTGCAGGGTCGCGGCCCAGATCTCGGCGGCGTCATGCTCGACCCAGCCCGGACGGGGGAAATGCTGCTCCAGCTCGATCTGGCTGACCGCCACGGGCCTGAGGCCGCCGACATGTTTGTCACCTACCGCGCCTTGCACTGCTTGAGGCGAGGCGCGCTCGAAAGCGATGGCCCGGGTGGAGGTCGTGCCCTGGTCGATGGCGAGGATGAGGCTCTTCATGCGTGATTAGTGGCGAGTGGCGAGTGGCGAGGCAAGGACGAGCCCTGCTCATGATCAGCGGACGACTGGGTCTTCCGGTCCGTCGCTTCGCTCGCCACTCGTCACTCGTCACCAAGCTGCGCTAAACCCCAGCCATGACCCACACCGCGTCCTTCGAAGGCGTCCGCGACGCCGCCCGCCAGCTCCTCGGCCATGCCGTCCGCACCCCGCTGATCGAAAGCCCCGCCCTGAACGAGCGGCTGGGCGGCCGGGTGCTGATGAAGGCCGAGAACCTGCAGCAGGCGGGGGCCTTCAAATTCCGCGGCGCCTGGAATCGCATCAGCCGCCTGACGCCGGACGAGCTGAAGCGCGGCGTCGTCGCCTATTCGTCGGGCAACCATGCCCAGGCCGTGGCCTGCGCGGCGAAGATGATGGGGACCTCGGCCATCATCGTCATGCCGGCCGACAGTCCCAAGGTGAAGGTGGCGGGCGTCATCGGCTTCGGCGGCGAGGTTCGCCTCTACGACCGCTACACCGAGAGCCGGGAGGACATCGGCGAGGAGATCGCCCGGACGCGCGGCAGCGTTCTGGTCCGTCCCTTTGACGACCCCTTCGTGATCGAGGGCCAGGGCACTGTCGGCCTGGAGATCGTCGAGCAGGCGGAAGGCCTCGGCGCAACGATCGACCAGCTGTTGTGCGGCGCCTCGGGCGGCGGGCTGATCGCCGGCGTCAATCTGTCGATGGCGGCCCTGCTGCCGCAGGTTCCGGTGATCGGGATCGAACCGCGCGACTACAACGACACCCAGCTGTCGATGGCGGCGGGCGAGCGCCTGACCCATGCTCCGGCCAAGGGCACGATCTGCGACGCCCTGATGACCGATCGGCCGGGCGAGCTGACCTTCCCGATCAACCGCCGGCTGGCCCGCGTCGAGACGGTGTCCGACGCCGAGGTGGCCGAGGCCGTGCGCTACGCCTTCCACGCCCTGAAACTGGTGGTGGAACCGGGCGGCGCGGTGTCCCTGGCCGCCCTGCTGGCCGGAAAGGCCGAGGCGAAGGACCGGACGACCGCCGTCGTTCTGTCCGGCGGCAACGTCGATCCGACCCTGTTCGCGGAGATCATTGAGGGCCGCTTCGAAGGCCAATAAGGGGGTTTCGAGAGAAGACGGACGCCGGTAGCGTGGCCGGAAAACCGGAGGATCGCATGCCCAAGCCGTCAGAACTGCAGTCGCTCATCGGGACCGAGGTCGGGCTGTCCCGCTGGTTCCTGGTCGATCAGGCGAAAATCGACGCCTTCGCGGACACCACCGAGGACTGGCAGTTCATCCATGTGAACCCGGAGCTGGCGAAACAGACGCCCTTCGGCGGCACGATCGTCCACGGTTTCCTGACCCTGAGCCTCGCCTCGGCCATGTCCTATGACTGCGTCAAGCCGCTGGACGGGGTGGCCATGGGCGTCAACTACGGCTTCGACAAGCTGCGCTTCCTGGCTCCCGTGCCCGCCGGTTCGAAGATCCGCGGCCGGTTCAAGCTTCTGTCCGCCGAGGACAAGGGCGGCGGCCGGTGGCTGATCAAGCATGAGCTGACCGTCGAGATCGAAGGGAGCGAGAAGCCCGCCCTGATCGCTGAATGGTTGAGCATGCAGATGCTTGCAGGTTGAGTGTAGTGAACGCCGCCGCCTTGCTCGGTCGATAACAGCGATTCGAGACCTTCCTACGGGACTTCGCCCTTGCACCACGATCACGGCGCCGTCTTCCTGCTTCTGTCCTATGCGGTCGCGGTTCTGGCGGCCTGGACCGCGCTCGACCTGTTCCAGCGCATCCGGGGGCGTGAAGGCCGGGACCAGACGCCGTGGCTGGCCACCGCCGCCGTCGCCATGGGCGGCGGCATCTGGGCCATGCATTTCATCGCGATGCTGGGGTTCGATCCGGGCGCCCCGGTCCGGTACGATCCCGGCCTGACGGTCCTGTCCTTCCTGCTGGCCGTGGCGGGCACGGCGGCGGCCTTCTTCGCGGCCTCGCAGGACCGGCTGGGCGTCGGCCGCATTCCGGTCGCCGGCGCGGTCATGGGCGGCGCCATCGCCCTGATGCACTACGTCGGCATGGCGGCGATGCGGACCACCGCGACGGTCGGCTGGCGCATCGAGCTGGTCATCATTTCCATCGTCATCGCCATCGGCGCCTCGATGGCCGCCCTGTGGGCCAGCCGGCGCGAGACCTCGGTGGGCTGGCGCGCGGCGGCGGCGGCCATCCTCGGCATGGCCGTGGTCGGCATGCACTACACGGGCATGGCCGCGCTCCATCTCCAGCCGGTGAGCGGCGGCCTCGACCATGACGGGGCGCCGCCGCTGGCCATCGCGGTCAGCGTGGCGGCGGTCACGGCGGTGATCCTGTTCATCGGCCTGGCCGCCTCCATGGCCGATGAGCGCGCCCGGCTGCTGTCCGTGCTGGCGGCGGCGGGGGTCGGCTATTGGGAGGTCAATCCCTGGGACCGGACCTTCGCCCTGTCGCCCCGGGCGCGGGAACTGGTCGGGCTCGGCGCGGACCAGGCGACCGGCGACGTGGGCCAGCCGGTCTGGCTGGACGCGGAGCAGCTTCCCGCCCGCAACCTGGCGCTGGAGGCCGCACTGGCGGGCGAGGCGGACTATGACGTGGAATATCCGATCGCCGGCAGCGGACGCTGGGTCCACTCGAGGGGCAGCCTGATCCGCTCCCGCTCGGGACGGGCGCTGAAGCTGGCCGGAGTGGTCAACGACAGCACCGACCGCCGCCGCGCCTTCGAGGCGCTGGAGACCAGCGAGCGCCGCCAGAAACTGCTGATCAACGAGCTGAACCACCGGGTGAAGAACACCCTGGCGACCATCCAGGCGATCGCGGCCCTGACCGCGCGCCGGGCGACCTCGGTGGCGGAGTTCTCCGCCCTGTTCGAGGCGCGGCTGATGGCGCTGTCCGAGACGCACAACCTGCTGACCGCGACGGGGTGGGAGCAGACGACGCTACAGGACCTGCTGGCCAAGGAGCTGCGGCCCTATTCGGCGGAACAGTTCCGGCTGCAGGGGCCCGTGGTGCTGTTCGAGCCGCCGCAGGCGCTGGCCATGGGGATGGTGATCCACGAACTGGTCACCAACGCCACCAAGCACGGGGCGCTGAGCGTCGCCGGCGGCTGCGTGACGGTGTCCTGGACCGCGCCGGACGAGGCCGGGATCGTGGTTCTGGACTGGACCGAAGTAGATGGGCCCCTGATCGCCGCCTCGCCGGAGCGGGTCGGCTTCGGCTCGCGCCTGATCGCCACCAGCCTGAAGGGCGATCTGAGCGGCTCGGCCGAGCTGGACTATGCGGCGAGCGGTCTGACGGCCCGCCTGACCTTCCGCCCGGCTCCCGGACGGCGCGACCTCCTGCTTCGGGAGTCCGCGCCGCTGGAGGCCTGAGCGGTCAGCCCTCGCCGAGGCAGCGCAGGGCGACTTCCAGATTGCGCAGGCCGTCCTCGCCGGTGACCGCGGGCGTCTCGCCGGTGCGGATGGCGTGGGCGAAGGCTTCCAGCTCCTTCTTCAGCGGCTCGTTCGGCCAGCTCATGACGCCGCGCGTCGAATAGCTGCCGTCCGGCTGCTGGCCGAAATACTCGGTCACTTGGCGCGTCATCAGGTCGGCGACGACGAATTTGGTCTTGGTCGCCACCTGGAGGGTGCGGGTCTTGTAGGGCGTGACCCAGTTGGTGGTGATGTGGGCGATGACCCCGTTCTCCAGCCGGAACTGCAGCAGGGCGGTGTCTTCGCGCTCGGCGCGGGTGCGGGCCAGCTGCGGCTGGACCTCGACGATCTCGGAGTCCGTCAGGTGGCGGATGATGTCGATGTCGTGCACCGCCAGGTCGATGACCACGCCGACCTCGCCCATGCGCGGCGGGAAGGGGCCGACGCGGGTGATCTGGATGGAAATGACGTCTTCATCGGCGATGGCGCGCTTGACCGCGTCGACCGCCGGATTGAAGCGCTCGACCTGACCGACCATCAGCACCCGGCTGTTGGCCTTGGCGGCGTCGATCATGCGCTGGGCGTCGGCGACCGTGGCGGCGATGGGCTTTTCGACCAGCACATGAACGCCCTTCTCCAGCAGAGCGACCGAGAGGTCCGCATGGTGCCGGTTGGGCGTGGCGACCACGGCGGCGTCCAGACCGGCGGCGACGAAATCGTCGGCCGAGGTGAAGGCCTTGGCGTCATACAGGCCCGCGACGCCCGAGGCGGTGGCTTCATCCGGGTCGAACACCGCCGTCAGGTTGAAGTCGCGGATGTCCGACAGCACGCGGGCGTGGTTGCGCCCCATGACGCCGACGCCGGCGACGCCGGCCTTGAGCGGAGTGGTCTGAACGGTCATCCGCTTATCCCTTGAAGCCGGCTACGGCGGCGATGATGCGATCCTGCGTCGCCTCGTCGAGGTCGGCGTGCATCGGCAGGCTGATGACGCGGTCCTTCAGGCGTTCGGTCACCGGCAGGCCCTGCGGCCCCCGCGGGTACATGTCATAGGCGGGCTGCAGGTGCAGCGGGATCGGATAGTAGACCGCCGTCGGCACGCCCTGTTCCTTCAGGTGGGCGGCCAGGGCGTCGCGGTCGTCATGCTCGATCGTGTACTGGGCCCAGTTGGAGATGTTTCCGGCGGGCACGTCCGGCACGGCGGCGACGTGGGCGCGCAGGCCTTCGTTGTAGCGGGCGGCGATGCGGTTGCGCCATTCGATCTCTTCGCCGAACACCTTCAGCTTCTCGATCAGGACGGCGGCCTGGATGGTGTCCAGACGGCTGTTCAGGCCGATGCGCATGTTCAGGTATTTCGGATCGTGCTCGAAGGTGCGGTCCTTCAGGTCGATGGCCACGGCCTTGCCGTGCACGCGGATCGAATCGATCAGCTGGGCCAACTCGTCGTCATTGGTCAGCACCGCCCCGCCGTCGCCGTAGCAGCCCAGCGGCTTGGCCGGGAAGAAGCTGGTGGTGGTGATGTCGGCCCACTTCAGCGGATGCTCGCCAGAGAGAGTGCAGCCGAAGCCCTGGGCCGAGTCGCAGATCAGCTTCAGGCCATGCTTGTCGCAGATGGCCTTGATGGCCGGATAGTCGGCGGGCTGGCCGAACAGGTCGACGGCGATGACCACGCGCGGGGTCAGCCGGCCTTCCTTGAGCGTCGCCTCGATGGCCGCCTCGAGGTGGCCGGGATCCATGTTGTAGGTCGTCGCGTCCACGTCGATGAAGACCGGCTCGGCGTCGAACCACGGCACGATCTCGGCGGTGGCGGCGAAGGTGAACGACGGCACGAAGACCGCGTCGCCCCGCCCGATCCCCCAGGCCATCAGCGGCAGGGCCAGGGCGTCGGTGCCGTTGGCGCAGCCCAGCGCATGCTTCGCCTGACCGAAGGCGGCCAGGTCGGCCTCGAACTGGCGCACCTGCGGACCCATGACCCAGGCGCCGCCGACGACGGCCTCCTGGACGGCGGCCTCGATCTTTCCGGCCAGGCGCAGGCGCTGGGCCTGGAGGTCGATGAAGGGGATGGTCATGCGGGAATTCTCCGGTCGCGGACGCGCGGGCGGGGCGGCGCGGATTCAACGCGCCGTTCAGGGTGGGCGCTCCCTAACAAATCTGACGAGTTTGCGCCAAACGGCATGGAGTCACTTCGGGTGAGGGATTGCAACGAACCGCACGGGCGCCTATCCCCGTCGCTATGTCGACCGGCCATCCTGCTGTGTTTCTCGACCGCGACGGCGTGCTGATCGAGGACACAGGCTACCCCCATCTCGAATCCCAGCTGCGCATCATGCCCGGCGCGGCCGAAGCGGTGCGGCGGCTCAATCGCCTGGGCTATCTCTGCGTCATCGTGACCAACCAGTCGGGCGTGGCGCGGGGCCTGTTCACCGAACAGCAGATGCACGCCTTCAACGACCTGATCGTGCGGCGGCTGGCGCTGGGCGGCGGACGCATCGGCGCGGTCTACGCCTGCCCCTATCATTCCGAGGGCCGGGTCGAGGCCTACATCCACCCGGACCATCCGGACCGGAAGCCCAATCCGGGGATGATCCTGCGGGCCATCGCCGAGCATCACATCGATCCCGCGCGCAGCTTCATGATCGGCGACCAGGCGACCGACATGGAAGCGGCCAAACGCGCCGGCATCCCCGGCTTCCGCTTCGAGGGCGGCAATCTGGATGACTTCGTGCGCGAGCTTCTGGGCCACTGACGCGTTGGTGACGGGATCGTCAGGGTTCGACCGGTGGGATTTCGCGCGGCGATGAAATACGATCAGGCCTCTACCCCGGAGACCGCATGAGCCAGCCCTATGTCGACCGTCGCTGGAACAGCGCCGATGACCTCAGCCTCTACGCCCGCGACTACGCCCCCTCGGGCGGTCAGGCCAAGCTGCCGGTCATCGCCATCCACGGGCTGACCCGCAATTCGAAGGATTTCGAGGTCATCGCCCCGCTCATCGCCCAGAGCGGCCGCCGGGTGCTGGCCATCGACGTGCGCGGCCGCGGCCTGTCGGACGAAGCCCGCGATCCGATGACCTACCAGCCCGCGACCTATGCGCAGGACGTGCTGGCCCTGATGCGGCAGACCGGCATCGAGCGCGCGGTCTTCCTGGGCACCTCCATGGGCGGGCTGATCACCATGGCCCTCTCGGCCATCCGGTCCAAGGTCATCGCCGCGGCCATCATCAACGACATCGGCCCCGAGGTGGCGAAGGAAGGGCTGATGCGCATCGCCGCCTATTCGGGCCAGCCGGTCGACACCCCGACCTGGGCCGACGCCGCCGCCTATGCGAAGCGGATCAACGCCGTCGCCTTCCCGCACTACACCGATGCCGACTGGGACGCCTTCGCCCGCCGAATCTTCCGCGAGGGGACGGAGGGCGCGCCGGTGCTGAACTACGACCCGGACATCGCCGTGCCGATCAGGGCGGCGGGGGCCAAGGCCCTGGTTCCGAACCTGTGGCCCATGTTCGGGCGCCTGACCCGGGGCCGTCAGGTGCTGCTGGTGCGCGGCCAGACCTCCGACCTGCTCAGCGAGAGCATCGCCGCCAAGATGCGCAAGCGCGCCCCCAAGATGGATTTCGTCGAAGTGCCCGGCGTCGGTCACGCGCCCATGCTGGACGAGCCCGAAGCCCGGGCGGCGATCTTCCCGTTCCTGAATGAAGTGCCGTAGGGTGTCCTGATGGACCCCTTCGCCCTGTTCTACATCTGGGCGGCGATGAACGCCGCTGGCCTGGTCATGGCGCTGTATATCGACCATCGCACCCGCCGCCGGGTCCGCTCGGGCGCCCTGCCGGCTGGCGTCTTCCTTCTGGGTTGGGGGCAGTCCGGGGTGAACCACTTCATCCTGTTCTCGCCGACATTCCTGAGGAGCCAGGACGGCGCGCGCAGCCTGGTCTGGCTGCTGCGCCTGATCGTCTGCGCCAACATCATCGGTCTGGTCTGGCTGGCCTATCTGGCCTGGACCCTGTCCGCCTGACGGCCGGTCAGTCCGGGACGTTCGCTTCCAGCTCATCCAGCCACACCCGCGCCGTCGCATCCGACGGCGCGCGCCAGTCGCCGCGGGGCGACAGCGAGCCGCCGGTGACGACCTTCGGTCCGTTCGGCACGGCCGAGCGCTTGAACTGGCTGGTCTGGAAGAAGCGGTGCAGGAATTTGCGTAGCCAGGCCTTGATGATCGCCAAGTCGTATTCGACCTTCTCGTCCTCCGGCGTGCCCTCGGGCCAATGGCCGGTGGACGCGTCCTTCCAGGCCTGATGCGCCAGGAAGGCCACCTTGGACGGGCTCAGGCCGAAGCGGGTGATGTAGAACAGGAAGAAGTCGTTCAGGGCGTAGGGGCCGACGGTCCCTTCCGTCGACTGGATCTTGCCGTCCTTGGCCGGGACCAGTTCGGGCGAGATCTCGGTGTCGAGGATGGCGTGCAGGACGCGGGCGGTCTCGCCCTCGTGCTCCTTCGCCGCCACCCAGCGGATCAGGTGCCGGATCAGGGTCTTCGCCACGCCGCCGTTGACGTTGTAGTGGCTCATGTGGTCGCCGACGCCGTAGGTGGCCCAGCCCAGCGCCAGCTCCGACAGGTCGCCGGTGCCCAGCACCAGTCCGCCGTTCTGGTTGGCCAGCCGGAACAGATAGTCGGTCCGCAGACCCGCCTGCACGTTTTCGAAGGTGATGTCGTGGACCGGTTCGCCCTTGGCATAGGGGTGGCCGATGTCGGCCAGCATCCGCTCGGCGGCGGGGCGGATGTCGATCTCCGCGCCGGTCACGCCCAGGGCGGTCATCAGCGTCCAGGCGTTGGACTTGGTCCCCTCCGA
>Ga0055536_1002402_pt1 | contig 10534 bp, 7 predicted proteins | sample AraplaCvi_mLB_r2_FD_55037 | JGI IMG/M metagenome (GOLD analysis project Ga0055536, IMG submission 55037) | Arabidopsis root microbial communities from North Carolina, USA - plate scrape MF_Cvi_mLB_r2 | ecosystem: Host-associated > Plants > Roots > Endosphere | place: USA: North Carolina...
GTGAGTGAGGTCACCCTGCTGGTCGACCGCGACCTGGCCATCCCCGTGCTCAATGTGCGCACCGGCGCGCGCAGCGTGGCTTACGGCGACCCGGCGGCCTCNGGCAGCGGCCTGGAGCTGCGCTTCATGGGCAGCAACTCGGACGTGCAGCAGGGCGANCTGCTGACCACCAGCGGCGTGGACGGCGTGTACCCGCCGGGCCTGCCGGTGGCCAAAATCAGCCGCATCGAGCGGCGCGCCGAATCGGCCTTTGCCAAAATCTTCTGCACGCCGCAGGCGCTGGTTACGGGCGCGCGGCACGTCATGGTGGTCAAGCCCGGCACCGGGCTGATCCCGCCGCGGCCCGAGGCCGCCGCGCCGGAAGCCGCGCCCAAGAAGAAAGAGAAAGGGACGGCCAAATGATCATGCGCTCAGGCCAGCAGCTGCTGCTGCCCGCCAACCCGGTCTTCATCTGGAGCAGCCTGATCGTGGCGCTGCTGCTGGACATGCTGCCCCTGGGGCGTGTGCCCTGGATGCCGGATTTCCTTGCACTGGTGCTGGTGTTCTGGAATGTGCACCAGCCGCTGCGCGTGGGCATTGGCGTGGCCTTCATGTTCGGCCTGGCCGTGGACGTGCACCAGGCGTCGCTGCTGGGACAGCACGCGCTGTCGTACACGGCGCTGAGTTTTTTCGCCACCATGATCCATCGCCGCCTGCTCTGGTTCACCGTGCCTTCGCAGGCATTGCAGGTGCTGCCGCTGTTCGCCGTGGCGCACGGCGTGGAACTCGTGATCCGCATGATCGGCGGCGGCATTTTCCCGGGCTGGAACATGCTGCTGGCGCCCCTGATCGAGGCCTTGCTGTGGCCTGTCGTGAGCGTGCTGCTGCTGGTGCCGCAGCGCCGGGCGCCGGACCGGGATGAGAATCGGCCGCTCTAGATGGCCCCCACGCTTTTCACTCCGCCTTCGGCTGCGTGTAATACGCTGCCCCCCGAGGGGGCGCTGCGCCTGCGGCCCGGCAAAGCCGGTTCCGCGGCTCCTGCTGGCCTTTTTCGGCTCGCTTCGCCTCGCCTCTGCGTCCTGAGCGAAAAGGGTCGGGCTTGTAAGCACTTTTCGGTGGTTGTAGAGTCGGATCGCCATGACTGAACTTCGTAACGTTGAAGCCGACTTGTCGCGTTTTCGCGCGCGGGTGCTGGTGGCGAGTTTTGTGGTGTTGTGCGCGTTCGGCTTGCTGGCGGCGCGGCTGGTGTACCTGCAGGTGTACCGCCATGCCGACCTGAACGAGCAGGCAGAGAGCAACCGCACGGCCATCGTGCCCATCGTGCCGAATCGCGGCCTGATCCTGGACCGCAACGGCATTGTGCTGGCGACGAACTATTCGGCCTATACGCTGGAGATCACGCCGTCCAAGGTCGAGAACCTTGAGGAGACCATCGCCGCGCTGGAAAAGGTGATTGACATCCAGCTGCGCGACAAGCGGCGCTTCAAGCGGCTGCGCGAAGAGGCCAAGAACTTTGAATCGCTGCCGATACGCACGCGGCTGACCGATGAGGAGGTGGCGCGTTTTGCGGCGCAGCGTTTTCGCTTTCCCGGCGTTGACATCAAGGCGCGGCTGTTCCGCAGCTATCCCTATGGGGAACTGGGCAGCCATGTGGTGGGCTATATAGGCCGCATCAACCAGGCGGAAAAGGAAATCATCGAAAGCGGCGACGACGAAGGCAACTACCGCGGCACCGACTACATCGGCAAGCTCGGCATCGAGCAAAGCTTCGAGCAGCAGCTGCACGGCACCACCGGCGTCGAGCAGGTGGAGACCTCGGCCGGCGGCCGTGCCGTGCGCAAGCTGGCGACCAATCCGGCCACACCAGGCCATACCGTGATGCTCTCGCTCGACATCCGGCTGCAAAAGCTGGTGGAAGACATGTTCGGCGAGCGGCGCGGTGCCCTTGTGGCGCTGGACCCGAAGACCGGCGACGTGCTGGCCTTTGTCAGCAAGCCGACCTTTGACCCCAACCTGTTCGTCGACGGCATAGACGCCGAGAGCTGGCAGGCGCTCAATGAGTCCATCGACAAGCCCCTGCTCAACCGCGCGCTGCGCGGCACCTACCCGCCAGGCTCGACCTACAAGCCCTTCATGGCCATGGCCGCGCTGCAGACCGGCGCCCGTGACCCCAAGACCATCATCAACGATCCCGGCTTTTACATGTTTGGCGGCCGCCGCTTCGGCAGCCCCGAGAACGAGCGTGGCGGTCCCATGGACATGAATCGCGCCATCGTGGAGTCCAGCAACGTGTATTTTTATTCGCTGGCCAACGAGATGGGCGTGGACGCCATTCACGACTTCATGAAACCCCTGGGCTTCGGCCAGATCACCGGCATTGACATCAACGGCGAGGTCCGCGGCATCCTGCCCAGCCAGGCCTGGAAGCGCGGGTACTTCAAGCGGCCGGAACAGCAAAAATGGTTCCCCGGTGAAACCATCTCGCTGGGCATCGGCCAGGGCTACAACAGCTTCACCATGCTGCAGCTGGCGCAGGCCACGGCGACGCTGGTCAACAACGGCATCAAGCACAAACCGCGGCTGGTGATCGCCACGCAGGACTCCATGACACGCGTGCTCACCCCGCAGCCGCTGGCGCCCGCCGAAGACCTGGGCTACAAGCCGGAGAACGTCGCCATCGTGCGCAAGGGGCTGCTTGGCGTGACCCAGGGCGGTACCTCGGCCAGGGTGTTTGCCGGCGCCGGGTACACGAGTGGCGGCAAGACCGGCACGGCGCAGGCCGTGACGATGGCCGCCAAGGGCAAATACAACAGCGCCAAGATGGAGGAGCACCAGCGCGACCATTCGCTTTACATCGCCATGGCACCGGCGGAAGACCCCAAGATCGCCCTGGCCGTGATCGTGGAAAACGCCGGCTGGGGTGCGGGTGCCGCCGCGCCCATCGCGCGCCGGGTGTTTGACTTCATGCTGATGGGCCAATACCCCAGCGAGGAAGACATGGCGGCGGTGCAAAAAGGGCAGGCCGGCGCTCCCATGGGCAAGCCGCGCCGCGTCGCTGACATAGCCGCGCTATTGCCCGGTGGCGGCACGGTGCCGGTATCGGAGGCGACCGGCGTCGCCGATGCGGCCGGGAAGCCGGCAGTGCTGGCCCTGACACCGGTGGCGGGCCAAAGCGCTACCTCGCAATCCCCCGCCTCGGTTGCCAGGCGTTGACCCCCGGCCGTGCGCCGCGGCTCCCCGGTATAAGGGCGTACCGTCATGGAAAAGATACAAAAAGGGCATAAAAAAAGCGCTGGGGTTACCAGCGCTTTTTGCGGCAGGACATCTTTTGGAATGCCTTGCCACCTATGTACTTCTAATGGCTCTCTTTCGTGTCTCCTCGGCTCCTCGCGTTGCGAGCAGCAGGGCTCGTCGGCAAGGCGTTCAATGTAGCCTGCGCACTGACATAGTGCATTGGGGGTTTCCCGCCCCCGGGATTCTGCGGAGGCCGCTTGCGGTCGTGGTGCGGCGTGCTGTGCACGGCACCTCCTGCACGCACCGCGCGCACTCATTTGTATTGAAATGGTATTCAAAACCGCCTGAAAACCCCGCTGTTGGCCCGTGGCATGACTTATGCCTTCGGCCTTCGGATGTTACGAATTGTTGGGTGATTGCACGAAAGGCGGGCATGTATGCGTGTGAAGTGCTTTGTGGCATGGGGCTTGTCGGTCTGGGTCTGCATGGGATGGCATCCGGCCATGGCGCAAGCCCCCGCCGCGTCTGGCGCTGTTTCGGCGGCTTTAGCGGCCAGCGCCGTCCCTGAGGCCCCGGCCCCCGTCGCCGCTCCCGCGCCACCACCACCGGCACCGCCGGTGGCCGCGCCGGCATCGGCTCCGCCGCCCGCCCCGCTGACGCAACCCGGCCTCGCAGGCGCGGAGACGCTCAATGGTGCCGATACCGCCTGGATGATGACCTCCACCGCGCTGGTACTGCTGATGACGCTTCCGGGCATTGCCCTTTTTTACGGCGGCATGGTACGCCGCAAGAGCGTGCTCAACGTCATGGCCTGCGTCGTGGCCATCTGCGCCTCTGTGAGCCTCTTGTGGTTTACGGTGGGGTATTCGCTTGCGTTCACACCCGGCAACGGCACCTGGGGCCATTACCTGGGTGGAACCGAGCGTTTCTGGTTCGCGGGGCTGGACTATGTGAAGGACGCGCAGAAGGTTGCTGTCAGCCATGTCGCGCCCAACATCCCTGAGTCGGTGTACGCGATGTTCCAGCTGACATTCGCCATCATCACGGCGGCCCTGGTCGTCGGCTCTTTCGTCGAGCGCATGCGCTTTTCCGCCATGCTCATTTTCATCTCGCTGTGGACGGTCATGGTCTATGCCCCCATCGCCCACTGGGTGTGGGAACCCAACGGCTGGCTGGCCCGCATGGGCGCACTGGATTTTGCCGGTGGTTCGGTGGTGCACATCAATGCCGGCATCGCCGGGCTGGTCTGCGCCTACGTGCTCGGCCCGCGCCGGGGCTACGGCCGCGAGCCTTTCACGCCTTTCAACCTGGGCCTGACCATGGCGGGCGCCGGCATGCTGTGGGTGGGCTGGTTCGGTTTCAACGCCGGCTCCGCCGTAGCTTCCGATGGCCGGGCCGGCCTGGCCATGGCGGTCACCCATATCGCCGCCGCGGCCGGCGCGCTGTCGTGGATGGCCGCCGAATGGGCGGTGCGCGGGCGCCCCTCACTGCTGGGTTTGTGCTCGGGCCTGGTGGCTGGCCTGGTCGCCATCACACCGGCGGCCGGGTTTGTCTCGCCGCGCGCGGCCCTGGTCTTCGGCGTNGCCGCAGGGTTGGCNTGCTATTGGGGTGCCACCGGCCTGAAGCGCCTGCTCGATGCCGACGACTCGCTGGATGTATTTGGTGTGCACGGAGTGGGTGGCATTGTGGGTTCGCTGCTCACGGGTGTGTTTGCCAGCAAGGCCATCTCCGGCGCGGAAGGCAGCGTGCTGACGCAAGCCATAGGCGCGGGCTCGGTCATGCTGTACAGCCTGTTCATGACGGCGCTGGCTTTGTGGTTCACCTCTTTGGTCGTCAGCCTGCGCGTCAGCGAGGCCTCGGAGAGCGACGGCCTGGACATCACCCAGCATGCTGAACGCCTGGGCGCCTGATTCGGCGGCATCACAACACTTTGAAGGACACACGCCATGCCTTCCAGCGAAAAAATCGCCATCGCGGCCCATCTGCACGTGCTCCTGCGCCGCAAGACCGGCCGGGTGACCGACACCGAGTGGATGGCCGGCAACAACGAATATGCGGCCGAGATCGCGCGCTTTGCGCGCGAAAGGGCGGCCGAGGATGGCCACCCCGATCTGGCCGTCTGGGCTGACAGGCTCGAGGAAATCATGGCCGTGCCAGATCCCAAACCGCGCCGGCCGCTGGTCGAGATGGTGTCCGAAGCCGTGAAGGAGCGCGGCGCGCCTGTGGTGGCTGCGCTGCCCCAGTCCGACCGCCAGAGCGCGCGCTCCATAGACACTGAGGAAGAGGTCTACCCGGAATCGGGCTTCATCGAGTCCACCTTCGGCGCGGTTTTTGGCGAAGAGGGCCATCGTGAACGCAAGCACCGCGACCCGGACGCGCCGCGCTATGTGAAGGGCCTGCGCTGAGCTGGGTGGGGGAACGACAGGTACTTCATGCGCCGCATTGTGTCGTCGCCGCAGCGCCGCAAGTGGGCGCCCACCGCGACTCACAGTGCGGGCGTGGCCTAGGGTAATCATTGCTAGCCAGCCGCGAAGGCCGGCTTTAGCATGCGGTCTCCATATAAGGAGGAGCTTATGTTGCGCGCTTTCATGGCATTGACATTGGCATTTGCATCGGCGGCCGGACTGCTCTTGGCCGGTCCCGCACAAGCCCAGGCCCAGGCACAAGGCCAGCAGCTGGTGCTAGGCATCAGCGAAGGCACATCGGGCGGCCTGGACCATGCCCAGGTGATCGCCAAATACCAGGGCCTGGCCGAGGTGATAGGCCGGGCCATCAAGGCCAAGGTCAGCGTGGTGTTCGCCCGCGAATTCAAGCAACTCGAAGAAGGCATGCAGACCGGCCGCTTCGACTTCGTGATGGCACGCCCCAGCGACTACCCTGCCCGCGGCATGCGCGACTACGGTTACAGCTACATCGCCAGCACCAAGCCCGACGGCCAGTGCTTCGTGATCGTTCCCAAAGGCTCGGCCCTCAAGACGATCGACGAGGTCAAGGGCAAGCGCATCGCCCTGCCCGAGCAGATCGCCTACATGTCGCGCTTTTGCGCCGCGGAACTGCGCGACAAGGGCATCCTGGTGGACAAGGAAAGCGTGCAGTTCGTGCGTGAGCAGGCTGCTGTCGGCTTCTACCTGGACAACAAGTTCGCCGACGTGGGCGGTGTGGCTTCCTACTCAGGTATCGCCAAGAAGTGGGAAAAGGATGGCGGCCGCATCATCCACAAAAGCGTGTCCCAGCCCTACTTTCCGATGGTGGCCCACAAACGCATCAAGCCCGAGCAGCTCAAGGCCATCCAGGAAGAACTGCTGGCCCTTCCCGCCAGCGACGCCGGCAAGGATGTGCTCAAGCGCATAGGCGTGGAGCAGTTCGACACCACGTCCGAGCCTCGCATGCGCGAGCTGCTCAAGTGGCTCAATATCTGATTCTGGTTTAACAACCCGGCCTGACCGGGTTGCACCGCCTGGGTTGCGTTTCGCCACCCGGGCTGTCTGCGCGCGCCCCTTGGCGCCGCTGCGGCCCGCTTCACCGTTCCGGCCCCTCCTAGGGTTTTCACTGCCCAAAAAGCCGGCCAGCCTCGTTGTAATAGTTATGAGTCATAATCATAATTGGCCTTACTGAAGAATTCCCAATGACCCCAAAACACCTCCAACTTGAAATGCGCGGCGAGATCGCCGTGATCCGCCTGGCGCGCCCCGCCAAGCGCAATGCCCTGGGCGATGCCCTCGTGCTGGCCCTGCGCGACCTGTTTGAAAACCTGCCGGCCACCGCCCGGGCTGCGGTTCTCCATGGCGAGGGCGAGCACTTCTGTGCCGGCCTCGACCTCAGCGAACTGCAGGAACGCGACGCCAGCCAGGGCCTGCACCATTCGCGCATGTGGCACGCCGCGCTGGACCGCCTGCAGTACGGCCCTGTGCCCGTGATCGCCGCCCTGCATGGCGCGGTGGTCGGCGGCGGCCTGGAACTGGCGAGCGCCTGCCACATCCGGGTTGCCGACGAGAGCGCCTTCTTCGCCTTGCCGGAGGGTTCGCGAGGGATTTTTGTGGGCGGCGGCGGCGCGGTGCGCATCCCGCGCCTGATAGGCACCGCCCGCATGACGGACATGATGCTGACAGGCCGCGTCTACAACGCCCAGGACGGCGAACGCATAGGCCTGGCGCAATACCTCGTGCCGCAGGGCCAGGCCTTCGACAAGGCCATGGAGCTGGCCGCCCAGGTGGCGAAAAACGCCCCGCTGACCAACTATGCCCTGATGCATGCCTTGCCGCGCATCGCCGAACAGCCCGCGGACCAGGGCTTCCTCACCGAGGCCCTGATGGCAGCGGTGGCGCAAAGCGCGCCCGAGGCCAAGAATCGTGTGAAAGACTTTCTGGACGGCAGGGCCGCCAAGGTGAAGAAAACCTGATCCCGTGGCGGGCGGATACAGCAAGGCCGGTGACAGAGACGACAGACCGGAAAACAGAAAAGACAAAAGACAGAGACAAGAGACAGACAACCATCATGAGCGCCCCCAAATTCCGCCCCATGCGCTTTGGCGTGACCCGTGCCGTCCTGCGCGAAGGCCAGCCCGGTGTCCGTTACCTGCGTGCCGACCAGGACCTGAAAGGCTATCCCGAGCGCATCACCGACCGGCTGCGGCATTGGGCGCAAACCGCGCCTGAGCGCACCTTCATGGCCCGCCGCGAAAAGCGCGCGGATGGAACGACAGGGGAGTGGCGCCATCTCAGCTATGCGCAGGCCTGGGCCGCGGCCCGCAGCATTGCGCAGGGATTGCTGGACCGCGGCCTCAGCACCGAGCGGCCCGTGGTGATACTTTCCGAGAACGGCCTGGAGCACGCGCAGCTGGCCCTGGGCTGCCTGGTGGCCGGCGTGCCCTTTGTGCCGGTTTCGCCGCCGTACTCGCTGGTCAGCCAGGACTACGACAAGCTGCGCCATGTGATTGAGACCGTGACGCCCGGCCTGGTGTTTGCCGCCGACGCCGAACGTTATGGCAGGGCCATCCAGGCCACGCTGGAACCCGGGATCGAAGTGGTGCTGGCCGCGGGGGAGATGCAGGGGCGCGCCAGCACCCGCTTTGTGGACTTGGCAGCAACACCGGCCACGACTGCGGTGGATCGCGCCATGCAAGCCACAGGCCCGGACACCATCGTGAAGTTCCTGTTCACCAGCGGCTCGACCAAGATGCCCAAGGCGGTGATCAACACGCAGCGCATGTGGTGCGCCAACCAGCAGCAGATGGTCCAGTCCATGCCGGTGCTGGGGGAGGAGCCGCTGGTGCTGGTCGACTGGCTGCCCTGGAACCACACCTTTGGCGGCAACCACAACTTCGGCATGGTGCTCTTCCACGGCGGAACGCTGTACATCGACGACGGAAAGCCCACGCCCGCGCTGATGCACGAAACCCTGCGTAACCTGCGTGAAATCGCCCCCACGGTCTACTTCAACGTGCCGACCGGCTTTGAGGCGATCGCCAACGCCATGAAGACCGACGCGCAACTGCGGCGCAACCTGCTGTCGCGCGTGAAGATGTTCTTTTATGCCGGCGCCGCGCTGGCCCAGCCCGTCTGGGACAGCCTCTATGAATCCGAGGAAAAAGAAGTGGGCGAGCGCATCGTCATGGCCACAGGCCTGGGCATGACCGAGTCTGCGCCCTTCGCGATTTTCGTCACCAATCCTCACATCAAAGCCGGCGACCTGGGCGTTCCCACGCCTGGCCTGGAACTCAAGCTGGTCGACGTGGAGGGAAAGACCGAGGTCCGCTACAAAGGCCCCAACATCACCCCCGGCTATTGGCGCGCGCCCCAGGATACGGCCGAGGCCTTTGACGAGGAAGGCTTCTTTCGCACCGGGGACGCCGTCCAGTGGATTGACGACGGCAACGTCCATCTCGGGCTCAAGTTCGACGGACGGATCGCTGAAGACTTCAAGCTCGCGACGGGCACCTTTGTCAGCGTGGGCCCGCTGCGCGCAAAAATCATCGCGGCGGGAGCGCCTTATGTGCAGGATGTGGTCCTGACGGGCATCAACCTCAAGGAGGTGGGGGCGCTGGTTTTCCCGACACCCGCGGTGCGCTCCCTGTCGAGGCTTGCGCCAGAGGCAACATTGCGCGAGGTGCTCGAATGCGAACAGGTGATCGCACATTTCCAGGATGTGCTGAACCAGCTCGCGCAAAACGCCACCGGCAGCGCGAGCTGCATAGGCCGCATGCTGCTGATGCATGAGCCGCCTTCATTCGACAAGGGCGAGGTCACCGACAAAGGCTCCATCAACCAGCGCGCCGTGCTCACGCACCGCCAGACGCTGGTGGTGGCCCTGCACGAGGACACCGCGCACCCCATCCTGAAACCCGCCGCCCGCTAAAACACGAACCCAGCCATCATGCCCCACAAAGGATTTTTCTCCGCCTTCCAGGACATCTGGATACTCGACGGCCTGCGAACCCCCATGGTCGACTACTGCGGCGCCCTCGGCCATATCTCGCCCACCGATCTCGGCATCAAGGCCGCGCGCGCCGTGCTGCAGCGCTCAGGCGTCAGCGCCGGTGATGTCGACTCGGTGATCGCCGGCAACATGGCTCCCGGCGATTTTGAGCAATTCATGCTGCCCCGCCACATTGGCCTGTATGCCGGGGTGCCCGTGGAGGTGCCCGCCATCATGGTGCAACGCATCTGCGGCACGGGCTTTGAGCTGTTCCGCCAGGCCGGTGAGCAGATCCAGAGCGGCGCGGCCAACGTGGCGCTGGTCGTCGGTGCCGAAAGCATGACGCGCAACCCGATCGCCGCCTTCGAGCACCGCACCGGCTTCAAGCTGGGCGCGCCGGTCGGCTTCAAGGATTTCATGTGGGAGGCCCTCAGGGACTCGGCCGTGGGCATCGACATGATCCAGACGGCCGAAAACCTCGCGAAGAAATACGGCATCACGCGCGAAGCGGTCGACGAGTTCGCTTCGAGCTCCTTCGCCAAGGCCGTGGCCGCGCGGGAGGCCGGCTTCCATGCGGGTGAAATCGTGCCGGTGGTCAATGAGAAATTTGAAATTCCCGGCTATGCCACGCGCGGCATCAGCCTGCAGGGCAAGCTCACGGAGGTGGCGCAGGACACCCATGCCCGGCTGTCGCCTGTCGAGGTGCTGGCCAAGCTCAGGGTGGTCCATGCTGGTGGCGTTCAAACCGGCGGCAACAGTGCGGCGCTGGTGGACGCAGCCGCGGCCGCCGTGGTGGCCTCCGGCGTCTATGCGAAAGCCCGGCAGGAGAAACCGCTGGCGCGTGTGGTGGCTGCCGCGGTGGTCGGCGTGCCGCCGGAGATCATGGGCATCGGCCCTGCGCCTGCAA
>Ga0055536_1002404_pt1 | contig 10528 bp, 10 predicted proteins | sample AraplaCvi_mLB_r2_FD_55037 | JGI IMG/M metagenome (GOLD analysis project Ga0055536, IMG submission 55037) | Arabidopsis root microbial communities from North Carolina, USA - plate scrape MF_Cvi_mLB_r2 | ecosystem: Host-associated > Plants > Roots > Endosphere | place: USA: North Carolina...
GTGCACGACCAGGGTCCCGGCATTCCGGAAAGTCTGCAGGGCGAGATCTTCGAGGAGTTCCGCCGCCTGGATGACGGCGTGGACCAGGAACGCGGCGCCGGCTTGGGGCTGGCGATCGTGGAGCGTATCGGCCGCCTGCTCGGCCACCGCATCAGCCTGCGCTCCACGTTGGGGCGCGGCAGCGTGTTCGCGGTGACGGTGGCCTTGGGCGATGCGGCGGCGATACCTGCCCCGGCTCCTGCACCGGCAGTACCCGCCGACGCTGGCGATGACAGCCCCCTGCGCCAGTGCCGCGTCTGGAGCATCGACGACGACCCCCGTGTGTGCGCGGCCACCCGGGCGCTGCTGGAGCGCTGGGGTTGCGTCGTGGACCTGGCCGACGGCCCGCAGGCAGCGCTGGAAATTGCCTCCACGTTCAACGTGCCGCAGCTGCTGCTGCTTGACGTACGCATGGGCCAGTGGCACGGACCGGACCTGTACGAACAGCTGTGCGAGCTCTGGCAGGCGCGCCCACCGGTGATCCTGGTCACCGCAGAGCGCGACGACGCGCTCAAGGAACATGCCGCGGAAAACGGCTGGGGCTTCCTGTCCAAACCGGTACGTCCGCCAGCCCTGCGGGCGCTGATGACGCAGCTGCTGGTGCGGCACAGGGCTTAGTCCGGCGCGCAATTCACCGGCGCGAAATGCTGTTCTTCGTTGATGGTCATGCCGTTACCGAACGTTCGGGTTTGGTCGGCGGTCGATTGGGATGCGACCCTACCGGGGGGCGTCCGCCGGCAGATGTTGCTTCGGTAGGGTAATGGGGAACTCTATCGACATGCGCCTTCCAGATCGGCACTTCGCATCGATACTCCCTAGAACGGCGACAAGCCTCGTGAGACTCTGCACTATCCGATACCGCCCCCCTCGAAAGAGTAAGGCATATGAATCCTATTGTTGAAAGACTAGAGTCTCGCCTCGCGGATGGCACTGGCGTATACGTCCATGACCCCATAGATCCTGTCGTCTACTTTTCTGAGCTGGCGGAGGACATCAAACGTAACGCATGTAAGCCATTTCAGCTGTCCGCAACGGCTGTAGCGCCAGGCTTTCCCCATATTTCTGACGGCGTGAGGATCAGCGGATTCTGCGTCGCAAAGTCGGATGGGTATTGGCTTGTGTACCGCCCTGAAGACGACACGTTCTATGCATTCTGGGGCTCGGACAAAGAGAATCTTGGCGCTCCAGGGATCTTTGGACCGCCCCTATACTGCTGGTCCGCGTAAAGGGGAACGCAGATGCCCAGGCATGAACCAGTGCGAAACCCGCCGGCCAGGAATACTGCTTCGGTAGGGTCGGACCCCGGTCGACTGCACGCAACGTTGCTACGTGCGACGAACGCATGACCCCTGAACGAAAATGCGCTTCTTCGCTGACGTTCATGCCACTATCGAACGTTCCAACGGCGTCGGCGGTCGATCGGGATGCGACCCTACCAGATGCCTCCCGCGGCATCGCACCGATCCGTGTTACTTCGACACATCTTCAACTGTCGTATCCGCCAGCCGCCGCTTCTTCCCCGGCGTGTGGTCCTGATACCGATACGGCACAGGCACGGGCGCCTCATCCAACGTCAGGGTGATCTTCCCGCGCCTCACTTCCACCAGCACACGACTACCCACCAGCATCTCGAACCGTTCCAACCACATGCCACGCAGGATGAGGCAGGGAATACGACCACCGCCGGGCAACCGATGGCCTCCGGGATGCTTGAAGGATCCAATCCGCAACTTTTCCGGAACTTGCAGTCCGATGCCCGATTGGGATTGCTCGTTTGGGGTTGGTTCCGAATTTGAACGCCGCATCTGCCACCTCCAAGGAAGTCTCCCTCGCCGAAATGGCGAGGGAGTCGGGAGGTTGAAATCCGCTCGGATGTGCACGGCGTGACGTATTCCCGCGAAGGTGTTGTATTTCGCCACCCTCCCGACATAGGCACGTCAACTTACAGCTGCTGTGGAGATTTCAAGCTCCGAGGCAACACCATGGGCCACGTCGAACGCAGAGTGAAGTTGCTTGTTCCGAAGGATACTGGAGATTCAATAGACGCATGCTACTGATCGTCGCAATTGACCCACCGTTTCCTGACGCCGAACGACTCCTGGGCATCAACCACGTACCAAGACCGGCAATAGAACGTCAAAAGAATCTTTCAACGAGTGATCATGTGGTTGCCGAAGCATTCACCAAGCACGCCAAGATTCATACGCTTCGATCTCCACGCACTAGATTGACACCCAACAGCAACGCGATGATTGAGATAGTCGCGAAAAGTGCCAATGACACAACATAGATTGTTCCCCCTCCCCCGCCAGACCGCTGCACCCAAACCTGAGAGACCTGATCCATCAATGCAAAAGCCGAAAGGAGAAACAAAAGCACCCCCAACACACCCATGCAACGGGCGACCGCGTGCTGCCTTGTCCGCCCCCTATACCCCACAAAAATGACCCACACGTCAACAACAAGAAACAGCGGAAGAGCCACTAACAGTAGTACCTGCCATGTCACTTTGCCGACTCCCCGCACGAATACTTGATGGAAATACGTTATTTGCAGCTTGGAGACGGGCACCAGTCATAGCCGAACCCTCCTCTACCGAAGAGTTTGTCATACGTCCTACCACCGAACACCTCGCCGGCGCCATGCCTCTTAAACACTTGTTCGTGAAACCGCCCGATATCGGTCCACCGATCAAGTCTAACTGGGCGATCCGGCGTTGCGCCTGCCGCGCTTAGCGCCTTGGCATGCGCTCTCGCTAGATCTACTCGAATCGCATCCATACGATCATACATCTCTTCGTTGGCCGCCTCGCAGCTCAGTCCTTGAATACCTTCCAGAATAGAGTTGCCCAGCCTCGTATTCGTTATCGCCGCCAGCAGGCCCTGGTTCATCGCCACTTCGCGAGCGCGACACGCGTACGGATCGCCGCCTGAGCAAGCCGCCTGGTAATAGAGCCCGTAATTCCCAACGTCCGCATATGCCTGCTCAGTTGGCGTGACCCAACAGCCTCGTTGATCACATGCAAGACCGCTTCTATCCGTGAATATGAGCGGGTTTCCAGAAACATAAGCATAAGTTGACGGCCCGGCGTTAAGACCAATTGGATCACTCTGAACATAGCGCCCCGTCATGGGATCGTAGTCCCTAAAATAGTTGTAGCTTAGCCCGGAGAGCAAGTCCACCCGTTGGCCCGGGAAGCGCAGCGCTAGGTCCAACTCTACGCCGTCCCCGTCGGGGTCGCTACTCGGGATTTGATCGCCGAAAACTTCGCCTTGATTGGTCCACTGCCAGATTGCGACGGTACGCGCCGAGTCGAATACCACGCGCGGGGTGCCGAGATGATCCGGCTGAACATAAGCTAGCTCAGGAACGCCGAACGGCGGCTCGCCGAGGAGTGCGACGGGGTAGCTACCCAACCATACCGCCTGTTGCAGCGGCCCACCGGCGGCGTCGAAACTGCCCAGCCACAGACCGTCCTCGTCATACATCGCGAGCTGAGCAGAGCCGGTGGAAGGCACGCGCAGAACGCGCTCCCCGCCGTGGTTGTAGGTGTAGCTTTCCAGGACAGCATCGCCTTGCTCGACCTGGCTCATTCGGTTGGCGTCGTTATAGCTGTATGCCTTGCCGCCAATGTTGAGGGTGTTGCCTGCCGCATCATAGTTGCGCGACTCACCATCGACCGCTAGCAGGCGATGGCTGTCAGCTGGGTAGGCATAGGTTGCGGTGCCATTGGCGGTCGTCAGCGAAACTCGGTTGCCGGTGGCATCGTAGGCGTAGGTCTCGATGGGGGTGCTGGTTGGGCCGTCCTGGGTCTGGGTGAGACGACGCAATGCGTCGTAGCCATAGCGTGCCAGCACCGTGGCGCCGCTACCGGTCTTCAGCTCTGTAATGTTGCCTACTGGATCGTAGCCGTAACTCAGCGACAGACCACCAGCTGCGCCGTCATGCACTGCCTGCGGGCGGTAGTCTGTGTCTACCGGTCGTTGCAGTTGCCGCCCATTGCCGTACGTCCAGCCTGTCGCCGGGCCAAACGGGGCATAGGTGACATTGGTCACTACCACCTGCCGCGCTTGGCCCGGGCGCGTAACGCCGACCGCGCTGATACGCCCCAGGCTGTCGCGAGCGTAGTCGGCCACGCCTCCGTCCGGATAGGACAGCCGCGCAAGTCGTCCACCCTTCGTATAGGCATAACGCGTCGTCACGGTGGTAGTTGTTAGAGCATCCTGCAGAATTCTCGGCCCTCCCACTCGGGGACCTGAGTACCAAAGCAAATTTCACCGCATCGCGATCCGGCCACCGAACAGGACCTGATTGCCGAATGCCTAAATTATCCACCCGCGTAAAGCTGCCGGATCCGGTCCTACTGTCTATGTGAATAGTCCAAAGCGACCCCGGAGCCATCGCGAACGAGCTGGGGCAGCATCGCACTGTCGAGAAGGCATGCAACTTCAGCTCCAGAGGATGCTTCAATCAGTATCAAAGCACCGCCGCTTATAGCTGATTCCACCGCCTCCGGCTTGAGGTCCAGCATCCCAGATGCCCTTCGAAACCCAAAGTCCTCGCGGAGCTGTGTAAACACACTTATGTCAAGAACTATATTCTGAAGGCTGAATCCGTCGACAAAGAGCTGCTTCACATTCTTGAACTTCATAGTGTATGCCCCAGACCCCTGTGGGTCGATTAGGCGTATATCAAATGCATCAGCACCTGTGGCGACAATGGCTGTGATTTCAAAATCATGAATATCAATTTTCATCAACTTATCTCTTGGGCCAGTCGCTCACTGGCACTCCATGCTGCCTCTTTCCATCCACCCATTCGTGCACATGGGGGCTCCCTTGGCCGTGATCATGACCACGGTCGACGTCAAATTTTGGCGTCCCATCTTCACCATAGTATCTCGAGCTCTTGCCATAAGCATGATCGACCCAAGTGTTAGGCTCTCCTCTCGTTGGCAGGCCCCGTTGAGAAGGGCATTCAGCTGAGTCCGAGGCGCTCTCATTCTTCATCCACAACGGCCTAAGCATTGGCAGCATCTCAATGCCGTGGCTCAAGATTCCCGCTAACGCTTGAGCAGCAATCCTGTCCGGATAAATATACGGCCCAGCTCCTCCACCGGTGTAGAAGTCAGGATGGTCAGGGTCATACTGGTGGTGACCCGTTGTCGGGTACCCCGGAGGAACGATTGCACGCATCGAGCCACTTGCCGAAGTGGCTTGGAGTCCCAAGGGATCGACCCTTGTCGTCGGACGCATTTCAGCATAACCATACGTACTCACCCCCCCCGAGCAAACCTATTGGATCACCCTGTGAGAACCGCCCGGCTACCGGATCGTAAGCGCGATGGTAGTTATAGAACATCGCACTCACGTCAGATGCCTGCTGTCCCGGGAACCTCATTTCCAGCTCCATCAGCGCCCCGTCCCCATCCGGATCGCTGCTTGGGGCCTGGTTACCAAACGCTTCGCTCTTGCTGCTCCACTCCCAGATCGCAACATCCCGGATGGGATCGATTGCCACGCGCGGTGTGCCTAGGTGGTCGGGCTGGATGTAGACAAGCCCTGGCATACCGACCGCCGGAGCGCTGATCAGAGCAACCGGGTACTTGCCGAGCCAGATCGCCTGCTGCACGGGTGAACCGCTGGCGCTGTAGTTACCCAACCACTGGCCCACCTCGTCGTACAGGGTCACCTTTGCGTCGCCCGCCGTCGACGTGCGGAGTACCTGCTCGCCTCGGTGGTTGTACGTATAGGACTCCAGAACGACATTGCCCTGCTTGACTTGCTCCATGCGGTTGGCATCACTGTAGACGTAGTCCTTGCCGCCGAAGTTGAGGGTGTTGCCAGCCGCATCGTAGGTGCGAGGTTCGCCATCCACTGCCAGCAGGCGATGGCTATCAGCTGGGTAGGCGTAGGTTGCGGTGCCGCTGGCCGTTGTCAGCGAAACGCGATTGCCGGTAGCATCGTAGGCGTACGTCTCAATCGGGGTACTGGTGGGGCCGTCCTGGGTCTGGGTGAGGCGGCCCAAGGCGTCGTAGCCATATCGCGCCAGCACCGTGGCGCCGTTGCCGCTCTTCAGCTCTGTAATGCTGCCCACCGGATCATAGCCGTAGCTAAGAGATAGACCACCAGCGGCAGCATCATGCACAGCCTGGGGGCGATAGTCGGTATCCACGGGGCGTTGCAGTTGGCGACCGTTGCCGTAGGTCCAACCAGTAGCCGGTCCAAACGGGGCATAGGTGACATTGGTCACCACCACCTGCCGCGCTTGGCCCGGGCGTGTAGCTCCGATCTCGACCACTCGCCCGAGGCCGTCATGAATGTAGTCGACCGCGCTGCCGTCTGGATAAGTCATTGCAGTCAACTGGCCTCCCGGACTATAGGCATAGCGCACGGTCAACGCCACGCCACCGACCGTCTGCACCTTGCGCGTCAAATCACCGAAGCGGTTGTAGCAATATTGTGTGCTGCCGCTGCCGTCCCGCACCCTGGACAGGCGGCCGACACTGAATGCTTCCGCTGCGTCGCAGACGATTTGCGGAACGTCATAGGTGTAGGTAACGTTCAAACTGGCGTCGGCGTAAGCCCTTGCAGTCATACGGCGGAGGACGTCATGACTGAATGTAGTGGTCAGGTTCCGCGCATCTGTCCGGGTTGCCGGATTGCCTGCACTGTCGTAGGTGAAGGTTGTGGTGCCAGTGTCCGGGCTAACCTGCTGAATCAGTTCACCCAGGCCGTTGTAGCTGTAACGCGTTTTCAGCCCTTTCGGATCGGTGACTTCTGTCAGGTTATCTTGGCTGTCATAGGCAAATCTGATATCTGCCGCTATGCCGCCAACATCCTGCAGAGTGCGCTTCAGTCGGTTGAGCGGGTCGTACTCAGATTGAGTGGTTCGCTGCGGTGCGTCGGTGACCGAGGTGACGTTACCGTTGGCGTCGTAGCTGAAATCTGTCGGGTTGGCAGAAGCATCAGCCTGGGTGGTCAGTCGGCTTAGTTGGTTGTAGATTCGGCTTAGCGTGCGCTTAAGCACTCCGCCGGCGTCCTTGGTGTCTTCCCCAACACGATTGCCGGCATTATCCAGGGTGTAGTGGATGGTGTTGCCGGCGTTGTCGGTGACATCGGTCAGACGATGCGCGGCATCGTAGGTGTAGACCGTGGATGCTCCGTCGGGTTGGATGACCTGCCGCACGGAGCCGCTAGGCCAATAGGCGATCCGCGTGACGCGATCGTCGGACTCCACGGAATCATCAGGTCCATGAACCTTCGCGGCGGTCAGCCAGCCACGCACATGGTACTCATAGCTGGTGATGATCCCATTCGGATCTTTGACCAAAAGCGGGCGTCCTGCGCCGTCGTAAGCCAGTGTCTCGGTTACATGTCCCAGCGCATCTATCACCTTCCAGGGATCGCCTTTGCGATACGCGCATGTTGCGGGCGAGGTGGCGCAACTGGCGTCATGGGACATGCGATAGGCGAAGCTTGTGATATCACCCGGGCCGGGCCCCGTTACAGATCTGACCAAGCCCACCCGTGGGCAAGTCCCAGCCGAAATATCGCTGGCCTCGCAGTACGTCGCCGTGACCGCCCGGGAGGTGCCGGCGAGATCCTGCTGAGTGGCCTTGGTCATCTGCCTGCGGGCATTGTATTCAAACAGCTGGGTGGCGATTGCGACGTCCGCTTCGTCGTAGTAGGAGACCGAAGCCGGCAGCGACGCAGCGTCATTCCACACCGTCCGGATCGCTCTTGCCTGCGTCGTACCAGCGCCTTCGGTCATCAACCCGACTCGACCCTTGGCATCTCGCTGGTAAGTTGTGATCGATCCGTTTCGATTGACTTCGCTAAGCAGCCCTTTCGTGTCGTAGCCGTACAGTGTCACCGAAGGCGTGCAATCGCTGCACGTTTCAGATTCGCTGATCAAACGGCGGCCGCTGTTGTAGACATCAAAATTGAACTCCTTGATCGACCCAAGTGGCCCTGTCACCTCGACGTGATTCCCCGTGTCGTCGTAGTTCACTTCGAAGCGATTGATGCCGCCCGCATTCTCTGTCGATATCGCACGGCCGGACGCGTCATAGGAGAATGATGACAGCAGCACTCCGTCCTGGAACTTCTCAACCAATTGGACGCGGCCGTTAACGCTGTCGTCCTCGTATCCATAGATAGTTGTCGCGCCATCCGTGCTCACACTTGTGAGCCGACCTTGGCTGTCGTAGTCATAGTCAATGGAGCCACCACCCGGAAGATCGATCCGCCCAACCTCCATATACCGCTTGTAGTGAAACGTGGCGACCCGTCCATTTGGAGTAACCAGGCTTGTCGGCTCCCCAACGGAGTTGCGGACAATTGACACCTGCTCCAGTCCGTTCTGCTCGACAGCAGAGATGCGACCTTTCTTATCAAAGATATTGACTGTATTCCCGACCCTCAGACGCCATCCGGCGAAGCTGCCGCCGGCATCGTAAGCTTCCTTGAGTTCATAGGCGACCAGGTCGGGCAAGTGGCTGGACCAGGTACCGTCGGGCAACTTGACAAAGATCAGCCCTCCGCCACTGGAAAGGAACGCGAACACCAACCCTTGATCCCGGTCGCCAATCACCTATGCGGTCAGAAAGCTGCTCCAGTGCTTGCCAAACGCCGAGAGCAGCGACCCGCTCATGGAGGAAAACGTCTGGTCGATGGAGAAGCCGGGAAAGACACGATCGGACCTTCGTTCCACCTTCTTACCATTCGCGCACGCGATGGGATTGCCCACCGTCGGATCTGGCGCGGGCGCCGGCGAAGCCGCCTCACATTGCGAGGGTTTTGCAGGGTCAACGAGTTCGGACCAGCGACCACAGCTCCAACCAGAATCTTGAGAACCCACCATGCTGTAGCCGTCTGGGCAAGCGGGCATGGGTATCACCCAGTTCTGGCCGTAGTCTTGCAGTACGGTACCTATCGGGTACCCGCCCGCGGTTGGTCCCACCGCGGTCAACGTATGGTGGCAGCCAGGATAGTCTGTCTCACCTAATGGTACGTAGTGGGCGTTGCTGTACTGCCAACCGCTACCCGGGTTTAGAGACGCCATACTCGCCACTGCGTATACACAAGCTTCCGTTGAATCTGAAAAAACCGGAAGCGGCTGATCGACGACCTCCACTTGAAATCTTTCAGTCGCGGGGAAGCTTATCCATGTAAGTTCAGCCGCGACCGCAGTGGAACCAAAAGACAGGATACTGACGACAACTAGGGTTGCAATCTGAAAGAACGTGAAACGAGCGCAACCAAGGGCGTATGCAGCAGTATCACGAGCGACCGCCACAACGCCGTGGTGCGATAAACACACTGGTTCGCATCGCATTCTCTAATTCATTTTAATGCGGCATATCCCCGGCGCCGCTGAGCCGCTGCAACACCCTTCCCCTGTCACAGGCCGATGATGCCACAGGCTATTCTTTAGCGAGTGCAGAGCGCGATCAATTTCCAAGGAACCATGCCTTCGGTCACGCTTTGCGCTGCCCAATACGTATGCTTGCCAGTAGAGGTCGTCCGGCTTCTGCCCGTGCAGTCGCTGGCAATCGCGGGCGGAAGTGGCGCAGGCTTTGATGACGGAAGGTTAGAGCGCGGCTTCGGTTCTGGTCATGCCCCACCGTGCCAATGAACTGCAGCGGCGGTCGATTGGGATGCGACCCTACCGGTTCAGCCGTCCAGGCCTGCGGTTGGGTCGCCTTCGGGCTCGAGTGCTTTTACCAGCACTGCTGCCTGGGTGCGGCTGACGCATTCGAGCTTTTTCAGGATGGCGGTTACGTGAACTTTTACGGTGTTTTCGGCCAAGCCCAGTTCGTAGGCGATCTGCTTGTTGAGCAGGCCGTCGGCCAGGCAGAGCAGCACGCGGAACTGTTGCGGGGTGAGCTGCGCGAGGCGGGCAGCGAGCAGCGCGTCGGATTCGGAGCGCTCTGCGGCCATCGCCGGGAACCAGAGGCCGCCGTCGAGGACGGTTTCCACGGCTTTGCCGATTGCATCCGCCGGGGCCGATTTGGGGATGAAGCCGGCGGCGCCGAACTGCTGGGCGCGGCGGATGACGCGCGGGTGGTCGTTGGAGGAGACGATGACCACCGGGATGTCCGGGTGGGAGCCGCGTACGTGGAGAAGTGAGGAGAAACCTCGGGCGCCTGGCATGGTGAGGTCGAGGAGGACCAGTTCTATTTCCGGGTGCTGGTTGAGGGCGGCCTCCAAAGCCTGCGCGCTGGCGACCTCGATGACCTGGACGGCCGGGAGGGCCTGGCGCAGGGAGTGGACGACGGCGGCGCGGAGTAGCGGGTGGTCGTCGGCTACGAGGATGGTGGTTTCGCTCATGGGGGCATTGTAGGGGGGATTTTGGGGTGCGGCTGGGAGCAGCCACGCAGGGCGTGGCTCTACGCGGGGTTTGGGATCGTGCGGACGGTGGGGAAGAGCGGACATGCATGGCGTGTCCCTACGCGGTTGTTTGGCTGGGGGGTGGACACGCGTGG
>Ga0055536_1002411_pt1 | contig 10511 bp, 10 predicted proteins | sample AraplaCvi_mLB_r2_FD_55037 | JGI IMG/M metagenome (GOLD analysis project Ga0055536, IMG submission 55037) | Arabidopsis root microbial communities from North Carolina, USA - plate scrape MF_Cvi_mLB_r2 | ecosystem: Host-associated > Plants > Roots > Endosphere | place: USA: North Carolina...
CGAACGATATAGGCTACCATGGGGCGGTCCCCCTGATGTTCGTCGAAGCGAGGGTCATGACAGCACGATCTCCTCGAAGCGGCGGGGGAATTTCGTCAGCGAATCCGGACCCTGCCCGGTGACCAGAACCGTGTCGGCAAGGCGAAAGCCGCCGACCTCGGGCACGTAGAGCGCAGGCTCGCTCGAACAGATCATGCCTTCGCGCAAAACGGTCTGGTCGCCGGCCTCGACCCAGGGGGATTCATGAAAGGCGACACCCATGCCATGGCCGACGCGGTGCTTGAGAAAAGGCGTCATGCCTTGTTCGCGAATATAGGTGAGCGCCGTGATATCCGCCGAGGCGCAGGTGCGTCCTGCAACGAGGCCAGCCGTGCCGAGCCGCTGCGCCTCCTGGGCGATGGCGTAGTATTTCTCGTGGTCCTTGCCAGGCTCGCCGAGCACGAACGTGCGCTCGCTTTCCGCCGAGCGACCACCCACCCGGCAGCCGAGGGAGAGGATGAAACTCTCGCCCGGCCGGATGCGGCGATGGGAGACGATCCCGTGCGGATAGGCCGAGTTCGGTCCGCCATAAACCAGCCCGCCCGCCAGCGTCGGGACATTCATGATGTCCTCATGCTCGTTTTCCATGATGTCGAGCGCGTGGCGCACGACATGGGCCTCAAGCGCTATCTCGCTCGGCAGCGGCTTGCCGGCCCGGAAGGCTTCGGTGACGAGATCGACGCCGGACTGGACCATCGCGTCGGAAATCCGCGCCGCCTCGCGATGCAGGCGCAGTTCTTCCGGATATTTCACCTGCCGCATCTTCGCGACGATATCCGTCGGCGCGACGCGGTTGTTCGGGAAGAGACCGGCAAGCTCCGCAGCGCGCCCCACCGAAAGGCCGAAGGAATGGGCAACGTCGCCCTTGATCGCGCCAACGGTGCGGGCGAGCAGCGAAAAGGCGCGGTCGACACCCGGAAATTCGAAATAGACGAGGGTCTCCGCCGCAACGTTCTGCCGGTCGGCATGTTCGCGTTCCAGCTCGGGGATCAGCAGGATCGCATTCGTCGCGGTCAGCGCCAGCGCCACCGGCCGTTCGTTCGGGCGGAAAGAGAAACCGGTGGTGTAGAGCACATCGTCAGCGGCATCCAGGATCAGCAGGCCGATGCCCTTTTCCGCCATGCGGGCGCGGATATCCCGATGCAGGCGTTCAAAGAATTCGGGTGTGAGACGTTGGCTGAAAGTCATTTTCCCTACCTCAGGCGATAACGACGTCGTCGAGCTTGCGGGGGTAGGTCGTCATGCTGTCCGGCCCTTCGGTGGCGATCAGCACGGTGTCGGCGATACGGTATCCGGCAAAGCCCGGTACGAAGATCGCCGGTTCGCTGGAAGTAATCATGCCGGGCTCCAGAATGGTCTGGTCGCCGCCTTCCACCCAGGGCGCTTCGTGGAACATGATGCCCATGCCGTGACCGACGCGATGCAGCAGGTATTCGCTCATGCCGCTGTCACGGATATAGGCGAGCGCGAGGTTGTCGGCGGAAGCGCAGGTATGCCCGGCGATCAGCGCCGCGGTTGCCATGCGTTGCGCCTCGTAGGCAACGGCATAGTGTCGTTGCTGCACCTTGGATGGCTCGCCGATGAAGAAGGTGCGCTCGCTTTCCGAGGCACGCGCGCCGACCCGGCACGCTGTCACGGATATAGGCGAGCGCGAGGTTGTCGGCGGAAGCACAGGTATGCCCGGCGATCAGCGCCGCGGTTGCCATGCGTTGCGCCTCGTAGGCAACGGCATAGTGCCGTTGCTGCACCTTGGATGGCTCGCCGATGAAGAAGGTGCGCTCGCTTTCCGAGGCACGCGCGCCGACCCGGCAACCGAGCGACAGGATGATGCTTTCGCCGATTTTCACCGGGTGGCCGGTCGGCATGCCGTGCGGGAAAGCCGATCGGGGGCCGGAATAGACAAGCCCGCTCGCCAGACCCTGCACCAGCATGACGTCCTCATGCTCTTCATGCATGGTGCGCATCGCATGACGGGAGACACAGGATTCGATCTCGACCTCGCTCGGCAGCGTGCCGCCCTTGCGCATCGCCTCGCGGATCATCTCGACGCCGGCCTCGACCATACGGTCAGAGAGCCTTGCGGCCTCGCGGTGAAGCGCGATCTCCTCAGGGTGTTTACGAAGCCGCATCTGCTGGACGATATTGCTCGGGATCACCCGTTCGGCATTCGCAAATGCACCTTCGATCGGCTTCACGCGGGCAAGCGAGATCGCATGGCCGTAGGCAACCGTTCCCTTGAAGCCGGCGAACTTGCGGCCGAGCACCGCGTTCCACGGATCGATGCCGGGGAACTCGAAATAGACGATCGGTTCGGCGGCAATGTGCTGGTGGTGCGCGTGAGTGCGTTCCAGCTCCGGCAGCAGCAGGAAGGCCTCCGTGGCGGTGATCGCGAAGACCACCGGCCGCTCCGTCGTGTAGTGCGAAAAACCCGTGGTGTAGATGACGTCGTCGTTTGAATCGAGAAGCAGCAGATCGATGCCTGCGGCCGCCATCCGCCTGCGGATTTCGGTCTGGATTTTGGCATAGAAGTCCGCGCCGAGACGCTGTGAGAAAGCCATCGGTTTATCCTGGAACTGCAATTTCGGTCACATCAGGGGCGAGCCGGCGAACCGGCCCGCCATCGGCGTTTCAGCGGATGCCCGTCAGTCCTTGAGGCCAATCAGGCCCCGCATATTGCCGCGCGAGGTCGCCTGCACCTCGAAGGGCAGCTTCTTGGAATAGAAGAGCTGATAACCCTGGTAGGAGATGATGTAATAAGGCAGATCGCTCGCCAGGATCGTTGCCGCCTTCTGGTATGCCGCGGTGCGATCCGCCTGGATGGTTGCCGAGCGCCCCTGTTTCAGGAGGTCGTCGACCGCCGGATTGGAATAGGCGCCCCAGTTGGTCGAACCGCCGGTGGTGAGCTGGGCAAACAGCAGCCGATCAGGATCGACAATGTTCAGCCAGCCAAGCAGGGCGATCTGGTGCTGGCTCTTCTGTACATAGTTGGTGGAGAAGGACGGCCAGTCGCTGATCTGCGTCTTGGCATCGACGCCGGCGGCCTGGAAGTTCGCCTGCATGAACTCGATCGTCTGGACGCGGTTGCTGTCTTCGCTATGGGTGGACAGCACGACGCTCAGCGGCTTGCCGCCCTTGTCGAGAATGCCGTCGCTGTTGGTGTCGGCCCAGCCTTCTTCCTTGAAAAGCTTCTTGGCACTTTCGATATCGAAGCCCGGCTGCTTGATATCCTTCGAATAGGCCCAGGACGACGGCAGGATCACGGAAGATGCGACCGCATCCACACCCTGGTAGATGTCGTTGACGATGGTCTTCTGGTCGATCAGCATCGAGAAGGCCTGCCGCATTTTCGGGCTCGAAAGCAACGGGTCCTTGGTGTTGAAGTTGATGTAGGTTACGCCGAGGCCCGGCTGGACGACCGAGCCGAAGCGCTTGTCGGCCTGCAGGCGCTTGATGTCCTGCGGCGCGAGCGGCGCCTGGATGATATCGAGATCGCCTGCCTCGAAGGCCTGGGCGCGGGCCGAACCGTCGCCGATGATCTTCACGATCACCTTGTCCGCCTTCGGCTTTTCGCCCCAGTAATTCGGGTTGGGCGCAAGTTCGATGGCGCTGCCGCGGGTCCAGGAAGCGAACTTCATCGGGCCGGCGCCGACCGGCTTCAGCGCGATATCCGTGCCGCCTTCGACGAGGGCCTTCGGCACGATGCCGAGGTCCAGATAACTCAGCAAGGGCGCATAGGGCGCAGACAGCGTGAACTTGACCGTCTGGGCATCGACGGCTTCCACCGCCGAGATCGGCGTATAAAGCGCGCGTTGCGGCGCGTTGAAATCCTTGTTGAGGATCGTGGTGAAGGTGAACACCACGTCAGCCGAGGTGAGCGGGCTGCCATCGGAAAATTTAAGGTTCGGCCGCAGCTTGAAGATCCAGGTGGTCGGGTTCGGATTTTCCCAGCTTTCGGCGAGGTCCGGCTTGGCTTCCAGGCCTGGCGTCAGATGGACGAGACCGGAGTAGATCAGGTCGGCAACACGATAGGCGGTCGTATCGCGGGCAAGCCGCGGGTCAAGCGTACCTGCATCGACATCCGTGCCGATGGTGATGCCCGCCGCCTCAGCTGAGGACAAAGCGGTGAAGGAAAGCCCTGCAAGAAGGGCGGCTGCTGTGATCGAGAGTGCTTTGCTCATGTCTGTTCCCTTATTGGTTTGGTTCATTCAAAGCATGGCTTATGCGGTCAGCGGGTCTTGGTCCTCCGCGACGCGATATCGGCGACCTTTTCAGGGCGCTCGACATCGGCAATCTTGTTGTGGCGCAGTTCTGATAGCGCCGGCGCAAGAAGGTTTTCGAGCACGCCCGGGTCCGGCGAATGGCGGTACTCGAAGCAGCGCTTGTTCGGGCCCGCGAGATTGACGACATGGTCCGCGCCGGAAGCGTAGATCACCACGTCGCAGCGAGCGATGATGTCGGCCAGATCGTCCGCATAGGACCATGTCACCGTGATGTCGGAAATATGGGGAGCAAACTCGCGCACGCTGGGGCGCATGATGGCGATATAGTCCTTGAGCTGCGTAACGGCTGCGATGCGCGTACGCGGGTCGAGCAGTGCGAGCGACTGGCGGGTGCGTTCCGAAGGAATGAAGCGGATCGACAGGATGTTGGCCTCCGGCACGAGGCTTCGCATCTCCACCTCCCGATGCACGAAAGTCAGCACCAGATCCGCATTGCGGCACTTTGCGCGCGCTTCCTCGTTCTGGTGGAGCTGCTCGAAGGTCAGGAGCGAGATCACGTCGTTGGCGGCGAGCGTCGAACGGATCTGTTCGACATAATCGCGCGCCGGGGCCTCGAATATGCCGACGAAGACGATATCGAGATGGACGCGCGGCTTGCGCAGCCTTGCCTGTGCCTGCACCATCGAGGCGAGCGTGACCGGCGAAATGCCCAGCGCTTCGGCTTTTTCCAGCAGAGCATCAATATCCCCGCTGAGGACGCTTGCCGGCGCGATAACGCCATCCCGGCGACGCGGTTCGTAGACGGTGAAGGCGCCGAGGCCGGGCCGGATCTCGACGAGACCGTCGGCCCTGAGTTGCTTGTAAACTTCGGCCACCGTCATCGGCGCTATGTCGAGTTCGGCTGCGAGCTGACGCACGGACTGCAGCTTCACGCCCTTCGGCATGTCGCCGAAAGACAGCATGTAACTCAGCAGCCCATAGAGCTGCTTGCCCACGGGAACGGGCAGCGAGCGGTCAATGCTGGATGCGTCGATCGTAAACATGTGTATTATCCGATTAGTACGCTGACCGTAACAGCAGATTCCAATTTGGCAATAGGGTCGGCGATTTTTTGCATATTTTCCCGGCAACCCTGTTGCGTGCCTGCAAAAACTCCAATTATACCCTCTTTCGAGACAAGGAATTCGGTTCCACGCCATTCAAGCTGCACGAGGTGTATCAATGGATTATGTCAATCTCGGCCGGACGGGCCTGAAAGTATCGCGACTGGCGTTGGGCTGCATGACCTTCGGGTCAAGCGAGTGGGCGCCCTGGGTTCTCGGCTTCGAAGAAAGCGCGCAAATCCTGCGTCAGGCCGTCGATCTCGGCATCAATTTCTTCGATACGGCTGACATGTATTCTCTCGGCAAGAGCGAGGAGATCACCGGCAAGGTGCTGCTGGATCTCGTTCCGCGCCACAAGCTGGTGATCGCCACGAAGCTCTTTCATCCCATGAGCACCGACGTCAACGACCGGTCTCTCTCGCGCAAGCATATCTTCGANGCNGTCGATGGTAGCCTCAAGCGTCTGGGCACCGACTATATCGANCTTTACCAGCTGCACCGCTTCGACTACGGGACGCCTCTTGAAGAAACGCTCGATGCACTGAANGACCTGGTGCGTTCCGGGAAGGTGCGTTATCTCGGNGCGTCTTCCATGCATGCCTGGCAGTTCATGAAGGCCATCGGCCTCCAGCGGCAGAATGGCTGGGCGCAGTTCGTCTCGATGCAGCCCCACTACAACCTGATATATCGGGAAGAGGAGCGAGAGATGCTGCCGCTGTGCCTCAGCGAGGGCGTGGGCGTCGTTCCCTGGAGCCCCCTTGCTCGGGGTCGGCTGGCAGGCAAGGCTGAAGGAGAAACCACCAGAAGCCAGACGGATGGCACGGCCCGCGCACTTTACGACCGGACAAAGGCCACCGACGACGCGATTGTCGCGTCTCTAAAGGCCGTTGCGGAACGTCACGGCCGGCCGATGGCGCAGGTTGCTTATGCCTGGGTCGCCAGCCGCCCGGCCATAACGGCCCCGATCGTCGGCATTTCGAAGCCAAAGCAATTCGAAGATGCCGTAAAGGCGCTGGAGATCAGCCTCAGCGTCGAGGACGTGTCGGAGCTTGAACAACATTATCTGCCGAAACCTATCGCCGGCCATTCATAACGCGCTATGACCTGGCATCCGCGACCGTGCACGTCAACGCGTCCGGCGGGATGAGAAGGGTTAAGGGAGGGGCGGGATGATTTTCCCGATCCTCCGCGATATGGCTGCATGCGATCAGGAGGCTGCAACACCCACAGGGCGCTTGGACGCGACATAACCTCTGCTGCCATCCATCAGCACGCGGGTATAGGGATGCGCGACGGTGCCGGCGAGCAACTGGGCCTTGGTGGCGATCTCGACGAAGCCGCCGTTCTGCATGATGGCGACGCGATCGCAGAGATGGGCGACGACCGCGAGATCGTGGCTGACGAGGATATAGGTCAGCTTCTCCCGATCGCGCAGATCCTTGAGCAGGTTCAGGATTTCCGCCTGGATGGAGACGTCCAGGGCCGAGGTGGGCTCGTCGAGCAGCAGGATCCGCGGTTCCAGGATGAGGGCCCGGGCGATTGCCACGCGCTGCCGCTGCCCGCCTGAAAGCTGGTGCGGGAAGCGATAGCGGAAGTTGAGGGGCAGGCCGACGTCCTTGAGGGCCTTTTCGACGCGCTCCTGCCGGTTGTCCTTGCCGTGGATTTCGAGAGGCTCCAGCAATGTCCGCCCGATCGTGTGGCGGGGATGGATGGAGCCGAACGGGTCCTGAAACACCATCTGCTGCTTGGCGAGCTGCGATATCGAGCGCTTCTGGCCGATCGTCTCGCCGTCGATCCGGATGGAGCCGGTCCACTGCCTGTTGCGGCCGGCGAGCGCTCCGAGAACAGTTGATTTGCCGCAGCCGCTTTCGCCGACCAGTCCGAACGTCTCGCCCTCCGACACCTCGAATGACACGTCGTTGACGACGCGGACGAGACTGTCGCCCTGGCCATAGGAAACCGCAAGATGATCGACCTTGATCATGGTCATGGTTCAGTTCTCCAACCAGGCCGGATCGCGGCGCAGGACCTCGAGCCGATCACGCGGATGGTCGAGGCTCGGCAGCGCGTTCAAGAGGCCGCGGGTATAGGGGTGCTGCGCATCGTCCAGATCGGCGGCCGCGATCGTTTCCACGACACGACCGGCATACATGATGATGACGCGGTCGCAGAAGCTGCGCACCAGGTTGAGATCGTGGGAAATGAAGATCAGCCCGAGGTTCCGTTCCGTCACCAGGTCGTCGAGGATGGACAGGACCTGCTGGCGCACGGTCACGTCCAGCGCCGAGGTCGGCTCGTCGGCGATGATCAGCGACGGCGAGGCGATCAGCATCATGGAGATCATGATGCGCTGCCCCATGCCGCCGGAAACCTCGTGCGGATAAAGGTCGAAAACGCGCTGCGGATCGCGGATGTTGACGCGTTCCAGCATGGCGAGCGTTCGCTGCCGCGCTTCCTTCCGCGAGACCCGCTCATGCAGGATGACGGTTTCCGAGATCTGCTCGCCGACGGTCATCACCGGATTGAGCGAATATTTCGGGTCCTGCAGGATCATCGAGATCCGCCTTCCGCGCACCGAAAGCATCTGCTCTTCGGGGGCGGTCAAGAGGTTGATGTCTTCGAACTGCAGCCTGTCGGCCTTGACGATCGCCTGCGGCGGCTGCAGCCGCATGATCGACCGCCCGACGGTGCTCTTGCCCGAGCCGGACTCGCCGATGATGCCGACCTTTTCGCGGCCGACGCTAAAGGAGACATTGCGCACGGCGGTGACGACGCCCGACAGCGTCGGGAATTCCACCGACATGTTCTGAACGGTCAGGATGTTTTCCGGCGGTTTAAGCATTGCGGGGATCCAGTATGTCGCGCAGGCCGTCGCCGAAGAGATTGAACGCCAGGCTGACGACGAGGATTGCAAGGCCGGGGATCGTCGTCAGCCACCACGCATCGAGAAGATACTTGCGCCCGGCGGCGGCCATCGCGCCCCATTCCGCCATGGGCGGCTGGGCGCCGAGGCCGAGGAAGCCGAGGCCGGCGGCGGTGAGGATGATGCTCGACATGTTGAGGGTCAGGCGGACGATGATCGACGGCGCACAGAGCGGCACGATGTGGCGAAGCAGGATGCGGCCCATGCGTGCGCCCTGCAGTTCCGCGGCGACGACGAAGTCGGCATGGCGGAAGGTCAGCGTTTCCGCCCGCGCCAGACGGGCGATCGGCGGCCAGATCGTCAGCGCGATGGCGATCACCGCATTTTCGATGCCGGGCCCGAGCGCTGCCGAAAACGCCAGCGCCAGGACGAGGCTGGGGAAGGAAAGAAAGATATCCGTGATGCGCATCAGCACGACATCGATCCAGCCGCCGAGATAACCGGCGCTCGCTCCGATCACGAAGCCGATCGGCGCGACGATGACAGTCACCAGGATGCTGATATAGAGCGTGGTACGCGCGCCATAGACGACGCGCGTATAGACGTCGCGGCCGAACTCGTCGGTGCCGAACCAGTGGCTCGCCGAGGGCGCCTTCAGCGCCATCGTCAGGTCCTGGCTGTACGGGTCGTAGACCGTCAGCGCGGGCGCCAGCGCAGCAATGACGATGAGGGCTATGATCACCGCAAACCCTGCGAACGCCAGCGGGTTCGCGAGCAGGCTGAGCCATGCCACATAGGCCTTGTGCAGTCTGGCCTGTTTCGTGGAGGTGAAATCCTCGTTGATGAGCCAGTTATGGAGGTCGGCGAAGTAACCGGATTTGGTCATGGGAGTACCGGGGTCCTGGGTCATCGGGTTCGGGGATCGATGAAGCGGTAGACGATGTCGGACAGGAGGTTGATGGCGATCGAGATGATGCCGATCAAGAGCACGCTGCCGAGAACCGCGTTCATGTCTGCGAAGAACAATGCGGAGGTGAGATACTGGCCGAGGCCCGGCCATGCGAAGACCGTCTCGATGAGCACGGTGCCGTCGAGCAGCCCGCAATAGGCGAGCGCTACGACCGTGAGCAGCTGCACCCTGATGTTGCGGAAAGCGTGACGCCAGATGATCGGTCGCTTGCCGAGGCCCTTGGCGCGGGCGGTCAGGATGTATTCCTGCCTGAGCTGTTCGAGCATGAAGCTGCGGCTCATGCGGCTGAGATAGGCCATCGCCGCATAACCGAGGATGAGCGCGGGCGCGATGACGTGGTGGAGCGCGCTCCAGAACACGTCCCATTCCCCGGCAAGGATCGCATCGAGGATCAGCGAATTGGTCGGTCCTTCGACCAGCCCCTCGTTATAGATGTCGATGCGGCCGCCGGCGGGAATGACGCCGAGATTGGCATAGAAGATCAGGATCACCGTCGTGCCGATCCAGAAGATCGGCGTGGAATGCCCGAGCAGCCCGACGATGCGGGCGACATGATCGACCCACGTGCCCTTGCGGACGGCCGACAGGATGCCGAGAGGCACACCCAGTCCTGCGCCGATGATCGTCGCGAGCGTGGCGAGTTCCAGCGTTGCGGGGAAGACCCGGGCGAGATCGCTCGCCACCTGGTTCTTGGTGACATGCGACTGGCCGAAGTCCAGTCGCACGATATCGGCAAGATAGGACCCGAACTGCACATAGATGGGCCTGTCCAATCCCATCTCCTTGTAGACGCGATCGTAGGTCGCCTGATCCGCCTGGTCGCCGACCACGGCGATGACCGGGTCCGCCGGGATCATCCGGCCGACGACGAAGGTGATGATCAGGAGACCGAGCAACGTCGTCGCGATCACCGCGAGCGACGTGGCAAGTTTACGCCCGGCGGACAGCAGCTTCCTGCTGCCCGCGCGTCGCGTTTCGGTTGTCTGTGAAATGCTCACTTGTGCAGTTCCTAGAAAAGGCGATCAATTGCCCTTGTTGACCGTGTCCCAGCGGGTCAGCCAGGTCGAATGGCCGATATAGCCCTTCACCTCGTTGCGAACGGCCTTGGCGTCGGTGCGCAGGAACGAGGTGACCAGGGCCGGCGACGAAGCAAGATAGGCCTCGTTGATCTTGGTATAGAGGTCGGCGCGCTTGGCCTGGTCGGTTTCATGCGCGGCGGCGGTGACCATCTGCTGGATTTCCTTCGGAACATCCCAGGCCGTCCGCCAGGCATTCAGGCCAACGAGCTTTGCCTCGTCGGAATTGTTGGCGTTGGT
>Ga0055536_1002415_pt1 | contig 10503 bp, 6 predicted proteins | sample AraplaCvi_mLB_r2_FD_55037 | JGI IMG/M metagenome (GOLD analysis project Ga0055536, IMG submission 55037) | Arabidopsis root microbial communities from North Carolina, USA - plate scrape MF_Cvi_mLB_r2 | ecosystem: Host-associated > Plants > Roots > Endosphere | place: USA: North Carolina...
ACCATGCCGCCGACTTGCTCGCTCTGGTCAGGGTGGACCAGAAAGATGATTTCGTAATGACGCATGAATGCTCCTTACGGGTTGTAGCCTGCCGCTCAAAAGCGGTCAGACAAGGAGTGAATGACACTTGTGTGTCTTGCCAGAGATAGGCACATATGCGCCTGCCGCAACGGCAAGGGGCGCAATTGTAGAGAAGGGGCAACAGCGGCGCAAGGCAATTGGTGATTATTTGAACAATTGGGCGCAAGGGCACGCCAAACCTGCCGGACGGGCCCGCTCACGATTGCGACACCTCAGTCGGGCCGCTATCGCGAGCAAGCTCGCACCCGCATCAGAGGGAAGACTCAGGCCTTCTTGGCTGCGCTCTTGGCCTTGGCCGCACGCTGGCGCGTGGCTTCGAACAGGCATACGCCGGTAGCCACCGAGACATTGAGACTGCTGACGCTACCGGCCATCGGCAGGCGCACCAGGAAGTCGCAATGCTCGCGGGTGAGGCGACGCATCCCCTTGCCTTCGGCGCCCATGATCAGGATGGTCGGCCCGGTCAGGTCCTGGTCATACAGTTCCTGCTCGGCTTCGCCAGCCGTGCCGACAACCCACAGACCACGCTGCTGGAGCTTTTCCAGGGTGCGCGCCAGGTTGGTCACGGCCACCAGGGGAATCACTTCCGCGGCGCCACACGCCACTTTACGCACGGTCGGGGTCAGGGTCGCCGATTTGTCTTTCGGCACCAGCACCGCCAGCGCACCAGCTGCATCGGCGGTACGCAGGCAGGCGCCGAGGTTGTGCGGGTCGGTCACACCGTCCAGCACGAGCAGCAGCGGCGCGCCCTCGGTACGGTCGAGCAGCTCATCGAGCATCGCCTCGCCCCAGACCTGGCTTGGACTCACTTCAGCCACGACGCCCTGGTGAACGCCTTCGACCCAGGCGTCCATTTCACGACGCTCGGCCTGGCCGACCGCCACGCGATTCTGCCCAGCGAGGTCCACCAGCACCTGCACGCGCGGATCGCTGCGGCCTTCGGCCAGCCAGATCTGCTTGACGCGCTTGGGGTGGTGACGCAGCAATGCTTCTACAGCGTGCACGCCGTAGATCTTTTCCAACTGACTCATGACTTGGCCTTGGGTTTACGTGCCCCGCCGCTTTTCGCCGCAGGACCTGCGCCCGCTTTCGGCGGACCTTTACGATGCTTGCTCGGTTTGCTGGACGCCGGCTTTCCGGACTTTCCCCCAGACGCCGCTTTACCACCGCTTTTGGCTTCGGCCAGCAACGCCTGCTTCATTTCCCGGCTCTTGCGCACTTCGGCGTTTTTCGCCGCGGCATCGCTGGAGCGGTAGGCCTCGACCGGCTTCTCCTTGGCTGGGCCACGACGGCCGGCCTTGGCTGGAGCAGGCTCGGCAGCAGTCTTGGCCGGAGGCACATCGACGGCACCGCGCTTTTTGCGACCGATCGGCGCGCTGATGGTTTTTTCCGCCATCTCGAAGTCGATCTTGCGCTCATCCAGATCGACGCGCATGACCCGCACTTCCACGCTGTCACCCAGGCGGAAACTGCGGCCGGTGCGCTCGCCGGCCAGACGGTGATGCACAGGATCGAAGTGGTAGTAATCGCCCGGCAGCGCCGTGACATGCACCAGACCTTCGACATAGATATCGGTCAGTTCGACGAACAGACCAAAACCGGTCACTGCGGTGATCACGCCAGGGAACGACTCGCCCACGCGGTCTTTCATGTACTCGCACTTGAGCCAGTTCACCACGTCGCGGGTCGCTTCGTCGGCACGCCGCTCGCTCATCGAGCACTGCTCGCCAAGCTGCTCGAGAACCGCCTCGTCGTACGGATAGATGCGCGCCTTCGGAATGGTCATCGCACCGGCACGACGCACGTGAGGGGTGTTCTGCTTGGAATGGATGACACTGCGAATCGCCCGGTGCGTCAGCAGGTCCGGGTAACGGCGAATCGGCGAAGTGAAGTGGGTATAGGCTTCGTAGTTCAGGCCGAAGTGGCCCTGATTGTCAGCGCTGTACACCGCCTGACTCAACGAGCGCAGCATCACGGTCTGGATCAGGTGGAAGTCCGGACGATCCTTGATGCTTTCCAGCAATGCCTGGTAGTCCTTCGGCGTCGGGCCGTCCTTGCCTTTATGCAGGGACAGGCCGAGTTCGCCGAGGAAGGCGCGCAGTTTTTCCAGGCGCTCTGGCGGCGGGCCGTCGTGGACGCGATAAAGCGCAGGAATTTCGTGCTTCTTGAGGAATTCGGCGGTGGCCACGTTGGCCGCCAGCATGCATTCCTCGATCAGCTTGTGCGCATCGTTGCGGGTAGTCGGGCGAATTTCGGCGATCTTGCGCTCGGAACCGAAGATGATCCGGGTTTCCTGAGTCTCGAAATCGATGGCGCCACGGGTATGACGGGCACCGAGCAGCACCTTGTACAGCGCATAAAGCTGCTTGAGGTGCGGCACAACATCAGCGTATTCGCCGCGCAGTTGCTTGGCCTCGCTGGTTTTCGGCTGCTCGAGGATGGTGCTGACCTTGTTGTAGGTCAGGCGCGCCTTGGAGTGGATCACCGCTTCGTAGAACTGGTAGTCGGTCATCTCGCCGGATTTAGAGATGGTCATCTCGCACACCATGGCCAGACGATCGACTTTCGGGTTCAGCGAGCACAGGCCGTTGGACAGTTGCTCCGGCAGCATCGGCACCACGCGCTCGGGGAAGTACACCGAGTTGCCGCGCACCTGAGCCTCGGCATCCAGCGCCGAACCGATCTTCACGTAGCTGGAAACGTCGGCAATCGCCACGTACAGCTTCCAGCCACCGCCGAACAGGCGCAGCTTGCCAGGCTTGGCTTCGCAATAGACCGCATCGTCGAAGTCGCGAGCGTCTTCACCGTCGATGGTGACGAACGGCAGGTCGCGCAGGTCGATGCGTTTCTCTTTGTCCTTATCTTCGACTTCCGGCTTGAGCTTGCCGGCTTCCTTCAGTACCGCTTCAGGCCAGACGTGAGGAATATCGTAGGTGCGCAAGGCAACATCGATTTCCATGCCCGGGGCCATGTAGTTGCCCACGACCTCGACCACGTCGCCTTGCGGCTGGAAGCGCGGAGTCGGCCAGTGGGTGATCTTCACCTCGACGAACTGGCCAATCTTGGCGCCGGCATTGCGGCCCGGGGTCACCAGCACTTCCTGCTGGATCTTCGGGTTGTCCGCCACCACAAAACCAATACCGCCCTCTTCGAAGTAACGGCCGACGATGCTCTCGTGAGCACGGGACACCACTTCAACGATCATGCCTTCGCGGCGACCGCGGCGATCCAGGCCGGAAACCCGGGCCAGCGCGCGGTCGCCATCGAACACCAGGCGCATCTGCGCCGGGCTCATGAACAGGTCGTCGCTGCCGTCATCGGGCACCAGGAAGCCGAAGCCATCACGGTGACCGCTGATGCGGCCGAGGATCAGGTCGAGCTTGTCCACCGGCGCATAAGTGCCGCGACGGGTGTAGATCAGTTGAGCATCGCGCTCCATGGCGCGCAGGCGGCGACGCAGGGCTTCGATCTGGTCTTCCGTGGTCAGACCAAACTCTTCGACCAACTGTTCGCGGTTAGCAGGCGAACCCCGATCAGCAAGGTGCTGAAGGATCAGTTCGCGGCTAGGGATAGGGTTTTCATATTTTTCCGCTTCACGAGCGGCCTCGGGATCGAGGGACTGCCAATCGGCCATTAGATAAATTTCACCTTGTCTATATGCGGGTTAGTTTGGCATACGCGTATTGAAACGGGAAATTTCAGGCTAAGACAGGCTCCGAAAAGTCCTTCAGAGGCTTCAGAAGCATCCTGTAAAAGCCGTCGGCGAATTTTTTTCAATATTTTCAAGATCAGGGGTTTACAGCTCAAAAGGTGGTCCGTATAGTGCGCGCCATCGACGACGGAGACGCTGTCGATACTGCCCAGATGGTGAAATTGGTAGACACGCCAGCTTCAGGTGCTGGTGGCCGCAAGGCCGTGGAAGTTCGAGTCTTCTTCTGGGCACCAATTCAGAGCTGCAGATCATTTGAATCTTCAGACTCCTCCAAAAACCCGCGAAAGCGGGTTTTTGCATTCTAAGTGTTTGATTTATTGAATCTAAGTCAAAACAGGGCTTTACAGATTCAAAGACGCTCCGTATAGTTCGCCCCATCAACAGCGGCAACGCTGCTGATACTGCCCAGATGGTGAAATTGGTAGACACGCCAGCTTCAGGTGCTGGTGGCCGCAAGGCCGTGGAAGTTCGAGTCTTCTTCTGGGCACCACATTCAAGTTTCACAGCATAACTGTGAAGCCTCACAAAAACCCGCGAAAGCGGGTTTTTGCGTTTCTGGCCCAGAACAATCATCCCCCCCCCGCCAAAGCGCCCCTCCTCCAGGACTATCCAGCCCGTCAAGCCGCACATGAGAAACAATATCGTTTATGATTGTTACAAGTTTTTGCGGCACCACAGTGAGGAACCCTGCGAATGATGTTTAGAAACACCGCCCTTCCAACATCCCTTCTGCGTGGCTTGACCATCACTTTGCTGGGCCTGGCCCTGGCATCTCCATTCACTCAAGCAGCCGATCCGATTTCCCTGACTCTGTACAACGGTCAGCACAAAGAAGTCGGCGACGCCATCGCCAAGGCTTTCGAGGCCAAGACCGGCATTCACGTCAATGTGCGCAAAGGCAGCAGCAATCAACTCGCCAGCCAGGTTGTGGAAGAAGGCGAGCGCTCCCCCGCCGATGTGATCTACACCGAAGAATCGCCACCCCTGAACAAACTCGGCGAGCAAGGTTTGCTGGCCAAGACCGATGCCGCGACCCTTGAAGTCCTGCCCCAGGATTACGTCGCCAGCAACGGCACCTGGATCGGTATCACCGCCCGCGTCCGCGTGGTGGCGTTCAACCCGAAGTTGATCGACGAAAAAGACCTGCCCGCATCGGTAATGGAGTTCTCCCAGCCACAATGGCAAGGCAAGGTAGGTTTCGTTCCTACCAGCGGGGCATTCCAGGAACAGGCCGTGGCAATCATCAAGCTGCACGGAATGGACGCCGCCGAAGAATGGCTGACCGGCCTGCGCGCCTTCGGCAAGACCTACAGCAATAACATGGTGGCCTTGAAGGCCGTGGAAAACGGCGAAGTCGCCACCGTGCTGGTGAACAACTATTACTGGTTCGCCCTGCAACGCGAAAAAGGCCAGTTGGACTCGAAGCTGCACTACTTCACCGGCGGCGATGCCGGCGGACTGATCACCGTATCCAGCGCCGCAGTACTCAAGTCCAGCAAGCACCCCAAGGAAGCCCAGCAATTCCTCGCCTATATGGCCAGCGAAGAAGGCCAGCGCGTGATCACCCAGACCACCGCCGAATATCCGCTGCGCAAAGGTCTGGAATCGGATCGCGGCCTCAAGCCGTTCAATGAACTGCAAGCGCCGAAAGTCACCCCGGCCGACCTAGGCAACGCCGAAGAAGCCCTGGAACTGGAACGCGAAGTCGGCCTGAACTGATGAACGCATCGCTGCCCGCCCCCGCCTCGCGCACAACCTACATACCGAGGCGCAAGGGACCATCGATCTGGCTGCTGCTGCCGGTCCTGCTGCTGGTCGGGCTCAGCCTGCTGCCATTGCTCTATGTCGGGCTCAAGGCCTGGCAGGCCGGCTGGGCCGAAGCCCTGCACCTGTTGTGGCGCCCCTATGTATTCGGCCTGCTGCGCAACACCCTGCTACTGCTCATTGGCGTGACCGTTACCTGCGCCATCGTCGGCCTGTCCCTGGCCTGGTTGCTGGAGCGTAGCGACTTGCCGGGGCGACGCCTCTGGGGTGTGATCCTGTGTCTGCCCTTTGCCGTACCGGCTTTCGTCAGCAGCTTCACCTGGGTCTCCCTCAGCGCCAGCTTCGAAGGCCTCGGCGGAGCCATCCTGGTCATGAGCCTGTCCAAGTACCCGCTGGTATTCCTGCCTGTCGCGGCTACCCTGCGCAATCTCGACCCCTCCCTGGAGGAGTCGGCCCGCACTCTTGGGCAGAATCGTTGGGGCGTGTTCTTCCGGATCACCCTGCCCCTGCTCTGGCCGTCGCTGCTGGCCGGCTCGCTGCTGATCGCCCTGCACATGCTGGTGGAGTTCGGCGCACTGTCGATCATCGGCCTGCAAACCTTCACCACCGCGATCTATCAGCAGTTCGAGCTGGAGTTCAGCAACGCCAACGCGGCGATGCTTTCCGCCGTGTTGCTGGCGCTGTGCCTGGCCCTGCTGTGGCTGGAGCTGCGGGTCCGCGGCAAAGGCCGCCATGTGCGGACCGGCCAGGGCGCCGCGCGACATGCCGAACAGGTACGCCTGGGCAAGTGGGCGATTGGCGGGCAACTGTACTGCGCGCTGCTGACCCTGATCGGCAGCGGCATTCCGCTGGGCATGCTGGCGTACTGGCTGGCCGTCGGCTCATCGGCCGCCTTCCCGGTAGCCGCCATCGGCGAAGCCTTGCTCTCCTCCCTGGCGCTGTCGCTGGGTGGCGCGGCACTGTGCCTGGTGTTGGCGGTGCCGGTCGGGCTGCTGGTGGTGCGCCACAAGGGCCGCCTGGCCCTCTGGGCCGAACGCCTGCCCTACCTGCTGCACGCCCTGCCCGGCCTGGTGATTGCCCTGACACTGGTGTTCTTTGCCCTGCACTACGTGCCGGCGCTGTATCAGACCTCGGCCCTGCTGCTGATCGCCTACGCCCTGCTGTTCCTGCCCCTGGCGCAGGCGCCGATCCGCACCGCCCTGAACAAGGCGGCGCCGCAACTCGAGGAAGCTGCCCGCACTCTCGGCGCCTCCTCATTCACGGCATTCTGCCGTGTGACCCTGCCGATCATTTTCCCCGCGCTGGGAGCCGCCTTCGCCCTGGTATTCCTGGACGCCATGAAGGAACTGACGGCCACCCTGCTGCTCAGCCCGACCGGGCTGAATACACTGGCGACGGAAGTCTGGGCGCACACGGCGAATGTGGAGTTTGCAGCCGCAGCGCCTTATGCGGCGCTGTTGATTCTGGTGTCGGGATTGCCGGTTTATCTGCTGACGACGCGGATGTATCTGAGCCGCTGAGCCCGCTCCTACAGAAAACCTTCTGTAGGAGCCCCACCCCAAGCATTCAAGCCTTGTGGAAACTCAAGCCCGGAATTGCCCCAGGCTGGCCTTCAGCTGCGCCGCCAGGCCATCCAGCACCTTGCCGCTGGCCGTGGTCTCCACCACCGCCTGAGCCGCACGCTCGGCCTGGGCATGGATGGTTTCGACCCGACCGCGCACCGCCTGCGCGCCCCGAGCCTGATGGGCCGCCGCCTGGGTCGCCAGGCCAATCGCCGCGTGTACCTGCTCCACCGACGACTGCACCGACTGCTGCAACCGCGCACTGTCACGCAACACCAGCAGACCTTCGCTGGCCTGCCTTCCGGCCTGGCCGATCGCCGCCACCGCCTCGCGCGCGCCCTGCTGCAGCGCTCCAATGTGCGCCTGGATATCCCCGGTAGAGCTTTGCGTCTTGCTCGCCAGCGCCCTGACCTCGTCGGCCACCACCGCAAAGCCACGCCCGGTTTCCCCGGCCCGCGCCGCCTCGATGGCCGCATTCAAGGCCAGCAGGTTGGTCTGCTCGGCGATGCCGTGAATCACCGTCAACACCACTTCGATCTGCTCGCTCTGCTGCGCCAGGCGCTCGATAACCTTGGCCCCCGTATCGACCTGCCCCGCCAGCGCCTCGATCAGGCTGCCCACCTGGGCCGAGGTCCGGGTATTTTCGTCGGTCGCCTGGCGGATCTCCACCACCTGCTGCAAGGCCGCTTGCATCGCCTGGCTTTCCGCCTGGGCTTCATCAGCCATCTGCGACAGCGCCCGCAAGCTCTCCGCCACCTCGTCGCGCTGAGCCTCGGCCGCAGCATCGGCCCCGGCATTACGCAGGCTCATCGCACCGATTTCGACACCAGTGCGCTGCGCCACATCGCCCGCCTCGCGCACGATCGGCTGTAATTTATCGACAAAGCGGTTGACCGCCGACGCCATGTCGCCGATCTCATCATTGCTGTTGAGCTGGACCCGCTTGGTCAGATCGCCCTCACCGGCCGCCAGATCGTTCAGCGCAGCGATCAGCAGATGCAGCTTACTGACCACTCGCCGCCCCAGCACCACCGCCAGCAACAGCAAGACCCCGCAGCCGACCAGCGCCAGGCCCATGCCGATGCGCCAGCGCAAAGTGGCCGCCGCGTCCTGCACGGTACCAGCGGTATTGGCCTGCATGTCCGAAGCGGTGGTTTGCGCCGACTGCAGGCGCGCGCCCATGGCCGCCGAACTGTCCGCCGAAGCGCCCTTGAGGCTATCGCCTACCAACTGATCGCTGCTGGCGATCAAGGCTGCGAAGCGCTTGTCCAGCGCCGCCACGTCCGCCTCGACCGACGCCGTGGAAACCCCCATCAGCACCTTGCCGATTTCCACACCGTTAGGGCTGATGGAGGCCTCCAGGTAATAGACCGACGGATCGTTCTTGGCCGCGTCCAGCACCTTGTCCAGGGCGCGGTCGCCCTTGCCCTTTTCCAGCAGCGCCTTGTTGATCGGGTTTTCCCGGTTCAAATAACGGGTCAGGTGCTCGCCATTGGCGTCGTCGTACACCACGAACAGCACGTTGGGATTGCGCTGGGCGCGCCGGGCGAACTCGGAGAGGGTCGGAACATCGCTGTCCCACATGGCCCGTGGCGCCACCGAAGCGAGCAACTGGGCCATATCGTTCGCCGAATCCTTGAGATCCTTCTCCAGCGTCGCCCGCAATTGCGCCTGCTCTTCCTCCAGGCGCGAGGACAGCCCCGCGGTCAGCCGCTGCCGGGTACTGCTGGAAAGGCTTTCCAGGCTCGAGGTGACTTCGCGAGCCGCCTGTTCCAGCTCACCGGAGAGCTTCTGGCTATCGACGCCCAGACGCGCGGCCAGGTCGGCCTCCAGCGCCGTCACTGTGCTCCGGGTCAGGGCAACGGCGACCAGCACCTGCACCAAAAGGGCGATACCAAGAGTAACGAACACAGGCCGCAACAAACGGCTTTGTAACAGTGAGAGAACGGCCGACACAGGAAATCCCTCTACTTCAACGCCATCAAACTGATAGCACTCTGGAAGGGGAAATCACAGCAAGGGTCGTGCCGTATGGCAGGCAGAAACGACAAAGGCCCCGGGAGAGGAGCCTTTGTTTTTTACATCAACGACTTATCAAGCAAACGGGTGGCGCAGAACGATGGTCTCGTTGCGGTCCGGGCCTGTCGAAATAATGTCGATCGGCGCGCCGACCAGCTCTTCGATACGCTTGATGTAGGCACGGGCAGCGGCCGGCAACTCTTCCAGGGTCTTGGCACCCAGGGTCGACTCGCTCCAGCCTGGCATCTGCTCGTACACCGGCTCCAGGCCGATGTAGCTGTCGGCGTCGGTTGGCGCGTCGATGACTGCACCATCCTGGTTCTTGTAGCCCACGCAGATGCTGATGGTTTCCAGGCCGTCCAGCACGTCCAGCTTGGTCAGGCACAGGCCCGAGATGCTGTTGACGTCGATGGCGCGACGCAGGATGACGGCGTCGAACCAGCCGCAACGACGGGCACGGCCGGTGGTTGCACCGAACTCATGGCCACGCTTGGCCAGGAAAGCGCCGACGTCGTCGAACAGTTCGGTCGGGAACGGACCCGAACCCACGCGAGTGGTGTAAGCCTTGGTGATGCCCAGGATGTAGTCCAGGTACATCGGGCCGACGCCCGAACCGGTGGCAATACCGCCAGCGGTGGTGTTGGAGCTGGTGACGTACGGGTAGGTGCCGTGGTCGATGTCCAGCAGCGAGCCCTGGGCGCCTTCGAACATGATGTCCTTGCCCGCGCGACGCAGCTGGTGCAGCTCGGCGGTCACGTCCAGCATCATCGGCTTGAGCAGCTCGGCGTATTCCATGCACTCGTCGAGCGTCTTCTGGAAGTCGATGGCCGGCTCTTTGTAGTAATTGACCAGCACGAAGTTGTGGTAGTCCAGCAACTCGCCCAGCTTCGCGGCGAAACGCTCGCGGTGGAACAGGTCGCCGATACGCAGGCCGCGACGAGCGACCTTGTCTTCGTAAGCCGGGCCGATGCCGCGACCGGTGGTACCGATCTTCTGCTCGCCGCGGGCTTTTTCACGCGCCTGGTCCAGCGCTACGTGGTAGGACAGGATCAGCGGGCAGGATGGGCTGATACGCAGGCGCTCGCGCACCGGCACGCCTTTCTCTTCCAGCTTGACGATCTCACGCAGCAAGGCGTCCGGCGCAACCACCACACCGTTGCCGATCAGGCACTGAACGCCTTCGCGCAGCACACCCGAAGGGATCAGGTGCAAGACGGTTTTTTCGCCGTCGATCACCAGGGTGTGGCCAGCGTTGTGGCCACCTTGGTAGCGCACTACGGCGGCAGCATGTTCGGTCAGCAGATCAACGATCTTGCCTTTGCCCTCATCACCCCACTGGGTGCCCAGGACTACGACATTCTTACC
>Ga0055536_1002423_pt1 | contig 10494 bp, 8 predicted proteins | sample AraplaCvi_mLB_r2_FD_55037 | JGI IMG/M metagenome (GOLD analysis project Ga0055536, IMG submission 55037) | Arabidopsis root microbial communities from North Carolina, USA - plate scrape MF_Cvi_mLB_r2 | ecosystem: Host-associated > Plants > Roots > Endosphere | place: USA: North Carolina...
TTGGCGTTGAGCTGTTGCATAAGGAGGCTTTCGTTGCTCGGTCAGAGGAGACCGGTCTTCTTGAGGAGGTCTGCGATGGCGGCCCCGATGGCCCGCGTGTTGGCCGCGTCGAGATGTACACCGTCGGCGGCGGAGGCTTCCGCGACCGTGGACGCATCGAGGAACAGGCATTCCCGCCGTTCGGCCACGGCGCGGTAGAGGTCGGCAAGTCTCTTCGATTCTTGGATGTCGCGCCCGGAAAGGCTGCCGCCAGCGGGCTGACGAAAATGCGGCGGGCTGACGATCATCACCTTTGGCGGCACGTGGCCATGGCCGTAAGGATAGTCGGCAACGATCTCGACCAGCCGCTCCATTCCGGCTGCCGCGTCCTCGGCCCTGCCGCAGATCTGCGACTTGAGGTCGTTCGTGCCGAGCATGATGATGGCGAGGTCCAGCGGATAATGGCTGCCGAGCAGGACGGGTAGCGTTCTTGCCCCGTTTCGGTCCTCCGTGGCCGAAGGATCATCGAAGCAAGTAGTTCTGCCCGGCAGGCCTTCGGCAACCAGGCGCGCATCGAAAAGTGCGGCCTCGACGATGCTTGGCCAGCGATCCTCGAAACGATGCCTGCCGATGCCCGGATTGGCACCCCAGGTGAGGCTGTCGCCATAGGCGAGGATCTGTTTCGTCATTCCGCAGCGTCCAGGGTGACGGGGCCCGGCTGTATCGGCGGCATGACGTCGTCCGGAATGGGATTGACGAAGGGATTGCCGTCGAGACGGCCCCTATGGTCCGCCTTGGCCGCATTGACGAGGGCCGGATCGCGGATGAGGTCGATGGCCGTGCCCGCCATGATTTTCGCGGCATGCGCCATGCCCTTGTGGGCGGCCGGCAGCTTGCCCTGCGCGACGAGCTGCCAGGAATGGCCGGGCGTGCCGATCGCGTAGGTCGCCCCGCGCATCTGTACCGTCGGCACCACCCAGCTGACGCTTCCCATATCGGTCGAGCCGACCATCGATCCGTCGCCTGCGTAAAGCGGCACGATCAAATCGCAGAGCGGCTCGTCCTTTTTCGGTTTGAGGTTGAAGCGGGCATAGGACGAGGCAATGTCCTCCGGCGTGAAGGTCGCCTGGAATTTCCGTGCCGTCGCCCTGTCGGCTTCGTCGAAGACGGGAGGGCCGAGGCGTTCGAGCTGCGCATGCATGCATTGCTCCAGCGGCTCGTTGCCCATCAGGTTGGCGTCGCCGGAGATGATTTCCTGCCGCATGGTCGTTTCAGTCATCCAGGCCGCCCCCTCCGCCACGCGCTTGACGCGGGCGACGAGCGAAAGGAGCTCGGGAAGCGTTCTGGCCCGCACGAGATAGCGCACCGTTGCGTTGGCCTGCACCACGTTGGGCGCCGATCCGCCGGTATCCGTGATTGCGTAGTGGATACGGGCAGTTGTCGGCATGTGCTCGCGCAAAAAATTAATGCCGACATTCATCAGCTCGACCGCATCGAGCGCGCTGCGCCCGAGATGCGGCGTTGCCGCGGCATGCGAGGCGCGGCCGGAGAAGTGGAAGTTCATCTCGCTGCAGGCGAGCGAGATCGGGTTGTTGACGCCGCTGAAGGCGGCGGGGTGCCAGGAGATGGCGATATCGACATCATCGAAGACGCCGGCACGCACCATGAAGCCCTTCGAAGACCCGCCTTCTTCGGCGGGGCAGCCGTAATAGCGGATACGCCCCTTCAGGCCGGTTTCGGCGAGATAGTCCTTCACCGCGGCCGCGGCGAGCATCGAGCCGGCGCCCAGCAGATTGTGGCCGCAACCGTGGCCGTGGCCGCCGGAAACGACCGGCCGCTGCTCGGCGACGCCGGCCTCCTGGCTGAGGCCGGGAAGCGCGTCGTATTCGCCGAGGATGGCAATCACCGGCCCGCCTTCGCCGGCCTCTCCCATGACGGCGGTCGGAATGCCGGCGACATTGCGCTCGATCCTGAAACCCTCCGCCTCCAGAAAGCGCAGATGTTCGGCCGAGGAGCGGAACTCCTCATAATTGATCTCCGGCGTATCCCAGACGCGGTCGCTGAGTTCGAAAAAAGCCGGGCTTTTTTCATCGACGGTTGTCCAGATGGATTGGGAATTCTGCATCGCGTCTTCCTTCTTGATCAATGCATGTCGCTCAGGACAGGCGTCAGCCGCTCCAGCGCCCAGTCGATCTGGTCCCGTTCGATCACCAGGGGCGGCGCAAGACGGATAGTGTGATCATGCGTCTCCTTGGCGAGGATGCCCGACTGGCGGAGCGCCTCGCAATAACGGCGCGCACCACCGGCCTCCGGGTGCAGCTCGACGGCGAGCATCAGGCCGCGCCCGCGCACGTCGCGGACGATGTTGCTGCGGATGTCCTTCAGCCCTTGCAGGAAATATTCGCCCTGCACCGCGGCGTTCTCGACCATGCCTTCTTCGGTAAGCACCTTCAGCGCCGCCCGCGCGACCGCGCAGGCCAGCGGGTTGCCGCCGAAGGTCGAGCCGTGCTGCCCCGGTTTCAGCGTACCGAGCACCTCATTGTTGGAAAGCACGGCAGAGACCGGATAGAAGCCGCCCGACAATGCCTTGCCGACAAGCGTCACATCCGCCTCGATCGCTTCGTGTTCCTCCGCGAGGAGCTTGCCGGTACGCCCGAGGCCGGTCTGGATCTCGTCGAGAATCAGCATGACATTGTTGGCCGTGCAGACGTCGCGAACCCTGGTGAAATAACCGGCAGGCGGGATCAGCACGCCGGCCTCCCCCTGGATCGGCTCCACCAGGAACCCGACGGTGTGGTCGGTGATCGCCTGTTCGAACGCCTCGATATCGCCGAACGGGATAACCCGGAAACCGTGCAGGAAGGGACCGAAGCTCTTTCGTGCCGTCTCGTCGGTGCTGAAGCTGATGATACCGAGCGTCCGGCCGTGGAAATTGTTGGCGCAGACGATGATTTCCGCCCTGTCCTCCGGCACACCCTTTACCTCATAACCCCATTTGCGCACGGATTTGATGGCCGTTTCGACCGCCTCCGCACCACTGTTCATGGGAAGGACGCGGTGCGACCGGGTCAGTGCGGCAAGCTCCTCGTAGAACAGCGCGAGCTGGTCGTTGCGGAAGGCGCGCGACGTCAGCGTCAGCTTTCCCGCTTGCTCGACCATGGCGGCGAGGATCTTGGGGTGGCAATGGCCCTGGTTCACGGCCGAATAGGCGGACAGGCAGTCGAGATAGCGGTTTCCATCGGTATCCCAGACGTGGACGCCGGCGCCGCGCGCAAGGACGACGTCGAGCGGCTTGTAGTTGTTGGCGCCGAGCCGGCCCTCAATAGCGATGAAGTCTTCCGTCAACATTGTGGATTTCTCCTGGGTCCGGGGAGGCTCTGCTTAGCGATTTGCCTGCTCTTGTTACGCAGCGATGCCCAAGGTCGGCGTGGCCGCGAGGAGTGCCTGCGTATAGTCGTGGCGCGGATGGTCCAGAACCTCGGCAGTACTGCCTTCCTCGACGATCAGACCCTGCTGCATGACGACGATCCGGTCGGCAACACGGGAGACGGCGCCCAGATCGTGAGAGATGAACAGGCAGGCGAAGCCGTGGTTTTCCTGCAGTTTGCGGAAAAGATCGAGAACCTGCTTCTGGATCGTCATGTCGAGCGCCGAAACAGGCTCGTCGGCAACGACGAAGGCTGGATTGCGGATCACCGCCCGGGCAATTGCGACGCGCTGTCTCTGGCCGCCGGAGAGCGCATGCGGGAAACGGTCGCCAAGCCCGGCAAGGCCCACTTCGGCAAGCATGGCGCTCACCCGCTCGGCCTTTTCCGCNCGGCTGAGTTTCGCACCGTGGGCCAGCGGTTCGCCGACGATTTCGGCAATCTTCTGGCGCGGATCGAGGGAGGAATAGGGGTCCTGGAAGACGAGCTGGCATTGCAGGCGGTAGTCGCGCGCCGCAGCGCGATCGGCTGCCGCCATGGAGCGCTCCCGAAACAACACGTCGCCGCCTGAAAGCGGCAGCAGGCCGAGCATCGCCCGGCCGAGCGTCGTCTTGCCGGAACCGGAGCCGCCGACCACGGCAACGACTTCGCCGGGGCGTACNCCGAGCGACACGCCGCGCACGGCAAGTTTCTTTTCCGCCGTGCTGAACATGTTGCCGGCGCCGGAGAATGTCACCTCGACATTGCGGGCCTCGATCAGCGGCGCTGCTTCGGCAACCGGCTTGCGGCCATGATCGCGTTTCGGCAGCGCGTCGATCAGGGTNCGGGTATATTGTTCCTTCGGGTGGTGGAGCACGTCTTCCACNGGTCCCGTCTCGATCAGCCTGCCGCGTTCGAGAACGATGACCTTCTTGGCATATTGCGCGACCAGGCCGAGATTGTGGGTGATCAGCAGGACGGCAGTACCGAACGTGCGGGTAAGATCCACCATCACCTCCAGAACCTCGCGCTGGGTCAACGTGTCGAGCGCCGTGGTCGGTTCGTCGGCGATGAGCAGCTTCGGCCGCAGAAGCATGACGGAAGCGAGCATGATGCGCTGACGCATGCCACCAGAGAACTGATGGGGGAAGGCGGCAAGGCAGGCTTCGGCGTTGGGGATCTTCACGCGTTCCAGCATTTCGGTTGCCCGCGCAAGGGCAGCCTCGGTACCGAGCTTCTCATGCAGCCGCAGCCCTTCGACAAGCTGCGCGCCGATCGTCATCGCCGGGTTGAGCGACACCATCGGTTCCTGAAAGACCATGCCGATCTTCGCGCCACGAACCTGGCGCACCTCGAGATCCGACATCTTCAGGACGTCGCGGCCTTCAAACAGGATCTCACCGCCAACCGGGCTGATCGCCTTGGGGAGAAGGCGCATGGCGGCACGCGCCGCGACCGTCTTGCCGCTGCCGCTTTCGCCGACCAGCGCGACGATACCGCCCGCCTCGACGTCGAAAGAGACGTCGTGCAGGACCGGATGGCCATTGGATGTGGCAACGCGGAGATTACGGACGCTCAGCAGCGGATGGGAAGTTTCGGGGATCATCACCGTTGCTCCATTCTCGGATCGAAGCGGTCGCGCAAGGCATCGCCCAGCAGATTGATGCCGAGCAGCGTCAGCGAGATGCAGATGCCGGGGGCGAGCCCAAGCCACGGGGCCTTCTCGATATAGGTGCGCGCGGCCGACAGCATGTTGCCCCAGGTGGGCGCCGGTGGCGGAACACCGAGTCCAAGGAAGCTCAGGCCGCTTTCCGCCAGCACGACCCAGCCGAACATCGACGTGGCGAGCACCACGATCGGCGCCAGGCAGTTCGGCAGGATATGGCGGAACATTGTGGTCAGCTCGGAATTGCCGATGACGCGCGAGGCCTCGACATATTCACGCTCTCTCGCCGAAAGCACGCTTGCGCGGACGATGCGCAGCACCGATGGGGCATAGGCGATGCCGAGCGCGAGGATGATGCCGTATTTGTTCGGGCCGGAAATCACCATCAGGCCGAGCGCCAGCAATGTGCCGGGAAAGGCGAGCAGCGCGTCGCTGAACACCATCAGGATGCGGTCTGCCAGTCCTCTCGTATAACCGGCGATCAGGCCGGTGATCGTGCCGACGGTGACCGCGAAGGCGACGGTCAGGATGGCGACGGTCATGCTCTGCACCGCGCCGGTCATCAGGCGGGAGACGACATCGCGGCCGAATTCGTCGGTCCCGAGCCAGAATTGCGCCGATGGCGGCTTCAGCCTGGCGACGAGCTTGATCGCCGCCGGATCGTACGGCGTCCAGAACAGCGCAAGCAGCGCCATTCCGCCGATGAAGACCAGCAGGAGCGAGCCGATGATGAGGTTTGCCGGCTGCCTGATCATGAAGCGGTGACCCGCGGATCGAACAGCGGATAGCAGAGATCGACGATCAGATTGACGATCACGTAGATCAAGGCCGTGAACAGAAGACATCCCTGTACCACCGGATAGTCGCGAGCGAAGATCGCATCGACGAGAAGACGCCCCAGCCCGGGCAAGGTGAAGACGGTTTCGAGCACCGCGATGCCGCCGAGGAGGCCGCCGAGCACCAGCCCGATCATCGTCCAGGTCGGGGCGAAGGCATTCGGCAGCACATGGCGAAGCAGGACCTTGCGTTCCGAAAGCCCCTTGGCGCGTGCATGCATGACATATTCCAGCCGCAGGATTTCGATGGCGCTGGCACGCATCATGCGGGTCAGTACGCCGACCTCGATCAGCATCAGCGTCACCACCGGCAGGATCACATAGGTGATGGCGGTCCAAGGCTTTTCCGTGAACGGCACATAACCGACGACCGGCAGCCATCCGAGCTTGAGGCCGAAGACCAGCAGCAGCACGAGGCCGAGCCAGAAGCTCGGAACCGACATCAGCAGCGTCGATGCCGCGACGATGGCGACGTCCACGTGGTCGTTCTGCCGCCATGCCGCGATCAGGCCGGCCGGAACCGCGATCAGCGTGGCAAGCGCCACGGCGACCAGCACGATGGTGGCGCTGACCTGGAACCGGTCGAGCATCAGCAAAAGGACCGAGGCGCCGTTGGAGATCGAATGACCAAAGTCGCCCCGGAGCACATTGCCGAGCCAATAGAGGAACTGCAGCGGCACCGGCTTGTCGAGGCCGAGATTGGCGCGCAGGTTCGCCAGTTCTTCGGGGCTGGCGCTATCGCCGAGGATCAGCTGGGCGGGATCGCCGGGGATCATCCGCACCAGGAAGAACACCATCACGGCCACGATCAGGAGCGTCGGAAGCGTCCACAACAGACGCTTCGCGACATATTTCGAAAGGGCATGCATGAGCTACTTTCCCTGTGCGAAGGAAACGCCCCACATGCGCGGATAACCGACCGGCCAGGTCTTGTAACCTTCCACATTGGCGCGTACCGCGCCGATGCGGGTACCGGAATAAAGCGGGATCAGCGGCACGTCCGTGCGGATCATGCCTTCCAGCTTGTCGAACAGCGCCTGGCGCTGCTTGTCGTCGCCAATCGTGGTGCTTTCGTTGATCAGCTTCAACCCTTCCGGATTGTCCCAGACCTTGTTCGGGCTCTTGTCCTTGTTGCCGCTCACCATGTCGAAGGAGAGCGAGGGGTCGAGGCGCGCCGAATAGGTGAACGACATGGCCGAATAGTTGCCGGCCGTGTAGCGGTCGAGCAGGGTCGCCCAGTCGAGCGTTTCGATCTCGATGTTGATGCCGGCTTCCTGCGCCATGGCCTGCGTAAGAACGGCGGCATCGAACAGCGACGGGTAGAATTTCGTCGCAAGCCACTTGATCGGCTGGCCCTTGTATCCGGCTTCCGCCAGAAGTTTCTTGGCCTCCTCGATATTGCGGGCCGGGACTGCCTTCTGCAGCTTGCCGGAATAGGGGCTTGGCACAGGAATGACCGAAAGGTTGGCCGGCGACTGGCCGTTGGTCAGCGCTTCGGTCATCTGCGGGATATCCAGCGAGAGCAACAGCGCCTTGCGGATGCGCACATCCTTCAGCAGCGGATCGCGTGTCTGGAAGAGGAGTGCCGTCAGGCCCATGCTGGCGACCTTGTCCACCTTCAGCTTGTTGCTGGCGGAAAACTCCTCGACATCGGCATTGTTGACGTCGCTGATGACGTCGATGTCTCCGGAATAAAGAGCAGCCTTGGCCGCCGCGTCATCCGGAATGACCATGAACCGCACGGCGCTGACCTTCGGCGTCTTGTCGCCGACATAACCGGTGCGTTCGCCGCCCGGCGAGACGTAGTTCGGGTTGGCGGCAAGCTGGACATATTGTCCGCTGCGCCATTCCTGCAGCATGAACGGGCCGGTGCCGACCGGCTTCACCCACTTGCCCTGCGCATCGAGCGAACTCTTCTGGTAGATGCCGGTACCGCCGCAGTCGGTGCGGGCGAGGGTGGCGAGGAACAGGGCCGTCGGCTTTTCCAGTGTGAAGACGACGGTGGAGGCGTCCGGCGCCGTTACATTGGTGACGTTCGCCACGCTCGACCCCGTGACGTCCTTGAGGCACCGCCAGGCGGTCTTCGGATCCACGTAACGTTGCCAGGAGGCCAGCACGTCGGCGGAAGTGAGCGGCTCGCCATTGCTGAATTTCAGCCCTTCGCGCAGCTTGAACGTATAAGTCTTGCCATCGGCGGAAACATCGACCGATTTTGCCAGCAACGGTGCGACCGAGGCGTCGTCCCGGTATCCGACGAGGCCCTCGACCATGTGCAACACGATGGCGTCGCTGTTGGCGTCGCGGTTGACGCCCGGGTCGGTCGAGCGGATGTCGGCATTGATGCGCACCCGCATCGTCTTGTCCTGTGCGGTGGCCGTGCCCGCGGTGGCAGCCATCAGAGCCATCGCCGCCGCGGTCTTCAAGAGGTTATGATATTTCATGGAAGGCTCCCGTCTTCGTTCCCTTATTGGTCTTGGTTAAGCCGCGTTCGTCTGTGCCTTGAGCGGCTCTTCGACGGGCCGGATGTTCATGTCGAGGGTGTAATTCCAGAAATGCGCGCCAAGCGCCGGCAGCAGCGCCACCTCCAGGCGGCCTTCGGCCGGCACCATGACGATCATCGCAACGGTCGCGGACTGGTTGTTGGAAAGCGACTTTCTCGGCGGACGGCAGACCGACCACGGGCTTTCGAACGTGTCGGACAGCGCGGTCTTGACCGTGTCGACCGTGACCTTGCCGACATGCGGCTCGATCAACTCACGGACACGCAGGTCGCGATAGAGCGAATCCGGCATGTTGACGACGCCCTTGTCGAGCAGTTTCGAAAGCGCTACCGGGCTCTGGAAATGGTTGGCATGCACGAGCACGCCGTTTTGCGGATGAACGAGGAAAGTCTCATCCGGCGCGCATTCGAAATCGATCGCGATGCCGTGCGCATGGCCGATCATCATATTGTTCGAGGCCGATTTGCGGGTGCCGTAAACGGCCTGCATCGACATCGCCAGATGGTCCTGTTCCAGGACCTTGCGGCGGATGATGGCAAGCGGCACACCGAGTTCGCGGTAATCCCGGTCGGTTTCCAGATAGTTGCCGCTGATGGAGATGCCGGCGGCATTGAAGCCGGTGCGTGCCAGTCCGCCCGCTTCCGTGAAGGTGATGATATCCGGCCCGTCGTCGCGCTTGATCTTCAGCACGATCGCCGTTTCGGCGCATTCCGCTTTCCAGTCCCAGTTCTGGGCGTGGATGAAGACCTTGTCGCGGGTGGCCTGGGGCATGACGAAGACGCCCGTGCANCCGTCCGACTGGATGAAGTCCGCCTGNCCCTTTTCCCTGCGGCGTGCGAGCTTGAGAATTTCGGTNCGCGCGTTGAGCAGAAGGATCGCAGCGAGATCGGTATTNACCGCCTTGGCGATGCCGCGCATTTCCTCGATATACTGGCTGCCGAAATTCTCGACCGCACCGGCAAAACGATCGATCATCGCGGCAAGGTCGCTGTCCTTAAGACCGGAGGAATGCAGTTGCAGCCTGTAGTGTTCGATGCCTTTGAGAATGCGCTCCGCGGCCTGCTCGCCATATTGTTGGCCCCGTTCGAACGGAGTACCGGAAACTTCGATGAGCGGGCAGGGAAGGGGTAACGTCATGACGGCTTGTTCCAGATGCTGAATGTGGGTGGAGGCAAACCGGGATTGCCTTCGCCAGAAAAGTATTTCATAAAACAAAAACCAAAATTGGCAGGAAGGCAAGCGGAAAATGTCGGACGCGAGCACGCCTCTTCAGCAGGACCTGATGCGCCGCATCATTGACGTCATCCATGACGATCATCTTCAGCCTGGCGCGCGGCTGCGTCAGAACCAGCTTGCCGACCGGCTCAGCGTTTCACGTACGCCGGTGCGCATCGCGCTGGAAATGCTGGCGGAAGAAGGTTTCGTGCAACATGAGCCCAATCGGGGCATGATGTTGACTTCGATCCCGCCGCGCGTTGAAAAACTCGAGACGCCGTCTGGCGACGAAGATCTGCTGGTGGCAATCGCAAGGTTGCGCCGCGAAGGCGCACTGCCCGAACAATTCGCGGAACTCGAGCTGATGCGGCTCACCGGCCGCGAGCGAACGCCGGTGCGCCAGGCGCTGATCAAGCTCGAAGGACTGGGCGTCATCGAGCGCCGGCAGGGTTACGGCTGGCAGTTCTTCGATCCGGTCCGTGATGCCCGCGCCCGTGAGGAAAGTTATGATTTTCGACAGTTGATCGAGTGCGCGGCGATCCTTTCGCCCGAGTTTTCGCTCTCAGTGGACTGGATCGAGTCGATGCGGTCAAGGCACGAGGCGATCATGACGGCGCCCTGGACCGACACGTCGAGCGTGACGCTATTCGAGATGAACGCGGAGTTTCACCTGGGTATCAGCGCCGCCTCCGGAAATCGATACCTCAAGGAGGCAATGCATCGTCAGAACCAGCTTCGGCGCCTCTCGAACTACAATTGGCAGCATGGAGCCGCCCGCGTGGCTGTAACCTGTCGCGAGCACCTGGAAATCCTCGACCGGCTGGAGCGCGGCGAAAACGAAGTCGCGGCAGCCCTGATGCGTAGGCACCTGATGGGCGCACGAGGGACATCAA
>Ga0055536_1002433_pt1 | contig 10463 bp, 9 predicted proteins | sample AraplaCvi_mLB_r2_FD_55037 | JGI IMG/M metagenome (GOLD analysis project Ga0055536, IMG submission 55037) | Arabidopsis root microbial communities from North Carolina, USA - plate scrape MF_Cvi_mLB_r2 | ecosystem: Host-associated > Plants > Roots > Endosphere | place: USA: North Carolina...
CCGGTCGGCGAGGGGGCGCTCGACGTGCTCGCCCAGCACGTGCTCGGCATGGCCTGCGCCGAACCCTTCGATCCGGTCGAGCTCTATGACGAGATCACCTCGGCCTCGCCCTATGCAAATCTCTCCTGGGAAATGTTCGAGCGCGTCGTCGATTTCGTCGCGACCGGCGGTTATGCGCTGCGCTCCTACGAGCGTTACGCCAAGATCCGCAAGACCAAGGAAGGCCGCTGGCGGGTGTCCAACCCGGCCGTTGCCCAGCAATATCGCCTGAACCTCGGCACGATCGTCGAGGCGACCGAGCTCAATGTCCGGCTGGTCAAGCGCAATGCCCAAGGGCCGGCAAAGGGCACGGTCGGCCGCGGTGGCATGTCTCTCGGCAAGGTCGAGGAATATTTCCTCGAACAGCTCGTGCAGGGCGACACTTTCCTGTTCGCCGGCAAGGTCCTTCGGTTCGAGGGCATCCGCGAGAACGAATGCCTCGTCTCGAACGCCTTTTCGCTCGATCCGAAAATCCCGGCCTATGCCGGCGGGAAATTCCCGCTCTCGACCTATTTGCCGACCAGGTGCGCGGCATGCTCGCCGATCCCGACCACTGGGGCGTGCTGCCGGATCAGGTGCGCGACTGGCTGAACATCCAGCTCGAGCGCTCCATGCTGCCGAAGAAGGACGAGCTGCTGATCGAGACTTTTCCGCGCGGCAAGCGGTTCTTCATGATCGCCTATTGTTTCGAGGGCAGGCTCGCGCACCAGACGCTCGGCATGCTGCTCACCCGCCGGCTGGAGCGCGCAGGCGGCCACCCCCTCGGCTTTGTCGCCACCGATTATTCGCTCGCCGTCTGGGGTCTCAACGATATCGGCGCGATGATCCGCACCGGTCGCCTCAGCCTCTCGGACCTCTTCGACGAGGACATGCTCGGCGACGATCTCGAGGCCTGGCTTGATGAATCCTATATGCTCAAGCGCACCTTCCGCAATTGCGCCGTGATCTCCGGCCTGATCGAGCGCCGCCATCCCGGCAAGGAAAAGACCGGAAGGCAGGTCACCGTTTCGACCGATCTCATCTACGACGTGCTGCGATCCCACGAGCCGGACCACATCCTCCTGGAGGCGACGCGGCGGGATGCGGCATCCGGTCTTTTGGATCTTGCCCGATTAGGCGATATGCTGGCGCGAATCAGGGGGCATATCACCCACCGTGATCTCGACCGCGTTTCGCCGCTCGCCGTTCCCATCATGCTGGAGATCGGCAAGGAGCCGGTGCCGGGCGAAGCCCATGACGCGGTGCTGCAGGAAGCCGCCGACGAACTGATCGCGGAGGCTCTCGGCTGATGCGGTACGCTGGACTGGAAGATATTGAATTGATGCACCGCCTCGCCTTGGCGCGAACGATTTCAGGGGAAAAGGCCGCAACCGGTGCGGAAGAGATCGTCGTGAACGGTGTGCTGGCCGTCTGCGATCCGCTCGGCGGCCTCTACCTGCCGGAAACCGGCATGCTCGTCGTCTCGGACCTGCATCTGGAAAAAGGCGCTGCTTTTGCTCGCCGAATTGATGCACCGCCTCGCCTTGGCGCGAACGATTTCAGGGGAAAAGGCCGCAACCGGTGCGGAAGAGATTGTCGTGAACGGTGTGCTGGCCGTCTGCGATCCGCTCGGCGGCCTCTACCTGCCGGAAACCGGCATGCTCGTCGTCTCGGATCTGCATCTGGAAAAAGGCGCTGCCTTCGCCCGTCGCGGCATGATGCTGCCGCCCTACGATACGATCGCGACGCTCAATATCCTCTCGGCCGTCATCACCCGCTACGACCCGAAAGTGGTCGTTTCGCTCGGCGACAATTTCCATGATCGCAAGGGTTCGGAACATCTTGCCCGCCGANCTGCGCNCGCTGATCGCGACGATGGCGCGCGGCCGCGACTGGATCTGGATCAACGGCAATCACGATCCGGACGGCACGGTGGATCTGCCGGGCACCTGTACCGACGAACTCTTTTATGGCGACCTCGTCTTCCGCCACGAGCCGAGCCTGATTTCCGGTAAAGGCGAGATCGCCGGCCATCTTCATCCGTCCGCGACCGTCCGGCGCCGCGAAAAATCGGTCCGCCGTCCCTGCTTTGCCAGCGACGGCACCCGCCTCCTCATGCCGGCCTTCGGCGTGCTCGCGGGCGGCCTCGACCTGCGCCACCGGGCCATGCACGGCCTGTTCGACCGCGAGGCCTTGGTCGCGCACCTTCTCGGCCGCGACCGTATTTATTCCGTCCGTTACGCCAATCTGATCGGCTGATCACCGATAGACCAGCACCGGCGTCTTGGAATGGGCCAGCACCTTCATCGTCACGCTGCCGAGCATGAACGCCTTGAATCCCGAGCGGCCGTGCGATGCCATGGCGATGACGTCGCAATTGTAGGTGCCGGCGGTCTCGATGATCGTGGTGGCCGGATCGATGCTGCCGAGCTTCACCGTTTCGCAGGCGACCAGCCGCTGTTTCGCCGCTTCCTTCGCGTCGGCGAGGATGCCGTCGGCCGCCTCGTTGTTCTGGCGGTTATATTCCGCATAGGCGATTTCCATGCCGCTCGGGTTGAGCGTGAACACCTGCAGCGGTTCCATCACCACCAGAACCGTGGCTTCCGCGCCGATTTCATGCGCGAAATCGAGCGCCTTTTCGAGCGCGCTGGTCGAAAGCGGCGAGCCGTCGGTCGGAATGAGAACGTGTTTGAACATCTTTGCCTCCTTTTAACCTGGCGACATCATTGGCGATCACACGCCGCCGCTCATTGATCCAGCGCAAGCCGCAAGGCAGGGCGTCTAGAGCGGCAGCACGTGCGCCGGCCAGGGATTGATGCCGTCCCGCAGCCAGCTGACGCTGTCGCGCCAAAAACCTTCCCTGTGCCGGGAGTGGAACAGGCTGAAATGCCCGATCTCCGGCAGGCCATAGTCCTCCGGCTCCAGAAGAACCTGCTGCACCCCGGCGTTGCGGTAATAATCGAGGGTGCGCCGGATCGCCGCCACCGTGCCGATGTCGTCGTCCGCCATGGTGACCGCCAGTATCGGTGCTGTCACCGCCTCGAACCGGCGCAGCACGTCGCTCCGCTCCGCGGCCGGATGGGTGCGCTCCATCCTCGCGCGTCGAAAACTCCATTCGTTCGCAACCCCCGCCGGCAGGTCCTCCAGCCAGCCGAGGCGCTTGCCGGGAAAATAGCCGAACATTGCGGTGAGCGCCGGCATCGCCACATGCCATTTGAGGAACAGCCGCAAGCGGTGGCCCCTGGCATAGTCGGGCCAATAGGCATATTGCGCCCCCATGGTCAGCATCCGGTCGATGCGGCCGGCTTTCGGCGAAAGCCCAGGCAGGTATCCGCCGATGCTGTGGCCGACCACATAGAGCGGCTGCCCCGGGCGGGCGGCATCCATATGCCGGAGTGCCGCGTCGAAATCCTGCTCGCCCCATTCCCGCCAGCGATAGCCGCATCCCTTGAGGTTTTCGGGCCGCGACAGGCCGATGCCGCGATAGTCGTAGGTCAGTACGTCGAAACCCGCGCTGGCCAGGAAATCGGCGTAATAATGATAGTAGCGGGCGAGCACCCCGGTCGCCGGATTGACGATGACGCTGCCGATGGCCGCCGCGGTTCGGGCCGGCCAGATATGGCCACGGAGAACGATGCCGTCTCGGCAGGCCAAGCTGACGGGCTGCCCGGTGGGACGCGACGATCCGGCGCTGCCGTCGCTCGCCCCGCGCGCGGGCGCTTCGCATTGCGTTTCGGTCATCATCCTTCTCCCTGGAGGGACGACCATATATTGCGGCCGATGGGGCGCAATTAGCCGAAGGGAGGAGGCGGATCAGATCTCGCCGGAAACCTCGCGTCGCCGCCGGTCGAGTTCTTCCGCGTAGCGCCGCAGGGTATGGCTTTCGCTGAGCTGCCCGACGACCTTGCGCTCGATCTGGTTGTTGACGACGGCAAGTGCTTCCGCTTCCAGCCTGTCGAAGATCGCCGCCGCCTGCTTGGCGTTCATGGACCGCAGCAGCACGTCGTTCCTGTATTTCACGAAAGAGGCGAGTGTCGGTTTTTCCTTCGCATCCTCGGTTGGTGCCGCATAGATGTCCGGCAAAAGCACCATGCCCGCATATTTCTCCGCCTCGTCGAGCAGGATCACCCGCTGCGTCGAACCGAGCGGGAATTGGTTGCGGAATTCCTCGATGCTCATCGAAATCGGCGCCGTGCGGATGTCGGGGCGCATCATCCGCTCGACGGTCAGATTGCGGATCCAGCCGATATCGTGGGCGCTGCGGATGCTTTCGCCGCGAAGATGGAAGCGCCATGTTGCGAACGAATAGCCGAACGTGCTGCGCACGGTGAGCGACGAGGTGATCACTGCGGCAAGCGCCAATACCGTGATCGGAAAATCGCCGGTGATTTCAAGCGCCAGGAAGGTCATGGTCAGCGGGCCGCCGATCACCGCCACCGCCATCGCGCTCATGCCGACGACCGCATAGATGACCGGCGTCAGCGTTGCCTGGGCAAAGATATAAGGCGCCGAATAGGCGAAGATCTTGCCGAGCAGGGCGCCCATGAACAGCGATGCGAAGAACAGGCCGCCACGAAAGCCGGAGCCGATCGATACGGCCGATGCCAGCGATTTCAACGCCAGGATGGCGAGCAGCGCCGGGATCGTCAGGTTCTGGCCGAGGTTGAGATGCAGCGCCCCATGACCGGCCGACATCACCTGCTGGTCGACAAGCGCCAGCAGCCCGATCAGGATCCCGCCGATCGCCGGCCTAAAGGCGGGTGAAAGCGAGCTCTTGCGCGCCGTCTCCTCGACGAAGGTGACGCCTTTCATGAGCAGGATGCCGCCGCCGGCACAAAAGGCCCCGAGCAGGATCGCGGGTAGATAGTCGGCCGGCCCGACGGCGCCGAAATCTCCCACGTCGATCAGGAACTCCTCACCGAAAAACAATCGGGTCACGATCGTCGCGATCAGCGCCGAGACGACGACCGGGGTGAGGCTCATGATCGTATAGGTGCCGATGATCAGCTCGAAGGCATAAAAGGCGCCCGTCAGCGGCGCGTTGAAGGCTGCGGCAATGGCGCCCGACGCGCCGCAGCCGACCAGGATACGCAGATCCGACCGGCGCAATTGCAGCAGCAGGCCGATCTTCGAAGCGATCCCGGCAGAAAGCTGCGTATAACCGGCCTCCAGGCCGACAGAGGCGCCAAAACCGTTGGAAATCAGGTTCTGGACGGCGACGAGAATGCTGTCGGTCAAGGACAGCCGTCCGCCATGCAGAGCGTTCGCCTCGATCGGATCGACCATCGGCTTTTTGCGCCAGCGCCTGAGGATCAGGAACAACAGGCCGAGAACGATGCCGCCGACGATCGGGGCAAGCAGGATCGTCAGCCGGTCCGTGCCGGTCGCGGAGCTCAGCCTTTCGTCGCCGCTCAATCCGAAGACGAGCCGGTGCATTTCCTGGGAGATGAAACTCATGCCGGCGATCGCGAGCCCCGACAGCACGCCGACCAGGGCTGCAACGGCGATGAGCCCGAATTCGCTGCGCCGGACGAGCACCCGCAACTGGCCCGGATTGAGAAGAACCCGGGCGAAGGGCTGGAGAGAAGGGAACCGGCTGAACATGGCGTCTTACAAGGAACGAGGTGGCGCGTTCCTAACGGAAATATCCCTTACCGCCAATAATCAATCCCGCCGGTTCTTCTCGATGTCGAAAAAGTTACGCGGTCTTGCCGACCGAATAGGTGAGGATCACCGCACCATTGGCCGCGGTGCTGGAACTGACCAGCTTGAGCGTGGTCTGTTCGCTCGCCTTCTTGAAAAGCGGATTGCCGGACCCAAGAAGCACCGGTACGATGCAGAGCCGATATTCATCGACAAGCCCCTGGCTCATCAGCGAGGCCACCAGTTCGGCGCTGCCGAAGATGAAGATCGTCTTGCCTTCCTCGCCCTTCAGCTTGGCGAGCTCGGCGACCGGATCGCTGACGACCCGCGTATTGTTCCACGGCGCGTCCTTCAGCGTCCTGGAGACCGCGATCTTGGCGATATTGTTCATATAGTCCTTGACCTTGCCGCCTTCCTCGGCGGTCGGCCAATAGGCGGCCATGCCCTCGTAGGTCTTGCGGCCGAACACCAGAAGGTCACCCTCCTCGCCGAATTGTTCGGAGAGTTTTTCCAGTTCCGGTCCCCAGGCATGGTTGTGAAAGGACAGGTCCCACGGTTTCTCTCCCTCGAAATAGCCATCGAGCGTCATCAGGTTCCAGACCACCAGCTTTCTCATGTCATCCTCCATCGCGTTAAAACCAGTTGCAAAAAGCAAGCAGTTGAAAGCTAGCTAAACTGATTGTAGAATGCAAGTGGTCTTGGAGAAAAAAATGACGGAAACACATCGGTCGGGCTGCCCGATCAATCTGACGCTGGAAGTTCTGGGCGATCGCTGGAGCCTGATCGTCATCCGCGACATCATGTTCGGCAATCGCCGCCACTTCCGCGAACTGCTGCAGAATTCCGAGGAGGGGATCGCCTCCAACATCCTCGCCGACCGGCTGAAGCGCCTGGTGGAACGAGGCCTGCTTTCCCGCGAGGACGATCCGAGCCACAAGCAGAAGGGCATCTACAGCCTCACGGAAATGTCGATCCGGCTGGTGCCGATTTTTGCGGAAATGGGCGCCTGGGGCCGTCGCTTCATGCCGGTTTCGGAAGACCTTTCCATCCGCGCGCAGCTGCTGGAGGAAGGCGGCCGGCCACTCTGGGACGATTTCATGGACGAGCTGCGTGTCCTGCATCTGCATGCCCCGCGCGATCCGGCCAAGCCATCCGTCTTCGACCGCCTGCGCGCGGCCTATCTCGAAGTCGTCGCCCGCAACGCCGCAGCGGAGGCCGCCGAGTAGTCGGCGCCGTCTCTGCATCCGATGGGCGATCCCGGCGCGTCGCGTATTGCTTCTGCCGCCTGGTTTCAGTACGCATCTGCCCGAAGGTGTGGAGATGCCGATCGTCGATCCGCGACGGGGCATGGGCGTTGGTTTCATGGTGCGGCAGGTCGCGGCGACCGGTTCCAAACAATGGATGGCACATATGGCAGGATCGAACGGGCACGCTCCGAATGACGAAGCGGATATCATTCCGCGCGACATCCGCTTCGGGATATTGGGCAACGCGACGCGCCACTGGTATGGCGGCGACATCCACAAGACCTTGATGGCCGACGGTCTTTCGATCTTCCTGCCGGAAGGCGAGCGTTATTTCATCCGCTCGCTGAAGCACTACGCATCCAAGCTCGGCGACCGGGAGCTGGCGGAAGAGATCAACGGCTATTCCGTACAGGAAGCCTATCACACGCGCGAGCATGAAGACTACAACCGGGCCATGGCCTCGCTCGGCTACGATGTCGAAGAGATGGAAAAGCCGGTCAAGGCTGCGCTGGGTGTTACCAAGAACCCCCTGCACCGGCTGGCGGTGACCTGCGCGATCGAGCACCTGACCGCCACATTGTCGTCGGTAACGCTGCGCCGGCCGGAGATTTTCGATGGCGCTGCGGCGCCCTACCGGCGCCTGTGGATGTGGCATGCGCTGGAGGAGCTGGAGCACAAGGCGGTGGCGCTCGACGTGCTGAAGGCGGTGACGCCGAACCTGGCAGGCTGGAAACGCTATCTGCTGCGGGTGTCGGCCATGAATGCCACGATCGTCCCGTTCCTGTTCATCTTCCTCAGAAACACACGCCTTTACGCCCATACCGACGGAGTGAAGACCGGGCCGCGCTTCTGGCTCCGCTTCCTGTGGGTCGTGGCCGTCGCTCCCGGCTTCTGGCGGCGCTGCTTTCCGCTCTTCCTCAGCTACTACCTTCCCGGTTTCGATCCGAAAAACAGCGATGATGCCGAACTGGTGCGCAAGGGGCGCGCATGGCTGGAACAGGAAATGCCGCCGGCTTCGGCGCCCGTGCCTTCCGGCTCTGCCGGCTAAAGGGGCTGATCATGTCGCGCAACATATTTTCCAGCGTCCTCGATGCCGTCGAACGCGGCGCGTTTCCGCGCACGCAGAAATGGGCTTGGCGCGGCCTCTACAGCATCCTGTCGCGGTTCTGGCGCGATAACGACTGGCGTTTCATGAACTACGGCTTCGTGGCGGACGGCGCGCCGTTTCCACTGAAGGCCGAGGACGAGGACGAACGGGCTTTCATCGGCCTTTACCATCAGGCGCTGGAAGATCTGCCGGTCGCCGGTGCACGCGTCCTGGAGATCGGTTCCGGCCGCGGCGGCGGATCGCGCTATATCGCCCGTTATTACCAACCCGCATCGGTGGTCGGCCTCGATTATTCTCCCGAGACGGTGCGCCTGGCGCGAAAGTTGAACGGCGACGCCCCGGCGCTTTCCTTCCAGACCGGCGATGCCGAGAGGCTGCCGTTCGCCGACGGATCCTTCGACGTGGTCGTCAACATCGAGTCCTCGCATTGTTATGCGGATGTCCCGGCCTTCGTGCGGGAAGTCTCGCGGGTGCTGGCCCCCGGCGGCTGGTTCACCTTCGCCGACATGCGCTCCAGGGGAAAACTCGCCGAGCTCGATCGTCAGCTTGACGCTTCCGGGCTTGAACGCGTGGCCGGGCTCGAGCTGTCGCCGGGGGTCATCAGGGCGCTCGATGCGGCAGAGGCCCGCAAGCGCCGGCGTATCGACCGGGCATGGTTCATGCGGCGCTTCATGTCCGAATTTGCCGGCGCCAAGGGTTCGATCCTCTACAAGGGGCTGAAAAGCGGCAGCGTCGTCTACGTGGCGCGCCGGTTCCGCAAATCGGCCTGAGAACGGACCGTCAGTCCTTGCGGAAGACGATGCTGGCGCCCCAGCCGGTGATCACGGCGATCAGCACGCAGAGGAGGCCGTAGGCGAGCGGCCGGTCGTGGGCAGCGTCGGTGATCGCCTGCTCGATGCCGGTCTTGACGACGCGCAGCGGCATTTCCCGCTGGGTGATCAGCTGGCCGCTCTTGAACAGGTAGGCACGCACCATGTGCATCCCGTCCGGTATATTGGCCGGCAGTTTCAGCGAGGCGCGGAACAGGCTGGACGAGACGAAGCGCACGCCGCTCGTATCGCGCTGGTAGAGCCCGTTTGTCAGCTTCAGGCGCCGATAGGCGTCGCGNAACTCGCCGATCATGCCGGAATCGGGGATGTAGCCGACCGGGTTCAGCGCCAGGTGGTCGATGCCGACGCCGATATTGTTGAGGCTCGGGGCTTCGTCGATACTGTCGATCATCCTTGTGCTGGCCAGCGAATAGCTTTCCGGCACCTGTTCGAAGGTCATGCCCTCGGTATTCATCCAGATCCCGAAGACGCGCTCCTTCTTGCGCACCGTTGCATAATCCTTCGGCCCTTCGAGCGTCACCACCACGTCATACTGGCCGATCGCCAGGAACAGCTCGTCGGCATTGGTGAGCGCACCGAAGATCGTCAGATCCGCGCCGCGGAAATCCGAGGTGATGGCGATTTCGCTGGTCGAAGCGCCGATCTCCAGCCCTTCCTTCGCGCCCGACGCCTCCCCGAAGGGAACCTGCGCGGCGGCTGGCGAGCCGAGGACGAGGAATGGCAGCAGGAGGATGGTCTGGAGAAGCCGGCGCATCAGTAGGACATCCCTCCGGCCGCGACCGAATAGACGTCGTCCGGCGTGACGATCAGCCCGATCGCCAGACGGATGCCGACGGCGAGGACCAGGAGCGCCAGAAGCGCGCGCAGCTGCTCGCCACGCAGTTTCTGCCCGACCCGCACGCCATATTGCGCCCCGATCACGCCCGCCACCATCAGGATCGAGGCGAGCACGATATCGACCGAATAGTTGGTCGCCGCCTGCACCATGGTCGTGTAGGCGGTGACGAAGATGATCTGGAACAGCGAGGTGCCGACGACCACGTTGGTCGGGATGCGCAGAAGATAGATCATCGCCGGCACCATGATGAAGCCGCCGCCGACACCCATGATCGAGGTCAGCACGCCGATGCCGAAGCCNAGCCCGACGATCGGGATGGCGGACAGATAGATCTTCGATTTCTTGAAGCGCATCTTCAGCGGCAGCCGGTGCACCCAGTTGTGCTGGCCCGGCCGCTTCAAGGGCAAGGGCTGGTTGTTNTTCGCGCGCCGCATGGCGCGCACGCTCTCCTGCAGCATNAGCGTGCCGATCGAGCCGAGCAGGACGACGTAGAGGACAGAGATGAACAGGTCGAGCTGGCCGATGCGCCGCAGCCACGAGAACACCCAGACGCCTGCGGTGGCGCCCGCCAGACCGCCGACAAGCAGGACCGAGCCGAGCTTCATGTCGAGCGTGCCGCGCCTGAAATGGGTGATCGCCCCCGAGATCGACGAGGCGACGACCTGGTTGGCGCCGGTGGCGACCGCCACGACCGGCGGGATGTTGTAGAAAATCAGAAGCGGCGTGATCAGGAAGCCGCCGCCGACACCGAACATGCCCGAGAGGAAGCCCACGGCCGC
>Ga0055536_1002438_pt1 | contig 10446 bp, 8 predicted proteins | sample AraplaCvi_mLB_r2_FD_55037 | JGI IMG/M metagenome (GOLD analysis project Ga0055536, IMG submission 55037) | Arabidopsis root microbial communities from North Carolina, USA - plate scrape MF_Cvi_mLB_r2 | ecosystem: Host-associated > Plants > Roots > Endosphere | place: USA: North Carolina...
TCCTGCTCGGTCTCGGCCAGCGGGCGCAGGATCTGCTCCACTTCCTCGGTGCTGAGCTGGAACAGCTTGTGGTAGCTGCGCAGGGTGCGCTCGTCGAACGGCTCTTCCACCAGCGACGGGTCGATCAGCTCGGTCTGCAGGTAGGTCACGCCCTGCTGCAGCCACTGCTTGTACGGCGCGCGGCCGCGGTTGATGCGGTCGATCGCATCGGAATCGAGCAGGTCGCCGCGCTTGAGGTCGATGGCCATCATCTCGCCCGGGCCCAGCTTGCCCTTGCGCACCACGCGCTCAGCCGGGACTTCCCACACACCGGCTTCGGAGGCGACCAGGAAGTGGCGGTCGGAGGTGAGCATCCAGCGCGCCGGGCGCAGGCCGTTGCGGTCCAGCGTGCAGGCCGCATAGCGGCCATCGCAGGCAACGATGCCGGCCGGGCCGTCCCACGGCTCGCTGTTGAGGCCGTAGAACTCGTAGAACGCGGCCAGGTCGGCGTCCTTGAACTCCAGCGACTGGGTCGCCGGCGGCACCAGGATGCGCAGCGCCTGGATCAGTTCCATGCCGGCGCTGACCATCAGCTCCAGCATGTTGTCCAGGCTCTGCGAATCCGAGCCGTGCATGGAGATCACCGGGTCGAACTCGGCGATGTCGAAACGCGGGGTCTTCCACACCTTGCTGCGCGCCTGCGCCCAGCGCCGATTGCCTTCGATGGTGTTGATCTCGCCGTTGTGGGCGAGCATGCGGAACGGATGCGCCAGCGGCCAGCGCGGCAGCGTGTTGGTGGAGAAGCGCTGGTGGAACACGATCGCGCTGGAGGCCAGGTCGTTGCGCTGCAGGTCCGGGTAGAACCGGCTCAGCTTGTCCGGCAGCACCATTCCCTTGTAGCTGATCGCATTCGGGCTGAGCGTGGTGACGTAGTAGTCGGCGTGTTCGCGCAGCTGCTGTTCGCTGCGGCGACGGGCCAGGAACAGGGCCAGGGTGAAGGCGGCTTCGTCCTGGCCGTGGCCGGCGTCGACGAATACCTGTTCGATCTGCGGCAGGGTGTCGCGCGCAAGCTGGCCACACACGCTGGGGTCGGTGGGCACCACGCGCCAACCCAGCGGCTGGCAGCCGGCATCGCGCAGCTGCTGTTCGAGGGTGTCGCGGCAGGCCTGCGCGGCGGCTGCATCGTGCGGCAGGAACACCACGCCCGCAGCATGGCGCGCACCGAGCTGGATGTCGGCTTCGGCAGCGAGTGCTTTCAGGAAGGCATCCGGGCGGCGCAGCAGCAGGCCGCAGCCGTCACCGGTGATGCCGTCGGCGGCGACGCCGCCACGATGGGTCATGCGCGAAAGCGCGGCAATCGCGGTGTCGACCAGCAGCCGGGACGGCTGGTCATCCAGTTGCGCGACCATGCCGAAACCACAGGCATCGCGTTCGTCTTGCGGGTCGTAAAGCCCTTGGCGGTTGCGGGGGGCCATCTCTGCCTCTAAGTCGGGTGAGCGGCGACACTCGTCCCCGCTCAATCCGTCGAGCGCATCTGGAGGCACCGGATGCTTCGACTAGAGCACAGTTGCTGCAACGCCGCAATACACCGTTGCAGGCGCAACCAAACCCGTTGGAAACCGGGCGTTCCGCCCGGTTTCCGTGCCGCCAATTCAGCCGCAGCGCACGCCGGTGACAACACCCTTTTCGTCCACTTCAACGTTCAGGCGTTCGCCCACGAATTCCATGGTGGTCATATCGGTGGGCTTGAGCACGCGCAGTTCGCGGGCATTGGCATCCTGCTGCGCCTGGCCACCGATTTCCTCGGAATAGGCCTGGCCGATCAGGCTCTGTACCTGGTTGGCGTCGCAGTTGCCGACAGGTGGCGCTTCGGTGGCTTTGCCCGCGGTGGCATCGGCGGGCGCGGCGGCTTCTTCTGCCGCCTTCTGTGCGTGGGCACCTGCCGCGTCCTGTTCGTCCATCGGCGGGGCCTTGCAGGCGCCCAGCAACAGCACGGTCGGGAGCAGGAGAGCGCCCAGGAGTCTGGGAGCGATGGAGGGCAGCACGCGGCGGGACGACAAGGACGACATCGAGACTCCGGAAGGTTGGAAACCAGGAAGGGCAAGAGCATATCCCGAGCCGCCGCGTGAGGTGTTTGTCTTCTGTTATTGACGCGGCATCGCCGCGCCACCGACCACACTGCAGGCCCGTTCCCGCCGCTGCCTCCATGCCCGCACGCCTTGCCACCCCCGAAGTCGCCGCCGCCCGCCAGGCCGGCCTGCGCTATGTCAGCGACGACCAGCCCGGCATCGCCCGGCGCAAGGCCGGCAAAGGTTTCAGTTACCGCGATGCGGACGGGCACGCAGTGCGCGACGCGGCCACCCTGGCCCGGATCCGCGCACTGGCCATCCCCCCGGCCTACACCGAGGTCTGGATCTGCGCATTGGACAACGGCCACCTGCAGGCCACCGGGCGCGACGCGCGCCGGCGCAAGCAGTACCGATACCACGCGGACTGGGCGCGGGTGCGCGGCGATGGCAAGTTCGACCGGGTGATCGCCTTCGGCCAGGCGCTGCCAACACTGCGGCGGCGCCTGCGCCGCGACCTCAAGCTGCCGGGGCTGCCGCAGGACAAGGTGCTGGCCATCGTGGTGGCGCTGCTGGCCGAGACCCTGGTCCGCGTGGGCAACCCCGAGTACGCCCGCGACAACCGTTCGTATGGCCTGACCACATTGCGCAACCGCCACCTGGAGCTGGTGCGCGGCGGGCGCGCACGCATGCGCTTCCGGGGCAAGTCGGGCCAGGAGCACGAGGTGGAGATCAACGACCAGCGCCTGGTCGAGCTGATCCGACGCTGCCAGCAGCTGCCGGGCCAGGCCCTGTTCCAGTACCGCGACGACGACGGCACCATCCAGCCGGTGGACTCGGGCCAGGTCAATGCCTACCTGCGCGACGCGATGGGCGAGGACTTCAGTGCCAAGGACTTCCGCACCTGGGGCGGCACCGTGGCGGCGCTGCGCCATTTCGCGGCCACCGCGCTGCCGGAGTCGCCCAGCGAGCGCGCGCTGGCCGCGCTGCAGAAGGAGGTCATCTGCCAGGTGGCCGCACGCCTCGGCAACACGCCGGCCGTGTGCCGCAAGGCCTACATCGACCCCAGCGTGTTCGACGGCTGGCGCGCCGGCTCACTGGTGAAGCTGGCCACCCTGCGCGGCGACCGCCAATGGGAGCAGGCCACGCTCAAGTTCCTGCGCATGGCAAGGAAAAAGACCCGCAAAGCCCGCTGATCCCGCCCCGGCCACGGCCACCGCGATGACGTCCACAACCGTCACCGGACACGCCCACCGCCGTCACGGGATAACGTCCACGACCGCCCCGGTAGCGCCGACCGTTGGTCGGCCCGCGCGGTCCAACCGCGCCCGTCAACCGCAATCAACCGCAGAAAACAGCGGTGATGTTGTTGGTGCGCCCGGTCTCGATGGTCAGCCGCTCGCCCCCGTTTTCCGGACCGGTAGTCGGGCTCGCCGCACCACTCGCGGTGGCACCGCTCTCCGCGCGCTGCCCGCGCACCACCACCACTTCCAGGCTGTCGCTGTCCACCCGCGCGCGTTCGACGGTGGCGGCCGATGCGGCCAAGCCGACGGCGCCGCGCACCTTGTCCACGTGGCACTGGCCCGAAATGACGCCATCAATGGGCTGCACCTGCGCGACCGGCGTACTGCTGCAGGCGGACAGGACGGTCAAAGCGGCAACGGCAAACAGGGGACGCAACATGGCAGCACTCCAGCGGGATTCTGGTGCCCACGATGCCGCCGCACGCGTATGCGGCGGATGAAGCCATACACAGTGTGGCGACATGCCATTCACCGGCCGCGACGGTGCGGTTGGCCACACTGCCTGTGCCCTGCCACTTCCTCCCGGCACGGGCCACGCGTTGAAGGAGCAGATCATGGCCACCGCCAGAAAGACCCGCAAAACCTCCGCCTCCAAGCCCATCGCCCAGATTGCGAAGCCCGCCCGCGAACGCACTCCGGTGGTCAAGACCGCCACCCGCAAGGCGGCCGCCACCGACCCGCGCGCGGCCCGCGTGGCGGCACGCCAGCGTCGCCTGCAGGACCAGGAAAAAGCCAAGGACGCGCGCGCTGCGGCGAAGAAGGCCAGCAAGAAGGCGACGAAGAAGGCCACCCAGGCCGGTAGCCGCAAGCAGCCGGAGACCATGCCGGCCCAGCACATTGCCAAGCCCGGCAACGAGCACGAACTGGACCTCGCCCCGCGCTTCCTCGCGCCCGACTACGTGGGCAGCGGCAAGCTGCAGGGCAAGCGCGCGATCATCACCGGCGCCGACTCCGGCATCGGCCGCGCGGTAGCGGTGCTGTTCGCCCGCGAAGGTGCGGACGTGGCGGTGCTGCACCTGGACGAAAAAGAGGACGCAGACGTCACGCGCCAACACGTGGAAGCCGAAGGCACCCGCTGCGTGGTCATCGCCGGCGACGTGCGCGATCCGAAATTCTGCAACAAGGCGGTCAAACAGGTAGCCAAGGCGTTCGGCGGCATCGACATCCTGGTCAACAACGCGGCGTTCCAGTTGCACTGCGAGCGCCTGGAAGACCTGGAAGACGAGCACCTGCAGGAAACCCTGCAGACCAACATCGGCGGCTACATCCAGATGGCGCGTGCAGTGCTGCCGCACCTGCAGGAAGGCGGCTGCATCATCAACAGCGGCTCGGAGACCGGCTTGTTCGGGAGCAAGGCGCTGATCGACTATTCCGCCACCAAGGGCGCCATCCACGCCTTTACCAAGGCACTGGCCAGCCAGCTGCTGCCACGCGGCATCCGGGTCAACGCGGTCGCACCGGGACCGGTGTGGACGCCTCTCAACCCGGCCGACAAGCAGGCACCGGACGTGGCCGAATTCGGCAAGGACAGCGACATGGGCCGCCCCGCGCAGCCGGAGGAACTTTCTCCTGCGTATGTGTTCCTGGCCTCGCCGATCACCGCCAGCTACATCAGCGGCGTGATCCTGCCGGTAATGGGCGGCCCGCGCGGGTAATCCAGACCAACCAGGTAGGTCACGACCGTTGGTCGTGACCGCCTTCTACCGTTCGTCGGCTTCCGCCCTCCGGCACTTGACGACAACTGTAGTCACTGGCACCGTGGCTACACGTGTAGTCAACGGAGTGTGCCATGCGCGGCAAGACCATCGGGGACCAGGAACTGGCCCTGCTGCAGTACATAGCGGAACAGGACGACGCCAGCGTCGGGGAAGTGGCGGCCGGCTTCGGCGAGGAGCGTGGCCTGGCCCGCTCCACCGTGCTGACCATGATGGAACGCCTGCGCGGCAAGGCTTACCTGCAGCGCCAGCAGGTCGAGGGCGTGTACCGCTACTCGGCCACCGGCGAACAGGACAGCGTGGTCCAGGGGGCGGTGGCCAGCTTCGTGGAGAAGACCCTGCAGGGGTCGGTGTCGCCATTCGTGGCGTTCATGTCGCACAAGGCCGACGTCAGCGACAGCGAACTGGCCGAGCTGGAAGCGCTGGTCGCGCAGCTGCAGTCGCGCAAGCGGGAGGGCTGAGCCATGGATACCACGATGATGGAACTGCTGACCCGCCTGGCCTGGACCTCCGTGCAGAGTGCGGTGCTGGTTGCCCTGGTGTGGGGCGTGTGCCGGCTGCTGCCGCGCCTGCCCGCAGCCACGCGCTGCCGGCTGTGGTGGCTGGTTGCGCTGCAGGCAGTGCTGGGGCTGGTCTGGAGCAGTCCGCTGGAACTCGCCGTGCTGCCCGCGCCGGGCATCGACACCGCCACGATGGCTGCGCAGCCGATGGTGCCGGTGCAGATGGAACTGACCGGGGTGATGGTCGACGGGGCGCCGCCAGCGGTCACGACCGCGCTGATGCCCACGCTGTCCTGGCAGTCGGCGCTGCTCGCGCTGTGGGCTGCCGGTGTGCTGGTGATGCTGCTGCACAGCCTGCGCGCGTATCGGCAGAGCCGCGCGCTGGTGCGCAGTGCCGTGGCGTGCACGGATTCCAACCTGCAGCAGGCGCTGCAGCTGGCTGCAGAAGCGCATGGATTGGCACGCGCGCCGCAGCTGAAGATTTCCGCGCAGATCACCTCGCCGCAGCTGATCGGGCCCTGGAATCCGGTGTTGCTGTTGCCGGCACGTGAGCTGCCGGCGATGGCGGCGGATGATCTGGACATGGCGCTGACCCATGAACTGGTGCATCTGCAACGCCGCGACCTGTGGTGGGGGCTGCTGCCCGCGCTGGCGCAGCACCTGCTGTTCTTCCATCCCTTGGTACACCTGGCGGCGCGCGAGTACGCGCTGGCGCGCGAGGAGGCCTGCGACAGCGCCGTGGTGGCAGGGCATGGCCACTGCCGCCATGACTATGGCCGCCTGCTGGTGCAGCTCGGCGTGGCGCCGCGTCCGGCGGTAGGCGTGGCCAGTGCATCGCCGAACTTCCGCAGCCTGAAGCGTCGGCTGCTGACCCTGCAACAGACCGGCTCGCTGCCGCGCGCGGTATCGGTGGCGGTGACGGCCGTGTTCGTACTGGTCGGTGTCGCCCCGCTGCGGCTGGTCGCGGCGGTACCGCCGGTACCGCCGGCACCGCCCGCGCTGGCCGCCGCCCCGGCACTGCCGCCGGTGCCCACCGCGCCCAAGGCACCGGCGGCACCCACGCCGGCCCCGATACCGCGCCCCGCCGCCGCCCCGCGCCCGGCAGCGGCACCCGCTGCACCGGCCGTGCCTTCGGCACCTGCTGCGCCCCGCGCGCCAGCAGCGCCGCATCCGGATCCAGTGGGCAGCACTCAGGTCAACCACACCGGCAGCAGCACCACGCTGGTCACCCATGGTCGCCTCGATCTGTCGCACCAATCGTCGCAGGCATACGTCTTGCGCATGGGCGAGGACAACTTCGTGGATGCGTCGATGGCCGACCTGAAACAGTCGCAGCGCGACACCGGCAAGGGTGAATCGGTGTTGTGGGTGCGCCGCGGCAACGAACGTTACGTGATCCGCGATCCGGCGCTGATCCGCTCGCTCAGCCAGTCGCAGAAGGAAGTCGCGGCGCTCGGCCGCGCGCAGGGCGAACTGGGTGAACAGCAGGGCCGGCTGGGCGAGCAGCAGGGGCGCCTGGGCGAGCGCATCTCGACCATCGCGCAGCAGGCCAGTCTGGACGCGCTGGCGGCAAGCCGCGAGGTCATGGCGACCGACGCTGCGGAAATGGCCAACCAAGCGGCGCGTTCCGGGCGCAGCACGGTGGACGCCGCGGCGGTTGCCCGTCGCGCCAGCGGGCAGGCCCGCCAGCAGGCCGCGCAGGCGCGCGACGATCAGGCCCGCCAGCAGCAGATCGAGCAGGCTGCCGCGCAACAGGCCCAGCTTGCCCTTCAGCAGGAGGGCTTGGCCCGCCAGCAGGAGGCGTTGGCGGCACGCCAGAGTGTGGCGTCGGCGAAGGTGGCGCGCGATGTGCGCAGTGCCATCGACCAGGCCCTGGCCAACGGTACGGCGCAGCGGGTGCGGTAAGGCGTCCAGGTGTGGCCACGCAGGGCGTGGCCGCACCTTGGCGGGGGGATCGCGCAGCCACGCAGGGCGTGGCTCTACCTCAGTTGCAGCCGATGCCGGTGATGCGGTTATCCGCGTCGACCTGGATGGTCACTCGGTCTTCGCGGAAATCCATGGTGACGGCCATGTTGGGCTTCACGATGCGGGCATGCTTGGCGCCGCTGTCCTTGACCGCCTTCTCTACCGTCGCTGCATCGGCGACTTTGCCGACCAGGCCGTTGAAGGCTTCCTGACGGCACGGGGTCACGCCTTGGGAACCGGCCGGCACCGGGTCCACCACCGCCTGCGGCGGTTCGTCGGCGGTCTTCGGTGGCGGGCTGCTGCACGCGGCCAGCGGCAGGGCACAACCGAGCAACATCAACAGGGGCAGACGCATGGTGCACTCCTTACGCGGGATATGGGCCAAGCTTGCACGGCCCCGCCTGCATGGGGCGTCAACGCGATGAATACGCGCGCCGCCTGCGCCCCTCAGCCAGTCAGCCGCTCGGCGAGAGCGCAGACAGTGCCAGCGTTTCCCGCTCGCGCTGCTCCTCGGCCACCAGCCGCAGCATCAGCAGTGACAGGGTCACCACGTCCTGGTGGTTGTGCTCGGCCACCCGGCGCAGGTTCACCGCGCTGCCGCCGCGCAGGTAGTTCAACCATGCGGCCGGGGCTTCGGAGCCGGGCAGGTCGTCTTCGCGCACGATCTGCAGCAGCTGGCGTTCGATGGTTGCCAGCCGGCAGTTTTCCCAGGTGCCGCGGTACCGGCGGCGGGTGGGGAAGAGCAGATCGACGTGGTCCAGCGGGGTGATCGGACAGCGCTGCCGCGCCAACCGGTAGCGGGTTTTCAGCAGCGGCGCGTCATAGCAGCGGCCGTTGTAGCTGGAAAACACCGTGCCGGGCTGCAGCCAGCTGGAAAACTCGCGCAGCATGGCGGTCTCGGCCGCCATCGTGGTCATCAGCAGCTGGCGGATGCGCAGCCCTTGGCCACGCGCGGGATCGGCACGCCAGTCGGCCGCGCCGATCATGAACGCGCGGGTGCCGGTACCGCCGGCCAGGCCGGTGGTCTCGGTGTCGAAGAACATCAGGTCCTGCGGCGCCACCGCTTCGCCCTCGCGCCGGGCGAATGCCAGCGACAACGGCTGCAGTGGAATCACCTGCGGCAGGAAGGATTCGATCAGGAACAGCCCGGGTGCGATCTCCTCACCCGGGACGTGGCGGTCCTGCGCGCTGGCGCGCGGCCGTGCACCGGCGCCGCCACGATCGCGCAGCCCCAGCAACCGGTGCAGGCCGCCCACGTCGGGCTTGCGCAATGCGGGCGCAGGCGGCGCGGGTTCCGCCGTTGCCGGGCCGGTGGGCTTGTGGCGGATTTCCTGTTCCACCCAGGCAAACACCGAGTCCGGTGCCGCCCGGCGTGCCTGCGCGTCGTTGGCAGCCACCGGCGCGGGCGGTGCCGGTGCCGCAGCAGGCGCGTCGGCCGCCGCCGGGGGCGGGGTGGCATCACCGGCCTGGCGCCGCAGCAGGCGCAGCTTGTCCAGGCTCAGGCTCAAAACGGCACCACGTCGGCATCCTGCGGCGCAGCGGCGGCGGTCGCCGGCAACGCGTGCGCGTCGAACAGGGCCAGGACCTTCAATGCCAGCGCCTTGGGCGTGGTGGCATCGTCTTCCTGGCCGGCCAGCACCGGACCCACGCAGGCCGGGCAGCCGGCCTTGCAGTCGCAGCGCTGCACCAGTTCCTGCGCGCGCTGCAGCAGTTCGGCCTGGCGCAGCCACAGCGGCTCGCTCAGGCCCACGCCACCGGGGAAGTTGTCGTACAGGTACACGGTGGGCACGAACTGCTGCTGCAGCTCGATCGCGCTGGCATCGAACTCGGCGCCACGCAGCTGGCCACGCCCGCTCTGGTCGGCCACCGCGAACCATGCACCGTCGCCATTGCCCACCGCTTTCTGCAGGTCGCGCGCATCGGCCATCACCGCCACCGTGGCCACGATGTGCAGCGCGTAGGCCGCACCAAGGAAACCATCCAGCGCTTCCTGTTTGCTGTCGAAGGCAGTCAGCAGCAGGCCCTGCGGCAGCTGCCACCACACCGCAGTGGTGTGCAGTTCCTGGTCGGGCAGGTTGACCGGGCCGTAGCCGATGTTTTCGTGGGTGTAATAGCGGATCTTCTTGTAGCCGGCCACGCGCCGCACCACATGCACTTCGCCATGGTGTGAGTCGCCCTGGCCGGCGATGCAGCCATCGAAGCGGTCCAGCACCTTGAGCTTGGTGAAGTCGATGCTGTCGGTGTAGTAGTCCACATGGGTGCGGGTGACGTAGGCCTTGCGGCCTTCCCAGTCCAGCCGCTCCACCTGGTACGGCGTGGACTGCACCATGTGGATGGCGCCTTCGTACAGGGTCAGCGCGGCAGCTGAATAATCCACCTCGGCAATGATCTGCTGCTTGCCGTCGCTGCGGTCGACCACCACGAAGTTGCCGTCGGCCACCGAACGCAGGCTCACCGCGTTGGCCGGGTAGCTGTCGGCGATCCATTCCCAGCGGTCGCCTTCGCGATGCACCACTTCGGTCTCGGCCAGCGCTTCCAGGAACACCAGCGGGTCGATCGGGCCGAACGGGTCGCCGGCCAGGAATGGCAGTTCGAAGGCGGCGCAGCGGATGTGGTCGAACAGGATCAGCGGCTGGTCCGGTGCGGTCCGCGCATGTTCGGGCGAGGCATCGGCGAAGAAGTCCGGGTGCCGCACCACGTACTGGTCCAGCGGCTGCGAGCTGGCCACCAGCACGCCCAGCGCCGGTTGCTGGCGGCGCCCGGCGCGGCCGAAGCGCTGCCAGGTGGCGGCCACGCTGCCGGGATAGCCGTTGAGCACCACCACGTCCAGGCTGCCGATATCCACGCCCAGTTCCAGCGCCGAGGTGCTGACGATGCCGTCGATGTTGCCGGCGCGCATGGCGCGCTCGGTCTCGCG
>Ga0055536_1002452_pt1 | contig 10416 bp, 7 predicted proteins | sample AraplaCvi_mLB_r2_FD_55037 | JGI IMG/M metagenome (GOLD analysis project Ga0055536, IMG submission 55037) | Arabidopsis root microbial communities from North Carolina, USA - plate scrape MF_Cvi_mLB_r2 | ecosystem: Host-associated > Plants > Roots > Endosphere | place: USA: North Carolina...
CATTCTGGCCTTCGCCGCCGCTGCTGCCCTGACGGGTTGCAGCGAGGGCGAAAGCCGGATGCAGAAGGGCTTTGAGGACGGGCTCAAGACCAGCTTCGTCGAAAGCTTCGAGCGGGGCGCCGGCAGACCTTGCCGCCAAGGTGTGCAAATGTACGGCCGACGAATTGATCAAGAAATATAGCGCATCGGAACTGATCGGCCTGTCGCAGGAAATGGCGGCCCCGGTTATGAAAGCATGCGCTGCGAAATCCGGGCTGCCTATTTGAGCGGATTCGCTCTTCCGGGTGCTCAGGCAGAAATTGAGGTAGATTGAACATGGCTGATTACGACTACGACGTCCTTGTCATCGGTGCCGGCCCCGGCGGCTATGTCGCGGCGATCCGCGCGGCGCAGCTTGGCCTCAAGACCGCGTGCGCCGAAGGGCGCGAGACGCTGGGCGGCACCTGCCTCAACGTCGGCTGTATCCCCTCGAAGGCGATGCTCCATGCGTCCGAATATTTCGAGGCTGCAGCGGGTGGCGCGATGGCGGCGATGGGCATCAAGGTAAAGCCCGAACTCGACCTCGGCACGATGCACGGCCAGCGCAAGGATGCCGTGAAGGGCCTGACCGGCGGCATCGAATTCTTGTTTAAGAAGAACAAGGTCGACTGGCTGAAGGGCTATGCGCAGTTTACCTCGAAGGACACGGTCGAGGTTGCGGGCAAGTCGGTGCGCGCCAAGAATATCATCATCGCCACCGGCTCGTCGGTGACGCCGCTTCCGGGCGTTGAAGTCGATAACGACAAGCAGATCATCGTCGATTCGACCGGCGCGCTCGAACTTGCGAAGGTTCCGGGTCACATGGTCGTCATCGGCGGCGGCGTGATCGGGCTCGAACTCGGCAGCGTGTGGCGCCGTCTGGGCGCCAAGGTCACCGTCGTCGAATATCTCGACCAGATCCTGCCCGGCATGGACGGTGACGTCCGCAAGGAAGCGAACAAGATCTTCAAGAAGCAGGGCATGGAATTCAAGCTCAAGACCAAGGTCACGTCGGCCGCGGTCAAGGGCAAGAAGGCCGTGCTGACGCTAGAACCCGCCGCTGGCGGTGACGCCGAAACGCTCGAGGCCGATGTCGTGCTGGTATCGATCGGGCGCCGCCCGAACACCGACGGCCTGGCGCTCGACAAGGCGGGCCTCGCGGTCAACCAGCGCGGCCAGATCGAAACCGACCATGATTTCAGCACGCAGGTCCCCGGCATCTGGGCGATCGGTGACGTGATCCCGGGCCCGATGCTCGCGCACAAGGCGGAAGACGAGGGCATCGCCTGCGCCGAGAATATCGCCGGGCTGACCGGCATCGTGAACCACGACGTCATCCCGTCGGTCGTCTATACTTGGCCGGAAATCGCCGGCGTCGGCCTGACCGAAGAGCAGGCGAAGGAGCGTGGCGAGGTGAAGGTCGGTAAATTCCCGATGCTCGCGAACAGCCGCGCCAAGACCAATCATGAGCCCGACGGTTTTGTGAAGGTGATCGCCGACGCCAAGAGCGACCGCGTGCTTGGCGTCTGGTGCATCGCCAGCGTTGCGGGCACGATGATCGCGCAGGCGGCGCAGGCGATGGAATTCGGCGCAACGTCGGAAGATATCGCCTATACCTGCCACGCGCATCCGACGCACAGCGAGGCGATCAAGGAAGCCGCGATGGCGGTGACGGGCAAACCGATCCACGTCTGATGAACTAAATGGGGGAGAGAGAATGATGGCGAAGCACGGGCTCTGGGCAGCGGCTTCGCTGACCCTATCCCTCATGGCGACCAGCGCGCAGGCGGCACCCGATCTAAATGCCGCGAATGCGCGGCTGACGGCGCTGCTCGACAAAAATTACCCAGCGCTCGACGCGCTCTATAGGGATCTCCACCAGAACCCAGAACTTGGGCTGCAGGAGGTCCGCACGGCGGGCATCCTTGCGCAGCATCTCCGCAAGGCGGGCTTCACCGTGACCGAAAAGGTCGGCGGCACCGGCGTCGTTGGCGTGCTCAAGAATGGCGAAGGTCCGACGATCCTGATCCGCGCCGACATGGACGCGCTGCCGATGGAGGAAAAGACCGGACTCGCCTGGTCGAGCAAGGCGCGCGCGACCTATGAGGGCAAGGATGTGCCCGTCATGCACGCGTGCGGCCACGACACGCATGTCGCCTATCTTGTCGGCGTCGCGCAGGCGCTTGCTGCGATGCGCGATAGCTGGTCGGGCACCGTGGTGCTGATCGGCCAGCCCGCCGAGGAAATTTTGAAAGGCGCGAAAGAGATGCTCGACGACGGGCTGCTGACGCGCTTTCCCAAACCCGACTATGGCTTCGCGGCGCATGTGCTGAACGGCCCGACGGGCACGATCGCGATCAAGGCGGGCACGGCCTTCTCGGCATCGGACAGCTATTCGATCACCTTCCACGGTCGCGGCGGACATGGATCGATGCCGTCAATGGCGCTCGACCCGATCCCGATCGCGGCGCGCTTCGTCACCGATGTGCAGACGGTGATCAGCCGCGAGAAGGACCCGGGCGCCTTCGGCGTGCTGACGATAGGTGCGATCAATGCGGGCAGCGCCCCCAACATCATCCCCGACAGCGCCGAGGTGAAGGTCAACATCCGCTCGCTGACGCCAGAAGTGCGCCAGTTGCTGCGCTCGGGCGCCGAGCGGTCGGCGAAGGCGGCTGCGATGATGGGCAACGCCCCCGAACCGACGATCACCTATCTGACCGGCACGGCGAGCCTTGTGAACAACGAATCGATGGCGGCGAACGGCCTCGCGACGCTCAAGCCAGTGTTCGGCGAGCGGCTGCTATTTGCCCCCGCCAGTGCGGCGCCGGTGTCGGCGAGCGAGGATTATTCGGAGTTTGTCGATGCGGGCATTCCGTCGCTCTATTTCGCGATCGGCGGTTATGATCCCGCCGCGCTCGCCGATTTGAAGGCCAAGGGCCAGCCGGTGCCGACCAACCACTCGCCCTTCTTTGCGCCCAAGGCCGAACCGGTGATCCGGAATGCCGTCGCGGCGATCGTGCTGTCGGTCATCGGCGGCGTGCGCCCCGACGCCAAATAGGCACGCGATCTTGGTCGAGATCGACAATGCGCTGATCGTCCGGCTGCTCGACCTCGTCGGCATCGGCGTCTTCGCGCTGTCGGGCGCGCTGATGGCGGTGCGTTTGCGTCAGACGCTGGTCACCGCCGCCTTCTTTGCGCTGGTGACCGGGGTGGGCGGTGGCAGCGTGCGCGATCTCCTGATCGGCGCTCCGGTTTTCTGGGTGCAGGACGGCGCGATTGCGGCAGTATGCATTGCGATCGCGCTGATCGTCTGGCTGACGCCCGAACGCTGGTGGCAGGGACAATTGCTCGAATGGGCCGACGCAGTGGGCCTTGCTGCCTATGCCGTGTTCGGGACGGCGAAGGCGCTGGCATGGGGCGTCCCGCCGGTGCCTGCCTTGATGATGGGCGTGATAACCGGCTGCGTCGGCGGCACGATCCGCGACATCCTCGCCGGGGTGCCGTCGATCATCATGCGGCCCGAAGTCTATGTGACCGCGGCGGCGCTCGCGTCGGGGCTGTTTTTGCTGCTGCAGTGGCTTGGTACCGGGACGCCCGTCGCGGCGGTGACGGGCGCGATCGCGGGCTTCATCCTGCGCGGCGCGGCGATCCGCTGGTCGCTTGCGCTACCCGCTTATCGCGATCCCAAAAGCCGATAGACTTGCCAAATCGCGAAACTCTGTCAGTTTCGCCTTATGAACAGTGATGTCAGCACCATCGCCCGCCGTGTGCGCGATCAGGCGCGCGCCTTGCCCGACCTGTTCGGCCGTTTCGATTTCGACAAGGCGCCTGAGCGATGGGCGCCCGAGGCCGACGCGGTCAGCGAGTTGAGCCGCGTTCGCAGCATCGACCGCGCCGACTATCTGGACGATCCCGATCTGCTTGGCCGTATCCGCGAATATACGATGCTGGGCGACCGGACTGGCGATGCCTATGCCGCATTGATGCCGCGCCTTGGTTTTCAGCAGACCGTCGCGATGCTGGTCGATGCATGCGACAAGGGCGTCGNAGCGGTCCTGGACGCGCCNCCCGAACTCGCGGCGCTGATCCGCGAAATGGAACAAAAGCCCGACTGGCTCGACATGAAGCTGGTCGAGGAGGGCGCGGCTTATGAGCGCAACGCCACCGCGAACCTCTCGCCCTTTCTGATCCGCGGCGCCTTCATCGCGACCTTCCTCAACAAATATTCGGCGCTGCCGATGGCGCTCACCGGGACGCTGGGCCAGGCGACCGCCGCGCGGCGGGTGAAGGAAACCGCGACCTTCTTTGCGACAACCGCGCTTCCCGGCGCGCTCGATCGCTTCGGGCCTGGATTCAAGGCGGCGGCGATGGTGCGGCTGATGCACTCGATGGTGCGCGTCAACGTCCTGTCGCGTCCCGGCATGTGGGATACCGAAACCTATGGCATGCCGATCCCGCAGCTCGACCAGATGCCCGCGGGGCTGATCCCCGTCTATTTCCTCTCGCAGGAGGTGTTGGCGAAGGGCCGGACCAGCTTNACCCGGCTCGAACGNGGGCGCGTCGAACTCGCGCGTTACCGCTGCTATCTGCTCGGCCTGCCCGAGGATNTGCTCGCCGATACGCCGCAGGAGATTGTCCGCATCTGGCGCACGCGCAGCGCGACGCTCCGCTACGAATATGACGATCAGGTCTGCGGCGGGCTGCTCCGCGCGACGATGGACGCCGAACTGTCGAAAGACCGTTCGCCCAAAGGGCAGGTCAAACGCCGCCTCGAATATTCGGTGAGCCGCGTTTTCTTCGTAAAAGCCTTTCTTGCGGGCGACGAGGAGCGCGCTGCCAATGTCGGCGTGCCGGTGCGGCGCCGCGATCACCTCATTTATGGCGCGACGATGCTCGGCATCGCGGGGCGCATGGCGGCCTATCGTGTCGCCTCGCGCCTTCCCGTCATCCGTCATCTCGCCGACCGGCGCCTCGTCCACCGGATCGAGCGCCAGCTTGCCGAATATGGCCGCGCCGAATTCACATCCGACGCCGCGCACTACAAGCCCGCGACGGCGAGCTAGTCCTTTCAGCAAAGGAATTTCATGAAGACCGAACAGGCGACCGTTAACGGCATCAACATCACCTATGAGGANAAGGGNCCGCGCNATGCGCCCGTCATCCTGCTGGTCATGGGCCTTGGGGGCCAATTGACGCTCTGGCCCGACGAATTCGTCGACGCGCTGAACGAACGCGGCTTTCGTACCATCCGCTACGACAATCGCGATGTCGGCCTTTCGACGCGCTTCGATGCCGCAGGGGTGCCGAACGTCAAATGGATGATCGTCAAATCGGTGATCGGCCTGCCGGTGCGCCCCGCCTATACGCTGGCCGACATGGCCGCCGACGGCATAGGCTTGCTCGATCATCTTGGCGTCCAGCGTGCGCATGTCGTCGGCGTTTCGATGGGCGGTATGATCGCGCAGCATATCGCCGCGCGCTATCCCGATCGCGTGCTCTCATTGACGTCGGTGATGTCGACCACCGGCAACCGCNGCCTTCCGCGCGCNCAGAAGGAGGCNATGCGCGTGCTCGCCAACCGCCCGATGAATGGNGATAAAGAGGCGCTGATCGCTTATTCGGTCGGCGCGGCGCGTGTGATCGGCAGCCCAGGCTATCCATCGACCGAAGAACGTCTCCAGCNCCGCGTGCGTGCCGACTTCGAACGCGGNTGGTATCCGCAAGGCGTCGCGCGCCAGATGGCGGCGATCGTTGCCGATGGCGACCGGCGCCCGCTATTGAAGGATATCAAGGCGCCGACGCTCGTCATCCATGGCGAGGACGATCCGCTCGTGCCGCTGCCCGGCGGACGCGACACTGCCGACAATATCGCGGGCGCGCGGCTGCTGACGATCCCGGGCATGGGTCATGATTTGCCGCTTGGGCTTGTTGATACGATGGCCAATGCGATCGCGGAACACATCAACGAAACGACCGCCGCCGCCTGAGCCGCGGTGAGAGGAAATCGGGCCCCTGCGAAGGCAGGGGCCCATCACCGGTCGGCGCAATTNCGAAGCATCGGGAGATGGGTCCCCGCGCTCGCGGGGACACATTTTTTCGGGCTAACGCCTCCGTTCGAACGCTATTTCAGCAACAACGCCATCGTCGCGAAGAACCCCTTCGCCTCAGCCTGACCCGGCCGCGGGACCGCGGGCAGATAGGCGCGACAGTCGAGGCACGACGCCTGCACCGACCCCGCCCGCGTCAGCATCGTCAGATCCTGGACGAGGCGCCGTTCGGTCAGTTGGCGGTTCATCGCCGCGATCCCGAACCAGCCGCGTGGAAGNGCTGCAGTTTCTTCCTCGGTGCCGGACCAGCTTGCGAGCATCTTCGAAAATTCGCTTGGTTCATCCTCGAAATATTTCGCGTGGAAATCGCCGTCGATCTTCGCGAACTTCGCCGCCGCNTTCAGCGCATCGGGCAAGCCGCCGAACTGGTCGACAAGGCCGATCTGGCGCGCAGTACCGCCGGCCCACACGCGCCCTTCGGCAATGGTGCGGATTTTCTCGATCGGCTGCTTGCGGCTCTTTGCGACGAGCCCGGTGAAGCGCGCATAAATGTCCTCGACGCTCGCCTGCGCCAGCGCGTTGAAATCGTCGTTGACCCCGCCGAATATATCGGGCTGGCCCGACAGCGGCGTCGTCGCGATGCCGTCGGCGTTGACCCCGATCTTGGCNAGCGCCTGATCGAAACTCGGCAAGATGCCGAACACGCCGATCGAACCGGTGATCGTCTCGGGCTCGGCAAAGATGCGGTCGGCGGGGGTCGAGACCCAATAGCCGCCCGATGCCGCGACATTTGCCATCGACACGACGATCGGCAGCTTCTTCGCCTTCGCAGCGAGCAGCGCTTGGCGAATTTCCTCCGACGCCAGCACCGATCCGCCGGGCGAGTCGACCCGCAGGACGATCGCCTTGATGCTGCTGTCGGCAGCGGCGTCGAGGATATGCTGCGCGACGGTCTCCCCACCCGCGGCGCCGTTCGGCGCCTCGCCATCGACGATCTCGCCGACGACGGGGACGACCGCGATTGCGCTGCCCTTTGTTTCGGGCGGGTTCGCGGCGACCCAGTTTTCGAGCGGGATCGCATTATATTCCCACGGCTTGCTGTCGTCCGGGGAGCCGCTGAGCTCCGCAACGCGGCGGTTGAAAGCCATGCGGCTGCCGAGCTTGTCGACAAGGCCCGCATCGACCGATGCCTTCGACAGGTCGTTGCCCGCCGCCTTCACGGCGCCCGCCGTGTCGGCGATGAAGGCGTCGACCTTGGCAGCCGGGCGTGCCTTCTTGACGTCGGTCAACCAGTTTTCCCACAGCACGCCGGCATATGCGAGGTTGGCTTCCTTCGCCTCGGGCGACTGGTCGGTGCGCAGGAAGGGCTCGACCGCGCTCTTGAAAGTGCCGACGCGATAGATATGCGCGGTGATGCCGAGGCGGTCCATCAACCCCTTGTAATAAAGGCGCGATCCGCCCGGCCCCGCGATCGCTACGCCGCCGATGCCGTCGGCCCAGATTTCGCTGGCGTGCGCCGCGACCTGATAGCTGTCGGTGGTGTAGGCGGTGGCGAAAGCGAGCACGGGCTTTTTCTTCGCGCGCACCTTGTCGACCGCAGCGCCGATTTCGGCAAGCGAGACCTGCCCGCCGCCAAGGAAGCGGTCGAGGTCGAGCACGACCGATGTTACGCGCTTGTCGTCGGCGGCAACCTCCAGCGCATGGACGACGTCGCGGACGCGGATTTCCTTGAGCTGCGCGCCGCCCGACAGCGCCGCGAGCGGGTCGACGTCGGCGGGTTGTTCGCTGACGACGCCGTCGAGTTCGATCAGCAGCGCACCCTGGCTGACCGGCAGGCCCGCATTGGGGCGCCCCGCGAGCAGGCCGAACAATGCGACGAAGAAGAGCAGAAGAAAGATGAGCGCCAGCGCATCCTTGATCCCGACGAGCAGGTTCCAGACCTTGCGCGGAAAGCTTGTTCTCGATTTCGGTTTGTCGTCGCCCGGCAGCGGCCGGCGGACGGGAATGGCCCATGGGCCGGCGGGATCGTTGGGCGTGTTCGCGGTGCTATCGGTCATGTCCGCGAACCTAGGGGCGCGTCCCGTCCTTGGCAATGCACGCTTCGACGGGCGAGCGATCAGTGCCCATGGACTGCATTTACCAAGAATATCATATCCGTTTGCACCGAGCCCTTCGACTGCCCTGGCACGCGCTCAAGACCAACCTCGGCTTTCGCCGATGCCCGGAGACCCCTGGGTCTGCAGTCCTTCGATGAGTGTCTCGACGTTGCCGGACACGAACGGAAATATATTCAGAGCCAACCTTCGCGGCGATACCAGCGCACCGTTTCCGCGAGCGCGTCGTCGGTGTCGCGCTCGGGCCGCCACAGCGCGGCGGGCGGACAGGCGCCCTCGGTCGCGACCCAGTCGGGATGCGCGATATAGCGCGCGCGGTCGGGGGTCAGTTTCGCCCGGCTGCGGCGCACGAGTTTGTCGAGCCGGCCCCCGGCCTTTAGCAGTAGCGCGGGAGTCGCGATCGTCGACAGCCGCTGCCGCCCCACCGCGCGCGCGACCGCGCGGGCAAATCCGCGATGCGACCAGCCAGTGGGCCTACCGTCGTCGGGCTCGTAAATCTGGCCGACGCTCGCGCCCCGGTCGGCGGCGAGTGTCACGAGCAGCCGCGCGAGTTCGTCGACATAAATCGCCGACATGCGCCCGTTCGGCACCAGCGCGATGCCGCGCCGCGCCATGCGGAAAAGGTCGAGCATTTCGGTATCGCCGGGACCGAAGACCGCGGGCGGGCGCACGATCGTCCAGTCGAGCCCGCTCGCCATGACCACCGCTTCGGCGCGTTCCTTTGACCAGCCATAGTTGGAGATATCGGGCTCGCGCGCGGCGAGCGACGACACATGGACGAAGCGCGTGACGCCGGCCCCGCGCGCGGCATCGACGACGTTCGCGGTTGCGATCGCATTGCCCGCCTCGAACGCCGCGCGGGTGGGGACGTTGACCACGCCCGCGATGTGCATGACAACATGGCTGCCCGCCGCCATTTCGGCGAGGCTGTCCTTGTTGTCGAGCGCGCCCGCAATCCACGTCACCCCTTCGATTTCGGCCTGTGGTCGGCGGGTGAGGGCGCGGACGTGCCATCCCGCCGCGACTGCATCGCGCATCGTCGCGCCGCCGACAAAGCCGGTCGCGCCGGTCATCGCCAGCACGCGCCCGCCGTGTTTGTCCCCGGAACGGGGAGGGGGACTCAAAGCAGCACCATATGGTCGCGGTGCACCATCGCGCTGCGCGGCGCATAGCCGAGCGCGGCTTCCTGCGCGTCGCGGCCGAGGCCGACGATGTTCGCGGCGTCGGCGCCCGGATATTCGGACAGGCCGCGTGCGATGATGCGCCCGTCGGGACCGGCGATGTCGAGGATGTCGCCGCGCGCGAAGCTGCCGCTGACCGCGGTTACGCCCGCCGCGAGCAGGCTGGCGCCGCCCTGCAGCGCTCTCGCGGCGCCGGCGTCGATCTCGACCCGCCCCTTGGCGGTGAGCCCGCCCGCGAGCCACGCCTTGCGCGCGCTTGCGCCCTTGTCGGCGACGAACAGGCTGTGCCGTGCAGCGGTCGACAGCGGCCGGTCGATGCGACCCGAGGCGATCGCGAGATGCGCCCCGGCGGCGTTGGCGATGCGGGCCGCCGCGATCTTCGACACCATGCCGCCCGATCCCATGCCCGATGCCGATCCGGTATCGGCCATCGCCTCGATCCCCGCGTCGATGCGCTCGATCCGCGCGATATGGACGGCGCCGTCCTGCGCCGGGTTGCGATCATACAGCCCGTCGATGTCGGACAGCAGGATAACGCCGCCCGCCGCCGCGGCCTGNGCGACCCGCGCGGCGAGGCGGTCGTTGTCGCCGAAACGGATTTCCTCGGTCGCGACGCTGTCATTNTCGTTGATGATCGGCACGACNCCAAGGCTGAGCAGCCGGTCGAGCGTCGCCGCGGCATTGAGGTAACGGCGGCGATGTTCGAGGTCGTCGAGCGTCACGAGCATCTGCGCGGCGGTCAGCCCTTCGGCGCCGAGCACTTCNGCCCAGACCTGCGACAGTGCGATCTGCCCCGTCGCGGCCGCCGCCTGCGCATCCTCGAGCGTCCCGCGCCCGCCCTTGGCGAGCCCCAGCCGCCGCGCGCCGAGCGCGATCGCGCCCGAAGACACCACCGCGACCTGCTGTCCCGCGCGCGCGCGNTCGGCAATGTCGGCGGCGATGCCCACAAGCCAGNCGCGCCGCACTGCGCCATCCGGGTCGACGAGCAACGCCGATCCGATCTTGACGATCAGCCGGGGACAGGATGCGGGCGGAAACAGGCTCATGGCGCCGCCG
>Ga0055536_1002454_pt1 | contig 10410 bp, 10 predicted proteins | sample AraplaCvi_mLB_r2_FD_55037 | JGI IMG/M metagenome (GOLD analysis project Ga0055536, IMG submission 55037) | Arabidopsis root microbial communities from North Carolina, USA - plate scrape MF_Cvi_mLB_r2 | ecosystem: Host-associated > Plants > Roots > Endosphere | place: USA: North Carolina...
CCCTACGCCGCGCGCATTTGGGCATCTGATAGCGCAAAAGCACAAAGAAAGTGTTTGCCGGCGCGGCCTCAAGCCAGTTCGTCGGGGTCGAAATCCCTGACATCGTCAAGGAGTTCGATAAACCCTCGGACGGCATGGGCGATCAAAATCTCACCCCGTGCCGCCGTGGCAACCGAGGCATTGCCGGCGACACCTTCGCCATTCAGGTCGTGCATCTTCCAGCCGAAGGCGTGGGGACCGTAAGCGCGCAGATGCTTGAAGCGTTCAGAAAATTCGCCTTGGCGGGAGGTGAAATTTTCGGCCTTGGCCATGTCGACCCTGTCCGGATGGAGCGCCAGCATCACCGATGTCTCGATGTCGCCGCCGTGGATGTCCAAGGCTTTATCCTCCGGCTTGATCCAGCCGTCCGGTTGGCCGAAGCGGGTCCAACTCGTCGCGACGGCCAGCATGTTGAAGCGTATGCGCGCTTCGGTCGCGACGATCGTCATCAACGGCGAGTTGCCGCCATGGGCGTTCAGCATCACGAATTTGCGGACGCCGAGGTGATGGAGATCGCCGGCAATGCCGAGCCAGCGCTCGACCGCCTCGCCATAGGCAAGGGTTCGGCTGCCGGCGACATCCATGTGCTCGATGGAGTAACCGACCGGCTCGGCCGGCAGGAAGGCTACCGGCAGGCCGGCGGGCATGGCGGCGATCGTGCGGGAGACGATGCCCTCGGCGATCAGCGTGTCGGTTTCGAAGGGCAGATGCGGACCGTGCTGTTCATGGGCGCCGAGCGGCAGCACGGCGATCCAGTCACGGCGAGCGTCGGCCGGAAGGTCGGTCCGATTGTCCTGCCATCGCGGCTCAGGCATCGACATTTCTCTTCGATCCTCCACGTCAATTGTCGTAAAATTGTTATTTGAGTCATACAGTTCGTAATCGCAAGCTGTATTGTTATAAGTGTTCGACTCGGGGATTCGGCAGGAGGTCCAATGGGCAAGAAGAACAAGGCCGAAAAGAAAGGCAAGAACGGCAAGAAGAAGGACGAGTTCCTGAATGAGCCGCACGATCTTGCCGCTATCCTTGTCCAGGCAGCGCGTTCCATGCGCACCGTACTCTCCCGCAATCTTCTTGAAAGTGGTCTTTACGCCGGCAGGACGGCGTGATGCTGGCGCTGGCCGAAGCCGATGGCATGACCGCGGGTGGGCTTGCCGCCAGGCTTGGGGTCAAGGCGCCGACCATGACCCGCACGATCGGGCGGATGGAGGCGCAGGGCTTCCTCGAGCGCCGTCCGGACGAGGACGATGCGCGGCTCACCAAGGTCTATCTTACTGAGCCCGGCCGCAACCGGCTGCAGATCATCGCCGAGGCGGGGCAGCATTCGGAAAAGCTCGCGACACGCGGCCTGACCGACAAGCAGGTGCGCACGCTGATGAAACTGCTGCGCGCCGTCGACAGTAATCTCCAGGCCGCACGGGCCGCCGACTGAGCCTTGTTCGCCGCATATTGCCGTGGCGATTTAAACAGTTTAAAAGGGATTTAAATTTATGGCACGCGTACGTCCGCTGGGATGTACGAAAAGTGCCGTGAGGCATGCTGCAAGAACCTCACTCGGATTGGATTGTGGGGCTGCGGCCGGGGGCGGAACAAGGCTACAGGGGGCATCGTGGCGCAAAAGGTCAAGCTTTCGACGATCGCGGAAACACTCGGTCTTTCGACGGCAACGGTATCCCTGGCTCTACGCGACAGTCCTTTGGTGGCGACCGTCACCCGCGATAAGATCAAGGAGCAGGCCCGCGCGCTCGGCTATATCTACAACCGCCGCGCCGCCAGTCTCAGAACATCCCGCTCCGGCATCATCGGCGTCGTCGTGCACGACATCATGAACCCGTTCTACGGGGAAATCCTGAAGGCGATCGAAGCGGAGCTCGACCGCGACAAGCAGACCTTCATTCTCTCCAACCACTACGATTCGGTCGACAAGCAGCGCGATTTCATCGAGACGCTGCTGCAGCTCGGCGGTGATGGCGTGATCATGTCGCCGGCGATCGGTACGCCGTTGGAGGACATCCAGCTTGCCGAGGACAACGGCATGCCGGCGATCCTGATCGCCCGTTCGATCGAGGGCGTGGACGTGCCGATCTTCCGCGGCGACGACGCCTACGGCATCTCGCTTGCCACCAACCACCTTATCGGCCTTGGCCATCGCTGCATCGCCATGGTCGGCGGTACCGACCAGACGTCGACCGGGCGCGACCGCTATCAGGGCTATGTCAACGCGTTGCGCAAGGCCAATATCGAGGTCGATCCGGAGCTGCGCATCCCCGGTCCCCGCACGAAGCAGGGTGGCTTCGAGGCGGCGGTGCATCTGCTCTCCCTGCCGCAGAAGCCGACGGCAGTCGTCTGCTGGAACGACCTGGTGGCGATCGGCATGATGAACGGCATCGCCCGCGCCGGTCTGGTGCCCGGCGTCGATATCTCTGTCACCGGCTACGACGACCTCGAAGAGGCGTCGATCGCCACGCCGGCATTGACCACCGTCTGGAATGGCCAGGCCGATGTCGGCCGCAGTGCTGCCCGCGCGCTCCTCGACAAGCTTTCCGGCAGCCACGAACCCGACGGTATCCATCTGATCAAGCCGGAAATGCGCATCCGCCAATCAACGGGCCCGTTGCGCGTCATCGCCTGAGATCTCCCTCCCGACAGGAGCTGCCCATGTCTGTGAACCGCACGCGCGTTCTCGTGCCCGGAAAGATCAATCAACGGGTCATCGATCGACTGGTCGGGCAATTCGAAGTCGTCAGGATCGAGAGTGCCGATCCAGCATTGGTGACGCCGGATATGCAGGACGTGAAAGCGGTTGCAGTAGCCGGCCGGCTGCCCGGTGCCCTGATGGATGTCCTGCCGCAGCTCGAGATCATCGCCAATTTCGGCGTCGGCTATGACGGCGTCGAGGTCACACATGCCGCCGCCAAGGGCATTGCCGTCAGCAATACACCGGATGTTCTGACCGAAGAGGTGGCCGACACGGCGGTTGGTCTTCTGCTGAATACACTCCGGCAATTGCCTCAGGCAGAACAATGGCTGCGCCAGGGACGCTGGAGCCGCGAGGGCGCGTTTTCTCTGTCGCCGCTGTCCCTGCGCGGCCGAAGCGTCGGTCTTTACGGCCTCGGTCGCATCGGGCTTTCGATCGCCAGGCGGCTGGAAGCCTTCGGGGTGTCGATCGCCTATCACACGCGCAGCCCGCGCGAGGGCCTGCCCTATGCCTACCATCCGACGCTCGTCGGCCTCGCGGCGGCGGTCGATACGCTCATTGTCATCGTGCCCGGCACCGAGGCGACGCGGCATACGGTGAATGCGGAGGTTCTCGTGGCGCTCGGCGGAAACGGCGTGCTGATCAATGTCGGGCGTGGTTCGACGGTCGATGAGGCGGCGCTGATCGCGGCGCTTCAGAAGGGCGTGATCGCCGGCGCCGGGCTCGATGTTTTCGAAAACGAGCCGCAGGTGCCGGACGCGCTGATGGCTTTGCCGAACGTGTCGCTCCTGCCGCATGTGGCCTCGGCCTCGGTGGTCACACGCAACGCCATGGCCGATCTCGTCGTCGACAATATCGCAGCCTGGTTTGCGACCGGAAGGGCTTTGACGCCGGTGCCGGAAACGCCGTTCAGCCGACGCGTGATTTGACACCCGGCGTCGTTGCCTCAGGCGGCGATGCGGAAGCCGTGATGTCAGGCGGCCAAACGGCCGGCGGCGTAAGTCCGCACCGCGTCGCCGAAGGCCCTAAACAGGCTGGCGGAGGGGGTGTCGGTGCGCACCCAGTATTCCGGATGCCATTGTACGCCGACGGCAAAGGCCTTGGCGCCGATCACCGAAACCGCTTCGATCGTGCCGTCGTCAGCCACCGCTTCGACAGCCAGGCGCGGAGCAGCGGCGCCGATCGCCTGTCGGTGCAACGAGTTGACGCGGATGCGGCCGGCGCCAAGCACGGGCGCGAGGCAGCTCCCTTCCTTGACGATGACGTCCTGGCGGATGCCATAGGCAACGTCGAGTTCCTTCACGTCAGGCTTGCGGTGATCCCAGATCCCCGGCTGATCCTGGATTTCGCTCGTCAGCGTGCCGCCGAGTGCGACGTTCAGTTCCTGGATGCCACGGCAGATGGCAAACAACGGCACACCGCGCTCGATCGCGCGCCGGATCAGGGGCAGGCTGGTCGCATCGCGGCCGGGATCGAAAGGTCCGTCACTGTCCTTGGCCTCGCGGCCATAGAGCGAGGGATGAACATTGGAGCGGGCGCCGCTTGCAAGCACGCCGTCGACGCGGTCGAGGATTTCGTCAATGTCGTTGCCGGTTTCGAGCGCCGGGATGAGGAAGGGCATGACGCCGGCGCCTTCGACGGCGGCGCGCACATATTGATGGGCAACGACATGCCAGACATTGCCGTCGAATTCGCGGAAATCGCAGGGGATGGCAACGACAGGTTTCGACATCATCAGGCTCCGTAATACGCTTAAGAAAAGCCTTGCCTTCAGATGCTGATGAAAGTCAACTGAGAACGTAGTGAGCGTGATCACCGCGCTGATCCAAGGCGGATCGGTAGCGAACACGAACTAAAAACGGCANGAAATCGCAGGTAATTCTTTAAGATCGAGTAACCATCGCGCACGCAAATTCTGGATCGTCCGCCNGCATCGCTGAATTGTCGAAGTTGCAGTCGGGCCTTTTGTGTCGTGGATACCTATGTTTGGTTGCANAAACCGAGTACTGTTCAGCGCGGTTCGCACTATTGAGTTGAACTCTTGGGTCTTGCCGGCACGGCCCTGTGGTTATTCTGGGATTCGGTACTTTTTTCGGGGCGTTAGACGAAATCATTCGTTAAGTCATCACCCCTAACAATCCGGTAAACCGGAGCTTGGTTCATGATGCGACTTGGACAGAGCGCTCTTCCGACTGACGTGTATCTGTCATCCGTGAGCTCGCTCTACGAACATCGCAAGACGTTGCTGATCGGCATGTTGTCGCATGTCGTGACGTTTCTGCTCGTCTATCTCAAGACCAGTGATCCGCTTTATCTCGCCTGCTCCGGCGTGATCTTCGTGCTCTGGGCGCTGCGCAATGTCGATATGGCGCGGTTCGACCGGCAGGATTTCTCCAATGCCGACCGGGCGATGGTCCGCAAATGGGAGAACCGCTATATCGTCGGCGGTGTCAGCGTCACGCTCACCTGCGGCATCGCTTGCGGTTATGCCATTGCCGTCAGTCAGGATTCCTTTTCAGAGCTTGCGACCATATCGGTGACGCTGGCCTCGATGATCTCGCTCGTTGGGCGCAACTACGGCTCGGAGCGGGCCGTGCTTCTCCTGTCCTCGTCCGCATGCCTGCCGATCGTGATCGGCCTGATGACGCTGCAGGACGTGTTCATGCTGGCGCTTGCCTTGCTCATCCTGCCGTTCATCCTTTCCACCTGGATGATGGCCAACAATGTGCGCGCCTTTCTCTATGAGAATGTTTTGGCGGCGCGCGAGATCGCGACGATTGCCGGCCAGTTCGACGCGGCGCTCAACAATATGACGCATGGCTTGTTCATGCTGGATGGCGACGGCCGCGTGGTGGTGGCCAATGAGCGTGCCAGCGAGTTGCTGGCGCTTGGCGACAGGACCGAACTCAAGGATTGGCTGCTCGATGACGTGATCCGGCGCGGTGCGCGGCGCATGCGGCTCGATGCCGAAAAGACCAAGGCGATCTCGCGCCAGCTCGATCTTCTGCTCAAGGGCAAGCGCCCGCAGGTATTGATCCCGGTCAGCGAGGAACTGCACCTCGAGTTTTCCGCCAGCCGCCGCGACAATGGCGATATCGTGCTGATCTTCGAGGACGTGACGGCACGCGTACAGGCGGACAAGCAGATTCTGCACATGGTGCGCTTCGACAAGCTGACCGAGCTGCCGAGCCGCGACTACTTCGGAGAGCTGGTTGTGGCCGCCGCAAGCGGCGACGAGAAGGAGGACCGGCTCGTCGGCCTGATGGTCCTCGACGTCACCGAGTTCAAGCATGTCAACGACATGCGCGGCCACATCGTCGGCGACAAGCTGCTGCAGGCGATCGCCGGCCGGTTGAAGGCGCTCGCCGGTGATGATGCGATCGCGGCGCGGCTGATGGGCGACGAGTTTGTCGTGTTCTTTCCGAACAGGGCTGACGTGGCCGATCTGGAAGAGCGGATGCGGGGGCTGCACACGGAACTGCGCGGCACCTATGTTGCCAGCGGCTTCACCTTCAACATGACCATGAGCGCGGGCTTCGTCATCGCGNCGAACGTGGATCTGAAACTCGAAGACCTGCAGATCAAGGCGGATCTCGCGCTTTCGGAAACCAAGCTGCGCAACCGCGGNGGCTGCACTGCGTTCGAAGTCGAGATGGACGCCCGCTATGTCGACCGCCAGAAGCTNAAGGCGGATTTGCGCGAGGCGATCAATGCGCNCAGCCTGACGCTTTCCTACCAGCCGATGTTCGCGCCGAGCGGCGGCCGGGTCGAATGCTGCGAAGCGNTGGCCCGCTGGACGCATCCGGAGCGCGGGCCGGTGCCGCCGAACGTGTTCATTCAGCTCGCCGAGGAACTGGGGCTGGTCACGGAGATCACGCGTTTCGTGCTCGACCATGCATGCCGGGATTGCATGGACTGGCCGAGCGATGTGTCCGTCTCCGTCAACCTCTCGGTGCTCGATCTACGCAGCAGCGAAATCGTCACGATGGTCACGGATGCGCTTCAGGCAACCGGCCTCGATGCTTCGCGGCTGCATCTGGAGGTCACCGAAAGCTGCCTGATGGACGAGCCGCTCAAGGTGCAGGCGATCCTGCGCGAGCTGCGGGGTCTCGGCATCACCATTGCCATCGACGATTTCGGCACCGGATACTCCAGCCTCAGTTATCTCGATGCCCTGCCGGTCGACATCATCAAGATCGATCGGTCCTTCGTGCGCAACATCCGTGAGGATTCGCGCCGCTTCAAGCTCCTGCGCGGGACGGCAAATCTTGCCCGCGCCCTCGGCCTGCGCATCGTCGTCGAAGGCGTCGAGACGACGGATCAGTTGCAGCTCATCACCGAGCATAATTGTGCCGATTTGATACAGGGCTTCGTCTTCGCCGCCCCCATGCCCGCTTCTGCTATTGCAACGCTTTGCAAGAACGGTGTGCCAAAACGAGGCGCTAAACCCAGCAGCAAGCGCATCGCCTGACGCTGCGACCCCAAATTCCGTTCCGTTTTGATGCTGCGCATTCGGCAGCAAGCCCTTGATTAGTTGGGGCAAATGCATCTCGATTTGGTGCGTTTTGCTCCAAATCAACGAATTAATTTACGAATTTTTAGGGTTAACAAAAAGTTAACAGTGAACTGTTCCGTTTTGCGGTTGCCGCCCCATTTTCCGTCAATAGGTTAACGATTTGTTAACCATGAGGTCTGGAATATGGGTGAGACGATTCACCAGGCGGAGCCTGGGCGTTTTTCTGAAAAGCTGATGCAATTGCTCGATCGTGTCGAATATCGGCGGGTCGAAACCGGCGAGGACATGGAGGACATCGCGCGGCTGCGTTACAAGTCCTACAAGTCCGTCAATCTGATGGAATTGACGGGCTCCACGCTGATCGACGATCTCGACTTCGACAGCCACGCGTATGTCTTCGGCATCTATCTCGATGAGAGCCTCGTCAGCACCGTGCGCGTACATCACGTAACGCCGGAGCACCGCGCCAGCACATCGGGCCTGATCTTCGGCTCCGAGATCGACGCGTTCCTCGATGCCGGCATGGTTTTGGTCGATCCGGGCCGATTGGCGGTCGACCCTGATGTCATCGGTGACGATATGCGGGCGCTTCCCTACCTGACGCTCCGCCCGGTCGCCATGGCCTGCGAATACTTTTCCGCCGACCGTTGCCTGACGGCCTGCCGGCCGCGCCACACCGCCTTCTACAAGCGCATTTTCGCCTCCGAGACCGTGGTCGCCAAGCGCGAGAACCTGGGGGTCTACAATGCCGATGGCGCCCTGCTCGTGGCGCAGGTGAGGGGGCAGCGGCCCTCGATCCTCGACCGCTACCCGATTTTCGATTCGGAGCCTTTCGAACGCCGCATGATGTTTGCCGATCGCAGCGAGGTGCCGTTCGCGCCGCTGACGATCCTGCCGACCGCGCGCATGGCGCAAACCGGTTATGGACGCTCTTATCGAACCTCCGTCTTCCGCTAGCAGTCTTCGATGTCGACATCGGATGGTGAGGCGCGCCCGTGCGCGCCACCCTTGCCGCCGGCCGCGACATATCGCCCCATCAGGTACTGCTAAAGGACGGGTTTTCGTTGCACCCGGCCTAAGCATTGTGTAAGGGCAGCTATAAGGGTTTTCGCGACTTTTCGCGGGAGCCATGCTTCGATTAGGAGCGGCGGCGATCAAGGGTCGCGCCGTGGCATTCAGGGAGAATTTGAACGATGGCTGAGCATCATTCTGGACCGGTCGATGTGGGCGCTTCGATGGATTATCCGGAGCACGAGAAGACCTATCTCATGTTCCTGAGCGCATCGAAGTACGGCACGCTGTTTTGCGTGGCCCTGTTGATTGCCATGGCTGCCGCATTCTTCACGACTATGGGCTTCTTCTCCTCGCTCGTGCTCTTCATTCTGCTCAACGTCGCAGGTTTCTTCTTCCTGCGCTAATCAGCGTCATTGGACCGATTGCCGAGGGGCTTGACGTTTCCTCGGCAACCGGGCGCGAGCCCGGACGAAGGTGCATGCCGTCGACTGGAGGCGTCGACGCTGCGCAGCACTTCAAAATGCTACAGCGACCTTTGTGCAGCCAATAGGNTGTGCNGTGCTGTAGAGCCTAGAGATCTCCACGCCCGGGCATTCACTGCAATGGGACGTGTTTCCTCACTGCGTGAGGGGGGAGTGGAATGCAGACCCGCGATGCCGAGCACGGTTCGGCGTCGATCGGCGNCGGACNGCCTGCGGTTCGAACACCTNGGGTGTCTGTTTCCAGAATATATGTGCCTGGCACCCCAGTGCCTGGCATATGGGGGCGTGCAGGCTCGATTGGCCGCACGCTTTGCAGTCGGAGAGAATGCCCGCATTCCGGCCTTGGCTCGATTGCGGCCAAGGAGGGGGATTTGTGAGCGAGATTGTCTTTGTCGCCAAGGAAACGGACCCAAACGAGGGTCGCGTTGCCGCATCACCGGACACAGTGAAGAAACTGAAAAGCCTCGGCTTCGACGTCGTCATCGAGGCGGACGCCGGGTTTTTGTCGCGCATTCCGGACGCTGAGTTCGAAAAGGTCGGGGCCCGGATCGGGACGATCGCCGACGCCAAGACGGCCGATGTCGTGCTGAAAGTGCGCCGGCCGACGACCGCCGAAATCGGCGGCTACAAGTCGGGCGCTATCGTGCTCGCCATCATGGATCCCTATGGCAACGAGGCGGCGATCGCCGAGATGGCCAAGGCCGGGCTTACCGCCTTTGCGATGGAACTGATGCCGCGCATCACCCGTGCGCAGTCGATGGACGTGCTGTCGAGCCAGGCGAACCTCGCCGGTTATCAGGCCGTGATCGACGCCGCCTGCGAATATGATCGGGCGTTGCCGATGATGATGACGGCGGCCGGGACGGTTCCTGCCGCCAAGGTCTTCGTCATGGGCGCGGGCGTTGCCGGCCTGCAGGCAATCGCGACGGCNCGCCGTCTCGGTGCCGTGGTCTCGGCGACGGACGTGCGTCCGGCAGCCAAGGAACAGGTCGCCTCGCTCGGCGCCAAGTTCATCGCCGTCGAGGACGAGGAATTCAAGGCGGCCGAAACGGCTGGCGGCTACGCCAAGGAGATGTCCAAGGAGTATCAGGCCAAGCAGGCCGCACTCGTTGCCGAGCATATCGCCAAGCAGGACATCGTCATCACCACTGCACTCATCCCCGGCCGTCCGGCGCCGCGGCTCGTCACCCGTGACATGCTGAAAAGCATGAAACCCGGCTCGATCGCGGTCGATCTTGCGGTCGAACGCGGCGGCAACGTCGAGGGTGCTGAGCCCGGCAAGGTCGCCGAGGTCGAAGGCGTCAAGGTCATCGGCCATCTCAACGTGCCGGGCCGCATCGCGGCCTCCGCGTCCGGTCTCTACGCCAAGAACCTCGTCACCTTCCTGGAAACGATGGTGTCCAAGGAAACCAAGGCGCTCGCGCTCAACATGGAGGACGAACTCGTCAAGGCGACGGCGCTCACCCATGGTGGTGAGGTCGTGCATCCGAACTTCGGCGCCAGCAAGGGGGACAAGTGATGGCGAATGAACTTCTCGACAAGGCGCTCGCCGATCTCGACCGGGCGGTGGAAGCGGTCCGCACCGCTGCCGAATACGTGCCGGACGCGGCTGGTGCTGTCGCCCATGGCGCGACCGGCGGCGCGATCGATCCTTTCGTCTT
>Ga0055536_1002476_pt1 | contig 10369 bp, 12 predicted proteins | sample AraplaCvi_mLB_r2_FD_55037 | JGI IMG/M metagenome (GOLD analysis project Ga0055536, IMG submission 55037) | Arabidopsis root microbial communities from North Carolina, USA - plate scrape MF_Cvi_mLB_r2 | ecosystem: Host-associated > Plants > Roots > Endosphere | place: USA: North Carolina...
GACCGTCCAGCCGACGATCGATTCGCCCGCGCGGTGCACCGCATCGCGGTCGCCGCAGACGAGATAATGCCAGTCGGGCAGTGGCTCGCCCTCGGCGCGCAGGCGATAGGCGCAGGTCTGCGGCAGCCATTCGAGGTCGTCGACCTTCGCTTTGGTCAGCGTCAGGCAATCGGGAACGTGGCGGCGGCGATGCTTGTAATCGCTGCAGCGCGCGGTCTTGAGGTCGATCAGGCGGCACGCGACATTGGTCGGATAGATGCGGCCCGTGTCCTCGTCCTCAAGCTTGTGCAGGCAGCATTTGCCGCAGCCGTCGCACAGCGCCTCCCATTGCCCGGCGTCAAGCGTGGCGAGCGGCGCTTCCCAGAAGGGGCGGTTCGATGTCGCCCCCGCTGCCATCATTTCACCCACTTCGCCAACTCGGCCGCGACCTTGTCGGGCGCACCCTCGTCGATATCGGACGACGGATCGTCGAGCGGCAGCAGCGCGAGCGGCTTGCCGTCGGGGTCCATCAGAAAGGCAAGCTGGCTGTGCGCCATCAGATAGCGGTCGGGCGCCGAACCCTCGACCTTGTTGTACGTCACGACATAGGCTTTCGCGACCGCCGCAATCTGTTCGGGCGTGCCGGTAAGGCCTAGCAGGCGCGGATGATAACGCGCGACGAAAGGCTTCAGGGCTTCGGGCGTGTCGCGGGCCGGATCGACGGTAATGAATAGCGGGACGACCTTGGCGCCGCGCGCGGCGTCGGTCTTTTCGAACTGCGACAGGCCGCGCATCAGTTTTTGCAGGTCGACCGGGCAGATGTCGGGACAGAAGCTGTAGCCGAAATAGACGAGGCGATATTTGCCCGCGAAATCACTGTCGCGAACCGTCTTGCCGTTCTGGTCGGTGAGCGTGAAGGCGCCGCCGATGCGCGCNCCTTCCAGCGGGGGCTTCGCCGCTGGTGCGTCGCCGCCGCCGCTGCACCCGGCAAGCGCNGCGCCAAAAGCGATCATCAGGCTTGCACGGACCAGCCTTTGTCCCATATTTGCGATATTCATCATGCAGCCAGCCTTGGTCGGCTAGCCGCGGAAAATCAACCTTTGTCGTCGCGCGAGCGGCGGACAAATTGCCCCAGGGGTCGCCGATCATGTTTCGCCGCGCGGAATTCCGCTTCGCCGCTTTCGTCGCTGTGCTGGTCGCCGCGACGGCTCTGTTGCTCAACCCCGCGCAGGCGCAGTACCGCGGCGGCTACGCCTTTCTGCAAGCGGTCGAAAGCCGCGACGGGACGAAAGCGACCGACGCGTTGAAGGACGATCCCTCGTTCATCAACACGCGCAACCCCGACACCGGCGAAACCGCGCTGATCATCGTTGCCAAGCGGCGCGACACCAACTGGCTGCGCTGGTTGCTCGCCAAGGATGCCGANCCGTCGGTCAGCGACCGCCAGGGCGTGACGCCGCTGATGCACGCCGCGCTGATCAACTTCACCGACGGCGCCGAGGAACTGATCAAGGACAAGGCGCCCGTCGACCAGGCCAACCGGCGCGGCGAAACCGCGCTGATCCTCGCGGTTCAGAGCAAGAATGTCGCTATGGTACGTCTGCTGGTCCGGAACGGCGCAAATCCTGACAAGGCTGACCATGTTGCCGGCATGTCGGCGCGCGAGTATGCGAAGCGCGACGACCGTACGGGGCAGATCACGGCGCTCCTCGATGCCAAGCCNGACGGCCCNGTGCGCGATTTCGGGCCCAAGATCGGCCCGAACTGACCAACNCAATGTGATATGAAGATTGACAATCACATTTCAGTGTGAGAAACAATCTTCATGTCTACACAGCTCATCGATCGCATTCGCGCCATCGTCGACGACGGGGCGATGTCCCGCTCGGGTCTCGCCCGCGCCGCGGGCCTCCACGCCAACAGCCTTCGCGATCTCGATTCGCCCGGCTGGAACCCGACGGCGGAGACGCTGCGCAAGCTGGAGAATTGGCTCGCGAACGGCAGCGACCTGTCGCCGATGGCGACGCCGGAGGAAATCATTGCNGAGGCGCGCAACGGGCGCATGTTCATCCTCGTCGACGACGAAGACCGCGAGAATGAGGGCGACCTTGTCATCCCTGCGCAGATGGCGACCCCCGACGCGATCAATTTCATGGCGACGCATGGCCGCGGCCTCATCTGCCTGACGCTCACCAAATCGCGCGTCGACACGCTCGGCCTCGAACTGATGAGCCGCCAGAACGGCACGCGGCACGAAACCGCCTTCACCACGTCGATCGAGGCGCGCGAAGGCGTCACCACGGGTATTTCGGCGGGCGACCGCGCGCGTACCGTGGCCGTGGCGATCGACGCGGGCAAGACCCGCGACGATATCGTCACCCCCGGCCACATCTTCCCGCTGATCGCCCGCGACGGCGGCGTGCTCGTCCGCGCCGGCCATACTGAGGCGTCGGTGGACATCGCGCGGCTCGCCGGACTCAATCCGTCGGGGGTGATCTGCGAGATCATGAACGATGACGGCACGATGGCGCGCCTCGACGACCTCGTTCCCTTTGCGCGGCGCCACGGGCTCAAGATCGGCACGATCGCCGACCTGATCGCTTATCGCAACCGCAGCGACCGGTTGGTCGAATGCGTGTCCGACGACCCGTTCGAATCGGATTATGGCGGCGACTGGCGCCTCAAATCCTATCGCAACAAGATCGACGGCACCGTCAATCTGGTGCTGCAAAAGGGCCCGGTCGACCCGGAGGGCGTGACGCTCGTCCGCATGCATCCGGTGTCGATCTTTGACGACATCATGGGTCGCCCGGGGCCGAAGAAGCGCCGCCTGCAGCGCTCGATGGACGCGATCGGCGAAGCTGGCGCGGGCGTGATCGTGATGCTGATGCGTCCGCTCCCCGGATCGGCCGACGCCGACGCGACCCCCGCGCCGAGCGGCGGCATGGACCTTCGCACTTATGGCATCGGCGCGCAGATTCTCGCCGACCTCGGCGTCCATGCGATGGAACTGCTCACCCCCACCCACAGCAATATCGTCGGCCTCGAAGGCTATGGCCTGTCGGTCGTCGGCGAACGCCCCATTCCCGGAGAAGCCTGATGGCGCATGTCCTGATCGTCGAAGCCCGTTTCTACAGCCACCTCAACGACATGCTGCTCGACGGCGTGCGCAGCGCGCTCGAGGCCGATGGCCATAGCCACGAAACGGTGACCGTGCCTGGTGCGCTCGAGGTGCCTGCGGCGATTTCGCTCGCCGCCGACACCGGGCGTTTTGACGCCTATGTCGCGCTCGGCGTCGTGATCCGCGGCGAGACCTATCATTTCGAGGTCGTGTCGAACGAAAGCGCGCGCGGCATCATGGCGCTGACGCTCGACGGCCTTGCGATCGGCAACGGCATCCTGACCGTCGAAAACGAGGAACAGGCGCTTGCGCGCGCCGACAAGACGCGCAAGGATAAGGGCGGCGAAGCGGCAAAGGCCGCGCTCGCCATGCTCGCGCTGAAGGAGCAATTCGGCATTGGTTGATCGCCCGCCTCCCAGCCGTTTTTCCGTCGTCGAGCGCGGCGGCCGGCTGGTGGTGATCGACAGGGAAACCGGCCAGACCCCGCCGACCGCGGCCGAACGGATGGACCTTCACGACCGCAAGATGGGGGTCGAGCCCATTCGGCCTGCCAAGCCAAGCGCAGCGCCCGATCTGTCCGCCGCGGCGCGCGCCGAATCGGGACTGAGCGCGCGTCCTGCGCCCGCGCGGCAACAGGCGGTATCGGCCGCCCCTGCGAACAGCGGCAGGGAACGTATTGCCGCCGCTGTCGTGGAGCGTAACAAGCGGCCTTGGACTGCTTCGCAGCCGAACGATCGGCCTGCACCGGCCGCGAGCCCTGCTCCCGCGCGGATCGAGGGCCGCGCCGCGCCGCAGGTCGGCGGCCGCAAGACGATCGTCACCGCCAGATGGTGGGATTCAAAGGGACCGCGCACGATCGATCTCGGCCCCAAGGGTCAGGCCGAGCTTACCGGCGGCTTCATGATGCTGTTCTTCGGCCTGGTGATCGCGGCGATCGTCGCGGCCTTCGTCGAGCCGCTGATCCTCTTCGTCGGCGCCTTTGCGCTGTTCCGTTTCGGCAGCAATATCCTGGGGCCGATCGGGGCCGGCATCGTCGACAAGGCGCTCGCCGAAAAGGGATGATCCGGACAGCACCAAGCCGCCCGGATCATGGGACATCTTACGCCGTTTGCAGCGCCGGATAGTCGGTGTAACCAACCGGCCCCGGCGAGTACCAGGTCTGCGGATTGTCGGCCGTCCATTCGGCGCCGGTCTGGATCCGTTCGACCAGGTCGGGGTTGCCGATGAACGGGCGTCCGAATGCGATCGCGTCGGCGCTGCCGTTCGCAAGCGCCTCCTCGGCCAGCGCGACATCATAGTCGCTGTTCAGGATCAGCGGACCTTTGAAGGCGGCGCGGATCGCGGGCGACTGTTTGGGCACGTCGGTGCGGCCGAAGGTGCCCTCGGGCCCCGGTTCGCGCAGCTCCAGGAAAGCGATGCCGAGCGCGTCGAGCGCCGCGGCCGCGGCCGGGAACAGTTTCTCCGGCGCGCTGTCGTCGACGCCCTGCGTCTCGCCATTGGGCGAAAGGCGTACCGCGACGCGCTCCTTGCCCCAGACGCCGATCAGCGCCTCGGTGACTTCGCGCAGCAGGCGGATGCGGTTCTCGACCGAACCGCCATAATCATCGTCGCGCAGGTTCGACCCGTCGCGCAGGAACTGGTCGATCAGATAGCCGTTCGCGCCGTGCAACTGCACGCCGTCGAACCCGGCCTTCTTGGCATTTTCCGCCGCCTTCACATAATCGGCGATGACGCGCGGGATTTCGTCGAGGCGCAGCGGGCGCGCTTCCTCCAGGTCCTTGCGGCCGACCGGCGTATGCGCGCGGCCGGTGCCGGTGGTCGCCGACGCCGAAACCGGCTGCTTGCCATCGTTGAATACCGAATGGACCAGGCGGCCCATGTGCCAGAGCTGCGCAACGATGCGCCCGCCGGCTTCATGCACGGCATCGGTCACCGGCTTCCAGCCTTCGACCTGCGCGTCGGTCCACAACCCCGGCGCGCTCGGCCAGCCAAGGCCTTCCTGCGAGATGCCGGTGGCTTCGGAAATGATCAGCCCGGCCGATGCGCGCTGGCGATAATATTCGAGCGCCAGCTCGTTCGGTACGAAGCCAGGTCCGGCACGACCGCGCGTCAGCGGCGCCATGATGATGCGGTTCGGGGCGTCGATCGCCCCCAGTTTAATCGGATCGAATAGTGATACGGCCATGTTTCCTCCACGTCGCACTTTCTTCGCGACGACCCCTTCGGCCGCCGCTATGGCCCGCGAAGCTATGGACGCAGCGGTGCCGGCACAATGGTACGTAGCAAAAGAAAATCTAAATGACAGCGAAGATGGACAGTATCGGTGCGGCGCCGGCGGGCGAGACGGGGGCGAACCGCTGGGCGTTCGCGGCGCTGATCGGCGGCAATGTCGCGTTGTCGCTCGGCGCGATGCTCGTTCGCCTTGCCGACACCGGCCCCACCGCGTCGGCTTTCTGGCGCATGACAATCGCGCTCCCGCTGATCCTGCTCTTCGCATGGCGCGAAAGCGGCGGGCGGGCGCCCCCGCGCCGGGCGATGTGGATTGCCGCGATCGCCGGAATCTTCTTCGCGCTCGATCTTGGGACCTGGCACATCGGCATCCTCCATACCAAGATCGCCAACGCGACCTTGTTCGGCAATTGCGCCAGCCTGCTGCTCGTCCTGTGGGGCGTGTTTCTGACGCGCACGCTGCCGCACGGCTGGCAGGCGCTCGCCGTNCTCCTCGCCTTCGCGGGGTCGGCGCTGCTCATGGGCCAAAGCTATGAAATGTCGTCCAATTATCTGCTCGGCGACCTGTTGAGCCTGCTCGCGGGCATACTTTATACCTGCTACGTGATCCTGATGCAGCGCGTGCGCGACACGCTCGCGCCATGGACGGCGCTTTGTATCGCCTCGATCGTCTGCGTTCCCGTGCTGCTCGGCACCGCCCTCGCGCTGGGTGAGACGATCGTGCCGCGCGACTGGACCCCGCTGATCCTGCTTGCGCTCACCAGCCAGGTTGTCGGTCAGGGGCTGATGATCTGGTCGTTGCCCCGCTTCTCTCCCCTGGTGCTGGGGCTGACCCTGCTGATCCAGCCCGCGATCGCCGCGCTCGCCGGCTGGCTGATGTTCGACGAACTGCTGGGGCCGGTCGATATTTTCGGCGGCATGCTCGTCGGNGCTGCGCTTGTCTTGATACGGTTGCCGAGCCGCCGCGCGGCGCCTATCTGACGGTCATGGCTTCGATCCTTCCCGCCGACCCGACCNTCGACGAGATTCGCGCTGCGCTCGCGCCGCTGATCGCGGCGTCGGCGGCGTTCGACGGCTTCGGCGACGCCGTCCTCGTCGACGCGGCGGCGCGGGTGGGTATCGACGCCGACGTCGCACGCCTCGCCTTTCCGGGCGGCGGGCGCGACATGGTCGACGCGTGGTTCGCCGATATCGACGCGGCAATGGAGGCCCGCTGGCCCGCCGAGAAACTCGCGACGCTGAAGATCCGCGATCGTATCACGACGTTGGTCGAAACGCGCATCGGGCTGCTCGCGCCGAATCGCGAATCGCTGCGCCGTGCACTATCTTTGCTTGCTTTGCCCACCAACGCGCCGCACGCCGCAAAGCTCGGCTGGCGCGCCGCCGACCATATGTGGCGGCTCGCGGGCGACACCGCGACCGACTATAATCACTACAGCAAGCGCGCGATCCTTGGCACCGTCTATGGCTCGACGATGGCGGTGTTCCTGAACGACGAGAGCGACGACTTTGCCGACACGCGCGCCTTCCTCGCCCGCCGCATCGACCAGGTGATGCGTTTCGAAAGCTGGAAGCATCGCCGCGCATCGCGCAGCATCGAANGGCCAAGCTTCGCACGCTTCGTCGGGCGGCTGCGCTATCCGGGGCGCTGACCGGTTTCGATAAAGGACTGGCGTCGTACGAGCGATATTGATAATCGCTCGCAAATGACTGCTTTCGAAAATATGCTCGATCGTGCGCCGCTGGGCGTCGCGGTCCGGATTGCCCGTATCGACTGGACTGCAATGTCGGAGGATGAAGGACGGCGCCTGCGCGAATTCGGTTTGATGGAGGGGTGCGAAGTCACTCCGCTTCACCGCGGCAGCATCTTTTCGCGCGATCCGCTGGCGCTCACCGTCGGTCGCATGAAAGTGATCATCCGCGGCAAGCAGGCTGCCGCGATCATGGTGGAGCCTGCGGCGTGACCGGCGCAATCCCTTCGATCGCCCTAGTCGGCAATCCCAATGCCGGCAAATCGAGCCTGTTCAACGCGCTGACCGGCGCGCGGCAAAAGATCGCCAATTACCCCGGCGTCACCGTCGAGCGAAAGGCGGGGCATGCAAGCTTTGCCGACGGCCGCCCGATATCGCTCATCGACCTGCCCGGCACCTACAGCCTGACGCCTGCGAGCCTNGACGAGGCGGTGACGCGCGANGTCGTGCTCGGTAAACAGGATGGCGAAAAGCGCCCCGACGCGCTGATCGTCGTGCTCGACGCCGCAAACCTCGACAATCATCTTTGCTTCGCGCTCGAACTGCTCGAACTTGGCCTGCCGACCGTCGTTGCGCTCAACATGCTCGACCTTGCCGAGCGTGACGGGCTGACGCTCGATGCCCAGCGGCTGTCGAAAGAATTGGGCGTGCCTGTCGTGCCGACGGTTGCGGTGCGCAAGCGCGGTTTGACCGATCTTCTCGCGGCGGTCGACGGCGCGCTCCAGTCGCATCAACCGCATGCCGCCGCCGCGCCCGCCCAAGCGAATGATGCATCGCTGCACCAGCGCGCGCGGACGATCGCGCGCGCCGCGATCCTCACCGAAACGCCTGTGCGCCGCTGGACGCAGCGTGTCGACAATGTCGTACTGCACCCCGTCGCGGGCATGATCATCCTGCTCGCGCTGATGTTCGTCATGTTCCAGGCGGTCTATGCNTGGGCCGGCCCGCCTGCCGATGCGCTCGAAGGGCTGGTCGGCGTGCTGCAGGGTTGGGTGGTCGACAATATACCGCAGAACTTCCTGCGCGATCTGGTGGTCGAGGGGCTGCTCGCGGGTGTCGGTGCGGTCGTCGTTTTCCTCCCGCAGATCCTGATTCTCTTCCTCTTCATCCTGTTGCTCGAAGCATCGGGCTATATGACGCGCGCCGCCTTTCTGATGGACGGGCTGATGGGCCGCGTCGGCTTGTCGGGGCGCGGTTTCATCCCGCTGCTGTCAAGCTTTGCCTGCGCGGTTCCCGGCATCATGGCGACACGCGCGATTCCCGATGAAAAGGACCGATTGACGACGATCCTCATCGCGCCGCTGATGACCTGCTCGGCGCGTCTGCCAGTCTATGCTCTGATCATCGCTGCCTTCATCCCCAACCGCGGGGTCGGCGGCACCGGTATCGGGCTGCAGGGGGTCGTGCTCTTCGGCCTCTATCTCGCGGGTATCGTCGGCGCACTTGTCGTCGCCTGGGCGCTGCGCCGTACCGTTGCAAAGGGCACCAACGCGGGCTTCATGATGGAAATGCCGCGATATCAGATGCCGCAGTGGCGCGACATCGCGCTTGGCCTGTGGCAGCGCGCGTGGATTTTTCTTCGCCGTGCGGGCACGATTATCGCGATGACGACGGTCGTCCTGTGGCTGCTTCTTACCTTCCCCCAAGCGCCCGAAGGCGAAAGCCAGGTCGAATATAGCGTCGCCGGCCGGATCGCGAGCGGGCTGGAGGTCGTCGTCGCGCCGATCGGTTTCAACCACGACATCGCTCTCGCGTTGATCCCCGCGATGGCGGCGCGCGAAGTTGCGGTGTCGGCNATGGCGACCGCGAACGCGATCGACGCCGACGGTGATGAAGATGCGATGGCACAGTCGCTCGGCGAACGNCTGCAGGGCAAATGGAGCCTCGCGACGGCGCTCGCTTTCCTCGCCTGGTTCGTCTTTGCGCCGCAGTGTATTTCGACCATCGCGATCACACGGCGAGAGACCAATGGATGGAAATGGCCCATGTTCATGGTTGGCTATTTGTTCCTGCTCGCCTATGCCGCTGCCGGAATCACTTACTGGACAGCCGTCGCCTTTGGACTAGGCTGATCCTCCACATTTTATAGCGGAGCGGAGCGGCAATGGCTGGCAGCGTCAACAAGGTAATTTTGATCGGCAACCTCGGCGCCGATCCCGAAATCAAGTCGTTCCAGAACGGTGGCAAGGTCGCGAATCTCCGCATCGCGACGTCCGAACAGTGGAAGGACCGGATGACCGGTGAGCGCAAGGAGCGCACCGAGTGGCATCAGGTCGTGATCAACGGCGAAGGGCTGATCGGCGTCGTCGAGCGCTTCCTGAAAAAGGGCTCGAAGGTTTATATCGAAGGTTCGCTGCGCACCCGCAAATGGCAGGACCGCGACGGCAACGACAAATATACGACCGAGATCGTGATCGCTGGCATGGGCGGCACGCTGACCATGCTCGACGGTGCGCCGGGCGGCGGCGGTGGCGGCTCGCGCGGTGGTGACAGTTGGGCGCAGGGCGGCGGTTCGTCGGGTGGCGGCGCGTCGGGCGGCTGGGATCAGGGTGGCGGTTCAGGCGGCAGCTCGGGCGGCGGCTGGAATCAGGGCGGCGGCGGCAGTTCGGGCGGCGGACGCCCGCCGTTCGACGACGATCTGGACGACGACGTTCCGTTCTGAGGACGGGTTTTAGGCGATGACGGATATGATCACCGCCGCGGATGTCGCGCGCGGGGTATGCCGGCTGTTCGCGCAGCAAGGACTGGTCGCGATTCCCGAGGTGTCNNTGCCCAACGGNCGGCGCACCGACCTCACCGCGATCGACGCCAAGGGNAATATCACGATCGTGGAGATCAAGGTCAGCCGTGCCGATCTGCACGGCGACGGCAAATGGCCCGACTATTGCGACTGGTGCGACCGTTTTTATTGGGCGCTCGCTTCCGGGCTCGACCCCGCNATCCTCGAGACCGAGGGCTATCGCCCCGAAACCTCNGGCCTGATCGTCGCCGACCGTTATGGCGCGGCGGTGGTGCGCGAAGCCGCGAACTGCAACCTCGCGCCNGCGCGGCGCAAGGCCGAGTTGCTGCGGATCGGGCGGCTCGCGATGCGACGCTCAATGATTGCGGCCGACCCCGAACTGGCTGCCGGCTGGATCAAAGGCCAGTAGAGCTTAGGCGCTAGAGCTTAGGCGCCGCGTGCCTGCATTCGCGCGAGGTAGCGCGCGAGGATATCGATCTCGAGATTGACCGGGCGGCCTGCCGCGGCCTCGTCGAGCGTCGTCATTTCCTGCGTGTGCGGGATGATGTT
>Ga0055536_1002480_pt1 | contig 10355 bp, 8 predicted proteins | sample AraplaCvi_mLB_r2_FD_55037 | JGI IMG/M metagenome (GOLD analysis project Ga0055536, IMG submission 55037) | Arabidopsis root microbial communities from North Carolina, USA - plate scrape MF_Cvi_mLB_r2 | ecosystem: Host-associated > Plants > Roots > Endosphere | place: USA: North Carolina...
ATCGTGCCGCCCAAGCGCCATATCCTCAAGGAAGTGTCGCTCAGCTTCTTCCCGGGCGCCAAGATCGGCGTGCTGGGCACCAACGGCTCCGGCAAGTCCACGCTGCTCAAGATCATGGCCGGGCTGGACAAGGAAATCGAAGGCGAAGCCACCCCCATGCCGGGCCTGAACATCGGCTACCTGCCGCAGGAGCCCAAGCTGGATCCCGAGCACACCGTGCGTGAAAGCGTGGAAGCCGGCATGGGCGAGGTGTTTGCCGCCAAGGCCCAGCTGGAAGCCGTGTACACGGCCTACGGCGAGCCTGACGCCGACTTCGACGCCCTGGCCGCCGAGCAGGCTCGCCTGGAAGCCATCATCGCCACCGCCGGCACCGATTCCGAGCACCAGCTTGAAATCGCCGCCGACGCGCTGCGCCTGCCGCCCTGGGACGCCAAGATCGGCGTGCTGTCGGGCGGTGAAAAACGCCGTGTGGCCCTGTGCAGCCTGCTGCTGTCCAAGCCCGACATGCTGCTGCTCGACGAACCGACCAACCACCTGGACGCAGAATCGGTGGACTGGCTGGAGCAGTTCCTGCAGCGCTTTTCGGGCACCGTGGTGGCCATCACCCACGACCGCTACTTCCTCGATAACGCCGCCGAGTGGATTCTGGAACTGGACCGCGGCCACGGCATCCCCTGGAAGGGCAACTACAGCAGCTGGCTGGACCAGAAGGGCGAGCGCCTGGCGCAGGAGCAAAAGGGCGAGGAAGCCCGCGCCAAGGCCCTGAAGAAGGAGCTCGAATGGTCGCGCCAGAACCCCAAGGCGCGCCAGGCCAAGAGCAAGTCACGCCTGGCCCGTTTCGAGGAACTCTCCGACTACGAATACCAGCAGCGCAACGAAACCCAGGAAATCTTCATCCCCGTGGCCGAGCGCCTGGGCAATGAGGTCATTGAATTCAAGAATGTCAGCAAATCCTTCGGTGATCGCCTGCTGATCGACAACCTGAGCTTCCAGATTCCGGCCGGCGCGATTGTCGGCATCATCGGCCCCAACGGCGCGGGTAAATCCACGCTGTTCAAGCTGATCACCGGCAAGGAGCAGCCCGACAGCGGCGAGGTCAGCCTCGGCAAGACCGTGCGCATGGCGGTTGTCGACCAGCACCGCGACGACCTGGCCAACGACAAGACCGTCTGGGAAGACATCTCCGGCGGCCTGGACATGCTGACCGTCGGCAAGTTCACCATGCCCAGCCGCGCCTATGCCGGCCGTTTCAACTTCAACGGCGCCGACCAGCAAAAGCGCGTCGGCATGCTGTCCGGCGGCGAGCGCGGGCGCTTGCATCTGGCCAAGACCCTGATCGCGGGCGGCAATGTGTTGCTGCTGGACGAACCCTCGAACGACCTGGACGTGGAAACCCTGCGCGCGCTTGAAGACGCGTTGCTCGAATTCGCCGGCTCGGTGCTGGTGATCAGCCATGACCGCTGGTTCCTGGACCGTATCGCGACCCACATCCTGGCCGCCGAAGGCGACAGCCAGTGGACCTTCTTCAACGGCAACTACCAGGAATACGAAGCCGACAAGAAGAAGCGCCTGGGTGAAGAGGGTGCCAAGCCCAAGCGCGTGCGGTTCAAAGCCTTGCACTAAGTTTTTGCGGTTCCTTCATCGGAGCCCGGTAGTCCGCTCCTTCCCCCTCTGGGGGAAGGCTGGGATGGGGNCCGGTGGCGCATGATATTGCGCGGTGCCTGGTGGAAGGCCGCTAGCCCTCGCCCCGCCCTCTCCCAGAGGGCGAGGGGGCAAAACCAGAAAGCCGCATCAAATTCCTGCGGAGATAGCAATGACCGACGAAGAAGTCCTGACCAAAACCCGTGCATGGCTCGAGAAAGCCGTGATCGGGCTCAACCTGTGCCCGTTTGCCAAGGCGGTTTACGTCAAGAACCAGGTGCGTCTGGTCATCAGCCATGCGCGGCATGCGGATGACTTGCTGGAAGAACTGGACCGCGAGCTGGACTTGCTGGCCGCCACGCCGGCGGAAGAAGTCGATACCACTTTGCTGATCCATCCCACACTGTTCGACGATTTCCTGGACTTCAATGACTTCCTGGAAATCGCTGAAGGCGCGGTGGACGAGCATGGCCTGGAGGGCGTGATCCAGCTGGCCAGCTTTCACCCGCGCTTCCAGTTTGAGGGCACAGAGCCCGACGACATCAGTAATTACACCAACCGCGCGCCNTTNGCCATGCTGCATTTGCTGCGCGAAGAGAGCGTGGAGCGTGCGGTGGAGGCGTTCCCCGAGGCCGAGGCCATCTTCGAGCAGAACATCGCAACACTCGAAAAGCTGGGCCACACGGGCTGGAAGGCGCTGGGCCTGTAGCCTGGCGCGGCAACAGCTGCGGCAACCTGCTACTTGGGCAGATACTGCTTNAGCACCGCCTGCAGCTGCGCGAAATTGAAGGGTTTGGTCACATAGGCGCTGGCGCCCAGGCGCAAGGCTTCTTCGAGCCGTTCCGATTCCGCGCTGGCCGACAGGAACACCAGGGGCACGTGTTTGAGCGCCGGCTCCGCCTGTAGCGCGGCCAGTACTTCGATGCCACTCATCTGNGGCATCATCACATCACAAAAAATCAGGTCCGGCCGCTGTTCCCTGGCCAGTTGCAGGCCCGTGCCGCCGTCCGCCGCCGCAAAGCCTTCATGGCCCTCCAGCCGGACGAAGCGCAGCAGGTTGTCCCGTATGTGGGACTCATCTTCAATCACCAGAATGCGCGCCATGGTTTTTTCGCATCAAAGGCCCCTGCTGTCGTTGTTGGAGGGGCGAAATTCCCTGACTGCCAGGCCGCGGACAATGCCTTTGCCGCCGCGCTGGATTGCCGCCAATCTTAGAACTTTTTACTCCCTCGAGGGAGGCGGTTTNCCTCGGACCGTGAAAAGGTTCCTGTCGACGTTGTTTCNCGGATTCACGCCNGTGCGCAGGCGCNTGCNGCCGGCTTCGATGCCTTAAATCGTGACGGTAAAGCGCGTGCCCTGGCCCACCACGCTCGCGACGTCGATGCGGCCGCCGTGCAGGTCGACAGAGTTTTTGACGATGGCCAGGCCCAGGCCTGTGCCGTGGATCTGGCCGACATTGCTGGCGCGGTGAAACCATTCGAACAGGTGGGGGAGCTCCTCGGCCGGAATGCCTATGCCCTGGTCGGCCACCTCGAAAGCCACCCGCCCCTCCGGGGAAGAGACGCGAAACAGCACCTTCCCGCCCTGCGGCGAATATTTGATGGCGTTGGACAGCAGGTTGCCGAAAATATGGCGCAGCAGCTTTTCATCAAAAAGCCCGACCGACGGCTCGGCCTCGAACTCCAATGCGAGTTCGCAGNCCGCTTCCGGGTGCTGGGTGCGGGCGTCCTCAAGCAGGTTCTGGCAAAGCACCCGAAGGTCGACCTCCGCCGGCCGGAACTCCAGCATCTGCGCCTCNACCTTGCCCAGCAGCAGCACGCGGTCGAGCATCTGGGTCATGCGCTGCACGCCGGTTTCTATGGTGTCTATGACCTCGGCTTTTTCGGGNCCGGGCATGCGGTCTCCGTAGTGTTTGAGCAGCTCGGCCGACGACAGGATGAAGGCCAGCGGCGTGCGGAATTCGTGCGAAGCCACCGAGATGAAGCGCGACTTCATATTGTTGAGCTCGGTCTGCCGCTGCAGGGTCTGGCGCTGCGTGAGTTCGGCCTGCAGGCGGGCCGTGGCGTCCACCACGAAGATCAACGTCGCTTCTCGCTTGCCCCATTCGATCTGCACGGCGGAGAGCTCCAGCGAACGTGTATCGCCCGATTGCGTGATCACGCGAAAGCTGTACATCGAGTCCACCTCGTCGCCGCGAAGGCGGCGTTCATGGCGCTCGCGCATCACGGGCAGGTCGTCGGGGTGGACGGTCGCCGTGTAGTGCTGGGACAGCAGGTAGTCACGCGGGTGGCCGACGATGCGCTCCAGGCTGGGATTGACGAAGACCATGCGGCCGTCCTGCACCACGACCACGCCGACACCGACGTTCTCAATCACCGTGCGGTAGCGCTCTTCCGATTTGCGCAGCTCGTCCAGCGCCTGGTAGCGCTCGATGGCGCTGCTGACGTGGTTGGCGACAAACGACAGGATTCCGGCATCCGAGTCGGTNTAGGCCACGCCCGGTTCATAGCCCTGCACCGCCAGCACGCCGCCTATGGCGCCGCGTATGTGCATGGGCACGCCCAGCCAGGAACTGAAGGTCATGTCGCCGCTGCCTTCCGTCACCTGCCCGCCGGCTTCCAGCAGCTTGAGCCGCGCGGCGTCGATGATCTGCGGCCGGCCGGTGCTGAGCACGAACTCGGTCAGCCCGCGCCGGTAGGGCACATTGCTGCGCTGCAGCGTGTCGCCGTCGCGTTCGTCCACGTAATAGGGGAAGTCCTTGCGCTGCTTTTGTGCGTCGTAAAGGCACACATAGCAGTTCTTGGCGTACAGCAGCTCGCCCAACAGGCCGTGCACCGACTGCAGGAAATCGTAGAAGGAGAGGTCGGCCGCCGCCCGTTCGGCGATGCGGTAAAACACCCGCTGCAGGGTTTCGGCCTTTTTCTGTTCGCGCGCTTCGGCCTGCAGCTCGCGGGTGCGCTGCTCCAGCCACAAGGTGGCCGAGGTTTCCTGCTTCTGCTTTTCGAGCTGCAGGTTCCGGTAGTCGGCCTGCAGCGCCTGGTATTGCTGTTGCAGCTGCTGGAGCTGGAGTTGCAGGTCGGCGTCAGACGGCATGGCGCGGCTTTCGTGCTCGGGTGAAATGATGGCCGCCGCAATGGCTGTGCCCGAGTTTGATTATGCGGCCATGGGCCGGCTGACGCGCTCTTGGAAACTTGCGGTTTTCCCTTGGTGCCGGACGTGCTTCCTGGCGTTCAGGGGGTGTTCAACCCATCCACCGTCTGGAACATGGCCTCGCGCGCCTGCGCCACGATCTGCGTGCGCCATTCATCGGAATCGACGTAAAAGGCGTTCATCATCTGGCGTTTGATCGCCGCGTGAATCTCGGGCGGCGTTTCGGGGTGTTTGTGCAGCCAGTGGTCGGCGCGAAGGGCGGCGATGATGTCGAGAATCGGCAATGTGCCGTATTCCATGGCCATGCCGGTGTATTCGGCCTGCGGGCATTCGTCNTACACCGCGCTCCACATCAGGCCCGTCAGGTGCGCTGAAGTGGAAGATCCGTCATAAATCGAGGTCACCGGCGTCGCGCCGCCGCCGTCCCACCAGGCGCGCGCGCGGGCCAGGGCGTTGTCGTCGTCATCGCAGGCAAAAATGCGTTCACCCACACCGCTGGGCCCCAGGCCGGTGTGCAGGTCCATCCAGGCGATGCGGCGGGCCCGCCGTCCGAAGGTGCGCAGCACCTCGCGCAGGGTCCGGTTGCTCCAGGTCGGTTCGGTTCCGCCGAAGAACATGCCGTCGGCGTATTCATGCTGCCCCTGCGAAACGGCCGCCTGGTAGCGCGTCACGCCGTGGGTGTCGATGTAGGCGGCGATGGCGGCGTGGTTCTCATCGGTGGGNGGCCATTGTGCCGGCAGCAGCAGGTCGTGGACTTCACGATAAGCCTCATTCACCGGCAGGGGCTTGGCGAAGTCATGGAAATTGCGGTTCAGGTCCACGTTTTCCTGCGTGGTGCGCCGCGCATGCGAAAAACCATGGGGATTGAGCGCGTGNATATAGAGCACCGCCACGCCGCCGGTTTGGGCCTTGGCGCGCCACTCGGCATCGCGCGCGGCATGCACCTGCACACCCGATCCGCAGTAACCTTCCACACCGTGGCAGGCGCTGCTGACCACGAAGAGCCGCTCGGCATCCGGCGAGCCGTCCAGGGCNACGTCCATGGCGAGCGTCTCGCCGTCACGGCCCCTGAGCGGGTGTTCATAGGAACGAAGCGCCATGCCGGCGGCGCCGGCCGTCTCCAGGAATTTGGCGCGCGCAGCCGCATAGCTGGCTGAAAAAGCCGCGTTGATATTCATGTTGTTGTTCGCGTGGTCAGGATTCAGGCCTTGGCGGGCGAGCCCAGCCAGCGCGTGGCCAGCTGTACCCAGTAAGTGCCGCCCAGGGGGATCAGGTCATCGTTGAAGTCGTAGCTGGGGTTGTGCAGCGTGCAGGGCCCCTCGCCATGGCCCATGTCGCGGTGCGCGCCGTCGCCGTTGGAAATAAAGCAGTAGGCGCCGGGCTTGGCCTGCAGCATGTAGGCGAAGTCCTCCGCGCCCATGGTGGGCTCCTGCGCCAGCACCCTGTCCGCGCCCACGATGTCTTTCATCACCTGCCGCGCGAACTCGGCTTCGGCGGCGCTGTTGACGGTGGGCGGGTAGTTGCGTATGAACTCGAATTCGCAGCGCGCCTCGAAAGCGGCGCAGGTGTGCTCGGCCACTTCCTTCATGCGTTTTTCAATCAGGTCCAGCACTTCGATGCTGAAGGTGCGCACCGTGCCCTGCAACTCGCAGGAGTCGGGCACCACATTGGTGGCTTCGCCGGCGTGGATCATGGTCACCGAGATGACACCCGCGTCCACGGGTTTTTTGTTGCGGCTGATGATGTTCTGGAAGGCCTGCACCATCTGGCAGGCCACCGGCACCGGGTCTATGCCGTTGTGCGGCATCGCCGCGTGGCTGCCCTTGCCGCGTATCGTGATCTTGAATTCATTGCTCGAGGCCATCACAGGCCCCGCGCTCACGGCGAAGTTGCCCACCGGCGCGCCGGGCCAGTTGTGCATGCCGAAGACCGCCTCCATGGGGAACTTCTNGAACAGGCCGTCCTTGATCATCTCGCGCGCACCGCCGCCGCCTTCCTCGGCCGGCTGGAAGATCAGGTAGACCGTGCCGTCGAAGTCGCGGTTCTGCGAGAAGTGGCGCGCCGCGGCCAGCAGCATGGCGGTATGGCCGTCGTGGCCGCAGGCGTGCATCTTGCCCGGCTGCGTGCTGGCATGGGCGAAGGTGTTGAACTCCTGCATGGGCAGGGCGTCCATGTCCGCGCGCAGGCCCACGGCGCGGCCGCAGGCGCCGCCGTCGCGCCCGTGCACGATGCCCACCACGCCGGTGGTGCCCATGCCGCGATGAATCGGGATGCCCCAGGATTCGAGTTTTTTCGCGACCACGTCGGCGGTGCGTACTTCCTGGAAGCAGAGTTCAGGGTGTGCGTGGATGTCGCGGCGCACGGCCNCGATGTCGGCTGCGCCAGCCAGGATGGAGTCAATGATTTTCACGGCGTTCTCCGTTAAAGATTCATGTTAACCAAGCTAGCCCCGGTTTGCAGGCGCCGCTTGGCCTTCAAATTCCCAAATATTCACAATCCCGGAAGCAGCCTCTTAGATCCGGCCTTCTTCAACCGCATGGCAGGCTACGCGAACGCCCTGCAACTGCAGGAACTCCGGCCGCTCGGTCCGGCAGCGTTCGTTGGCATGCGGGCAGCGCGGGTGGAAGGTGCAGCCGCTCGGCGGATTCAGCGGGTTGGGCACTTCGCCCGAGACCGGCGTGCGGGCCCGGCCGGTGTCGTGCATCTTCGGGATGGCATCCAGCAGCATGCGCGTGTAGGGGTGGCGCGGCCTGTCGAACAGGCTGTGCTTGTCGGCCAGCTCCACCAGGCGGCCCAGGTACATCACGCCGACCTGGTCGCTGACATGGCGCACCACCGCGAGGTTGTGCGAGATGAAGAGGTAGGTCAGGCCCCGCGTGCGTTGCAGGTCCTTCATGATGTTGAGCACCTGTGCCTGCACACTCACGTCGAGCGCCGAGGTGGGTTCGTCGCAGACCAGGAATTCGGGCTCGGTGGCCAGGGCGCGCGCGATGGAGATGCGCTGGCGCTGCCCGCCCGAGAACTGGTGCGGGTACTTGCTCATGTCCAGCGGCGACAGGCCCACCGACTTGAGCAGCTCGCCGACGCGTTCCTTGAGCGCGGCGCCGCCTTCCAGGATGCCGTGTTCGCGCAGCGGTTCAGCGATGATCTCTTCAATCGTCCAGCGCGGATTCAGGCTGGCATAGGGATCCTGGAAGATCATCTGGATGCGGCTGCGCAGCTGCCGGCCGGCCGGCGTCTTGAACACCGCATGGGCGTCCTGGCCGTCGAAATTCAGGCCGCCGCGCGTGGGTTCATAAAGGCCCACCAGCAGCCGCGCCACGGTGCTCTTGCCGCAGCCAGATTCTCCCACCAGCGCCAGCGTCCTGCCTTTTTCGATCTCGAAGCTCACGCCGTCGACGGCTTTCAGCAGTAGCCGGGGCTTGCGTTCGAGCACGCGGTTGAGCCAGGGCGGCGAGACATCAAATGTTTTTGCAAGGTCATGCGCCTGGACCAACGGCGACTTTGTGCTCGTCACGCTTTGCGCTTCCTCTGCCTTCAAAACTCCGCTCATGCCGCCACCTTTGCATGCGCGTCATGCAGCCAGCAGGCCGCGCGCGTGGCGCCGGCCTCCATCAGGTCCGGCCTCTCCTGGCGGCAGCGGTCAAAGGCCTTGGGGCAGCGCGGGTTGAAGGCGCAGCCTTGCGGGATGGCGTTCAGGCGCGGCATGGCGCCGTCGATCTGGTAGAGGCGCTCGCGCTCGGCCGTGATGTCGGGAATCGCGGCCATCAAGCCCGCGGTATAGGGGTGCGAAGGGTGGTTGATCACCTGGTGCACCGGGCCGATCTCGGCGACGCGGCCTGCGTACATCACGGCCACGCGATCGCAGGTCTCGGCGATCACACCCATGTCGTGGGTGATCAGCATGACGGCGGCACCGCGCTGCTTGCAGATGTTCTTGAGCAGGGTGATGATCTGCGCCTGGATGGACACGTCCAGCGCGGTCGTCGGCTCGTCGGCCACGATCAGCTTGGGCTCGGCCGCCAGTGCCAGGGCGATCACCACGCGCTGGCGCATGCCGCCCGAGAACTGGTGCGGGTAGTGGTCTATGCGCTGCGCGGCGGCCGGTATGCCGGTGTCGTTGAGCAGCTCGATGGCGCGTGTGCGGGCTTCCTGCGCTGTCACGGGCAGGTGGGCCTGGATGGTTTCCACCAGCTGCCGGCCTATGGTGTAGAGCGGGTTCAGCGAGGTCAGCGGGTCCTGGAAGATCGCGCCTATCTTGCGACCACGGATATGGCGCATGCGCTCATGGGGCAGGTTGTCGATGCGCTCGCCTTCGAGCAGCACCTGCCCGCCGGCCACACGCCCAGGCGGCTCCAGCAGGCCGATGATGGCGGCGCCCNTCAGCGACTTGCCCGCGCCNGATTCGCCCACCACGCCGAGNATTTCGCCGGGCGCGATGTCNAACGAGATGTCGTCCAGCGCGCGCAGCGTGCCGCGCCGGCCGGGNAANTCGACCACAAGGTTCTTGATTTGCAGAAGACTCATGTTTGTCCGGCTACCTCAGGCGAGGGTTCAGGGCATCGCGCAGCCAGTCGCCCAGCAGGTTCACGCTCAGNGCGATCAGCACCAGCATCAGGCCCGGGAACACGGTGATCCACCATTCACCCGAGAACAGATAATCGTTGCCCACACGGATCAGCGTGCCCAGAGAAGGCGAAGTCGGCGGCGCGCCCACGCCCAGGAAGGACAAAGTAGCTTCGGTGATGATGGCGGTCGCCACTTGAATGGTGGCCAGCACCAGCACCGGCCCCATCACATTGGGCAGCACATGGCGGCGCATGATGCGCAGCGGCGCCACGCCGGTGACGCGGGCAGCCTGCACATATTCCTTGCCGCGCTCCACCATGGTGGAGCCTCGCACCGTGCGCGCATACTGCACCCAGCCCGATTGCCCCATGGAAATCGACAAAATCAGCACGCCCATGGCCAGCAGCTGGCTGGCATTGGGAAACACCGCNCGGCCCACGCCCGCGATCAGCAGCGCGACCAGGATGGGCGGGAAGGAAGACATCACATCACATACCCGCATCAGGGCCGAGTCGATCCAGCCGCCCTTGAAGCCTGCGAGCAGACCCAGGGAAACACCCGCGAACATGGACAGCAGAACTGAGGCAAAACCCACGACCAGCGAAATGCGCGCACCATACATCAGCGCCGACAGGATGTCGCGCCCCTGGTCGTCCGTGCCCAGCNGGTATTTGGCGCTGCCCTGCGCATACCAGGCCGGCGGCAGCCGCGCATCGCTGAGTTCCAGCGTGCTCAGGTTGAACGGGTCATGCGGCGCCACCCAGCCGGCAAACACCGAACAGAAAATGCAGACCAGCGCGATGGCAGCCGCCACCATCGCCACCGGNGAAGTGCGAAAGCTATGGCCTACGTCACTGTCCAGCCAACGCGCAAGGTTTTTTTTCATTGAGAAGGGTGCTGCAGTCCGTGTATCAAGGGGCGAGCAAAGCGAGACCTGTGCCAGCAACAGCGTGGAACCGGCTTTGCCGGGCCACAGGTGTTGTCCCCCTGGGGGG
>Ga0055536_1002490_pt1 | contig 10335 bp, 8 predicted proteins | sample AraplaCvi_mLB_r2_FD_55037 | JGI IMG/M metagenome (GOLD analysis project Ga0055536, IMG submission 55037) | Arabidopsis root microbial communities from North Carolina, USA - plate scrape MF_Cvi_mLB_r2 | ecosystem: Host-associated > Plants > Roots > Endosphere | place: USA: North Carolina...
GTCGTCAACCTTCGGATCGGAAAAGCCGGACTGCGTACCGTCGGTCGCATACTTGAAGAACATCGAGAATGACGGATCGCCCTTGGAATTGTCGTGCATGGCAGCGACGATCTGCGGACCGCGGCCTTCCTTGAAGGGCTTCGAATAGTACTGTTCGTGCTCGGCAACCTCGACGAATTTCAGCTCGACCTTGAAGCCCGCTTCCTCAAGCTGTGCCTGAATGGCTTCTATGATCTCGGTCACGTTCGGGAAGTTTGCTGAACGGGCGATGATGGTGATAGGCGTATCGACCTTCACGCCATCGGCCTTGGCTTCCTCGAGCAGCTTCTTCGCGCCTTCCGGGTCATAGGGGAAGACCTTTACGTCAGGGTTCCAGCCAAGCGTCGGCGGCGGCACGATTGCGGTCGCGAGCAGTGCGCTTTCGGGAACCAGGGTGCCGAGGAAGGCCTGGCGGTCGATGGCGATGTTGAGCGCGCGGCGAACGCGAACGTCGTTCAATGGCTCGATGTTGTGATCGATGCGCAGGTAGACGGTTTCACTGTCGAGGTAGGAGAAGTCCGTGGCCGGATTGGTGGCGTCGAGTTGCGAGATCGACGGCGAGAGATCGGCCTCGCCGGTCTGCACCATGGCGGCGCGCACCGATGGGTCGGCGCGGAACAGATATGTGGCTTCCGTGACCTCGGGTTTCGTGCCCCAATAGTCGTCGCGGCTCGTCAGCACGATCTGCTGCCCCGGCGTCCAGTTGGTGAGCTTGTAGGGACCGGTACCGACCGGCTCGCGGATGAACTCAAGCGGCGTTTCTTCGGGCACGATCGTGACGAGAGACATCAAGAGCGGCAGGATCGGCTGGACCGGATCGGCGCTGAAGTCGATCGTGTAATCGTCGACCACAGTGGGGGTCACCGTAATGCCGCCGAAATAGCGACGCGACTCGCAGGTGTTCTTGTCGCTCATGATACGGTCAAAGCTGTGCTTGACATCCTTGGCGTCGAAGGTCGTGCCATCCGAGAACTTGACGCCCTGACGCAGGTGAAAGCGCCAGCTGCCGTCTTCATTCTGTTCCCATTTTTCGGCAAGCCGCGGCATGACGCCCTTGTCGCCGCGAACATCGAGTTCGGTCAGTGTTTCGCTGACGTTCTGCATGATGACGCGACCGATGTTCGAACGCGTCGCCATGCAGGGCTCGAGCAGGTCCGCTTCCTCGGCCAGCACGATCTTGATCGGGCCGGACCCGGCAAAGGCGGGCGAAAGAGCGGAGCTCAGCATGAGCGCACTCAAGACAAACAGTTTCTTCACGGCATTTCCTCCCTGGTGAAATTCGTTCAGCCGGATGTTGCTTTTCCGGATCGCGCAGCGATCAGCGCCGCACAACCGATGAGCCCGCCACCGCAAAGGGTGGTGAGGGCAATGTGTTCCCCAAACAGCGCGAAGCCGCCGAGCGCCACGAGCGGCAGGCGCAGGAAATCGACCGGCGCGACGATCGTGGCGGGTGCGAGCGAAAAGGCGTGAGTCATCATCCCCATGCAGGCAGTTCCGACGACGCCTTGCAGCGCCAGAAGCGTCATCTCCCTCGCCCCCGGCATAACCCAGAACGGTAGAGCGAAAAAAAGCGCGATCGGAACGGTCAAGAGGAGGTTCCAGACGACAAGCGTCGATGTCGAGTCGCCCTTCGACATCGACTTCAGGATCAACTGAATGGTCGACTGGAGCACCGCGCCCGTAAGCCCAAGAAGGATGGCAAAGCTGAAGCCGGCGCCCGAGGGGCCAATGATCAGCATCGCACCCACGAAACCAAGCGCCACCGCACCGATCATCGCCGCGCCGGGCTTTTCGCCCAGCGCCAGCGCGGCGCCGAGCAACAGGAAGATCGGCGAGGTGAAGGCGATGGCCGTCACGTCGGCAAGCGGACCCCAGCTGAAGGCGGCGAAGAAGGCGACCATGGCGAGCAGCTTGAAGCCGGCACGCACCGCATGCTGACGCAAGGGGTGGCTCGACTTGAGCACGGATGGGCGCAGGACAACAAAGGGCAAAAGGATGACCGCACCGAAAAAGGCACGGAAGAAGCCAATGACGAAGGGATGCACGGCACCGTTCAGCNCCCGCACGATCACCGCGTCGACTGCCGCCAGAATCGCGGCACCGACCGCGAAGGTGACAGCAATCTTGGCCCCCTGNGGGCTGGCTTCCGGCATGAGATCCTCCTCCCCGGCATCCTCTCGCCGGCTTGTCCAGACAATCCACTTTTCGCTCAAGTTTGTCAAATTAATTTGCGATGTAAAATTCATTCTAGAATTCTCACAATAAATAATNACGTAAATTCAATATATTAATGACNTAAACGAGCAAACACAGGTCAATTTGTAACTTTATCAAACTTGACAACTTTGAAAATTCAGCGATTTTCGAAGCACACAGGAGGAGCCCATGAACCCTGAAGAAATCGCCCGCGGCATGAATGGCCTGCTTCAATCCGCCTCCCCCGGGCGCATGGAAGCGCTCTTGCCTTCGCCGATGATCCAGAACCATGCTGCCTTTCTGCATCTGCTTTCAGATGGCGCGCTCGCCTGCGCCTGGTTCGGCGGTACGCTCGAGGGCAAGTCGGATATCTCGATCTTTGCTTCCGTCCTGCCAAAGGACGCTACGCAATGGGGTCCGCCACAGCGCCTGAGCTTTGACCCTGCGCATTCGGAGCAGAACCCGGTGCTCTTCACCGCACCCGACGGCAGGCTGTGGCTCTTCCACACGTCCCAACCCTCCGGCAATCAGGATGAGTGCCGGATCCGGATGGCAGAGATCCGCCGCGATGCATCCGACCCGCTGGCACTGACGACGACCGAGGGCCGCTATCTCGACCTCCCGCGTGGATGCTTCATCCGCGCGCCCCTCGTGGTCCGCGGCGACGGCGCATGGATGCTGCCGATCTTCCGCTGCGTTCAGCGCCCCGGTCAGAAGTGGAACGGAAGCCACGATACCGCGGCCATCGGCATCTCGCTCGACCAAGGGGAAACATGGCAGCTCGAAGAACTGGAGCGTTCCATTGGCTGCGTGCACATGTCGCCGGTATCACTCGGCGATGGCCGCCTTACCGCCCTCTTCCGCCGGCGGCAGGCCGACTGGGTCTATAGGACCGAGAGCCTCGACGAGGGCCGAACCTGGTCCGCGCCCGAGGCAAGCGACGTCCCGAACAACAATTCCTCGATCGCCGCCCTGCGCCTTGCCGATGGTCGGATCGCGATGATCTGCAATCCCGTCAGCGCGGCCGACACCGCCGAGCGGCGCACCTCGCTTTACGACGAAATCGGCGAGAACGACAGCCGCCCCGACGCAGACCCCACGGGCGGCTGCGTTCCAATCTGGGGTGTCCGGCGCGCGCCGGTCGCCCTCTGCCTCTCCGAGGATGGCGGCAAGACCTTTCCCGTCCGGCTGCTGATCGAAGACGGCCCCGGCACGTGCCTTTCCAACGACTCGACCGACGGCCGCAACAAGGAGATGTCCTATCCCTGGCTGCTTGAGGGACCGGACGGGGCCGTGCATCTCGCCTACACCTACCACCGGCGCGCCATCAAATATGTTCGCCTGGCCCCTGGCTGGGACCACGCCGACCAACGGAGACCTTCATGAGCAACATCATCGGCATAACCATGGGCGACCCGTGCGGCGTCGGCCCCGAGATTTCGGTGCGTGCCCTCGCCGACATGTCGCAGCAAGAGCGCGACACGATCCGGATCTACGGCAATCTCGCCACGCTCGAGGCGGCCCGTGCGGCCCTTGGCCTCGAGATTGATCTCACCGCACATGTCGTGGATCTGCCGATCGAGGGCGCGCCGCTTCCCTGGGGACAGTTGAGCCCGGTCGCCGGCGACGCCGCCTTCCGCTTCATCGAAATGGCGGTGCGCGACGCCGAAGCCGGCGTCATCGGCTGCATCGTGACGGCGCCGATCAACAAGGAAGCCCTCAACCTTGCCGGTCATCACTATGACGGCCACACCGGCATGTTGCGCAGCCTCACGGGATCGAAGGCTGCCTACATGCTGCTTGCCTCCGAGCGCCTCAAGGTCATCCACGTTTCGACCCATGTGGCGCTGCAGGAAGCAATCCGGCGCTCGACGACCGAACGGGTTCTCGCCACCATCCGCGCCGGCGACGCCCATCTGAAACGCATCGGCTACGCGGCACCCAAAATCGCAGTCGCCGGCATCAATCCCCATTGCGGCGAGAACGGCCTTTTCGGCACCGAGGATGACGACCAGATCGCGCCGGCCGTCACGGCGGCGCGGGCAGAAGGGATCGATGCCTATGGCCCGATCTCCGCCGACACGGTGTTCCACCGCGCCTATTCCGGCGCCTTCGACCTCGTGGTCGCGCAGTATCACGACCAGGGGCACATCCCGGTGAAACTCGTCGCCTTCGATACCGCCGTGAACGTGTCGGTTGACCTGCCGATCGACCGAACCTCGGTCGATCACGGCACCGCTTTCGACATCGCCGGCCAGGGCATCGCCAACCACGGCAACATGAATTCCGCCATCGCCTATGCCCGCAAGCTCGTCGCGGGTGACGCCAAGCGAGGATGACACGATGACCATCGCTCCCCTTACCCTTCACCAGCCGCGTCGCCTCGCCGTCGGCGCCGGCACGATCGCAGACGTCGGCACCTGGGCGGCCGACGCCGGTTCGGTGCTCGTCATCGCAACGCCGATCACCGCCGGCTTCGTCGATCGCCTGACGCTTTCGGGCCGCGTCACGGTGTTTGACGCCATCCCGGGCGAACCCGATGTCGATACGCTCAACGCCGCGCTCGACGCTGCGCGTCAAAGCAAGCCGGACCTCATCGTCGGCCTTGGCGGCGGATCGGTACTCGACGTCGCCAAGCTGGTTGCCGTGCTTTGGGACTCGGAGCAGACGCTTGCCGATGTCGCCGGGCCAAACCGGGTTCTTGGCCGCAAAACGCGCCTTGCCCAGGTCGCCACGACCGCCGGCACCGGCTCGGAGGCCGGTATCCGCTCGCTGATCACTGATCCCGCCAAGGGGAACAAGATCGCGGTCGAAAGCCCACACATGATCGCTGACTTCGCCGTTCTCGATCCGGAACTCACCTATTCGGTGCCGTCGGCGGTAACCGCGGCCACCGGCGTCGACGCCATGGCCCATTGCGTGGAAGCCTTCACCAATCGGCGCGCCCATCCGATGATCGACGGCTTTGCCCGTATGGGCTTCAAGCTCGTCGGCAAGTATCTCGCGCGCGCAGTCAGGGATGGTGCCGATACCGAGGCACGTGAAGGGATGATGCTTGCCTCCTACTACGGCGGCATCTGCCTTGGCCCGGTCAACACCGCTGCCGGACATGCCATCGCCTATCCGCTCGGCACGAGGCTTCGCCTGCCCCATGGCCTGGCAAATGCCATCATCTTTCCGCACGTGCTCGCCTTCAACCAGCCGGTAGCCGTGAGCAAGACGGCGGAAGTCGCCCAGGCCTTAGGTCTTGGCGAAAATCTGTCCCCCCGGGAACTCCTGGATGCAGCATGCGGCTTCTGCCGCGATCTCGGCATCGAAATGTCGCTTGCCGCCCACGGCGCAAATGCCGACGACTTGCCGCTTTATGCCAGCGAGGCCCATGCCAACCGCCGGCTGATGGACAACAATCCCGTCGATATGAGCGTCGAAGACGTGCTCGCCGTCTACAGGGCAGCCTTCTGACCCACCGGCCACTGCAAAAATCAAACCCCGGCAGCAGCCGGGGTTTTCGCATTCGAGATCACTATTTGGTCGCCTGGAACAGGCGCTCGCGGGACCCGGCNAGGTGGTCTTGCATGAGTTGTCTCGCCTTTGCGGCTTCGCGCGCGGCAATGGCTTCGGCAATCGCCTCGTGCTCCGCGAAGACGCGCGTCAGCCCGGTGGTCTCCCGCTTGACCGAAGCACCGTGAAACCGCATGCCGACGGCGATATGGTCCTTCAGCGCTTCCATCGCCGTGAAGAAATAACTGTTCTGGGCGGCGCGCGCGATCGCGAGATGAAACTGGAAGTCCGCATCCTCCCGGTGCGATTGCCGGTTGGTGGCGTCCCGCATCAGTTCCAGTGCCTGACGGATGGCGGCCAAGGTGGCAGCGTCGTGCCGCTCGGCCGCAGCTGCAGCTGCAGCCGGCTCGACCGTCAGGCGGAACTCGTAGCAGTTCAGAAGATCGGCGACGTTCTCCAACTGCCCGAAGCCAAGCGGCTCACGCATGCCGACAGCGCGAACGAAGCTGCCAGCGCCGCGCCGCGAATAGATGAAACCCTGCTCGCGCAGCCGGCGCAGCGCTTCGCGAATGATCGGGCGGGAAACCTCGAACTCGCTTGCCAGATCGTGCTCAGTCGGCAAGCGCTCGTCCGGCTTGTAGGCGCCGGATTTGATCGCTCGGTGCATGCGCTCAAAGACGAGATCGCCGAGGCTCTTGCGTGCTGTTCCGTTCTCCAGTCCCATCCGTCATCCCATCTTGCGGAGGACAGCCTCCGCGATTTCCTTCAGCGTGTCCGGCACGCCGAATCCGCCGGACTTGGCGATGATGCAACGTCCATCGACCTCAGCCAAGCCCAGGCCCGGCAGGCACTCACCAAGCAGGCGAAAGCGCTGAACGCCCATTTTCTTCAGAACCGCCTCTGCGGTGGCGCCACCGGACAGAAGCAGCGTTCCTGCCGCTTCGACAAGGCCCTGACAAACGCTTTCAGCAAGCGCCTCGGAAACCGCCTCCGGCGTCACCTCCCCTTCGCCCGGCACCGCCTGAACGAGGGTGATCGCGCCGCCAGCGTCGCTTGACCCGACAAGCCGCCCATTCGGCGCCGGCAGGTAGGAAAGAGCAAGGACACTGCGAAGCGCGTCGATCTGGGCAAGGGTAATCGGGTCGCGGGACCCGATAACGAACAAGGCCGGGCCACCCGACATTTCGGCAGCGCTTGCTTCCTCTCCGTCACTCATCCGCTCGGCAAGCGCTTCGGCCAGGCCACGCGCTCCGATCAGCAGATCGGTGCCGCTTCGCTCCGCCTCTTCGAGCAGAGCGCGCATTTCGGCCTCGGTGGATGCATCCGGGATCAAGGCTCTTGCCGCATGCCGGCCGAGCCTCTCGGCAACGGAAATGGGCGCATCCACCCCAAAGCCTTGAACGCGGCCGGATGTCACCACCCGGCCAAAGGCAGGAATGGCCGGCGCCACTAAGGCAGAATGGAAGAACATCGCATCGAGTTCGGCGGCAATGTTGCCTTTCAGACGAGAGTCGATCTTCTTGAAGATCCGCCAACTGGAAGGGAGCGCGCCGAGAGCGGCTGCGGCACGTTGCCTGGCACTTTCGGCGCTCAGTTCGCGCGAGCCGAGATTGATCGAGAGCACGTCCGGACCTGCCCCCAGAGCATCGCCGATCGCTTCGATCGCCAATGCGACTTCGACATGGAAGCCCCTCGCAGCAAACGGCGCCGCGGCATCCAGTGCGCCGGTCAGGTCATCAGCGACAATGGCGAGCATCTGATAGATCCAAACGATTTGTTGTTATCTTTATAACTATTCTTTCGATTGAAATGTCAAACTTTTTTTGTTCTAATATTACAACTCTAGACCATTCTGATCGCAGGCTGTCGTCATGCGACATGGTGCCCGTTGCAGGTCTGCTTCATCCCGCGATGAGCAACGGCCAGCAGGGAACTGAAAGAGTAGAGCGCATCGGGCGCCGGCTGATCTTCGTGGATGATTGTGATCCCCTAGCACGCAGATTTCAGATAGGATAACGGATCGGGACCAGGTTCGGCGGAACCGGANGCTTGCGGTTCCTGTTATCGGCGCTTGCAAAGTCGCGCGACGACCGTCGGGCCGCGACAAGTGACCTGCGCGCCAACCAATGGGCATGACGAGTTTAAAGTGGGTTCGCAATGACGATGAACACGAAATCCAACGATGCTGCAGCCAATCGCCTCAAGATAGGTTTCGTGCTCGCCCGGTCGTTCACACTCTCGGCCTTCGCTCTCTTCATCGACACGCTTCGGCTGGCGAGCGACGAGCTCGATAAATCGGGCCGCGTGCGTGCCGATTGGCAGGTGCTTGGCAACACCCGCCATCTGATCGCATCCAGTTGCGGGGTACAGGTGGCGCCCACGTCTGACCTCGTCGATCCCGGCCAGTTCGACTACATCGTGATGGTCGGCGGCCTGCTCAAGAACGAGCACCCGATCGACAACGAGACGATCGCTTTCCTGAAGAAGGCAGCCGCGAAGAAAGTGCCGTTGATCGGCCTGTGCACCGGCACCTTCATCCTGGCGGAAGCCGGGCTCATGGCGGGGCACGTCGTTTGCGTCAGCTGGCTCCACTATCAGGCGTTCCGCGAACGCTTCCCGGACTTGAAGGTGCGCTCGGACCGCCTCTTCAATCTCGACCGCACCCGCGGCTCTTGCGCCGGCGGCAGCAGCGCGGCCGACATGGCCGCCCACATCGTGCGCCTCCACATCAGCAGGGAGGCGGAGCGCAATGCGCTGGAAGTCCTGCAGATCGACAAGGCCCGCTCGCATCTTCATGTCCAGCCGAGGAAGCCGCTCGCGATCGAGAGCAACGACCCCCGCCTCAACGCTGCGCTTATCATCATGGAGCAGAATACCGAGAACACGCTCTCGATCCCTGAGCTGGCGGCCTCCGTCGGTCTGTCACGCAGGCAACTCGAGCGCCTGTTCATGGAAAAAGCCAAGATGTCGCCCGCGCACGTCTACAGGAAATTCCGGCTGGAACGCGCCAAGCACCTTCTCGCCCAGACCGATGCCTCGCTCATCGAGATCGCCCTCGAAGTCGGCTTCGAAAGCGCGGGGCATTTCTCCAGGACATTTGCCAAGACCTTCGGCCAGTCGCCGCGCCAAATGCGCGCGACACTGCCGAAGTGAGCCTTGCATTACCACTCGGGGTGCCTGGCCACGATAGCCGATTGGCTAATGACCTCCCCGAACGGACGTAGCCGAATTGCAGGCTCACCTTTTGCCGCAACCGCCTTCAAAATAGCTCGCGATGCGCGCTCGTACACGTCGCATGATCGTGCTGCGAGGGATGAAGTCTATGGGAGTGATGGCGATGGCGGAAACTCGTCTTTTGTCGGAAGAGGCACCGAACGCGAACTCCAATCAGAGCACAGTTGCCGGCGGACATCTCGCACTGGTCCCGACGTGGCTTCCACTCGACATAGCGCCGGCGCAGAACTCCGCCGGAAGCGGCGGCGACGGCACAAGCCTGGGTACGATCGGCAGCAACACGCTGGCAATGTTCACACCGTCGAACGCGGCAATCGCCGGCTCGCACACGGACGCCGATGCGCACCAAGGCAATACCGCACTGATGAATCAGCACGTCACCGAGATGGCGGGCATCGGCGGTGAAGGCGGGAATGGTAATGTTGCCGGCGGCCACGGCGGCGGCAGCGTGGCCGGCGGTGGCGGCGACGGCAGCTTTTTTGGCGGCCTCGTCAGCACCGACACCGCGGTGTTTGCGCCTTTGAACCTGGCTGTCGCGGCCGGTCAGGGTTCGACCTCCACGGCCGGACAAACAAACAATGCCGCCTTCCTTCAAGGCGCCACCCAGATCGGCGGTGTTGGCGGCTCCGGCGGGGATCATAACGTTGCCGGCAATACCGCGCCGGCCCAGCCGCAGGGCGCGACGTTCATTTTCAATGGCGACGCCTACGCGGGCCATGGTGGTGACGGCACTTTCATCGGCAGCATGGTCGACGTGAACGTCGCTGTGTTCTCGCCCATCAACATTGCTGTCGGCGCGGCCGGCGGCGATGCCCACGCCACGCAGTCGAACAACGTGATCTTCGACCAGGGCGGCGTGCAGATCGCCGGCATCGGCGGCAAGGGCGGTGGTTTCAACCTCTCATCGGACACGATCTTCACCGGAAGCGGGGTCGCCGGCGGCGGCGGTGACGGCTATTCGAACGGCAGCGCAGTCGACGTCAACATCGGCTACTTCCACCCGCTCAACATCGCCGTGCCCGCCGGCGGCACCGCCGAGGCGGACCAGCTCAACCACCTGCTCGTCGACCAGCATACACTGCAGATCGGCGGCATCGGGGGAGCGGGCGGCGAAGGCAACATCGCCGAGACCAATGCCGCGCTGATCGACGACGTCCTGCACGGCTGACCCGCCGCATTCCAGATCAAGCCCAACAAGCGGCTCTGGCGCCACGGAGACATGGCGTTCTGCCACCATCACCCACGGCCAATATACTTGAAACCGCGCGCCGCCGGAGCGCTTGACGCCGGCCGAAGCCGGAAGCGCGGGCGGACCCTACCCAAAGGAACGTCCCCGAATGTCCGGCTGGTTCCCCCCGATGATCA
>Ga0055536_1002499_pt1 | contig 10321 bp, 8 predicted proteins | sample AraplaCvi_mLB_r2_FD_55037 | JGI IMG/M metagenome (GOLD analysis project Ga0055536, IMG submission 55037) | Arabidopsis root microbial communities from North Carolina, USA - plate scrape MF_Cvi_mLB_r2 | ecosystem: Host-associated > Plants > Roots > Endosphere | place: USA: North Carolina...
CCGAAGAAGTCGGGCCCAAGCCGCCCATCCGATGAGGTTATGAACCAGAACGCACACGCACGCTTTCCTGCCGAATGGGAATCCCAGTCGGCCGTCCTGATCGCCTGGCCGAACGCCGACACCGACTGGGCCGACCGCCTGGGCGAGGTCGAAGAGACCTACATCGCGCTCGTCGCGGCGATCACCCGCTACCAGGACGCGATCGTGTGCGTGGCCGACGAGGACGTGGAGGCGTACGCGCGTGCGCGCCTGTCGTCGGCGCGCGTGGACATGTCGAAGGTGCGCTTCATCGAGGCGCCCTACGACGACACGTGGCTGCGCGACTCCGGCCCGATCACCCTGCGCGAGGGCGACGGCTTCCGCCTGCTCGACTTCCGCTTCACCGGCTGGGGCGGCAAGTTCGATGCGAGCCAGGACGATTTGCTGGTCGAGCGCCTGACGGATGCGGGAATCTTCTCGAAGAGTTCCCGCCAATCCATTGATTTTGCTTTGGAAGGCGGCGCCATCGACACCGACGGCGACGGCACGCTGCTGACCACCTGGCAGTGCCTGCGCGAGCGCCATCCGGATGCCACCCGCGAGGAGCTGACGACCAAGCTGACCGGCTGGCTACAGCAGGATCGCGTGCTGTGGCTCGACCACGGCTACCTCGAAGGCGACGACACCGACGCCCATGTCGACACCCTCGCCCGCTTCGCGCCGGACGACGCCATCGTCTTCCAGGCCTGCGACGACGAATCCGACTCGCACTACGCTGAACTCAAGGCGATGGGCGAGGAAATCGCCGCGCTGCGCACGAAGGACGGCAAGCCGTACCGACTGTTCCCGCTGCCGTGGGCGGAGCCGATCCTCGACGAGGGCCGGCGCCTCGCGGCGAGCTACGCCAACTTCCTGATCGTCAACGGCGCCGTGCTGATGCCGGCGTATGGCGACGAGGCGGACGCGAAGGCACAGGCCGTGCTGGCCGAAGCGTTCCCGGGTCGCGAGATCGTCCCGGTCCCGTGCCGCTCGCTGATCTGGCAGAACGGCAGCCTCCACTGCATCACGATGCAGTTGCCGCAGGGCGTGGTTGCGAACTGACGCAGCCCGTGGCTGACGCCTGGGAACAGCAGATCATCGCGACCGCGGCCTTTGTCGCGATCAACTCGTACGCCCTGGGGCTCCTATGCGCGGCCTGGATCAGGCCAGGGCTGCGGAGGTTCTTCATTTTCCGGCCACGCTGGGGTTATGGGCCCCTTGCCAGTCGAGTGGGCATGACCGCCCAGGCGGCCGTCATCCTGTCGTTTTCGCTCATGATCGGCAGCCGTCTAATCGACCTGGACATGCGCTACGCGTTCTGGCTGTTCCTGCTATCGGGTTGTTTCAGCCTGGGGGCCTGGGCAAACGACGTCGCCAACGACAAAGAGCGCCGTTGAGCCAGCCTCCATGCGTGCTTCGTTAGAATGCGAGGCCTCGTCACGTTGACGCGTCACTACTCCGCACTCCGATGAAGAAGACCACCCTCCCCGTCGCGCTGATCCAGGAGCGCAACCACGGCGACGCCGAAGCGAACCTCGCGGTGATCGAACAGCGCGTGGCCGAAGCCGCCAAGCGCGGCGCGAAGCTCGTGCTGTTGCAGGAACTGCACAACGGCCCGTACTTCTGCCAGCACGAGGACGTGTGCGAGTTCGACCTGGCCGAGACCATCCCGGGACCGAGCACCGAACGCCTCGCGCCGCTCGCCAAGAAGCACGGCGTGGTGCTGGTGAGTTCGCTGTTCGAGAAGCGTGCGACCGGCCTGTACCACAACACCGCGGTGGTCTTCGAAGCCGACGGCAGCGTCGCCGGCAAGTACCGCAAGATGCACATCCCGGACGATCCGGGCTTCTACGAGAAGTTCTATTTCACGCCGGGCGACATCGGTTTCGAACCGATCAACACGTCCGTCGGGCGCCTGGGCGTGATGGTCTGCTGGGACCAGTGGTACCCCGAAGGCGCGCGCCTGATGGCGCTGGCCGGTGCGGAACTGCTGCTGTATCCGACCGCCATCGGTTGGGACCCCAATGACGAACAAGCCGAGAAGGATCGCCAGCGCAACGCCTGGATCCTCAGCCACCGCGGCCACGCCGTCGCCAATGGGCTGCCGGTGCTCAGTTGTAATCGCGTCGGCCACGAGCCCTCGCCGCTCGGCACCTCGGGCATCCAGTTCTGGGGAAGCAGCCACGTGCTGGGGCCGCAGGGCGAGTTCCTGGCCGAAGCCAAGACCGACGACGCGGAAATCCTGATGGCCGAGGTCGACATGGAACGCAGCGAACACGTGCGCCGCATCTGGCCGTTCCTGCGCGACCGTCGCATCGACGCTTACGGCGACCTGCTCAAGCGCTACCGCGACTGACCTGCGCCTGCACGGGCCGGTCACCGGCCGGCGGCTAACGTCGCCGCTCCTTCCCCGGATGGAGCGGCGGCATGATCTGCATCACCGGCGCCGGCGGCACGCTGGGCAGCGAAGTCCTCTCGCAACTACAAGCGGCCGGCACCCCACTGCGCGCCGCCTTCCATTCCGACGAGAAAGCCGATGCCGCCCGGGCACGCGGCATCGATGCCGTCGTTTTCGACTACGAGGATCCGCATTCGCTGCGCGATGCGTTCGCGGGCTGCGCCTCGCTGTTCCTGCTCGGCCATAACGCCATCGACCAGACGGAACTGGAACTGATGGCCGTCGAAGCCGCGCAGTCGGCCGGCATCGGCCACGTCGTCAAGCAATCGGTGATGGGCGCGCAGGACGAAGGCTACAGCCTCGCGCAGGTGCACCGCCCGGTCGAACAGGCCATTGAATCCAGCGGCATGGCGTGGACGTTCCTGCGCCCCAACAGCTTCATGCAGAACGTCATGACCTTCATGAGCCCGTCGATCCGGGCCGAGTCGGCGTTCTACAGCGCCAGTGGGCAGGCGCGCATCAGCCATGTCGACGTGCGCGACATCGCCGCGGTGGCCGTGCAGGCGCTGCTGCGGCCGGAGCATGCGGGCCAGGCCTACACCCTCACGGGCCCGGAAGCGATGAGTTACGACGCGCTGGCCGAGGCGTTGTCGGACGCCACCGGTCGCACCATCACCCACGTCGACCTGCCGCCGCACGAACTGCACTACGGCATGACCAGCATGGGGATGCCCGACGAGATCGCCGATCGCCTGGTCGACCTGGAGCGCTACTTCCGCAGCGGAGCGGCCAGCGTCGTCACCGATGACATCCAGCGCGTCACCGGTCGCGCGCCGCGGCGCTTTGCCGATTACGCACGCGAGATCGCGCCGATGCTGCGTTGAGTGCCCGCGACTGCCGCTCGCGGTTACGCTTGCGGCATGACCATCCCCACCGACGACACCGCGCCCGGCGCCGGCCTGCGGATCCGCACCGCGACGACCGCCGACCTGACCGCGATCACCGCGCTTTACGCCCAGGAAGTGCGCGACCACGTCGCGACATACGAGTACGACGAACCCGACGAAGCGGAGATGACGCGCCGCTGGCAGGCGGTGGTCGCGCAGGGATATCCCTACCTCGTCGCCGAGCGCGACGGGCGTTTCGCCGGTTACGCCTACGCCAGCGGCTACCGCACCCGCGAGGGGTATCGCTGGACGGTGGAGGACACCGTGTACGTGCATCCCGACTTCGTTGGCCAGGGCATCGGGCGTGCACTGCTCCAGCGGCTGATCGACGACTGCACCCAGCTCGGGCTGCGGCAGATGGTCGCTGTGGTCGGCGACGTCACCAACACCGCCTCCATCGCCCTCCACGAACGGCTGGGCTTCCGCACGGTCGGCGTCTTCCAGGGCCTGGGCCGGAAGCACGGCCGGTGGCTGGACACGGTCCAGATGCAGCGGATGCTGGGCCCCGGGGATGCGTCCGACCCGGCCTGACCTCCGACGAACGGTCGAAAATAAAACGAACGGCCGTGCTATTTTCCGGCCATGAACATTCTGACCGCCACCAGCAAGGGCGCTGCAACCCGCGAGGCCATCATCGACCGGGCCTACGGGATCGCCTGCGCGGCGGGCCTGGAAGGCCTCTCGATCGGCCCGCTGGCGCAGGCAGTCGGGATGTCCAAGAGCGGCGTGTTCGCGCACTTCGGCTCGCGCGAAGACCTGCAGATGGCCGTCCTGGACGAGGCCGGCGAGCGCTTCGTCGACCACGTCCTGCGCCCGGCGCTCAAGCAGCCGCGCGGCCTGCCCCGCCTTCGGGCGATCCTCGAAGCCTGGTACGACTGGGTCCGCCAGTCCGAAGGCAGCTGCCTGCTGCTCAGTGCCGCCAGCGAGTACGACGACCGCCCGGGTCCGCTGCGCGATCGCCTCGTACAGCACGACCGCCGTTGGCGCCAGGAGATCGCCCGCGCCATTTCGCTCGCGGTCGATACCGGTGAACTGGCGGCCGATACCGATCCGGACCAGATGGCCTTCGAGCTTTACGCCCTCGCCCTGATCGTCCACCACGATGCCGGCCTGTTCGGCTTCGATACCGCCGCCAACCGCGGCCGACGCGCGATGGAGCGGCTGTTCCGCTCCTACGCCCCCAACGCCTGACTCCACCCCACGGAGGGAACCACCATGTACCCGCTCATCGCCAAAATTAGCACGACCGTTCGTAAGCTGTTCGCTCTTTACGGGCTCCGTCTGTGGTTCGCGATCGGCGGCCTGGTGACGCCGCGGCGTGCGGTCGCGCGCGCCGCCCGCATCTTCTGCACGCCGATGTCGTCCTCGCGCAGCCGCGCGCTGGCCGCGCCGACCTTCGACGCACGCGAGGAACGCCTGGCCGTCGATGATCACACCATCACCGCCTACGTCTGGGGCGATCCGAAGCGTCAGCCGTACGTGCTGTTCGCGCACGGCTGGTCGAGCCACGGCACGCGCGTCGGCGCCTGGCTGCCGCGTCTGCGCGCCGCAGGCTACGCCGTGGTCGCCTTCGATCAACCTGCGCACGGCCGCAGTCCCGGCGAACGGGCGACGCTGCCCTGCTTCACCCGCCATCTGCTGGCCGTGGCCGAACACTTCGGCCCGGCGGCAGTCGTCATCGGCCATTCGCTGGGCGGCGCGGCCACGGCCAATGCACTTGCACGCGGCATGAAGGCCGAACGGGCCGTACTGATCGCGCCGGCGGCCGACCCCATCGCCGCCGCCGAACGTTTCGCCGACCTGCTGTGGATCGGCCAGACGCTGTCGCGCCGCATGTTCGAGTATTTCGAAAGCCGCATCGGCATCAGCTTCGAGGAACAGCAGGCGCATCGCACCGCGCCGGTGATCGGCCGCCCGGCGCTGATCGTCCATGACCTGGAAGACCGCGACGTGCCCTGGTCCGAAGGCGAGCGTTATGCGCGCTACTGGCCCGACTCGCGCCTGCTGACCACCCGCGGCCTCGGCCATCGCCGCGTGCTCGACGACGAGGCGGTGATCGGCGCCGTCATGCGCTTCCTGCGCGGCGAAACCGTTGGCGAGCGGGCGGTGTCGTCCCCCAACCTGCCCTTCGGCGTGGCGTGAGACCGGCGTTCATTGCCCCGTTCCCGGTCAGGCCCTAAGCTTCCTGCAACCGATTTCCCACGACGGCGCCTGCGGGCGCCGTCTTGCTGCAGGACCGTTACTCATGCCGATCCACGCTGTGCCGCCGTTTTCCGTCGAAGGGCGTTTCGATGTCTGAGTCGCTGCAGGCGCTGCTCGAAAGCCAGCCGCACGCCATCGTCGAACGCGACGGCGTGCGCTACACCCTGCTGGGCACTGCGCACGTCTCGCAGGCCAGTGTGGAAGCCGTACGCGATGCCGTCGGCAGCGGCGTGTTCGACGCGGTCGCGGTGGAACTGGACCCGCAGCGCCTGACGGCGCTGACCGATCCGGACGCCATGTCGCGCATGGACCTGGTCGAGGTCATCCGCAACGGCAAGACCGCGCTGTTCGCGGCGAACCTGGCGCTGGCCGCTTACCAGCGCCGACTGGCCGAACAGCTGGACGTCGAGCCCGGCGCCGAACTCAAGCGCGCCGTGCTGGAAGCGCGCCAGCGCGACCTGCCGGTGCACCTGATCGACCGCGACGTCGGCCTGACCTTCCGCCGCGCCAGCGCGGGACTGGGCTTCTGGGGTCGCATCAAGCTCGGCGCGGGCCTGATGACCGCGCTGTTCGTCGACGAGGAAGTCGGCGAGGCGGACATCGAGAAGCTCAAGCAGGGCGACATGCTCGAATCGAGTTTCAGCGAGTTCGCCAGCGACAGCCCTGAGCTGTACGAAGCCGTCATCGCCGAACGCGATCGCTACATGGCCGCCCGCCTGCGCGAAACGCCTGTTGGCGCGCGCGAAGTGCTGGCCGTGGTGGGCGCCGGCCACCTGCAAGGCCTGGCGCGTCATCTGCGCGAGGAAACGCGCGATCCTGAAGCGATCCGCACGGAACTGGAAACCGTGCGCAAGAAGAGCAAGACACCGTGGCTGGGCATCGCCATCGTGGCGTTCATTGTCGCCGCGATCGGCGTCGGCATCTGGCGCGGCGGTTTCGCGATGGGTGCGGACCTGCTGTTGCAGTGGATCGCGTGCACGGCCGGCTTCGCCGCGCTCGGCTGCGCGCTTGCGGCGGCGCACCCGCTGAGCGTCCTCACCGCGGCGCTGTTCGCCCCGCTCAAGCCGTTCCGTCTGGGCGTGCCGACCGGCACGTTCAGCGCGCTGACCGAGGCGCGCATCCGCAAGCCGACCTACGCCGATTTCATGTCGCTGCGCGACGACGTGCAGAGTCTGCGCGGCTGGTACCGCAATCGAGTGGCGCGCGTGCTGCTGACGTTCCTGCTGACCAACCTGGGTTCGATGATCGGCGCCTGGACCGGCGTGTTCCGAATCGGCGGGAAGTTGCTGCACTGATCTTTCGGCGATTCGCCGGAGCCGCAAAAAACAAAGGGCCGGAGTACGAATGCTCCGGCCCTTTCTCGTTGCGCCGCCGTCAGGTCGGCAAACTCAATCGACCTTGATGGCCGTGATCGTCGCGCCGCCCACCGGCCCTTCGACCTGCTTGCCACGCGCACGGCGGACCATGCGCGCGGTGTTGGTGCGCAGGTCGTCGAGCATCGCGTAGATCGTCGGCAGGAACAGCAGGCTGACCACCGTCGAGAACGCCAGGCCGCCGGCAATCGCACGCGCCATCGGGTAGTACGCCGGGCCATCGCCGCCGATCTGCGTCTGCGTCAGCGAGATCGGCACCATCGCCAGGATCGCCGTGCCCATCGTCATCAGGATCGGGCGCAGGCGCTCCTTGCTGCCTTCCACCAGCGCGTCGGTGCGCGACAGGCCACGACGTCGCAGGTTGTTGATGTGCTCGATCATCACGATGCCGTTGTTCACCACCACGCCCATCAGCACCAGGATGCCGATGAAGGCCATGATGTTGAACTCGGTGCCGGTGAGCCAGAACAGCCAGAACACGCCGAAGACCGAGAACAGCACGCCGGTCATGATGGCCGACGGGAACAGCAGCGACTCGAACACCGCCGCCATCACCACGTAGATCATCACCAGCGCGATGAGCAGGTTGAACATCATCTGCTTGTTCGCTTCGGCTTCGTCCTCGAAGGCGCCGGACTCGAAGGTGAAGTTGTAACCGGCCGGGAACGCGACCGACTTCAACACTTCCTCCATCGCCTTGCGCGCTTCGGGCACGGTGATCTTGTCGCCGAGGTTGGCCTGGATGGCGACCGTCGTCTGTCGGTTGGCGCGCTGGATCTGCGTCGCCGACGGCTTCACCGCCACGTCGACCATCGCCAGCAGCGGAACCGTCCGGCCGTCGGGCGCGCGCACGGTGAAGCTGGCGACGTCCTTCATGCCGAAGTCCTCGGCGCCGGCGAAACGCACCCATACCGGCACTTCGGTATCACCGCGACGGAACTCGCGCAGCGGTGCGCCGCGCAGTGCGAGGCCGACGAAGCTGGCCACTTCCTGCGCGCTGAAGCCGAACGACGCCGCACGTTCGCGATCCACGCGCACCGACAACTCGCTGTTCTGGTCGCCGATGTCCACGCGCACGTCGCGCAGTTCCTTGCGCTTGGCGAGGATCGGTACGATGTCATTGGCCAGCTCGACCAGCGTTTCGGTCGAGTCGCCAACCAGCTGTACCTGCACGTTCTGGCCGGGACCGCCGCCACCACCGCCGCCACCGCCCTGGTTGCCGATGCCGACGTTGGCGCGTGCCGACTTGGGCAGGTCCTTGCGCAATTGCTCGATGATGCCCTTGGACTCGCTGATCTTCTTGGTGTCGAAGGTGATGCGCGTACCGCCCCAGCCCTGCTCGCTGTAGTACGAGTAGATCTGGGTGATGTTGTACTTCTTGCGGTTGGCGTCGAGGAACTTCTCGATCTTGAGAATTTCGCTCGACATCTGCTCCTTCGTGTACGCGCCCTTCCACTGATAGAAGATGTTCGTTTCGGTGCCGTCGTCGCCACCGAACATGTTCTTCTTGGTCAGATTGAACGGCACGATGCTGATCGCGATGATCATCAGGATGCCGAGCACGGCCTTGCCGCGATGTTCCAGCGTCCAGCGCAGGAACGTCGCATAGCGCTTCTGCATGCGCGGTATGATGCCCTTGTCGGAGCGCACCGCAGGCGGCGTCTTCAGGCGCGCGGAGATCATCGGGATCAGGCTTACCGCCACCAGCCACGAAGCCAGCAGCGAGACCGAGATCGTGATCGCGATCTGCGACAGGTAGATGGACAGGAAGTTGCGCTCGCCGAACAGATTCGGCAGGAACACGATGCAGTGGCACAGCGTACCGGCCGAGAGCGCGATGGCGACGTGCTTGGTGCCCAGGATCGACGCCATCACCGGCTGGTCGGGCATGCGCTCGCGTTCCTGGTAGATGCTCTCCACCACCACGACCGCGTTGTCCACCAGCATGCCGACCGCCAGCAGCAGGCCCATCATCGACAGGATGTTGAGCGTGACGCCGGTGAAGTACATGAACCCCAGCGTCATCACGAAGCAGATCGGGATGGCGAGCGTCACCATCAGCGTCGACGGCCAGTGCCGCAGGAAGAAGAACAGCACCGCGATCGACAGCAGCAGGCCGATGCCACCGGCCTCGGCCAGCTCCAGCAGCGACTTGGTGACGTTCTCTCCCTGGTTGTCGATGATGATGATGCGGATGTCGGAGAGCTCGGGCTGCTTGCGGATCGCCTCCACTTCCGCCAGCGCCTTGCTGGAAACATCCACCAGGTTCGCGTTGCGCTCCTTGAAGATGTCCAGGCCGATCGCCGGGCGGCCGTCGAGGCGACGCCCGTAGTTCATGCGCTGCGCCTTCAGTCGCACTTGCGCGATGTCGCCCAGCCGCACGCCGGTGTTGTTGATCACCAGGTCGCGCAGCTGTTGCAGGTCGCTGATCTCGCCCACCGGCTGCACGCGAAGACGGCGGCCGCCGTCGTCGATCTGGCCGGCGGAGATCGAGAAGTTCACCGCCTTCAGCCGCTCGTTGAGATCGTTGAGGCTGAGGTTGTGCGCCGTGAGGCGATCGGGATCGATCGCGATTTCCACCTCGTTCGGCGCCGCGCCCGTCACGTCCACGCGCGCCACGCCCGGGATGCGCTCGATGCGGCGCTTGAACTCGCGCTCGATCATGTCGTACGAGCCGGTCAGGTCGCTCTTGCTGGCCAGGCGTACGCGCAGGACCGGTTCATCGGTCGTGGAGAACTTGAAGACGTTGAAGCGCTGCAGATCGTCGGGCAGGTCGTCGCGGATCGCGTCGATGCGCTCGCGCGCCTCCGACGCCGCGATGGCGACATCGCGGTTCCAGTCGGAGAACTGCATGAAGATCTCGGCGCCGTCCGACCGCGCGTTGGCATCCATGCGCTTGATGCCGGTCATCGTCGACAGCGCTTCCTCCACCGGACGCAGCAGCGTGCGCTCCACCTCCTCGGGGGTGGAGCCGGTGTAGGGCAACTGCACGAAGATGAAGGGCGGCGAGACTTCGGGAAAGGCCTCAAGCGGCAGGCGGATCGCCGCGATGAGGCCGATCACGAACAGCGACACGAAGAACATGATCGCCGTGACGGGCCGCTTGATGCTGAGCTCGGCAATGGTCATCGCGCGCGCTCCTCAGACCGGCTCGGCATGGCCGGCGCCCTCACCCGGAGCAGGCGCCCCGTGCGTGCGCTTGGCGCGGTTGACGTAGTACTCGTCCGCGCGGCGATCCAGCAGGTCGTACACCACCGGGATCACCACGAGCGTCAGCAGCGTGGAGACCAGCAGGCCGCCGATCACCGTGATCGCCATCGGCGAGCGCACTTCGGCGCCCTCGCCCATCGCCACCGCCAGCGGCAGGAAGCCGAACAGCGTGC
>Ga0055536_1002504_pt1 | contig 10308 bp, 7 predicted proteins | sample AraplaCvi_mLB_r2_FD_55037 | JGI IMG/M metagenome (GOLD analysis project Ga0055536, IMG submission 55037) | Arabidopsis root microbial communities from North Carolina, USA - plate scrape MF_Cvi_mLB_r2 | ecosystem: Host-associated > Plants > Roots > Endosphere | place: USA: North Carolina...
CGCCATCGGTCTTGCCGTCGGCGTCAGTGTCGGGATAGGCGACCTGCCGATCCCGCTCGCCACGACCTTTTCCGCCGTCACCAACCGGCTGGGATGGACGGCGGTGATGCTCAACCGCATCCATGAAACGGTCATCTGGGATTATCGTCTCAGCCGGGCCCTGGTCGCGGCCTTCTGCGGCGCGGGCCTTGCNCTNTCGGGAGCGGTCATGCAATCGCTGCTGCGCAACCCGCTGGCCGAACCCTATGTTCTCGGAATCTCGGCCGGCGCGTCCACCGGCGCGGTCTCGATCGTCATCCTCGGCCTCGGGGCCGGCACGATTTCGCTGTCGACCGGGGCCTTCGCGGGCGCCTTCGCGGCCTTCTTCTTCGTCGCCCTTCTGTCGAACGGCACCCGCGGCGGCGCGGATCGCACGATCCTGGCCGGCGTCGCCGCGTCCCAGCTTTTCAACGCCTCGACCTCCTACATCGTCACCACGTCCGGCAATGCCCAGCAGGCGCGCGACGTGATGTTCTGGCTGCTCGGCAGTTTCGGCGGCGTGCGCTGGCCGGAACTGGCGCTGGTCTCGGTCATCGTCGGCATCGCGCTGGTGGCCTGTCTGCTTTATGCCCGCGTGCTCGACGCCTTCGCCTTCGGCGACGAAGCAGCCGCCGCGCTCGGCGTCAACGTGGCCCGGGCGCGGATCGTACTCTTCGCGCTGACGGCGATGATGACGGCGACCATCGTCAGCATGGTCGGCTCGATCGGTTTCGTCGGGCTGGTCGTGCCGCATGTGGCGCGTTTCGTCGTCGGACCGCTGCATGTCCGGCTGCTGCCGGCCTGTGCGGTCGTCGGCGCCATCTTCATGGTCGTGGCGGACATTGCGTCCCGCACCCTCATCCCGCAGCAGGTCCTGCCGATCGGGGTCGTGACCGCCCTGGTCGGCGTACCCTTCTTCTCCATCATCCTCTGCCGGTTCCAGCGCGCGTCATGACCATCAAGGCCGATAACCTCACCTGGAAAATTGGCAGGAAGACCATCGTCGACGAGGTTTCCTTCGTGGCGCAGCCNGGCAAGATGCTCGGCCTGCTCGGGCCGAANGGNTCNGGCAAGACCTCGCTCCTGCGTCTGATCGCCGGATTGCGATCGCCGCATTCCGGCTCGATCATCCTCGAAGGCAGGGATCTGAAAACCATCGGCCGGCGCGCGATCGCAAGACGCGTCGCCTTCGTCGAACAGCACGCCACGACCAATGCCAATCTGAGGGTGGTCGACGTGGTGAAGCTCGGGCGGTTTCCGCACCGTTCGATGTTCTCCGGCTGGTCGCTTGCCGACGACGAAGCCGTCGAGACGGCGCTGAGCCGTGCCGGCATGGCGCACAAGCGCAACGACCGCTGGCAGTCCCTGTCCGGCGGCGAGAAGCAGAGGACCCATATCGCAAGGGCGCTGGCGCAATCGCCGAAGGAACTCATCCTCGACGAGCCCACCAACCACCTGGATATCCAGCATCAGATCGGCCTGATGCGGCTGGTTTCGGGATTGCCGATGACCAGCATCATAGCGCTTCACGACCTCAACCACGCCGCGATGTTCTGCGATCATCTGATCGTCATGCAGAACGGCAGGATCGTTGCGTCGGGGACGCCGGAGAACGTGGTAACCGAAGCCCTGCTGCGCGACGTCTTTTGCGTCGAGGCGCGCGTGGAGGCCTCGCCGCATCACGCGCGGCCGCATATCCACTACCTCGCCCGGTAACATCCGTCCGCGGCCGGCCGGCCGGGAGCCCGGGTTCAGGGATTGTCGCGCCTGAAGATCCAGTCGTGGTCCGGGTGGTTCCTGAACCGCCATTTGCGGATCGGGCCGGCCATGACGTTCAGATAATACATCTCGTAGCCATAGGGTGCGCCGCAGGGATGATGCCCTTTCGGCACCAGCACCAGGTCGTGGTCCGAGACGGCCATCGTCTCGTCCAGTGAACCGTCCTCGGTGAACACCCGCTGGAAACCGAAACCCTGCGCCGGGTTCAGCCGGTGATAATAGGTTTCTTCCAGATAGGTCATGTCGGGGAAATTGTCCTCGTCGTGCCGGTGCGGCGGATAGGACGACCAGTTTCCGGACGGCGTGAAGACTTCGGTCACGAGCAGGCTGTCGGCGACGTCCCTGTCTTCCATGGCGATCGGGAAGATGTAGCGCGTGTTGGCGTCCTTGCCGCGGATGTTGAGGGAAAGCCCTTCCGGCCCGATCACCGCGGCCTCGCGGCCGGGTTTGGCGGGCGCCGTGCACACAGCCAGCGTGCAGTCCGTGGTTGCCGTGGCGCTCCAGTCGGAACCCGCCGGGATATAGACGCAATGCGGGGGCTTGCGCTCGAAGACGTTCATCCGGTCGCCGAGTTCGCCGAAAACCTTGCCGCTGCCGGAAATCTCCGCCTTGCCTTCGACAAGTACCAGAATGACTTCCGTATCGCCGGTCTTTTCCGCGGCGCTTTCACCGGGTTTCAGCCGGTAGAGACCGAAGCCCACATAACCCCAGCCGGCATCCTTGGGCGTGACGTCGTGCACCTTGCCGGATGAGCCCTTCGGCTTGCGCAGCAGGCTGCTCATGCCTTTGCTCCCTTGTCGAGGCCGGCCGCCTGCGCCATCGCCTTCAGCGAGGAAAGACCCATGCTCTGGTATTCGAANGGATTGCGGACATCCGGATCCTGTTCCGCCTCGATCACCAGCCAGCCCTGATANCCNTGCTCGGCNGCGATCTTCAGCACCGGCGGGAAGCTGACNCCGCCTTCCTTGTCGCCCGGCACCGTGAAGACACCGCGACGAACGCCNTCGAGGAAGGAGAGGCCTTCGTTGCGCACCTGCGCGGCGATATCGGGCCTTACGTTCTTGGCATGGATATGCCCGACGCGCGCCATGTGATTTTTCGCGGCGCGCTCGGGATTGCCGCCGCCGAAAAGGCAATGGCCGGTGTCGAGCAGAAGTCTGGCATGCGGGCCGGTATTGGCCATCAGCTTGTCGATCTCGTCCTCGCTTTCGACGATCGTCCCCATGTGATGGTGGTAGACGAGCGTGATGCCCTGCCCCGCCGCAAACTCCGCCAGCGCCTCGACGCCCGCGCCGAAGGATTTCCATTCGCCATCGGCGAGTTTCGGCCGGTCGTTGACCGGCTTGTCGTCGTCGCCGTGGATCGCGTTCGAGGTCTCGCAGACGATGATGACCTTGGAACCCATCGCCTTCAGGAGATCGAGCGCCGGCTGCATCGCTTGTCTCTCGTCCTCCAGGGAGTTCGTGAGAAGGTTCAGCGAATGCCAGCCTGAGACGTAGCGAAGATTACGCGGCTCCAGCACGGCTTTCAGCGCTACCGGTTCCTGCGGGAACTTGTGACCCTTCTCGATGCCGTCGAAACCGATCTTCGACGTTTCGTCGAGGCACTGGTCGAGGCTGATATGGGCGCCGAGCGTGCGGTCGTCGTCGTTGGACCAGGCGATGGGATTGGTACCGTAGAGAATCATGTCAGCGTCTTTCCTTGAGCGCCGTTTCATAGGCGGCGCGAGCCTTGTTGACTTCCGGCCGGACGGACACTTCCGGCACCGCGACATCCCACCAGAAGCCGCCGCCTTCGGGCGTCGGATAGGGATCGGTATCGATGACGATCACCGTTGCAACCTTCGCCTCCCGCGCGCCGTTCAACGCCGCTTCCAGATCGGCGATCGAGGACACCTTGCGGGCATCCGCACCCATCGCCGCGGCATGGGCGACGAAATCGATCTGCATCGGGTTTACCTGGTTGGTGTGGGCGTAGAGATTGTTGAACTCGGCGCCGCCGGTCGCCATCTGCAGCCGGTTGATGCAGCCGTAGCCGCGGTTATCGGTGATGACGACGGTGATCTTGACGCCCATGGCGACGGCGGTCGCAAGCTCCGAATTCATCATCATGTAGGACCCGTCGCCGACCATGACGATCACGTCGCGGTCCGGTTCGGCCATCTTGATGCCGAGCCCGCCGGCGATCTCGTAGCCCATGCACGAGAAACCGTATTCCATGTGGTAGGAGAGCGGCCTGCCGGCCTTCCAGAGCTGATGCAGCTCGCCCGGCATGGTGCCGGCGGCGCACATGACAACCGTGTTGTCGCGCGATGCGCGCTGCACGGCGCCGATCACCTGCATATCGGTCGGCAGCAGGTTTCCGTCTTCCGGGGCCGCGGTGACGGCATCCGCCTCGGCGAACCATGCCTCTTTCAAGCCCGTGCCGGCGGCAGCGAAACGTTTGTCGCCGAGTGCCGCGCCGATCAGCTCCAGTCCAACCTTGGCGTCGGAGACGAGCGGTATCGCCTCGTGCTTTGCGCTGTCGTAAGGCTGGACATTGAGCGACAGGATACGCCGGCCTGGATTTTTGAAGAGCGCCCAGGAGCCGGTGGTGAAATCCTGGAAACGGGTGCCGACGCCGATCACCAGGTCGGCATTCTCGCAGACCGCATTGGCGCTCGAAGCCCCCGTGACGCCGACCGGGCCGAAGTTCGAGGCATGGTCCCAGGGCAGCGCCGACTTGCCGGCCTGGGTCTCGACGACCGGAATATTGTGCCGGCTGGCAAAAGCGGCGAGCGTTTCGGTCGCACCGGAAAAATGCACGCCGCCGCCGGCAACGATGACCGGGTTGCTTGCGGCCTTGATGGCCTCGACGGCGCGCCTGAGTTCGTTCTCATCCGGCCGCGGCCGGCGCCAATGCCAGATTTTCCTGTCGAAGAAGCTTTCCGGATAGTCGTAGGCTTCGGCCTGCGTGTCCTGGCAGAAAGCCAACGTCACCGGCCCGCAATCGGCCGGGTCGGTCAAAGTCCGCATGGCGCGCGGCAGCGCGGTCAGGAGGTGTTCCGGCCGGCTGATGCGGTCGAAATAACGGCTGACGGGCCTGAAGCAGTCGTTGACCGACGCAAGGCCGTCGCCGAAATTCTCGATCTGCTGCAGGACCGGATCAGGACCGCGACTGGCGAAGACGTCGCCCGGAATGAAAAGCACCGGCAGGCGGTTCACATGCGCAAGCGCTGCCGCCGTCACCATGTTGACCGCGCCGGGGCCGATCGAGGAGGTCACGGCCATCGCACGGCTGCGGCGGAGCTGTTTCGAATAGGCGATCGCCGCGTGGGCCATCGACTGCTCGTTCTGGCCGCGATAGGTCGGCAGCTCCTCGCGGATGCCTGCCAGCGCCTCGCCCATGCCGGCAACATTGCCGTGCCCGAAGATCGCCCAGACGCCGGCGATGAAGGGCACCCCTTCCTCCGTCATCTGGTTTGCGAGATAGCGCACCATCGCCTGCGCGGCGGTCAGTCTCACCGTTTTCATCGGCCGTCTCCTCCGCTCCCGGCTCTGGCACGGGCCGTGTCCCAGGCCGTGCAAAGCTCTCGATATTTATGCGCCATGTCGGCGACCGCCGCGTCATCGTCCATCCTGCCGGCAAACCACTGCCGTGCGGCATCGGCGAAGATGGTCCGGCCGACCGCAAACCCCTTCACGAGACCAAAGCGCGCGGCCGTGACAAAGCTTTCCTCCAGCTCGGCCATCGGCGCATCCAGCCCGAGCACGACGATGCCGCGCACATAGGGATCATGCTTCTCGATCGCCGCGCAGGCATTCGCCCAGGCGGCTTCGCTCTTCATCGGCTCGAGCTTCCACCAGTCGGGATAGACGCCGATCTCGTAGAACCGCTCGATAATGTCGGAGACGGTCCGGTCGCCGGTCGGGCCGACCTTGGACGGGATCACTTCCAACAGCATTTCCAGCCTGTTGCGGCGGGTCGCGGCGAACAGGCGCTTGACCACGTCCTCCTGTTTCTCACGCATTTCCGGCGGGTCGTCGGGATGGTAGAAACAGAGAACCTTGGCAACGTTGTCGACCGGCCATTCGGCGATGCCGCCGAGATCGGGGCCGAGTTCCGGCTCGAGCGTCAGCGGGCGGGAGCCCGGCCATTCCGCCGGCCGGCCGATCCAAAGCCCGGTGCCCGTCGCCTTGTAGAGCGTCTCGCGGCCGAGCCGGCCGTCGCACAGAATGCCATAGCCATGCCGATCGCCGGCAACGTCGAGGGCGGCCTTGAGGCAGAGCGACTTGAACGCGTCGATCCGCTCCGAGCTTTGGCCTGCCTCTTCGGCAATGACTTCGAGCTGCATGCGATGATCGAAGGCGAAAACGCGCATTTCCGGCCAGTCGCCGGTGCGGTTCGTCGACCAGTGCACCTGTTCCAGTGCCGCATCCTTGCGCAGCGCCCTGTCGCGAATGCCGGTGCGGAAGAAATACTGCAGCTCTTCCCAGCTCGGATAGGCCGGCGTGCAGCCATGCCGCGACACGGCGAAGGCGCCGCAGGCATTGGCGTATTTCAGCGCCGTCGGCCAGTCCTCGCCGGTCAGCCAGCCCTTGAGCAGGCCCGCCATGAAGCCGTCGCCAGCGCCGAGAACGTTGAAGACCTCGATCGGGAAACCCTGACCGGTCTGGCCCTTGTCGAGGCTGTCGGGGATATCGCCTTCGAAGACGACGGCGCCCATCGGTCCGCGCTTGCAGACCAGCGTCGCCTTGGAGACCTTGCGGACCGCCCTCAGCGCCTCGAGCGTGTCGGTCGAACCGCCGGCGATATGAAACTCCTCCTCCGTCCCGACCAGCAGGTCGAAGAGATGGAGGGTGGATTGCAGTTTGGCGGTCACCTTGCCGGACTCGATGAACCGGCTTTCACCCGCCTCATGGCCGGCAAGCCCCCAGAGGTTCGGGCGGTAATCGATGTCGAGCGCGGTGCGGGCGCCGTTTTCACGGGCGAGCCGCAGCGCCTTCAGCACCGCCGCTTCGGTATTCGGATGGGACAGATGCGTGCCGGTAACGCAGACGCAGCCGGCTTCGGCGATGAAACCGGGATCGATATCCTCTTCGCAGAGCGCCATGTCGGCACAGTTCTCGCGATAGAAGATCAGCGGGAACTGATGCTGGTCGCGGATGCCGAGAAGGACCAGCGCCGTCAGGCGTTCCGGGTCCGTCTTAACGCCGCGCACATCGACGCCTTCCCGGATCAGCTGCTCGCGGATGAACCGGCCCATGTGCTCGGCGCCGACGCGGGTGATCAGCGCCGACTTCAGCCCGAGGCGCGCCGCGCCGGCCGCGATATTGGTCGGCGAACCGCCTATATACTTGTTGAAGGAGGCCATGTCCTCCAGGCGCCCGCCCACCTGCACGCCGTAGAGATCCACGGATGAACGGCCGATCGTGATGAGATCGAGTGACGCCAAGATTTCCTCCCTTTCATGATGGCGGCGACCTCCGCTGCCGTACCGCCATGCCAGAAATAGATCATAAATTCCATTTTCTCAATTTTCAATATAAAAATTCAAACTGCGGCCGGTTTGGTGGTCCCCACACTGACCGCCAGCGCCGTGGCGAGACAGAGGGTGGCCGCCGGAGACCGGAAGGCGCCAAAATCGACTTCCGAGACCAGCAGCGTGACCGGCCGGAATTTCGCAAGCGGGCCGATCGCCGAATCGGTCATCGCCACGACGGGGATGTTGCGTGCGGCCGCGTTCTCGACGAGATCCAGGGTGGGCGACGAATAGGGCGAGAAGGTGATGGCCAGAAGAACGTCGCCATCCCGGATGGCGTGCCGGTTGTCGAGCTTTCCGAGCGACGTATGCAGCACGCAAGGGACCTCCATCTTCTCGAAGATATAGGCCATNTAGGTCGCCGTCGAGAACGAGCGACCCAGACCGACGACATGAATGACATTCGCNGCCGAGAGCAGGTTCGCTGCCTCGGTCAAGGTTGCCGGATCGACGGTGTTCAGCAGGCTTTCCAGGGATGCCCGGCCAGCATCGACGAATTCGCCGAGAAGCGCGGAAGGGCTGCCCTCCTGCTTCTCCCGCAGGTGCTGCAGCCGCGTCGAATAATCCGGCCAGCCGCCGACATAGGACTCGCGAAACAGCCGCTGCATTTCGGAAAAGCCCGAAAAGCCGAGGATCTGGCAGAAGCGCATCAGGGCAGACGGCTGGACGCCCGCTCCTTCCGCCATTTCCGCGACGGTCGACACCGCGATGCGATCCCTGTTGGCGGCAACATAGTCGGCGCATTGACGCAGCCTTTTCGGCAGGTTTTCCGAAACTTCGAGAAGCCTTTCCTCGAACGCCTTCAAGCTCGCCGGCGATGCGTTTTCGTCCATAAAGGCCTCTTCGTTCCTGCTTGACACACCCGAAANCGCAATCTAGCAAAATGGAATAGATATTCCAATTCTGATCTGGACGAACCACAGCAATCGAGGCGCCGCCGGGGAAACGGACGATAACGTCAGGTGCCGGCGGGTTCACAGCAGCCGATCGACTGCATCATCATGGGAGAACATCATGGTCACGAAACTCGCGCTTCTCGGCGCAGGCCGGATCGGCAAGGTCCACGCGCGCGCCATCGCGGAGGATAAGCGCGCGAAGCTCGTTGCCGTCGCCGATGCCGTGACGGACGCGGCACAGGCGATCGCCGGCAGCACCGGCTGCGCGGTCAGCACCATCGATGCGATCGAGGCCGATCGCGATATCGATGCCGTCATCATCTGCACGCCGACCAATACCCATGCGGACCTGATCGAGCGTTTCGCCAAGGCCGGCAAGGCGATCTTCTGCGAAAAGCCGATCGACCTCGACGTCGAACGCGCGCGGGCCTGCGTGGAGACGGTGCGCAGGACCGGTGCCAAGGTGATGCTTGGTTTCAACCGCCGCTTCGACCCGCATTTCCGCGCCGTGCGCCAGGCGATCGACGACGGCAGGATCGGCAAGGTGGAAATGGTGACGATCACCAGCCGCGACCCCGGCCCGCCGCCGGCCGAATATATCAAGGTTTCCGGCGGCATATTCCGCGATATGACGATCCACGATTTCGACATGGCGCGCTTCCTGCTCGGCGAGGAAATCGACACCGTCATGGCGTCCGGCGCCGTATTGGTCGACCCGAAGATCGGCGAACTCGGCGATTACGACAGCGCGAGCCTGATCCTGACGACGAAAAGCGGCAGGCAGGCGATCATCTCCAATTCCCGCCGGGCGAGCTACGGTTATGACCAGCGCATCGAGGTGCACGGATCGCTCGGCTCGGTCGCGGCGGAAAACCAGCGGCCGGTGTCGATCGAGATCGCCAACAAGGACGGCTACACCCGCCCGCCGCTGCACGACTTCTTCATGACGCGTTACACGGCGGCCTATGCAGCGGAAATCTCCGCCTTCATCGATTGCCTCGAAAGCGGTTCGGCTCCCTCGCCTTCCGCCGAAGATGGCGTGATCGCGCTGGCGCTCGCAGACGCGGCCCTGCTCGCCGCCACCCAAGGCAAGGCGGTCAAGGTCTCCTACTGAGCCGCCTCAGCCGCCCCTCACCGATCCGCGCCAGACGAGTTCCGCATCAAGCCTTCGGGAATTCGTCTCGGCCGGCGTGACCTGATCGAGCCAGGTCACGGCCTCGGCCGCGATCTGCTCGACCGGCTGGGCGAAAGTCGTGAGATTGTAGGACGACCAGGACGCCTGCTCGATATCGTCGAAACCGACGACGCAGAGCTCCGACGGGATCGCGAGGTTGAACTGGTGCCGTGCGGCATCCATCAGCCCGCAGGCGAGCAGGTCGTTGACGCAGAAGATCGCGTCGGGCCGATTCTCGCGAGTGAGCAGCCGCTGCGCCAGCACCACCCCGCTCTGATAGGTGGTCGAACCGAAACGCTCGACGATGACGTCGATGCCGTGATCACGGCCGGCGGCACGAAATGCCTCTTCGCGGGCAATCAGGCTCGGCGTCATCGCCTCCGAATTGGCGAAGGCGAAGTTGCGGCAGCCGGCGCGCAACATCGCAATGAATCCGCGCCGCGCCGCCTCGCGATCGTGGAGATTGATCATCAACGCGCCGTCCCGGTCTTCGTCCCGGTTGATCAGCACCAGCCGCTGGCCACTCTTCAGGCATAGATCGGTGATCGACTTGTCCGGCATGCCGGACAGGATGATCGAGGCATCCGCCCGGTAGCTGATCGCCTGGCGCAGCGCCTGGTCGACGCTGTCGTCGGAGCGATCGGTATTGATCAGCATCGCGATCTTCGAGGCGCCCTGAAGCTGGCCGGTGAGCGCGCGGATGAGGCTGGCGCGGTAGGGCGTGTCGAGTTCGGAAACGATCAGGCAGACAATGCCGCTTTCGTTTCGCATCAGCCCGCGGGCCAGATGGTTGACGTGGTAGCCGAGTTCCTCCGCCGCCTCGATCACCCGCCGCCTCGTCTCCTCGGAAACGCTCGCGCCCGGCGTGAACGTGCGCGAAACAGCCGACCGGGACACGCCGGCCCGGTCAGCGACTTCCT
>Ga0055536_1002507_pt1 | contig 10298 bp, 10 predicted proteins | sample AraplaCvi_mLB_r2_FD_55037 | JGI IMG/M metagenome (GOLD analysis project Ga0055536, IMG submission 55037) | Arabidopsis root microbial communities from North Carolina, USA - plate scrape MF_Cvi_mLB_r2 | ecosystem: Host-associated > Plants > Roots > Endosphere | place: USA: North Carolina...
TTGCCCGCAGCACTTGCTGCACCTGTCGGTTTCCTTGCCGATATCGCCGGCGGGCTTGGCTGGCGTTCGCCGCTGCGCTCGACAGCACTTTCGGTGATGGCCGGCGGCGTTTCTGCCGCGGGTTGGCCCCGAGCCCCTGGCCCGTTCCTGTCCGCCCGCCAGAGTCTTTCAGCCAATCCATCGGGCGTTCAGGATCTCTGGTTCGCCCGGCTCTACCTGCTGAAGCCGCTGATGGTCGTCGGGCTTTCGCTCTTCTGGCTGCTGTCCGGACTGATACCGCTTTTTGCCTTCGACGCTGCTCGGCAGCATTTCCTGCGGTTTCTCACCGATGGCCCGGCCACGGCGATGACGCTTGCAACCTGCCTTGCCGATATCGCCCTTGGCATTTCCGTCCTCGTCCGCCCCTTGGCGAAGCGTGCGCTGCTGGGCATGCTCGCGCTGACTTTCGGTTATCTCGCCACAGCAAGCCTCGTCGAACCCGCACTCTGGGCCGAACCGCTCGGACCGCTCGTCAAGGTCCTGCCTTCGATCCTCGCCACACTTGCGACGCTTGCCATTCTGGATGAACGCTGATGCTGCTCGAAGATGTNCTGCGCCTTGCCCATGTGATNGGCGCCGCNGTGCTCTTCGGCACCGGCGCNGGCATCGCCTTCTTCATGCTGATGGCCCGGCGCACCCGCGATGCACGATTGATCGCCCATGTCGCCGGAACGGTGGTCATCGCCGATACGGTCTTCACCGCCACGGCCGTGCTGACACAGCCAATCACCGGCTATCTGCTGGCGACGAGCATCGGCTGGTCGCTGACGGAAGGCTGGATCGTGTTGTCGCTGATCCTCTATGTGGTCACCGGTCTCTTCTGGCTCCCGGTCGTCTGGATCCAGTTGCGGCTGCGCGATCTTGCCCGTCTTGCAACGGCAAACGGTGCGTCGCTGCCACAGGAATTCGACCGGCTCTACGCCATCTGGTTTGCCTGCGGTTTCCCGGCCTTCCTGGCCGTGACCGGCATCTTCTGGCTGATGCTCACCAAGCCGCAATTCGCACTATTTTAGCATCGGCCAGAGGCTGACGACGAGCAGTACCGCCATGGTGATGTTGAACCACTTGAGCCGCGACGGCTCCGACAGCCATTGGCGGAGCGCCGAGCCGAAGCCTGCCCAGGTGGAAACGCTCGGCACATTGACCAGCGCGAAGACCAGACCGACGACCAGCACGCTGAAGAGGTAGCTGTCGCTGCTGGTATAGGTCGCCATCGCCGAGACCGCCATGACCCAGGCCTTGGGGTTGACCCATTGGAAGGCGGCAGCAGAAAGGAAGGTCATCGGCTTGGCGCCGGCCTTGCCTTCGCCGAGCGAACGCGAGGTGCCGATCTTCCAGGCGATCCAGACGAGATAGGCGCCGCCTGCGAATTTCAACGCCGTGTAGAGCAGCGGCACGGAGTGGAGCAGCGCGCCGAGACCGAAGCCGACGGCGATCAAGAGCAGGAAGAAGCCGGCACCGATGCCCAGCATATGCGGAACGGTACGCACGAAGCCGAAGTTCACGCCCGATGCGAACAGCATCATGTTGTTCGGTCCCGGCGTGATCGATGTGGTGAACGCAAACAAAAACAACGCCAGAAGCGTATCGGCCTGCATGGTTTCCTCCGGCTCAATTGGGTCAACATAATTGACCTATTGACCGGCACCAGTCGCGAACTTGTCACCATGACAAATTGACGACGGCCATCTCATCGACCTTTACGCGAAATTAGCCGGCCGCAGCGCGATACTGCTTTGCCCGACGGCGTGGGCTCGAAAGCGCGATGCTTTGCGCTAGATTGCCGATCGGACAGAACAACCGCCCGTCCAACACATACGCCTGCGAGGAGAGCCCGATGCATGATCCGATCCCGACAACCACGCTACCCGATGGCCGCCGCGTGCCCGTGCTCGGGCAAGGCACCTGGCGCATGGGCGACGCGCCGTCGCGCAAGAACGATGAAGTGAAGAGCCTGCAGCTTGGCCTCGATCTCGGCATGACGCTGATCGACACCGCGGAGATGTACGGCAATGGCGCCTCGGAGCGGGTCGTTGGCGAAGCGGTCAGCGGCCGGCGCGACGAAGCCTTCATCGTCAGTAAGGTGCTGCCATCGAATGCCAGTCGGATCGGCACCGAAGCCGCATGCGAACGCAGCCTGAAGCATCTCGGTATCGACCATATCGACCTCTATCTCCTGCACTGGCGCGGCGGCTATCCGCTCGCCGAAACCGTCGCCGCCTTCGAGGCGCTGAAAAAGGCCGGCAAGATCGGCGCCTGGGGTGTGTCGAATTTCGACGTCGACGACATGGAGGAATTGCTTGCGGTGCCGGACGGAAAGAACGTCGCAGTCAACCAGGTGCTCTACAACCTCTCACGCCGCGGCATCGAATTCGACCTTTTGCCCTGGTGTCAAAAGCGTGGCATCGCGATCATGGCCTATTCGCCGCTCGACGAAGGCCGGCTGCTCCGCCATCCGGATCTCATCCACATCGCCAAGGCGCATCAGGCGACGCCATCGCAGATCGCGCTTGCCTTCCTCAAAACCCGTCCCGGCGTGATCTCGATCCCCAAGACCGGTTCGGCGGACCGCGCCCGAGAAAACCTCGACGCGATGGACATTCACCTGACGGCGGAAGACCTCGGCGACCTCGACCGCGCCTTCCCGCCGCCGAAGCGCAAGCGATCATTGGAGATGATCTAAACCAGCCGCCAGCTTAAGCATTACCGCAGCAACGCGCGCAGGACCGGACAGGCCTTTCTCTGGCCGGTCAGTCCTTCCGGACTTGCAACGATGCGTCTGAGACCGGCGCGTCGTCGCGTATTGGACGGCAGCTTGATCGCCGAAGCCAGCCCCAGGCGCGAAAGCAGGCGGATGAACCACCAGCCCAGATCGATCTGCCCGTCCTCGATCCCGAGCCTGGCGGATTCCGGAAAGGCGTGGTGGTTGCCGTGATAGGCTTCACCGAAGGTCACCAGACCGAAACGCGGCAGGTTGTAGCCCTGCACCGCGACGCCATCGACGCGCCACCCCTGCTCGCCGCCGCGATGGGCGAAGTGACCGACCAGCCAATGACCGGTGAGCGAGACGGAAACACGGACCGCCACGCCCCAGATCACCCAGGAAATGCCACCGAAGACGAAAAGCACCAGCGCCAGCGGCGCCTGCTGCAGCATCCATGTCACTTCAAGGAAGCGATAGAACCGATCCTGCGCGACACGGTCTTCAATGATAAATCGCGGCGGATGATCGAGCGCGACCACGCAATGCATCTGCCAGAAGGCGTCCTGAAGGAAAGGTCGGCGGTGCGCGAAGAGATCGTGGCAGGCCTGCTGGCGCTGCGCCCAATCGCGAATGTCATGGGCGTAGATCATGCCGAACGGCCCGGCCATGCCGACAAGCACACCGAAGGTGACGAGGATGCGCTCGAGCCAGAGCGGCGCCTCAAAAGAGCGATGGATCAGTAGCCGGTGCATGCCAACCGAATGGCCGAGGCAGATCGTAAGGGCCGTCAGAACGATGAAGATCACAAGGGCGTCCACCGAAAACGTCATTGGCGCACCGATAACGGCCACGAGCGTCATTCCGGAGATCCAGAGCGACTTGCCCGGAACCCAGACGACCCGGCCGTTCACCGGTTCGCTATCGCGCAGCGCTATCATTCTGCCAGTCGACACGACATCCATGGCACCCTCCACGACAAAACCCTGACCAGTTTTTCAGGCAACACTGAAGGACCCGATTGAAAACAACCGGCGCAGAAGTTATTTAGGAAATAAACTAATTACATATTTACCCGCGAATAGGTATTTAGGCAATATCCTAATTACCTATTGATCGACCTGCCGGCGACAAAGGAGATTTTGTGAACGACGACACGCTCAACCCTGATGCAGGCGGATCGGCGCAACGGGTGTTCAACGCACTATCGTCGCTGCATCGGCGCAAGATTCTGGCCTATCTCTCAGCCTCCAGCCTGACGGCGGGCGAGATCGCCGAGCGCTTCAACATGAGCAAGCCCTCGGTGTCGCAACATCTGACCGTGCTGGAGAACGCCGGCTTGATTGCCAAGGAAAAGCGCGGCCAGTTCGTTCACTACACCATTGTGACCAACAATCTGATCAACACGCTGAACGGCTTTGCCCAGGAGGTCTGCCCGGTCAGCCGTCCTCTCAAGCGGGAGAGCGAAGCCAAGGCGAAGTCAAAGTAGGACAGCCCTCATCCGGCCTGACGGCCACCTTCTCCCCGCCTGCGGGGAGAAGGAAATCGCCGCGCCCGCTCGCCCCAACAAAACCGTTGGCGTCCTGCTCGTCCCTGAAAGAACTCCGGGCGGTCAGCGCACAACCGCGTCCCCTCTCCCCGCCTGCGGGGAGAGGGCTAGGGTGAGGGGCTGTCAGGGGGCGGCAGCCCGCGTAACCCACGCTGGAAATCATAGTCCCTACGGGCCGCGGTTCATGGCGGCGATGCCGTTGCGGCAGACTTGGGTCAGCCGGAGCGACTCCCGATCTCCACCACCACCTTGCCCTTGGCGTGGCCGGATTCCAGATAGGCAAAGGCTTGCGCTACATCCTTGAGCGGAAACACGCGGTCGATGACGGGCCTGATCGCCTTGGTCTCGATGAGATCGGCAAGTTCGGCAAGCTCGGCACCATCAGGATGCATGAAAAGGTAGCGGTAGGCGACGCCATGTTTCCTGGCGACGGCGCGGATCCGGTAGGATGCAAGCCAGAAAAGCGCCCTCAGGAACAGGCCACGGCCGAGGTCCTTTCGCGCGGTTTCAGGCTCGGGCATGCCGGCGATGGAAACCACTTTGCCGCCGCGCTTGACCACGCCGAACGACTTCATGAGCGTTTCGCCGCCAACCAGATCGAAGGCGCCGTCCATGTCGCGCAACTGCTCCTCGAACCGTTCTGTCGTGTAGTCGATCACCACGTGCGCGCCGAGCTCTTCGACAAGCGCACGGCCACGCGTCGACGCCGTGGTCGTCACCTCCGCCCCCAGCCATTTCGCCAGCTGGATCGCGAAGGTGCCGACGCCGCCGGCGCCGCCGGGTATGAAGATCCGGCTGCCTTGGCTCACATGAAGCTCGTCGCGCAGCGCCTGTAAGGCCGTGAGGCCGGCAAGCGGCACGCCGGCTGCCGTGTTGAAATCGATCGATGCGGGCATCTTTGCCAGAAACTGTTCAGGCACGACCGCATACTCGGCCAAGCCGCCCATGGCCTCCTTGGGCATACGCGCAAAGACACGATCTCCCGGCGTGAAGGACGTGACGTCTTCTCCCAGCGCCTCGACGACGCCGGCAAGTTCGTTGCCCATGACGGTTGGCAGCGAGTAGCGCTGGACGACCTTGAGCATGCCTTCCCGCGTCTTGTAGTCGACGGGATTGAGACCTGCGGCGTGCACCCGCACGAGCACCTCGCCGCGCGCGGCTCGCGGACGCGGCACGTCACGCAGCTCGGCAGCATCAGGGCCGCCGTATCGTGTGAGTACCAATGCCTGCATCGTGGAGCTCATCCGGCACCTGATATCTTCGGATTTCCTGTCCGGGATTAGTCGGCGAGAAATGCCGGCGAAGTCAACAGAGTGGCGTCCGGCAGGTTCCATCGAGGTTCAGCCTGCCCCTCATCCGGCCTGCCGGCCACCTTCTCCCCGCCTGCGGGGAGAAGGACACGCGTGGCGACCGTCGGGCACAAGCGCACCACGTCGATTGTAGAGACGCTGGTTTTTTGGAAAGTCTGGAAGGGAGAGGCACGAACGGCGCCAGTCCCCTCTCCCCGCCTGCGGGGAGAGGGCTAGGGTGAGGGGCATTCCCAGCCCAAGAGCGTGAGCGCAAATCCAGCTTGAGGGCAGCGACGGGCGCCAAGATCGCATGAGCGGCCCCTCGCCCGCGCAAAAATCACATGCCCTGCGGGCCGCGGTTCATCGCCGCAATACCCGTGCGGCAGACTTCGATGAGGCCGAGTGGCTTCATGATGGCGATGAATTGCTCGATCTTCGACGGCTTGCCGGTGATCTCGAAGACGAAGTGATCGATGTTGGCGTCGATGACCGAGGCGCGGAAGGCGTCGGCCAGCCGCAGCGCCTCGACGCGGTGGTCGCCCGAGCCATGCACCTTGACGAGCGCCAGTTCCCGCTCGATCGGCCGGTCGTGGCCGAGGCTTGCGGCGCGGACCGTCAGGTCGACGACGCGGTGGACCGGCACCAGCCGCTCGAGCTGGTTCTTGATCTGGTCGAGCACATGCGGCGTGCCGCGCGTCACGATGGTGATGCGCGACAGGTGCGCCTCGTGTTCCGTTTCCGAAACCGTGAGGCTTTCGATGTTGTAGCCGCGGCCGGAGAACAGGCCGATGACGCGGGCAAGGACGCCCGGCTCGTTGTCGACGAGAACCGAAAGCGTGTGGGTTTCGGCGACCTCGGTCTCCTTGGCGATGAAGTAGGCGGAGCCGGTCGGTTGAAGGTGTGCGTTCATGTCAGTTGGTTCCTCTACCTATCTCAGACGAGCTGACGGCCCTTGGCGTCGATCGCGTTGGCGACCGCTTCGTCCGTGGCTTCGTCGGGCAACAGCATCTCGTTATGAGCCTTACCCGAGGGGATCATCGGGAAGCAGTTGGCGAGATTGGCAACGCGGCAATCGAAGATGACGGGCGCCGGCGTGTCGATCATGCGGCGGATCGCATCGTCGAGTTCGCCGGGCTTGTCGCAACGGATGCCGACGCCGCCATAGGCTTCCGCCAGCTTGACGAAATCAGGCATCGCCTCGGTGTAGGAGTGCGACAGGCGGTTGCCGTGCAAGAGCTGCTGCCACTGGCGAACCATGCCCATGTACTGGTTGTTGAGGATGAAGATCTTGACCGGCAGGCCGTACTGGACCGCGCAGGACATTTCCTGGATGCACATCTGGATCGAGGCGTCGCCGGCGATATCGACGACGAGGCTGTTCGGATGCGCGACCTGGACGCCGATGGCGGCCGGGAAGCCGTAGCCCATGGTGCCGAGACCGCCCGAGGTCATCCAGCGGTTCGGCTGCTCGAAGCCGAAGAACTGCGCTGCCCACATCTGGTGCTGGCCGACTTCCGTGGTGATGTAGGTGTCGCGGCCCTTGCTCAGCTCATAGAGTCGCTGGATCGCATATTGCGGCATGATGACGTCGTCGTTCGGCGCATAGGCGAGCGAGTTGCGGGCGCGCCACTTGGTGATCATCTCCCACCAGTCGGAAAGCCGCGCCTTGTCGGCGCTCTTGGACGCGGCGCGCCACAGGCGAACCATGTCTTCCAGAACCGTGCCGACATCGCCGAGGATCGGCACGTCGACGCGCACGTTCTTGTTGATCGACGACGGGTCGATGTCGATGTGGATCTTCTTCGAGTTCGGCGAGAACGCGTTGAGGCGGCCGGTGATGCGGTCGTCGAAGCGGGCGCCGATGCAGATCATGACGTCGCAGTCATGCATCGCCATGTTGGCTTCGTAGGTGCCATGCATGCCGAGCATGCCGAGCCAGGCCTTGCCGGAGGCCGGATAGGCGCCGAGGCCCATCAGCGTCGAGGTGATCGGGAAGCCCGTCAATTCGACCAGCTCGCGCAGGAGATGCGAGGCTTCCGGACCGGAATTGATGACGCCGCCGCCGGAATAGATGATCGGCTGGCGCGCATTGCGCATCAGTTCGACCGCTTCCTCGATCTTCTTCAGATCGCCCTGCTTCTTCGGCTGGTAGCTTTTCTGGGTCGGAACGGCTGATGGAGGCGTGTAGGTGCCGGTCGCAAACTGGATGTCCTTCGGGATATCGACGACGACGGGACCCGGGCGGCCGGACTGGGCAACGCGGAAAGCCTCATGGATGATGCGGGCGAGATCGTTGACGTCCTTGACCAGCCAGTTGTGCTTGGTGCACGGCCGGGTGATGCCGACGGTGTCGCATTCCTGAAAGGCGTCGGAACCGATCAGCGAGGTCGGAACCTGGCCGGAGATGCAGACGAGCGGGATGGAATCCATCAGCGCGTCCTGCAGCGGCGTCACCGCATTGGTGGCGCCGGGACCGGAGGTGACCAGCATGACACCGACCTTGCCGGTCGAGCGGGCATAGCCTTCGGCCATGTGGCCGGCGCCCTGCTCGTGGCGAACGAGGATGTGCTGGATATCGTCCTGCTGGTGGATCTCGTCGTAGATCGGAAGCACGGCGCCGCCCGGATAGCCGAAGATATGCTCGACGCCGTTGTCTCTCAGTGCCTGGAGAACGATCTCCGCGCCTGTCATCTGGTTTTCTGTACCGCTCATTGACTTGCTTCCGTCCCTTTTCCCAGTTGGGTGCTTAGCTTGTTTGAAGGCATAAAAAAAGGCCCCGTCAGGAGCCTCGTTCAGCGCATGGGTGGCTACCGCCGGATGGTTACACCATCCTGCCCATGCGCCGTCCCACCACAAGAATAACCGCGAAATTTTTCATGGGCCGAGTTGATAACCACAAAAGCCCAAGGCGTCAACGGCTTTTAGTTACACGATCGGGCTTCCGCGCGGAACATTGTTGCGCAAGCAGGGGCGCCCGACCCGTGGCCGGTTGAGAAAACCGGGCGGCAAGGTGCCGAAGCGGCTCATTCCGGCACCAGATCATGTCAGCCTGTCGCGTGCCGATCAGAACGCCGGCGCAGCGGCCCTGCAATCGCGTCGACACTATTTGATTAACCTGCTAGTATCCGTGACTTCCGATTGCAAGCGTACGTTTCGGCGCGAGGTATCCATCTCAANCGCGCGAGGTGGATNTCCGTGCGATCATTTGTCTGCCATTGATCGCCACCCTCGGAGCGCTCGCTGCCGGGAGGCGACCTCATGTAAGCCAAGTGCGGCATAGAGGGAGAACAATCAGATGGTGAAGCTTGTGCAGAAAGCGGTGGTGCGTTCCACCGCGACGGTGTCGGCTGCGGTATTGGCATTAATCGTTGGCATGGGAACACCTTCAGGCGCGAAGGCCGGGGATGCTGAGGCCAAGAGCCTGCTCAAGGCCATGTCCGACTATTTGGCGGCGCAGAAGACCATATCTTTTGGTTATGATACTAATCTCGAGGTTGTTACCAAGGATCACCAGAAGCTCCAACTGGCGAGTTCTGGAACGATCGATCTCACCCGGCCCGACAAGATTCGTGCGACGCGCACTGGCGGCTTCGCCAATGTCGAGATGATCTTCGACGGCAAGACTCTCACGGTTNTCGGCAAGGACGCCAATCTCTANACCGAGGTCGAGAAGACCGGCACGCTGGACCAGCTCGTCGACGAGTTGCGGGAAAAGCTCCAGAAGCCCATGCCTGGCGCCGATTTGCTTCTGTCGAATGTCTACGATGTGCTGATGACCGACGTTGTTGACGTAAAGGACCTCGGCAGCGGCGTAATCGGCGGCACCGAATGCGATCATCTGGCATTTCGCACCAAGGAGATCGATTGGCAGATCTGGATCGCTCAGGGCGAGCGCCCCTATCCCTGCCGGTATGTCATCACCAGCAATCAGCTTGACCAGGCACCGCAATACAGCGTCCAGACCAGGGACTGGAAGACCGGCAGTGAGGTTGCTGCGGACGATTTCGGCTTCAAGAACGAGACCAACGCAAAGAAGGTCGATCCGAAGGAACTCACCGATATTGATGAACTGCCCGGCCATCTGGCCATAGGAGGCGGCCAATGACCGTGTCAAAGAAATTGAGAATTTTGCTGCTCGCCGGCATCGTCGGCTTTCCAGGACTGCAAGCTGCAGAGCGCATTCCAGCATTGAGTTCGTACAGTTTCGTCTCGACAGCCGAGGCCAGGGTCGGGCGTCCGCTTACGCCGGTCAGCGTGGCCGGAGNGGCGCGGCGCACCGTGCGCCGCTGCGCAGTTGGCGTCTACTACTGCTAAATCGCAGCCGAGAAGCTCAATGCGCTCCTATGGTCGGGTGATCAAGACGTGCAGCTACTGCATGTTTCCTTTAATCGTAGCCGGTTAAAGGACAAAAACATGCAGTAGGCTCCCGCTTCAGGCGGTAGCGGCGAGCGCCGGATAGTCGACGTAACCCTTCGCGGTGCCGCCGAAATAGGTCATGCGGTCAGCATCGTTCATAGGCGCGTCGGCCTTCAGCCGGTGAACGAAATCCGGATTGGCCAGCACCATCTGGCCATAAGCCTCCAGATCGGCGAGCCCCGATGTCAGATCGGAACCGATCTCGTCGCGTCCGCGGCCGGGCCTGTTCAGGATCAAGGGCTGCGTCCAGAGCTTGCGGATCGAGGCGAGCAATGGCTCGTCGCCCGCATGCATGATGTGCAGA
>Ga0055536_1002521_pt1 | contig 10262 bp, 8 predicted proteins | sample AraplaCvi_mLB_r2_FD_55037 | JGI IMG/M metagenome (GOLD analysis project Ga0055536, IMG submission 55037) | Arabidopsis root microbial communities from North Carolina, USA - plate scrape MF_Cvi_mLB_r2 | ecosystem: Host-associated > Plants > Roots > Endosphere | place: USA: North Carolina...
CTTTGATCTGTGGTTCTCTTGCCTTCGACACCATCATGGTGTTCCCGGACCAGTTCAAGAATCACATCCTGCCGGACAAGGTGCACATCCTGAACGTCTCGTTCCTGGTGCCGCGCATGCGCCGCGAGTTCGGGGGCTGCGCGGGCAACATCGCCTACAACCTGCACCTGCTGGGCGGCGAGCCGATCCCGATGGGCACGGTGGGGTCCGACTTCGGCCCGTACCGCGAGTATTTCCAGGGCCTGGGCATCGACCTGAGCCGGATCAAGGTGATCGACGAGCTGTTCACCCCGCAGGCGTTCATCACCACCGACCACGACAACAACCAGATCACCGCCTTCCATCCGGGCGCGATGATGCGGTCCTACGAGAATCATGTGAAGGACGTGCCGGGCGTGACCCTGGGGCTGGTCGGTCCCGATGGCCGCGAGGGCATGATCCAGAACTCGCAGGAATTCTTCGAGGCCGGCGTGCCGTTCATCTTCGACCCGGGCCAGGCCATGCCGCTGTTCAATGGCCCGGAGCTGCGTACCTTCATCGAGCAGGCCGACTACGTGGTGGTCAACGACTACGAGTCCAACCTGCTGCAGGAACGCACCGGGTGGGATGAAAAGGAGATCGTGAGCCGGGTCAAGGCCTACATCACCACCCGCGGCCCGAAGGGCGCGGTCATCCACACCCCGGAAAAGACCTACGACATCCCGCCGGCGCACGAGCGCCGCGTGGTCGACCCGACCGGCTGTGGCGACGCGTTCCGCGCGGGCCTGATCTACGGCATCGAGAAGGGCTACGACTGGCTGACCATCGGCCGCATGGGCAACCTGATGGGCGCGCTGAAGGTGGAACATCCGGGCACGCAGAACCAGCGGTTCACCTTTGACGAGTTCAACGAGCAATTCAAACAGCAGTTCGGGTACGCCCTTTCGGCGTAACCGAATCTGCTGTTTGAATTGCTCGTCCACCATTCGCGGTGCGAATGGTGGGCCCCGAGGCATGTCTCCTATCCCCGCGCCTGTCGGCGCGCCCCCTTAACAGAAGGGGGCTGTTACCCCAGAGGGGTTACCGGCGCCTGCCGTACCGACCAACGGTCGGTACCTACCGGGGGGACATCGGTTCGTATGGAACGTGCGATACCGGGGTGGGACATCGGTTCGTACGGGGCGTGCGATACCGGGGTGGGACATCGGTTCGTACAGGGCGTGCGATACCGGGGTGGGACATCGGTTCGTACAGGGCGTGCGATACCGCGGCGGAACATCGGTTCGTACGGGGCGTGCGATACCGGGGCGGGACATCGGTTCGTACGGGGCGTGCGATACCGCGGCGGAACATCGGTTCGTACGGGGCGTGCGATACCGGGGTGGGACATCGGTTCGTACGGGGCGTGCGATACCGCGGCGGAACATCGGTTCGTATGGGGCGTGCGATACCGGGGCGGGACATCGGTTCGTATGGGGCGTGCGATACCGGGGCGGGACATCGGTTCGTATGGGGCGTGCGATACCGGGGTGGGACATCGGTTCGTACGGGGCGTGCGATACCGGGGTGGGACATCGGTTCGTATGGGGCGTGCGATATCGGTAGGTGCCGACCGTTGGTCGGCACGCTGCGTCACCGGGCGATCAATTCCACCAATTCGGCATGCGGCTGGCATCTACGCCGCCGGTTTCGAAGACGGCGGTGCGGGTGCCGCCGGCCTTGACCGGGAACTCGATGCTGATCGACCTGGCCTTGCGTGCGAGCTTCCACAGCGCCTTCTGGTCGGTGATGAACATGGCGATGGCCTCGTCGGTCTTGGGGCGCCAGGCGGCCATGCTGATCGGCTTGCCGTCGTCCACGGTGACCTTGACCGTGCACTGCGGGCAGCGGAAATCACCCGCCTGCAGCACCAGGTAGGCGTGACGCTTCCATTCGGGATGGTCGCGGAAGACCAGCTGCACCGGCTTGGGGCCGCTGCCGTCCACGTCCACGCGCTCCTTGCTGTAGATCGAGGCCGACACCTGGGCGCCCTTGCTGCCCACCGGCACCTGGTTGTACTGCCACAGGGCCTGCATGCGGCGCAGCTCACGCGCGGTTTCGGCCTTGGCCTTGACCTCGGCGTAGCCCGGCTCGATGCGCGCGGCCACGTCGGTGTCCTTGTACTGGTCCAGCAGCGACCCACCATGGATGCGCGCGCGTTCCCAATCCTGCGCGGCCACGGCCATGTCGTACTGCTTGGCCACGCCTTCGGCCTTTTCTTCCTGCTGCGCCCTGGCGGCGGCAGCCGCAGCGTCCTGCGCCTTGCGTTCTTCCTCAGGGTTGGTGCAGGCAGCCAGGGCGAGCGCACAGGCAGCGGCGAGGATCAGTGGTTTCATTGCGGGACGTCCGGTTCGGGTGCAACGCCGAGTTTACCGGTAGCGCAAACGCAAAAAAAACGGCGGGGTCGCCCCCGCCGCTTCTCATGCCTGGCTGCACTGCAACCGCAGTTACGGTGCGGCCGGGGTCGCCTTGTCCAGCATGTCCTGCACCGATGCGGTGGTGATCGGGTGGTAGCTGGGCTTGGCCTTCTCGAAGGCAGCCTTGGCAAACGCCAGGCCTTCCGGGGTCTTCACCAGCTCGGCGTAGATCGGCAGGATCAGCTTGCGGCGGCCCACGCGCTCGATGAAGGCACCGGCCGCTTCATTGGCTTCGGCATAGCCGCTGCGGATCGCCAGCGGGTACCAGCGCATGGCGATCTCACCGTTGGCGGTGCCGGTGAACGTGTAGGCGCGGTCCAGCGCTGCCAGCTTGTCCACCGGCAGGGTCTTGCCCAGGCCATCGATGAAGTGGACCCATTCCTGGGTGCCCCATTCATTGGTGATCTGCGAGTTCGGCAGGGTGCCGCTGCCCTGCCAGGCGATACGCGCGGTGTCGACGATGCTGAAGTTGCGCGAACGCGCCTTGGTCGCGAACGCCGGAATGCCCGGCTCGTCCAGCCACGCCTTCAGCTCGGCGTCGGTGACCGCACCGGGCTTCTTCGACAGCAGGTTCTTCTTCAGGTACTCGACGAACTGGTCGGTGTTGGCGCTCTGGAAGGCGTGGTCATCGAACCAGCCGCGCAGGAACGGATCGAACACCTCGCGGCCGAAGCGCTGTTCCAGGAACTGCAGGAACCACGAGCCCTTGACGTAGGCCACGTTGCTCAGCGCTTCGTCCGGATCGCGTTCGGTCAGCGGCGGCAGGGCCAGTGCCTGGTCGGCCGGGCTCATGTCCTTGACCTCGGCCAGCAGGTCGTTCTGGTCGATCTCGCGCTCCATCTCGGCCATTTCCTGGCCATACAACGCCTCGGTGATGCGGCCCTGCACGTAGGTGGTGAAGCCTTCGTTGAGCCAGATGTCCTTCCAGCTGGAGTTGGTCACCAGGTTGCCCGACCAGCTGTGCGCCAGCTCATGGGCGACCAGCGAGACCAGCGACTTGTCGCCCACGATCACGGTCGGGGTGGCGAAGGTCAGGCGCGGGTTCTCCATGCCGCCGAACGGGAACGACGGCGGCAGCACCAGCATGTCGTAGCGGCCCCAACGGTAGTCGCCGTACAGCTTCTCGGCGGCGCCGATCATCTTCTCGGTGTCTTCGAATTCCTTGGCGGCCTTGCCGACCATGCTCGGCTCGGCCCACACGCCGGAACGGCCGGAGATCGGTTCGAACACCAGGTCACCGGCGGCGATGGCCAGCAGGTAGGACGGAATCGGCTGCGGCATCTTGAAGCTGTAATCGCCGTCACGCGCCGCCTTGGGGTCGTTGTCGGCGCTCATCAGCACCATCACGTCCGGGCGCGAGGTCACGTGCGCGCTGTAGGTGAAGCGCACGCTCGGCGTGTCCTGCAACGGCACCCACGAACGGGCGTGGATCGCCTGCGACTGGCTGAACATGAAAGGCAGCTGCTTGCCCTCGGTCATCGACGGCTCCAGCCACTGCAGGCCCGACGCGGTCGGCGCGGTGTGGTAGGTGACCAGCACCTTGCCCGGCTGTTCCGGGGCCTCGATGGTCAGCTTGCTGCCGAACACCTTGTCGGCCGGCGCCAGCGCGAACTGCAGTGGCGCGGTCTTGCCATCGGCGGACACGGATTCGACCTTTTCGATGGTCAGCTCGCGGGTATCGAGCACCAGCTGTCTGGCGGCCTTGTCCTTCCACTCCAGGGCGTAGGTGGCGGTGCCACCGATCTGCCTGTTGTCGAAGTCCAGCTTCAGGTCCAGCGCCAGGTCCTTGATGACGACCTTGTCCGGTTCGGCGTAGGAACTTTCATCGTGGCTGCGATTGACGGCTTTCACGGTGTTGGCGGCGCTCGGCTGGGCGGCGGGGGCCGCGGTCGGGGCGGCGGGCTCTTTGGAGCAGCCGGCGGCAAGCGCGACGGCCAGGGGAATCAGCAGGAACGGGGATCGCATGAATCGGGACCGATCAGGGTGAAACCGCCAGTTTACCCCTCCGGGAAGCTGAATACGGAATGCCCCGCCGCGGCGGGGCAGCGCCGGCGGCGCCGAGCCCCGCTCTACACCTTGTAGCCGGAATGGATCGAGACGATCCCGCCGGTCAGGTTCTTGTAGTGGCAGCGGGCAAAGCCGGCCTCGCCCATCATGGTCTTCAGGGCTTCCTGCGGCGGATGCTTGCGGATGCTCTCGGCCAGGTACTGGTAGCTGGCGCCATCACGGGCGAACAGCTGGCCCAGCTTCGGCAGGATCTTGAACGAATGGAAATCGTAGATCGGCTTGAACCAGTCCGCGGTGACTTCGGAGAACTCCAGCACCCGGGCCTGGCCGCCCACCTTCAGGACGCGGTACATCTCGCGCAGCGCCGCGTCCTTGTCGGTCACGTTGCGCAGGCCGAAGGCGATGGTGACCAGGTCGAAGCTGGCATCCGGGAACGGCAGCGCTTCCGCGTTGAGCTGCACGAAATCCAGCCCGGCAACCACGCCGCGGTTGGTCAGGCGGTCCCGGCCCACGGTGAGCATGCCCGCGTTGATGTCGCCGACCACCACGGTCCCCTCCTCGCCGACCCGTTCCTTGAGCAGGACGGCGATATCGCCGGTACCGCCGGCCAGGTCGAGCACGCTGTCGCCCGGCTTCACCTGCGCGGTAGCCACGTAGTAGCGCTTCCACGCCCGGTGGATGCCCAGGCTCATCAGGTCGTTCATCAGGTCGTAATTGCGCGCGACCGAAGTGAACACTTCGCCCACCAGCTTCTGCTTGTCCGAGGCGGCAACGTCACGGAAGCCGAAATGGGTGGTGCCGGTTTTGTAGGGGGATTCGCTCATGGCCCGATTATCGCACCGCTTGCCTGCCTGCGGCACCTTATGATGCCCCCTTCAGTTGAACGGACTCCCCATGATCACGACCCCCGACTACGCCGCCCTGCTTGAAACCGCGATCGCCGAAGCCCGCCAGGGCCTGGCCGAAGGCGGCATTCCCATTGGCGCGGCGCTGTACCACGCCGACGGCCGCCTGCTCGGCTGCGGCCACAACCGCCGCGTGCAGGAAGGCGACCCCTCGGTGCACGGTGAAACCGACGCCTTCCGCAAGGCCGGCCGCCAGCGCCGCTACCAGGACACCATCATGGTGACCACCCTGGCCCCGTGCTGGTACTGCAGCGGGCTGGTGCGCCAGTTCAACATCGGCACCGTGGTGGTGGGCGAGTCGGTCACCTTCCACGGCGGCATCGACTGGCTGCGCGAAAACGGCGTGCAGGTGATCGACATGCAGAACCAGGAGTGCATCGAGCTGCTGGGCGGATTCATCTCGGCGCATCCAGAGATCTGGAACGAAGACATCGGCGAGTGAGTGCAATGCACCGTGCGCGCCTGCGCACGGTGCGGGCTGAACGCGTCACCGCGGGCGGGTGCTGCACGCGGCACGGTCATTAACACTTCAGGTGCGAAGGTCCAAACGCACGCCCGCTGCACACCGCCGTGACACCCCATGCACTGGATGTTACGCATGATCACGGTGTCTTCTTCCCTGTGAATCGACGCGACCATGTCCTCTGTACCACTGTCCATTCCCGCCGTGATCGACGTTGACGCCGAGGTCAGCTACTGGCGAACCCAGCACGCCGAGGGAAAGCTGAAGTTGACGTCATTCGGGCACTACGTTCCGTGGATCAAGTTCGCCTGCGACTCGTTGATTTCGCAACCGCACGCGGGCGACCTCGAGCGTCACGAGAGGTTCCAGAAGCAGTTCGAGTTCCAGATCATGCCGCGCCTTACCGAGGACGAGACCCGCGAGTTCATCGAGCAGGTCTGGGAGCACGTGTACCTGACCAGCCGGCACGACCTGAATGCCCGCCCGCGCCTGACCGCCCGCGCCTGAGCGATTGCGTCGCGGATACCGGAGGGCTGCACGGCGCCTACACGCCGCCCCGGCCCATGATGGGCCAACGCCATTTCGTCCCGGTGCAGATGAAACTCCGCAGCCTTTTCAACCTGGTCGCCAAGAAGGCGTCCTATGCGGCGGGCACGCCGTGGACCTTCCTCGGTGCGCTCTGCATCGTGGTGATCTGGGGCCTGAGCGGCCCCGTATTCAAGTTCAACGACACCTGGCAGCTGGTGATCAACACCGGCACCACCATCATTACCTTCCTGATGGTGTTCCTGATCCAGCACAGCCAGAACGCCGATACCGCCGCGATCCAGATCAAGCTGGACGAGCTGATCCGGGTGACCGCCCAGGCCAACAACGAGCTGCTGGACCTGGAGGAGCTCGACGAAGAACGGCTGGAAGACATCCGCCGCACGTATGAGCAGATGGCGCGCGATGCGCGCACCGCCCTGGACAAGGTGCGGGCCGGCAACGCAGGTCGCTGACGGCCGCGTCGGGTTCCGGCACCGCGTGGACACGCATGCCATCACCGGACGGCCATCTCCCCGCGCTCGTACCAGCCGCCACCCAGCACCTTGTACAGCGCCACCTGGTTCGACTGCTGCGCCAGCTGCGTGGCCACCAGCGACTGCCGTGCACTGTACGCGGTGCGGCGTGCATCCAGCAGCGTCAGGAAGCTGTCCAGGCCGGCGTCATGGCGCGCCTGGGACAGGCGCTGCGCCTGCTCGGCGGCAGCCACCAACGCGCGCTGCGACGCTAGCTGCGCGTCCAGGCTGTCGTTGAGCGCCAGCGCGTCGGCCGCTTCCCGGAACCCGGACTGGATCGCCTTCTCATACTGGGCCAGGGCGATATCGCGGTTGGCCGTGGCCACGCCCAGTCCAGCGCGCAGCTTGCCGCCCTGGAAGATCGGCACATTCAGCGTCGGCATGAAGCTCCACGCCCGCGTCCCCGACTCGAACAGCCCGGACAGCTCCGAGGAGGCCGAGCCGACGCTGCCGGTCAGGCTGATCGACGGGAAGAACGCCGCGCGCGCAGCGCCAATGTTGGCGTTGGCTGCCAGCAGCGTGTGTTCGGCCGCCATCACGTCCGGCCGCCGCAGCAACACCTCACCGGGCACCCCGCCGGGCAGGGCGCGTACCGCCGCTACGTCGGTGGCCTCGCCGTCCGGCAGCAGTGCCTCGTCCACCGGGCCACCGGCCAGCAGCACCAGCGCGTTGCGGTCCTGCGCCAGCTGGCCCTGGAAACGGGCGACATCGGTGCGCGCGGTTTCCACGAGGGTGCGGGTCTGGCTCAGCTCCAGCGCCGACACGCCGCCGAGCTGGTACCGCGCCTCGCCAAGACGCAATGAGTGCTCGTAGCTGTCCAGGGTGGCCTGGGCGATCGTCAGCTGTTCGCGGTCGGCGCCCAGGGTCAGCCAGGCGTTGGCCACTTCGGCCACCAGCGCCAGCTGCGCATTGCGCCGGTTGGCGGCTTCGGCAAAGTACTGCTGCAGGGCGGCCTGGCTGAGGCTGCGCACGCGGCCGAACAGGTCCAGTTCGAATGCGACCACGCCCAGGTTGGCGCTGAACTGCTCGGTGACCGGGGCGTCGCCCCCGCTGCGGGTCATCTGCCCCTGCACACCCACTGCAGGCACGCGGTCGGCACGCTGGATGCGGTACTGGGCACGCGCCTTGTCCACGTTCAGCACGGCCACGCGCAGGTCGCGGTTGTTGTCCAGCGACTGGGCGATCACGGCCTGCAGGCGCGGGTCGTTGAAGTAGTCGCGCCAGCCGATGTCGGCCACCTCCACCGTCGCGGCGGTGGAAGCCGTGGCCGGCCACTGGGCCGGGATCGCCGGAGCGACCTCGGTGCTGCGCGGTTCCAGCGTGCCGCAGCCGGACAGCAGCAGCACGGAAAGACAGAGGAAAAGATGCGTGGTTTTCATCGCGTGGACTCCGTCGCCTTGCGGTTGAACAGGCGCTGCACCACCACGAAGAACAGCGGAATGAAGAACAGGCCCAACAGGGTGCCGACGATCATGCCCCCGAGCACACCGGTGCCGATCGCGCGCTGTGCACCGGAACCCGCACCGGAGGCGATGGCCAGCGGCAACACGCCCAGGCCGAAGGCCAGCGAGGTCATGATGATCGGCCGCAGGCGGTCGCGCACCGCGTGCATGGTGGCTTCCAGCACGCTGGCACCCTTCTCCAGGTTCTCCTTGGCAAACTCCACGATCAGGATCGCGTTCTTGCTGGTCAGCCCCACCGTGGTCAGCATCGCCACCTGGAAGTAGATGTCGCGCTCCATGCCGCGCATGCTGTTGGCCAGCACGGCCCCGAGGATGCCCAGCGGCGCCACCAGCAGTACCGAGGTCGGCACGCTCCAGCTTTCATACAGCGCAGCCAGGCACAGGAACACGATCAGCAGCGACAGCGTGTACAGCAGCGGCGTCTGCGAACCGGCCTGGCGTTCCTGGTAGGACAGCGCCGTCCATTCGATCTCGAAGCCCGGCGGCAGGTCCCTGGCGATGCGCTCGATCTCGGCCATGGCATCGCCCGAGGCCACGCCCGGTGCAGGCTCACCCTGGATTTCCATCGCCGACACGCCGTTGTAGCGTTCCAGGCGCGGCGAGCCGTAGTCCCAGCGCTTGGTCGCGAAGGCACTGAACGGCACCATCTCACCGGCGCTGTTCTTCACCGACCACAGGTTGAAGTCGTCCGGGTTCATGCGGAACGGCGCATCGGACTGCACGTATACGCGCTTGACCCGGCCACGGTCGATGAAGTCATCGATGTAGCTGCTGCCCCACGCGGCGGCCAGGGTGCTGTTGATCGCGCTGGTCGACAGGCCCAGCGCATTGGCCTTTTCCACGTCCACGTCGATGCGCAGCTGCGGGGTGTCTTCCTGGCCGTTCGGACGCACGTTGGCCAGCAGCTTGCTCTGCCCGGCGCCGCCGAGCAGCTGGTTGCGCGCGTTGAGCAGGGCCTCGTGGCCCTGGCCGCTGTTGTCCTTCAGGAAGAAGGTGTAGCCCGAACCAATGCCCAGCTCCGGCATGGCCGGCGGCGGGAAGGCGAAGATGAAGGCGTCCTTGATCTGGCCCAGCGCCCCCATCGCGCGCCCGGTGATCGGACCCACGCCCTGGTCGGCGTCACGCTCCTTCCAGTCCTTGAGTTTGATGAACGCCATGCCCGCGTTCTGGCCCATGCCGGCGAAGCTGAAGCCCTGCACCGAGAACACCGACTCCACCGCCTCGGTCTCGTTCTTCAGGAAGTGGTCTTCCAGCTTGTACATCGCCTCCAGGGTGCGTTCCTGGGTGGCGCCGACCGGCGTCTGCACCAGCGCCATCAGGATGCCCTGGTCTTCATTGGGCAGGAACGAGCTGGGCAGGCGGGCGAACAGCAGGCCCATCACCACCACCAGCGCGGCGAAGATCGCCATGAAGCGCCACGGCCGCGCCAGGATGCCCTTGACCCCGCGCTGGTAGGTTTCGCTGGAACGGTCGAAGCCGCGGTTGAAGCCGCCGAAGAAGAGGCCGGCCCAGCCCTTGTGGGCGACGTGGTGTTCGCCCTTCTTCAGCGGCTTGAGCATGGTGGCGCACAGCGCCGGGGTCAGCACGATCGCGACCAGTACCGACAACGCCATGGCGGAGACGATGGTGGCCGAGAACTGCCGGTAGATCACGCCGGTGGAGCCGCTCATGAACGCCATGGGCACGAACACCGCCGACAGCACCAGGCCGATGCCGACCAGTGCGCCGGTGATCTGGCCCATCGATTTACGGGTCGCTTCCAGTGGCGAGAGGCCTTCCTCGGACATGATCCGTTCGACGTTCTCCACCACCACGATGGCATCGTCCACCAGCAGGCCGATCGCCAGCACCATCGCGAACATGGTCAGCATGTTGATCGAGAAGCCCAGCGCGGCCAGGATGCCGAACGTGCCCAGCAGCACCACCGG
>Ga0055536_1002526_pt1 | contig 10248 bp, 8 predicted proteins | sample AraplaCvi_mLB_r2_FD_55037 | JGI IMG/M metagenome (GOLD analysis project Ga0055536, IMG submission 55037) | Arabidopsis root microbial communities from North Carolina, USA - plate scrape MF_Cvi_mLB_r2 | ecosystem: Host-associated > Plants > Roots > Endosphere | place: USA: North Carolina...
CGATCTTGCCGTCCTTCAGCTCGACCTTCACATGCCCGCCGCGGGTCAGGCGGCCGAACAGGATGTCGTCGGCCAGCGGCTTCTTGATGTGCTCCTGGATCGTCCGGGCCAGGGGCCGGGCGCCGTAGAGTTCGTCGAAGCCGTTCTTGGCCAGCCAGTCGGCGGCTTCGTCGGTCAGCTCGATGGTGATGTTCCGATCGCCCAGCTGGTGTTCCAGCTGCATGATGAATTTGGACACCACCGACTTGATCGTCTCGGAGTCCAGCGCCTTGAACGCCACGATGGCGTCCAGACGGTTGCGGAACTCCGGCGCGAACAGGCGCTGGATGGCCTTTTCGTCCTCGCCCTCGACCTTGCCCCGGCCGAAGCCGATGGAGGCGCGGGCGTTGTCGGCGGCCCCGGCGTTGGTGGTCATGATCAGGATGGTGTTCCTGAAGTCGACCTTCTTGCCGACCGCATCGGTCAGCATGCCGTTGTCCATCACCTGCAGCAGGATGTTGTAGACGTCCGGGTGGGCTTTCTCGATCTCGTCCAGCAGGACCACCGAGTGCGGATGCTGATCGACGGCGTCGGTCAGCAGGCCGCCCTGGTCATGGCCGACATAGCCCGGAGGGGCGCCGATCAGCCGCGAGACGGTGTGCCGCTCCATGTATTCGGACATGTCGAAGCGCTGCATCTCGATGCCCAGGGTGGAGGCGAGCTGCTTGGCGACCTCGGTCTTGCCGACGCCGGTGGGGCCGGAGAACAGGAAGGCGCCGATGGGCTTTTGCGGATCGCGCAGACCCGCGCGGGCCAGCTTCATGGCCGCCGAGACCTGTTCGATCGCCGCTTCCTGGCCGAAGACCACGCGGTTCAGATCGGTCTGAAGCTCACGCAGGCTCTCGGTATCGGACTTGGACACCGACTTGGCCGGGATGCGCGCCATCTTGGCGATGACGGCCTCGACTTCCTTCTGGCCGATGACCTTCTTCCGCTTCGACTCGGGCAGCAGCATCTGCGACGCCCCCGCCTCGTCGATCACGTCGATGGCTTTGTCCGGCAGCTTGCGGTCGGTCATGTAGCGGGCCGACAGCTCCACCGCCGTGCGGATGGCGGCGTCGGTGTAGCGCAGCTTGTGGTGGCCTTCGTAGGAGGTCTTCAGCCCCTTCAGGATCTTGATCGTGTCGTCGATGGTCGGTTCGTTGACGTCGATCTTCTGGAAGCGGCGGGCCAGCGCCCGGTCCTTCTCGAAGTGCTGGCGGTACTCCTTGTAGGTGGTCGAGCCCATGCAGCGCAGGCTGCCCGAGGCGAGCGCCGGCTTCAGCAGGTTGGACGCATCCATCGCCCCGCCGCTGGTCGCGCCGGCGCCGATGACGGTGTGGATCTCGTCGATGAAGAGCACGGCGTTGTCGTGCGTCTCCAGCTCCTTGACCACCTGCTTCAGGCGTTCCTCGAAGTCGCCGCGGTAGCGGGTGCCGGCCAGCAGCGCGCCCATGTCGAGCGAGTAGATGGTGGCGCCCTCCAGGACGTCGGGGACCTCATGGTTGACGATCTTTCGGGCCAGGCCTTCGGCGATGGCGGTCTTGCCGACGCCGGGGTCGCCGACCAGCAGCGGGTTGTTCTTGGTCCGGCGGCACAGGATCTGGATCGCCCGATCGACCTCGGCGTGACGGCCGATCAGCGGGTCGATCTTGCCCTTGCGGGCCTTCTCGTTGAGATCGACGCAATAGGCCTCCAGCGCCTCTCCACCGGTCTTGGCGGCGGCGGCGTCCTCGGCGTCCTCGGGGCTGGCGCCGCCGGTCTTGGCCGGACGGGTCTCGCCCGCGCCCGCCTTCTTGGCGATGCCGTGGGCGATGAAGTTGACCGCGTCGTACCGCGTCATGTCCTGCTCCTGCAGGAAGTAGGCGGCGTGGCTTTCGCGCTCGCTGAAGATGGCCACCAGCACGTTCGCGCCGGTGACTTCCTCGCGGCCCGAGGACTGGACATGGATCACCGCGCGCTGGATCACGCGCTGGAAGCCGGCGGTCGGCTTGGCGTCGTCGCCGTCCGAGGTCGCCAGCGCGGCCAGGTCGGTGTCGACGTACAGGGTCAGGGCGGTCTTCAGCGCCGTCAGATCGACGTTGCAGGCCGTCATCACATTGGCCGCGTCGGGATCATCCACGAGGGCCAGCAGGAGATGCTCGAGCGTGGCGTACTCATGCCGGCGCTCGTTGGCGTAGTGCACCGCGCGGTGCAGGGTCTCTTCGAGAGGACGGGAAAACGAAGGCATGGAGGTTCCTCTCAGTCCTTTTCCATCGTGCATTGCAGCGGATGCTGGTGGCGGCGGGCGGTCTCGATCACCTGGGCGACCTTGGTTTCGGCCACCTCGTAGGTGAAGACACCGCAGACCCCGACGCCATGCTGGTGCACATGCAGCATGATGCGGGTCGCGTCCTCGCGGCTCTTCTGGAAGAACCGCTCCAGCACGTAGATAACGAACTCCATCGGCGTGTAGTCGTCGTTCAGGATCAGCACCCGATAGAGCGAGGGCTTCTGAAGTTTCGGTTTTGTCTCGGTGATCGTCGCGGAGCCGGAGCCCTGCCCCTGTTCCTCACCTAGCCTTCTGGTTGGCATCGTTATCCGTCATTTCGGGGGAGTCGAAACGCTATATGGGGAGCATCAGCCGGTTTTGTAGTCGCGTCCAGTCACGGCTTTCGTGAGAGACCTGGGTGCTCACCCTGCGCGACATTTGCCTAGCGTGCTGAACGACTTGGGCTAAGGTCCGCGGCATGCCGGACTCCCCCCGCCAAGCCCCGCCCGCCAGCCCCCGCTTCGCCCTCAGGGCCGCCACCTCCGACGCGCATGAGCGTCTCGACGCCCGGTTCTCGACCTTCGACCTTTCGCACCCGGCGGACTACGGCGCCTTCCTGCGCGCACAGGCCGGAGCGTTCTTTCCCATGGAAGAGGCGCTCGACGCCGCCCACGCCCAGGCTGTTATCCCAGACTGGCCGGAACGTCGGCGCTCCCGGGCCTTGCGTGCCGACATAGCCGCCATGGGCCTGCCCGAACCCGCGCTCGTCGCGGTCCCGGCGTTGGCGTCGGAGGCCGCCATCCTCGGCGCCCTCTATGTCCTTGAAGGATCAAGGCTCGGCGGCGCCATGCTGGTGCGTTCGGTGCCCGACTCTTTGCCGAAAACCTTCCTCACCCCCGGGAACCCGGCGGCGTGGCGTGCATTCGTGACAGTTCTGGACGAACGGCTAAGCTCACAGGCCGACATTGACGAAGCCGCGAACGTGGCGTCTTCCGTGTTCGACGCGTTTGCATCTTCGGCGTCGAACATTCTGGGACCGGCTCTGCGTGAATGAAACGACCGTCGATCTGACGAACTGCGACCGCGAGCCGATCCACATCCTCGGCGCCATCCAGCCTGTCGGTTTCCTGATCGCTCTCACCGCCGACTGGCTGGTTGCCCGCGCCTCGGCCAACATCGGTCAATTCATCGGCCGAGAGCCCGGCGACCTCTTCGGCCTCCCGCTCGAGAAGATTTTCTCGCCCAAGGCCGTTCACGACCTGCGCAACCGGTCCGCAATGCTGCGCGGCCCAGACTCGGTCGAGCGACTGTTCGACTGCGCCCTGATGGGCGACGACCATCTGTTCGACATCGCCATCCATTTCTCGGGCGGTCAGGTCGTCATCGAGGCCGAGCCCGCGTCAGGCGAGCATGGCGACGCCACCGGCATGGTCCGGTCCATGATCACCCGCCTGGACCAGACCACGGACTTTGCCGCCTTCTACCGGGAGGGCGCCCGCCAGGTCCGCGCCCTGATCGGTTTCGACCGCGTCATGGTCTACCGTTTCGCCGCCGACGGCTCCGGCGAGGTCGTGGCGGAGGCGGTCAAGGCCGGGATCGGCCAGTTCATGGGCCTGCGCTATCCGGCCTCCGACATCCCGGCCCAGGCGCGCGAACTCTACCGCCGCAACATGCTGCGGATGATCGCGGATGTGAACGCCCCAGCCGTGCCCATCCTTCCCCAGCGAGATCAGTCGGGCCAACCGCTGGACCTGTCGCTGTCCGTCCTGCGCTCGGTCTCGCCGATCCACATCGAGTATCTGAAGAACATGGGCGTCGGCGCCTCGCTCTCGATCTCGATCATCGTCGAGGGCAAGCTCTGGGGCCTGTTCGCCTGTCACCATTATTCGGCCCGCTGCCCGACGTTCGAGCGCCGCTCGGTCTCCGAACTGTTCGCCCAGATGTTCTCCATGCGTCTGGAAAGCCGCGAGCGTCAGCAGACGGTCGAGTATGAGCGCCGCGCCCGCGACATCTCCGATCAGCTTCTGGGCGCCGTCGCCTCGGACGAGACCCTGCTGAAGGACCCCGACTGGCTCGGCGACATCCTGACCCACGCCATCCCGGCGGATGGCGTCGGCGTCTGGCTGGGCGGCGCCTTCGCCTTCTCCGGCACGACCCCGCCGATCGAGGACTTCCGCCGCATCACCCGCGCCCTGAACGGCACGGCCGCCGGCAAGGTCTTCGCCACCGACCACATCGGCTCCCTGATCCCCGACGCCGAGAGTTTCGCCTCCGAGGCCTCGGGCATGTTGGCCATCCCGATCTCGCGCAGCCCGCGCGACTACGTCGTCCTGTTCCGCAAGGAACTGATTCATTCTGTCCGCTGGGCCGGCGATCCGCACAAGCCGGTCGCGTTCGGTCCCAACGGCCCCCGCCTGACGCCGCGCGAAAGCTTCGCCGAGTGGAAGGAATTGGTCGAGGGCAAGTCCCAGCCCTTCACCCCTTCCGAGATCCGCGTGGCCGAGACGCTGCGCGCCACCCTGATCGAGGTCGTCCTGCGCCTCGCCGACGAGGCCTCGGCCGAACGCCAGCAGGCCGGCGCCCGTCAGGAACTGCTGATCGCCGAGCTCAACCACCGCGTCCGCAATATCCTGGGCCTCATCCGTGGCCTGATCCGCCAGTCGCGCACCGACGGCGGCAGCGTCGAGGACTTCGCCACCGTCGTCGATGGCCGCATCCACGCCCTGGCCCGCGCCCACAACCAGATCACCGACGACCACTGGGGCCCGGCCCCCATGCAGGCCCTGATCGACGCCGAGGCCGCCGCCTTCGTCAACGATCACGAGCGGATCGTCACGCAAGGGGAAGCCATCTTCCTAAACCCCAACGCCTATTCGACCATGGCCCTAGTGGTCCACGAACTGGTCACCAACTCCAACAAGTACGGGGCCCTCTCGGCCGAGGGCGGCAAGGTCACCCTGGGCTGGCATCGCGATCCCAAGGGCGACCTGATCCTGGAATGGCGCGAGGCCGGCGGCCCCAAGGTCACACCCCCGACCCGCAAGGGCTTCGGCACCACCATTATCGACCGTTCGGTCCCCTACGACCTCGGCGGCAAGGCCAACATCGACTATGACCCGAACGGCGTTCACGCGACCTTCGTCATCCCTTCGCGCCACCTGTCCGAGCCGCGTCAGGTGCCCAACGCCACCTCGATCCGCTATCCCCGCCCCGCCGTGGGCCACCCTCAGGCCATGCCGGCCGCCATCCTCAAGGGCCACGACATCCTGCTGGTCGAGGACAGTCTGATCATCGCCCTAGACGCTGAGGACATCGCCCAACGCCTCGGCGCCGAGACCGTCACCACGGCCGCCACCGTCATCGGCGCCCTGGACCAGATCGAGGCCCACAAGCCCACGGTCGCTATGCTCGACATCAACCTCGGCGACCGCAACTCCTATCCGATCGCCGACCGGCTTGCCGAGTTGCGCATCCCCTTCCTGTTCGCCACCGGCTACGGCGAACAGGCCAATCTGCCCATGGAGCACCGCGGCCGCCCGGTGGTGCAGAAGCCCTACACGGTCGAGAACGTCGCCCGCGCCATGGACGGCCTCCTGGGCCACGTCAGGGAAGGCTGAAGTCCTGACAAGCAAAAGGCCCCCCGGATCGCTCCGGAGGGCCTCAGCTTACGCGTCTGAACTATAGCAGGTCGCCTTAGCGGGCGGCCTGGAACTTTTCGACCGAGGCGGTGACGCGCTCGTTGATCGGCTTGAAGCTGTCCTTGACCGAGGCGGTCAGCACGTCCGTCGCCTTGGTGACTTCAGCCAGGTAGGCTTCGGTCGCCGTCTTGGCCCAGGCGGTCTGCAGCTCGAGCAGTTCCTGGATCGAACGGGCGGCGGTCAGCGACTGGGCGGCGGCGACGCCGTCTTCCCAGGACTTCTTGCCGTAGGCCAGCGAGGCGGCCGACAGGGTCTCGGCGCCCTTCTGGGCGGCGGTGGCCGAGGCGACGATGGCTTCGAGGTTCTTCTTGCCTTCGGCGTTCAGCTCGGCGAGGCCCGCGGCCGACTTGTCGGCGGCTTCACGGAAGGCCTTGGCGCCGGCGGCCTGGATCTTCTCGGCTTGAGCCGTCGCGGTCTGGGCCGAAGCCTTGACGTTGGCGGTGGCGGTTTCGACGGTCTTCTTCACGGTTTCGGCGCTGTCGGCCATGGAAGTCTCTCCTGAACCTTGGGCGGCGGGGGCCGCTGATTATTTTTCTCGCGTCGGGGGAGCCGTCGCGACGAGGCTCATATGGTGCAAGTGCGAAGAAGGGTCAAGGGAGATTGTGCACTGCACAAAACTTTCATGAACCGGCGTTCCCGCTACGGTTCACAAAGTTGTTGACGGCCTGTTTACCCTCATGAAACCCCCCGCGCCCATGTTAGCCTCATGTCAGCGTCACGCCGGGGGGCCGTCGTCGCGCTACACTAGTGAGGCTTGCCGCTTGCCGTTGACTGCATTGCTCCGCCGGGGATGGCTCTCGCTGATGCTGGTCATCGCGATCGCGATGACGCCCGCCGCCACGCCCCTCGTCGCCCAATCCGCCGACAATGCGCGCTACGCCGCCATCGTCGTGGACGCCCAGTCGGGCGAGGTGCTGTTCGCGCGCCATGCCGACAGCCGCCGCTACCCGGCCTCCATCACCAAGGTGATGACCCTGTATCTGACGTTCGAGGCGCTGGCCGAGGGCCGGGTCAAGCCGGACGACGTCCTGACCGTTTCGCCCCACGCCGCCAGCCAGCCGCCGTCCAAGCTGGGCCTCGCCGCCGGCCAGACCATCACCCTGGACGACGCCATGAAGGCCACGGCGGTGCGCAGCGCCAACGACATGGCCGTGGCCATCGCCGAGCATATCGGCGGCTCGGAAGCCCGCTTCACCGCCCAGATGACCCTGAAGGCGCAGGAGCTGGGCATGACCCAGACGCGCTATGTCAACGCCAACGGCCTGCCGGACGCGCGCCAGCTGACCTCGGCCCGCGACCTGGCCATCCTGGCCCGGGCCATCATGCGCGACTATCCGCAGTACTATCGCTATTTCGGCCTGCACGACTGGGCCTACAACGGGCGCGACTACCGCAACACCAACGGCCTGCTGCACTCGGGCAACGGCTATGACGGCATGAAGACCGGCTACACCAACGCCTCGGGCTACAACCTGGCGGCCTCGTCGGTGCGCGACGGCCGCCGGCTGATCACCGTCGTCCTGGGCGGCCGCTCGACGGCCAGCCGCAACGCCCACGTCGCCGCCCTGATGGACACCGGCTTCGAGGTCGAGCGCGCCCGCTCGAACGGCCAGGTCATCCAGGTGGCCCAGACCTTCTTCGAACAGCGCGGCTTCGGCGTCGGGCCCGAGGCCACGGGCCCGGTCCAGTACGCCTCGGCTGGCGCGTCGGAGGACGGCGAGGACAGCGGGGTCGCCTACACCGCCCTGGCCGCCGCGCCGCCGCAGCCGACCCGCGTCACCCCCGCCCCGTCCGAGCGCACGCCGGAACGCGCGCCCGCGCCCATTCAGCGCGCCGAGGCCCGTCCGGTCGATGTGACCACCATCCTGAACGGCGGCGTGCCCGTCGCCTCCCCGCCCGCGCGCACCCCGCCCCGCGCCCCGGCCCGCCCGGCGCGCGAACCGGCCCGCGAGCCCACCGGCCGCTGGGCCGTGCAGGTCGGCGCCTTCCGCGACGAGGCCGTGGCCCGCGACTGGCTGACCGAGGTCAACCGCCGCTTCCGCGCCCAGTTCACCAGCGCCGAACGCACGGTGCAGAACGCCTCGGGCTGGTACCGGTCGCGCTTCACCGGCATGACCGAGACGGGCGCCCAGGCCGCCTGCGCCGCCCTGGCCGAACGCCGGGTCACCTGCATGGTCGTCCGCCCGGACTAAGGGCCCCGGCGTTTACCATCCGTGTAAGGCGCGGATTAAGCCGCCGGCGCGATCCTTCTCCCCAGGGGGAGTTGGAGGCGTGATGTTTCCGTCCTGGGTTCCCCATGGACTGTTCCGGTTGTTCCGCCGGTCCGACGCGGCCCACAACGACCTGCGCAGCCTCGTCGAGAACAGCCGCGACGTCCTGTGCCGGCTCGGCCCCGACCTGCGCATCCGCTACTGCTCTCCGTCCTGCGAAACCGTGCTGGGCTGGACCCCCAAGGCGCTGATCGGCCAGCTGCCCTCGACCTTCGTGCTGGCGGAGGACCGCGCCGTCATCGCCGACGCCGTCGTCCGGGTAGAGCGCGGCGAGGAGCCGGAGCCGACCACGGTCCGCGTGCTGCGCCCCGACGACGACATGGTCTGGGTCGAGACCACCACCCGCACCCTGCGCGGCGCCGACGGCCGGCCCACCGAATTCATCCTGGTCATGCGCGACGTCACCGAGCGCCAGGCCCTTCGCCTGCGGCTGGAGCAGGAGGCGGTGACCGATCCGCTCACCGGACTGGCCAACCGCCGGGCCTTCGACAGCGCGGTCGAGCGCGAATGGGCGCGGGCGGTCCGCGACGAGTCCGAGATGTCGCTGATCCTGCTGGACGTCGACTGCTTCAAGGCCTTCAACGACCGCTACGGCCACGCCGCGGGCGACGACGCCCTGCGCCGGGTCGCCGCCGCCATGCAGGGCGTGGTCCGCCGCCCGGGCGACCTGGCCGTGCGCTACGGCGGCGAGGAGATGGCGGTCATCCTGCCCCGCACCCCGGCCGCGGGCGCGGCCCGCGTCGCCCGCACCCTGCGCGAGGCCATCGAGGCGCTGGGCGTGCCGCATGAGGACAGCGCCTTCGGCGTCCTGACCGCCAGCGTCGGGGCGGCCACGGCCGAGGCGGCGGTGGGTCGGACCATCTCCATGCCCGAGGGCCTGCTGATCGGCGCCGACGGCGCGCTGTACAGGGCCAAGGCCAACGGGCGGAACCGGGTCGAGACGGTGGTCCTGCTGGCCCCCAAGGGCGACCGCCGGGCCGCGTGAACCGCACCGCCTTGCCGCACCGCCGCTTTTCCCCTATACGCCCCGCCTTTCCAGGACCTCGGTCCCGGTGCGGAATTCCAAAGGGTTCGGGAAGTCATCCCGGCCGCCGCCTCGGGAACCATCGTGGAACGGACTTACCCGGTCCGCTCGCGCCGATGTCCACAAGGGAGACTAACCGCATGGCTCTTTACGAGCACACGGTCATGACGCGCCAGGATATCTCGGCGCAGCAGGCCGAAGCGCTGAACGACACCATCAAGGCTCTGATCGAGGAAAACGGCGGTTCCGTCGCCAAGATCGAGTACTGGGGTCTGCGCAACCTGACCTACCGCGTGAAGAAGAACCGCAAGGCTCACTATTCGCTGCTCGCCGTCGACGCCCCTCCGGCCGCCATGGCCGAAGTCGAGCGTCAGCTGTCGATCAACGAAGACGTGCTGCGCTGGCTGACCGTCCGCGTCGAGGAACTCGACCTGGAACTGTCGCCGCTGCTGGCCCGTCGTGAACGTGAGCGNGAACGCGAACGTGAGCGTGGTCCCCGCGACGACGCCCCCGCCGCCGAAGCGACCTTCTAAGGAGTTCGGAACATGACCGACACCACCGCCCCNNCCCCGGGCGCGCCGGCCGGCTCCGGCCCGGCCCGTCGCCCGTTCTNNCGCCGCCGCAAGGTGTGCCCGTTCTCCGGCCCGAACGCGCCGAAGATCGACTACAAGGACGTCAAGCTGCTGCAACGCTACATCAGCGANCGNGGCAAGATCGTNCCNTCGCGCATCACGGCCGTTTCCCAGAAGAAGCAACGCGANCTGGCCAAGGCCATCAAGCGCGCNCGCTACCTGGCCCTCCTGCCCTACGTGGTGAAGTAAGATGAAGGTCGTTCTGCTGGAACGCGTCGATAACCTCGGCGCCATCGGCGACGTCGTCACTGTCAAGGACGGCTTCGCCCGCAACTTCCTTCTGCCGCGCGACAAGGCCCGCCGGGCCACCGCCGCGAACCTGAAGGCGTTCGAACTCGACCGCGCCGCCATCGAG
>Ga0055536_1002542_pt1 | contig 10204 bp, 8 predicted proteins | sample AraplaCvi_mLB_r2_FD_55037 | JGI IMG/M metagenome (GOLD analysis project Ga0055536, IMG submission 55037) | Arabidopsis root microbial communities from North Carolina, USA - plate scrape MF_Cvi_mLB_r2 | ecosystem: Host-associated > Plants > Roots > Endosphere | place: USA: North Carolina...
CTTGTAGACGATTGCGGCATGGGCGCGGGCGGCGGCGGTTATGGCCTTTTCCACCTTGCCCAGATTTTTATCCGCGGCGACGTCGGGGAAAAGCCGCGCAAATTCGCCCTCGTGCGGTGTCAGCACCAGATGAGGCTCGCCACCGGCAAAGGCATCGAACAGATCCGAGGGTTTTTCCTTGAAAGAGGTAATGCCGTCGGCGTCGAGCACCAGCGGTCGATCCTTCAATGTGAGCGCAAGCTCCCTCGCCTTCTTGCCGATGCCGAAGCCCGGCCCGAGCACGAAGGCGGCAAGCTTTGCGGTTTCAAGCCAGTTTTCCAGGTCTTTGACCTTATCGACCCGATGCAGCATGATCGCGGTCAGCGAGGCCGCATTGACCGGCATGGCATCGCCCGGCGAAGCGACCGTCACCAGCCCTGCGCCGGCCCTCAGCCCCGCAGTCGCCGAAAGCCGTGCAGCGCCGGTCTTGCCCGCCTCTCCGGAAAACACGGCCAGATGGCCGCGGCGGTATTTATGGGTCTCGCTTCCCGGCTCGGCCAGAAAGCCTCGCCACTGGTCAGGTCCATTTTCCCTCGTCTCGCCGGCAACCTCGCGGATGATGCGGGCTGGAATGCCGATATCGAAAACCTCGATGTCACCGCAGAGCGACCTGCCCGGCAGCAACAGATGGCCCGGCTTGCGGGTCATGAAGGTCACAGTATGGTCGGCCTGGAAAGCGGCGCCGAGCGGCACGCCCCGCCGGCCGCAGAGGCCCGACGGCAGATCGACGGCGATAACCGGCATCTGCGCCTCGGCAACCTTGCGGATCACCTCGGCGACGATCTCCGGCACGTCACGCGTCAGGCCGGCGCCGAACAGCGCGTCGACCACCACGTCGCCGGNCGCCGGCAGGTAGGCTTCCAGCGGGCCGGATGGCCGATGGCAGAGGCCGCGCGCCCGCTTCGCATCGCCCTTCAGCTTCTGCGGATCGCCGAGATGATAGACATCGACGACCGCTCCGGCGTCGAAAAGCGCGCGGGCGGCCACATATCCGTCGCCGCCGTTGTTTCCGGGGCCGCACAGCACGACAAAACGCAAAGCGCCGGGAAAATGCCGAAGCGCGGCAGCCGCGACCGCCTGGCCGGCCCGCTCCATAAGGTCGAATGACGGGATGCCGGATCGGGCGGAAGCGGCGTCCGCCGCCGCCATCTCGTCAGGCGTCAAAAGCAATGGGATAAGCGACAAATCCATAGNCGTTATTGAACGCAAAGATGGTCAGAAAACAAGCGCCATCGCCGCCGGCAATGTGCATAAANAATATGCAAATGCCTAAAATAAGATCTCGACCTCTCATGTATTCGCGATCACTTATTTTCCCGAAAATCTCCAAAAAACTCCGATTCCTGCACCGCAACGCACAATTTCTGAGAAAAACGGAAGCAATTTTGCCACGGCAGCTGCTGTTTTATCGGGAATCCGTGCAAAACCGCATTGTTTTTTTGAAAGTGTCGTGGGAGTTTGGCACGATAACTGCATTGCCATGGGCGAGCGGGTAGAGGCCTGCTTCAGGAGAGAAGCGGAGATAGAGTTTCTCATGAAAAAGATCGAAGCGATCATCAAGCCTTTCAAGCTCGACGAAGTGAAGGAAGCCCTTCAGGAGGTCGGCTTGCAAGGGATCACCGTGACCGAAGCCAAGGGCTTTGGCCGCCAGAAGGGCCATACCGAGCTCTATCGCGGCGCGGAATATGTCGTAGACTTCCTTCCGAAGGTCAAAGTCGAGGTCGTCCTGGCGGACGAGAACGCGGATGCCGTCATCGAAGCCATTCGCAACGCGGCACAGACTGGACGGATCGGAGACGGCAAGATATTCGTCTCCAACGTGGAGGAAGTCATCCGCATCCGTACCGGTGAAACGGGCGTGGACGCCATCTAAACGCCCCTGCATCCAAACGCCCCGAGGCCGAAGGCCGGGGCTTCATCGTCATCGCACATCGAGGAAGGTCATATGACGAGCGCAAGCGAAATCATGAAACAAATCAAGGAAAACGACGTCAAGTTCGTGGACCTGCGCTTTACCGACCCCAAGGGCAAGCTGCAGCACGTCACCATGGACATCGCGTCGGTCGACGAGGACATGTTCGCCGATGGCGTCATGTTCGATGGTTCCTCGATCGGCGGCTGGAAGGCCATCAACGAGTCGGACATGGTGCTGATGCCGGATCCGGCGACGGTCCACATGGACCCGTTCTTCGCGCAGTCGACCATGGTCATCTTCTGCGACATTCTCGATCCGATTTCTGGCGAAGCCTATAACCGCGATCCGCGCGGCACCGCCAAGAAGGCCGAAGCCTATCTGAAGGCATCCGGCATCGGCGATACCGTGTTCGTCGGCCCGGAGCCGGAATTCTTCGTCTTCGACGACGTCAAGTACAAGGCCGATCCCTACAATACCGGCTTCAAGCTCGACTCGTCCGAACTGCCGTCCAACGACGACACCGACTATGAGACCGGCAACCTCGGCCACCGTCCGCGCGTCAAGGGCGGCTACTTCCCGGTTCCGCCGGTCGACAGCCTGCAGGACATGCGCTCGGAAATGCTGACCGTGCTCGCCGAAATGGGCGTGGTCGTCGAAAAGCATCACCACGAAGTGGCTTCCGCCCAGCACGAGCTCGGCGTCAAGTTCGATACGCTGGTGCGCAACGCCGACAAGATCCAGATCTACAAATATGTCGTGCACCAGGTCGCCAATGCCTATGGCAAGACCGCGACCTTCATGCCGAAGCCGATCTTCGGCGATAACGGCTCGGGCATGCACGTGCACCAGTCGATCTGGAAGGACGGCAAGCCGACCTTCGCCGGCGACGAGTATGCCGGTCTTTCCGAAAGCTGCCTCTTCTACATCGGCGGCATCATCAAGCACGCCAAGGCGATCAACGCCTTCACCAATCCGACGACGAATTCCTACAAGCGTCTCGTCCCGGGTTACGAAGCGCCGGTTCTGCTTGCCTATTCGGCCCGCAACCGCTCGGCTTCGTGCCGCATTCCGTTCGGCACCGGTCCGAAGTCGAAGCGCGTCGAAGTGCGCTTCCCGGATCCGCTGGCAAACCCGTACCTCGCCTTTGCCGCCATGCTGATGGCCGGCCTCGACGGCATCAAGAACAAGATCCATCCCGGCAAGGCCATGGACAAGGATCTCTACGACCTGCCGCCGAAGGAGCTGAAGAAGATCCCGACCGTCTGCGGCTCGCTCCGCGAAGCGCTCGAAAACCTCGATCGCGACCGCAAGTTCCTGACCGCCGGCGGCGTCTTCGACGACGACCAGATCGATGCCTATATCGAGCTCAAGATGGTGGAAGTCATGCGCTTCGAAATGACGCCGCATCCGGTCGAATTCGACATGTATTATTCGGCCTGATCCGATCAGCGCCTTTTGACCTGGAGACGGCGGGCCGCAAGCCCGCCGTTTGCCATTCCGCCGAGCCTTGACGGCTTGTGCCCCATTGCCGGTGTACCGATGCCCTCCCTCAAGTCCTTGCAGCCGCGCCCGACCGACTGGCTGATCTTCGTCCTCGTGCCCGTCTTCTTTTCCAGCAACCTGATCTTCGGGCGCGGGGTGATCGGCGAGATCGGGCCTTTCATCACCGCCTTCATCCGCTGGGCCGGGTCGACGCTGATCATGGTGCCGCTGCTTTATCTCGACTGGCCGGCCGCCTGGACCTTCGTTCGCCGGCATACCTGGCTCTGGCTGTGGCTGGGTTTCCTCAGCATCGGCATCTGCGGCGGCTTCGTTTATTGGGCGCTGACGCTGACGACGGCCTCGAACGCGACGCTGATCTACACAACATCGTCGCTGTTCATCATCCTGTTCGAATGGCAGTTTTCCGGCCGGCGGATCGGCGGCCGCGAGCTTCTGGGCATGATGGTCGCATTCGCGGGCGTGGCGGCGATCGTGCTGCGCGGCGATTTCGGCGCATTGGCGCATCTGAATTTCAATATCGGCGATCTCGGCATGCTGGTGGCGGCGATCGCTTTTGCGATCTATTCGATCCTGCTGCGCCGCCCGGCCGCCCAGGCGATCCGGCCGTTGACACTGTTCGGGCTGATCGCCTTTTCCGGTTCGCTCCTGCTGCTGCCGGCGATCTTTGAACTCTTCCACGGCGGGCTTTTGCCGACGACCGTTTCGGCCTGGTCGAAGATAACCGGCATCATCCTGTTCGCCTCGCTTGCCGCCTTCTTCTGCTTCCAGCATACCGTGAGGACATTCGGACCGGCGACGGCCGGGATCACGCTCTACATGATGCCACCGGTCTCGATCATCATGGCGGTGATCTTCCTCGGCGAGACGTTCGAAACATATCATGCGGCCGGTATCGTCCTCGTTCTCGGCGGCATAGTCCTGGCGACGGCCCGGCCGCGGCGGCAGGCTAAGCCTTAAGTCTATCCCGTGGAACGATGCGGGCCGGTCCGCATTAATCTCTTGATGTCGGAGAATTTTATTCCCACATTAGGATGCGAAAGGACATCGCACCATGAAACAACGCAACGCTAAATTCACCATCGGAGAAGTGGTTCGCCACAAGGTCTTTCCGTTTCGCGGCGTCGTGTTCGATGTGGATCCGGAATTCGCCAATACGGAAGAATGGTGGAATTCCATTCCCGCAGAAATCCGGCCGAGCAAAGATCAGCCCTTCTATCATCTCCTGGCGGAGAATGACGAGACGGAATATGTCGCCTATGTTTCAGAGCAGAACCTGGAACACGACGAAAACGATGCTCCNCTGCGCAATCCGCAGGTCTACCAGATCTTCGATCGCGGCCCATCCGGCCAGTTGAAGCCCAAGATCATACTGGCCCACTGAACCCAACTCCCAAGCAACTTGAAAGCGTCGGCCTTCAGCCGGCGCTTTTTTCATGCCTCGGAATCAGAAAGCCCGGCACATGGCCGGGCTTTGAATTGTGGGCTTTCCGCGAAAAGCTTACTGGCCCTGCTTTGCAGCGTTCTGGGCGTCTTCCAGCTTCTTGCGGGTCTCTTCCGCCTTGCGCTGCATGCCCTCTTCCAGGCTGCGCTGGCTCTGGGCAATCTGTTCCTGCGGCATGGCCGGACCATCAAACACGCCGGTGAAGCCGGTCAGCGGAACCTTGATCGGGTTGGGAGCACGGCGGAAGTTGATCGAGGTGAAGATCACTTCGCTGCCCTTCTTGAGGCTGGCAATCATGGCGTCCGTCAGCGGTACTTCGGCAGTGCACTTGTCCGGAAGGCAGACGATATAGTCGAGCTTCTGGCCCTTGCCGCCATCGATCTGCATGACGATGCCGGGCGGTACGAGACGCGCGGTCGGGACCGAAACCTGNAGGATCTTGCGGTTGACCTTGCCTTCNACNGTNATCAGGCCGACCGCGGTGATCAGCTGGCCGTTCTGGGCTGCAATGATGTTCTGCACGACGCAGAGATCGTTGTCGTCCTGCTTGGTGCAGGTCTTGAACCAGCCGAGCGGCGGTGCGCCAGGAGCNGCCGCTGCCGGAGCATCCTGTGCAGTAGCTGCAACCGGCAGCGCGATTGCGCCGGCCGAAAGAGCGAGAGCGGACATCGCCGTCCGCAGAACTTGGGTTGCCTTAAGCATCATAACGAGATCCGTCTCCTGAAATCCGCTGGGTACGGCAGACGCCGTCAACTCCCTCGGGGTGTCCTACTGCCTGTGACCTGTCGGTCAAATGAGGCAATTGAATGACCCGCCCGTGTGGGCAACCTGTTACATCGGGCGGGCGTCGATATCCAGTCCTTCTTTCGTATTTTTTGACAAGGAGTTAACGTCGGCGATCACTCTTTTGCGCATGGCGGTGGTTGGTAGGCCTCCTGGCATGCGCTATTTTGCGGGAGAATCAGCGAGGATTTCACCGTCATGGGTCCCATGCGACGCTTCCTTCCCCTCATCGCCGCGTTTCTGATCGGGGTGCCGGCCTTGGCCGAGCCGGTGCATGGAATTGCCATGCACGGCAGCCCGGCATTGCCTTCCGACTATAAGCGCTTCCCTTATGTGAACCCGGACGTGAAGAAGGGCGGCAAGATCACCTATGGGGTCGTCGGCACGTTCGACAGCCTCAATCCATTCATCCTGAAAAGCATGCGCACCTCGGCGCGCGGCATCTGGGACCCGGGCTTCGGCAATCTTCTCTACGAATCGCTGATGACGCGCTCCAGCGACGAGCCCTTCAGCCTCTACGGCCTGCTGGCGGAAAGCGTCGAGTGGAACGACGAGCGGAGCTTCATCCAGTTCAATCTCAATCCCAAGGCGAAATGGTCGGACGGTCAGCCGGTCACCCCGGATGACGTGATTTTCTCGTTCGAACTGCTGCGCGACAAGGCCCGCATTCCCTTCTCGTCTCGGCTGGCGCCCGTCGCGAAAATGGAAAAGGTCGGCGAACGCGGCGTCCGCTTCACCTTCAACGAAAAGGCCGACCGCGAATTCCCGCTGATTCTCGCGACCGGCACGCCGATCCTGCCGAAGCACGCGATCGATGCAGCGACCTTCGACCAGTCGACGCTGAAGCCGCCGGTCGGTTCGGGCCCTTACCGGATCAAGTCGGTCTCGCCGGGCGAGCGGATCGTCTATGAGCGAGATCCGAATTACTGGGGCAAGGATATTCCGGCCAAGGTGGGTTTCGACAATTACGACCAGATCACCGTCGAATATTTCCTGCAGGACAATACGCTGTTCGAAGCCTTCAAGAAGGGCGAGATCGACATCTATCCGGACGGCAGCCCGACACACTGGACCCGTGCCTATGATTTTCCGGCCGCCCAGAATGGCGATGTGGTCAAGGATGCGTTCAAGCCGCAATTGCCGACCGGCATGCTCGGTTTCGTCTTCAACACGAGACGGCCGCTATTTGCCGACGTCAACGTGCGGGCCGGCCTGTCGCTCGCCTTCGATTTCGAATGGGCCAACAAGAACCTTTTCGAGGGCGCCTATACCCGCACCGAAAGTTTTTGGCAGAACTCCCCCCTCACCTCGCTCGGCAAGCCGGCGGACGAACGGGAGCTGAAGATCCTCGGGGCGATCAAGAACCGGATCGAACCGGCGGTCCTCGATGGCACCTATCACCTGCCGAAAACCGACGCGTCCGGCGCCGACCGCAAGGTACTGCGTGATGCGGTCGAGTTGCTCAAGAAGGGCGGCTACACGATCCGGAACGGCAGGATGTCGGACGCTTCCGGCCGACCGCTCGCGTTCGAGGTGATGACCCAGAGCCAGGACCAGGAAAAGCTCGCGATCGCCTATCAGCGGACGCTGAAGATGATCGGGATCGACATGTCGATCCGCACCGTCGACGATGCGCAATACCAGGCCCGGTCCGGCAATTTCGACTATGACATGATCGTCAAATCCTATCCGCAGTCGCTGTCGCCCGGCATCGAGCAGATCGGGCGCTGGGGATCGGATTCGCGGGATCGCGACGGCAGCTTCAATTTCGCCGGCACCGCTGATCCCGATCTCGACAAGCTGATCGAGACGATGCTGACGGTACGCAGCAAGGAGGATTTCGAGGCGGCGGTGCGGGCTTACGACCGGATGCTGATTTCCGGTCACTATCTCGTTCCGCTCTATCACATCGCGGATCAATGGGTGGCGCGGCGCAAGTATATCGGTTATCCCGAAAAACTGCCGCTCTACGGCTACCAGCTCAACATCTGGTGGGACAAGCGCGCACAGTAATCCAGCCTCTTTCGGTTACCGAAGAAAGGACGCCGCCATGGAGCGCGTAACCATCGACATCGTTTCGGATATCGTCTGCCCCTGGTGCTATCTCGGCAAGGCGCGGATGGAACTGGCGGTCGCGGAAGTTCAGGACGAGATCGGCGTCGATATCAACTGGCGTCCCTACCGGCTCAACCCGGATCATCCGCCCGAAGGCGTCGATCACCAGGCCGATCTGGCCGCCAAATTGGGCGGCAAGGACGCGGTCGAACGTGCCCATGGCATGCTGAAGCAACTCGGCGAAGAGGTCGGCATCACGTATAATTTCGAGGCGATCAAGGTCGGCCCCAATACGCTCGATGCGCATCGCCTGCTGCATTGGGCGATCGTGGAAAGCCGCGAAATCCAGGACAAGGTGGCGACCGCATTGTTCAAGGCGAATTTCGAGGAAGGCCGCAACGTTGGCGACCACGCGGTGCTCGCCGATATCGCCGAAAAATGCGGCCTCGACCGCAAGGTGATCGAGAGCCTGCTGGCAAGCGACGCCGACAAGGATACCGTCCTTGGGGAAATCGACGCAGCGCAGAAAATGGGCGTGACCGGCGTGCCGTTCTTCATCATCGATGGCCAGTATGCGGTGAGCGGCGCCCAGACGCCTGACGTCTTTGCCAATGCGCTGCGCGAAATCGCCAAGCTGAAGGCGGAAGCCCGCAAGGGCATGATCTGAACGGATAAACGCGTGCGTACCGACCAGACCCTGAAAGGCGTTCTTCTCGCCTTCTCCTCCTTTGCCGCCTATTCCTGGAGCGATGCAAGCGTCAAGATGATCGAGGGAGCGCTGACGCCCTACGAGATGGGCTTTTTCGGCGCGGTCTTCATGCTCGCCGGCTTTCCCTATCTGATGAAGCCGGGCGACCGCTGGCTCGACGTGGTGAGAAGCACGAACCGTCCACTTTGGGTGCTGCGTTTCTTCTCCGCTGCGATGGGAACGGTCGGCAGCGTCGCGGCCTTCACCTATCTGTCGATGGCGGAAGCCTTCGCGCTGATCTTCCTGCTGCCGTCCTTCGTGACGATCATGTCGGTCGTGTTCCTCAAGGAGACGGTCGGCATCCGGCGCTGGAGCGCGGTGATCATCGGTTTCGTCGGCGTTCTGGTGATATTGCGCCCGGGCTTCCGCGAGCTTTCGATCGGGCATGTCGGAGCGGTGTTTGCGGGGCTTTCCGGGGCGATCTCGATCATCGTCTATCGCGCCATCGGGCCGTCGGAGAAGAACATCTCGCTCTACGGCGCCGGTGTCCTTGGCGTCCTCGTCATCCTCGGCGTGCTGATGATCCCCGACTTCCGCTGGCCGACCCTGTCGCAATGGGCGATGCTCGCCGGATACGGCCTGCTTGGAGCGCTGGCCACCGTCTGGCTGATGTATGCCGCTAACCATGCGCCCGCCGCCGTGATTGGCCCAACCCAATACAGCCAGATGCTCTGGGCCATCCTGTTCGGTTATCTCGTCTTCGGCGACAGGATCGACCTGCCGATGCTGATCGGCATCCTGCTGATCATCGGCTCCGGCCTGCTGACGCTGGCCCGCGAGCGGGCACGCGACGTGCCCTTGCCCGCGTCGGTCGCGACCGATCCGCAGGCCGCTGCGGTCACAGTCCCGAACAATAAATCCGATATGTANTTATGTTTTCGCCAGTTCGGCAAANTGGGTCATCACCTGAGCCGCGGCNGACAGCCGNTTTTCCGGTGACGGCAGGTCGCGGGTGAGGAACACGCTGTGATCCGGACGGATCTTCGCCATCGTCCCCTGCTTGGCGATGTAGCCGACGAGATTGGCCGGGTTCGGGAACTGCTTGTCGCGGAAGGTGACGACGATGCCCTTCGGACCGGCATCGAGCTTCTCGACATTGGCCTTGCGGCAGAGCGACTTGATATAGACGACCTTNAAGAGGTTCTGAACCTCGGTCGGCATCGGNCCGAAACGGTCGACCATTTCCGCGCCGAATCCGTCGATCTCCGACAGTTCCGTGAGTTCGCCGAGACGGCGGTAAAGGCCCATGCGCAGATGCAGGTCCGGGACGTAGGTTTCCGGGATCATCACGGTGATGCCGACGGAAATCTGCGGCGACCAGCCGGTATCGGTGATCTCGTCGTCGCCCTTCACTTCGGCCACGGCCTCCTCCAGCATCTGCTGGTAGAGCTCGAAACCGACTTCCTTAATATGGCCTGACTGTTCCTCGCCGAGAAGATTGCCGGCGCCGCGGATGTCGAGGTCGTGGCTGGCCAGCTGGAATCCGGCGCCGAGCGTGTCGAGCGACTGCAGCACCTTCAGGCGCCGGTCGGCCATCGTCGTCAGCGTCTTGTTGACCGGCAGGGTGAAGAGCGCGAAAGCGCGCACCTTGGAACGGCCGACGCGGCCGCGAAGCTGGTAGAGCTGCGCCAGGCCGAACATGTCGGCGCGGTGAACGATCAGCGTATTGGCGGTCGGCACGTCGAGGCCGGATTCGACGATGGTGGTCGAGAGCAGCACA
>Ga0055536_1002543_pt1 | contig 10204 bp, 10 predicted proteins | sample AraplaCvi_mLB_r2_FD_55037 | JGI IMG/M metagenome (GOLD analysis project Ga0055536, IMG submission 55037) | Arabidopsis root microbial communities from North Carolina, USA - plate scrape MF_Cvi_mLB_r2 | ecosystem: Host-associated > Plants > Roots > Endosphere | place: USA: North Carolina...
AACAACATCCCTTGGCTCTATCGCCCGCTCGTCGCCGATTGGGTGGCGGAGCGTTTGAGCGGGCAATAGCCGCAAGGTCTGTTATTATGGCCGTCTCGGCTGGCCCGGCCGGGGCGCCCGACCAAAGCACGCCGCTTGGGCGGTCGCTTTACGCGGACGGCCATTCCTCACAAAGCGCAATCAGTGCCGTCGGCGAAAGCTTGTCGAGCGCGAGGTCGGNCAAAAGGTCGTTGTCGCCCACGAGATTGCGGCCCATCGCCGCCGAGAACAGGCTGGCCTCGAGCAACNATGCGGGTTGGCCGANGATGCGGCAGAGAAGGCTGGTCAGCTTGCTGACGGCCGGTCAGAAGCGTCATGCCCCAGACGTTGATGGGTAAGCTTACGCCCTCCGTGCCAGCCGCCGCGGCAGATAGAGCGTACCGAAGGAGCTGTGCGAACTGATAATGACCGGCCTTGGCGAGGAAAGGCGCCATGTCGCAAGCGATCGCACCCGCGCCGAGAACACCGAGACGCATAAACCCCTCCCTGCAATCGCTTCCGTCGCTCTCGCAGATCGGCCCTCGCGGTCATTGAAACGGACCAAGAGCCGATGTGTCCCGTTAGGAGCCGGCTGATCGGATTTTCTACGAACGGCTCCAACAAAGAAACTTGTCTTTTGTCACTAGCGCATAGAATGCGTTTTATGCAGTATGAGTCAGTCATAATGCATGGAGCGCATGATAATCCATGGAAGTTCGCGATCTCGAGGCCTTTCTCGCAGTCATGTCGACAGGCAGCATCACCGGCGCCGCCCGCATGCTTGACCGATCGCAGTCGCAGGTGACGCGGCTTATTCAGGATCTGGAAACGTCGCTTGGATTTGCGCTGTTCGAGCGAAATGGACCTAAGATCTCCCCGACCGACAAGGGGATTGCCTTCCACGAAGATGCCGAACGCTTTCTCAGCGGCATCGGCCACCTGCGCAATCGAGCCAAGGCGATTGCCGGCAAGGAACCCGAGCCGATCGAGATCGCCGCAACGCCGGCTTTTGCGAGTGGCATCATCCCGATCGCGCTTGCGGAACTACCCGAGCATTTTCTGCCGCACACAATCCAGCTTCGCAGCATGCCGGCGGAAGCGGCCGTGCAGTCGGTGCTCGCGCGCACTGCGGATTTCTGCGTGACCTCTCTGCCGGCCGATCAGCCGGGGCTGGAAGTGCAGGGGTTTTTCGAGGGGCGCTGCGTGGCCGCGGTAGCGCCGCATGATCCTCTGGCTGCGAAGGACGTGATTTCGATCGCGGACCTCGCCGGACGCACCCTCATAACCATGGCCAATCCGTTTCGTTTGCGCCGCCGTGTCGATGAAGCACTGGAGGCGGCCAACGTGCGGCCCAATCGCGTCATCGCGACCAATGCGGCCAACAATGCCGTGCAGATCGCATCGCTCGGGCTCGGCGTCGCGATCATCGAGCCAGCGACGGCCTATGGCCTGCAATCGGCGCCCGTCGCAGTTCGCCCGCTTGATGTCGAGATTCCCTTCCTTTGGGCGATCCTGTCGGCGGCCTCGCGCCCGCTCTCGGCCGGCGTCCAGGAACTGGTTCAACGCATCGCGCGGATCGCATCGGAGCGCATGCCGGATTTCACCGTCCACGATCCGCGACAGATGGCGCGCATCGCCGAAAAGACCTTCGCCGGCCGAAATGCCGGCGATGGCACGCTGTCGGACAACCGGCAGCGAAATAAAGGGGAGCAAAAGCTCGACACGCCCGAGAACGAAAACTGAGCTCGTAAAATGAGGAGAACGACATGAAAAATTTGGACGTAACCCGCCGCTCGACTTTGAAACTGCTGGCGACGGGCGCAGGCGTATTGGCCGCGCCATCGATCATCCGTCCCGCCTTTGCTGAGAGTAAGGTCGTCAACATCACGACCTATGACAAATTCGTACCGCAGTCCTTCATCGACCAGTTCCAGAAGGATACGGGCATCGAGGTCCGCATCCGGCTGACCGACGACCAGGGAAAGCAGTACAACCTGCTGACCGCCGAAGGTGCCACGCCTTCCACGGACATCGTGACCGTTACCGGCCACCGCCTGTCTCAGTTCATGAAGTCCAACTTGCTGGCGTCCCTCGACACCGCGCGGCTCAAGAACTGGGACAAGCTTGCCGCCGCCTACAAGGGTGCGCCGCAGCTCACCGTGGACGGCAAGACCTTCGGCGTGCCGCTGCTTGCGGGCTTTGAGGGTCTCGTACGCAACACGGAATACGCCAAGGCCTCCGATAGCTGGGGCATCATGTTCGATGACGAGAACAAGAACCTGACGTCGTACATCGTCAGCGACTTCCTCTCCATCGTCATGCGCTACCAGGGCAATGACGGCGACTATGTGACCTATGGCGACAAGCCCGATGTAGCGCAGACCGCAACGAACCAGGCGCGTGACTTCCTGATCCAGCACAAGGACAAGGNGCGCAAATACTACGATGCGGGCTCCGAGCTGCAGCAGATGTTCGTCAACGAGGACATCTATCTGGCGCAGGCCTGGTCCGGGCCGGCCGCCAAGCTCGTCATGGACGGCCATCCGATCGAGATCTCGGTGCCCAAGGAAGGGACCTTCGGCTTCCTCTATTCGTTCAACGTCGTCAACAACGCGCCGAACGCGGACGCCGCCTACACCTTCCTTGATGCGATCCTGTCCTCGCCGGAAATCGGCGCGGCGATGACCCGTCAGTCCGGCTTCTCTTCGGCCTTCGACGGGGTCGACAAGGTGCTGAACGACAAGGAGCGCGCGGCCCTGTCGCTGCCGCCCGAGCAGGTCGAACGCATCCAGTTCTTCAGCTCGATCAACCGCGACATGAAGAACGACATGATCGACAAGGCCGCTGCGGAGATCAAGGCAGCCTGACTGCGGCCTTCTGGGTGACCGGTCTTCCGGCCGGTCACCCATAAAAAATGGACTCTTCCAGAGCCGGGAACAAAAGAATGCTGGATACGACAACGCAACCGCGATCCGTCGGTTTGCCGACGGCACCGCGCTACGCCGGATGGATCGGCAGGGCGGCGAGTTCGGGACTCTATCGCAACACGATCGGGCTTCTCGTCGACAGCCGACGTGTGCGTCTCGCCGTGCTTGCGGGCGTGCCGCTTCTGTGGATCGCCATGCTGCACATCGGGCCGATCTTGCAGATGGCCAATATCAGCCTTCTCGCCAACTATCCGCCGCAACCCGACAAGAGCAGCGAGTACACGCTGGCAAATTACGGGCTTTTCTTTTCCGACCGGCTCTATTTCGTGCCCTTCGTCCGCAGCCTGGTCTTTGCCGCGGTGGTCACGATCTCGACGCTGGTGATCGTCTATCCCGTCGCCTACTACGTCGCGAAGGTGGTGCAGCCGAAGAACCGGATGCGGGCATTGTTGCTGTTGCTCATTCCCTTCTGGGCCGGCGAGCTGATCCGGACCTTTTCGGTCATCATGTTGCTTGCCAATCGTGGAGCGCTGAACGTGCTCCTCAGGGAATTCGGCTTCATCGACCGGCCCATCCCGATGCTCTACACCTTCTTTTCGCTGAGCTTCGGCGTCATCTATCTGCTTGCGCTCTACATGCTCCTGCCGCTCTATTCGGCGATCGAGAAGATCCCGACGCCGCTGATCCAGGCGGCGGCCGATCTTGGTGCCGGACCCTTCCAACGGTTCCGCCGGGTCATCTTGCCGCTCTCGAAGGACGGCATCGTCTCCGGCTGCAGCCTCGTCTATCTGACCGCCGTCGGCGTCTTCGCCGCGCCGCTGCTGCTGGGCGGCCCGAATTCAGTCATTTTCCCCGAGGTCATCGCGACGCTGTTCCACGGGTCGAACGACAAATGGCCGGAAGGCGCTGCGTTCTCGATGATAATGCTCGTGGTGTCGCTGACGACCGTCGGACTTTTCATGCGGATCGTCGGCGGCCGCTCGGTCCGGCTGATGTAAGGGCGGGCCGATGCGAACCTATTTCAACGATCTCCCCAAAACAGCGCTCGGCGCGTCCTATTGGATCTTCGCCGTCTATCTGGTCTTGCCGCTGACGCTGATGACGGCGATGAGCTTCAAGGACGCGAACTTCATCGCTTTCCCGATCGGCAACTGGACCCTTTCCTGGTACGCCAAGGTGGTCCAGGATAAGCAGTTCCTCGAAGCCTCGCTCTATTCGATCGGCATCGCGCTCGCCACCACCGTTTCGGCAACGATCATCGGCGTTTGGATCGCGCTTCTCGTTTCGGCGGAAAACATTTGGGGCAAGGCGGTCATTTTCGCGCTCGCCTGTCTGCCCGCCGTGGTGCCGGGGCTGATCAACGCCATTTCCATGCGCATCTTCATCCGCACCGTCGACATTCCGACCGGCACCTTCGCGATCATCCTGGCACACACGGTCCATGCCGTGCCCTTCGTCGTCATCATGGTGCTGACGCGGCTGCGCTCGATGCCGGCCAATCTCGTGGATGCGGCGCGCGATCTCGGTGCCGATCCCTTCATCGCCTTCCTCCGCGTCACCATCCCCTATCTGATGCCGGCGCTCTTCGGCGGCATGATCTTCTGCATGCTGACCAGCATCGACGACTTCGTCCGCACCTTCTTCCTCGGCGGCTACCAGCCGACATTGCCCATGCTGATCTTCGCCAAGGTGCAAGGGGGCATGTCGCCGGAAATCAACGCCATGGCAACGATCGTTCTCGTCGTCACCACCGCCATCGGCATCTATGCCGAGCATTTCACCCGCCGTTCCAGGAGCTGACGCGAATGCAGCCTGTCGTCCATTTCAAGAACGTCAACAAATCCTATGGGGCCCTTACCGCCGTCGACGATCTCGACCTGGCGATAGAGCCGGGCCAGTTCGTCACGCTGCTCGGCCCGTCCGGCTGCGGCAAGTCGACGACCCTGCGTATGCTCGGCGGTTTCGATAGCCCGACCTCAGGGGAGATCTATCTCGAAGGCAAGCCGATCTCGCACCTGCCGCCCAACAAGCGCAACGTCAATATCGTCTTCCAGGACTACGCGCTTTTCCCGCACCTGACGGTCGGCCGCAACATCGCCTTCGGCCTGGAATTGAAGGGGATGCAGCACGCGGCGATCCACAAACGGGTCACCGAGCTTCTCTCCCTTGTCTCGCTCCAGGACCATGCCGAGCGCATGCCCGCCCAGCTCTCCGGGGGACAGCGCCAGCGCGTGGCCCTGATGCGGGCGCTGGCGCCCGATCCGAACGTGCTGCTGCTCGATGAGCCGCTTTCGGCCCTCGACGCGAAGCTGCGCCAGCAGATGCAGATCGAGCTGAAATCGATCCAGCAGAAGACCGGCAAGACCTTCATCTTCGTCACCCACGACCAGGAGGAGGCGCTGACCATGTCCGATGTCATCGTCGTGATGAACAAGGGCAGGATCGAGCAGATGGGCGGCCCCGATGAGCTCTATGCCCGGCCCCGCAGCCGCTTCGTCGCGGATTTCATCGGCCAGAGCAATTTCCTCGAGGGTGCCGTCGTCTCTGTTTCGGACGGAATCGCTGCTGTCGAATGGCGCGGCAATGTCGTGCACGCGGACGTGAACGGGACGTCGCCCGTGCCCGGTGAACGCGCCACGTTGGCGCTTCGGCCGGAGGCGCTTTACTGCCTGTCGAGCAAGCCCGAGGGACGGCCGGCGCTCAAGGGACGCGTCGATCAGCGTGTCTTCAAGGGCGCGCACACCACGCTGACCGTCGCTCTCGAAAACGGCAGCAGCCTTCTTGTCCAGATCGATCCCGTCGCGCTTTCGCATATCGAGGGTGACGACGTGTGGGTGGGCTGGCGCGACCGGGACGCCGTCCTGCTGGCGAATTGAACTGGAGACCGGGATGATCAACAATCTACAACAACAGCAACGGCTTGCGGAGCTGAACGCGCGGGTAAGGCAGGATCTCAGCTATCTCAACTACCCGCCAGCCAATTGGTCGAAGCTCGTCACCACCTCGGCCGGCGACCCGGTGAGCGATGTGGTCGTCATTGGTGGCGGCATGTGCGGGCTTGTCGCCTGGCATGCCCTGACGCGCGCCGGCATCGCCAATCTGCGCATCGTCGACCGTGCGCCCAGGGGTTTCGAGGGGCCATGGGTAACCTACGCACGCATGGAAACGCTGCGCTCGCCGAAGATCCTTCTTGGCCCGGCGCTCGGGGTTGCCTCGCTCAGCTTCCGTGCCTGGTTCACGGCACTCCATGGCGAAGCGGAATGGGAGGAATTGTTCCGGATTCCGCGCCCGATGTGGATGGACTATCTGCGCTGGTATCGCGATGTGATGGACATTCCGGTCGAGAACGACACGCACGTCACCCGCGTCGTGCCGCGCGCCGACGGGCTGCTGGAACTTGAAATCGCCGGTGGGGCAAAGCCTGCGATCGTCACCCGCAAATTGGTGATGGCCACCGGCCGCGACGGTCTGGGTGAGCCGACTATTCCCGACTTCGTCAGGGGCATGGAGCGGCATACCTCCTGGGCGCATTCGGCCGACGACATCGACTTCGATCGACTGAAGGGCAAACGCGTCGTCGTCATCGGCGTCGGCGCTTCGGCGGTCGACAATGCGGCAGAAGCGTTGGAGCAGGGGGCAGGGGAGGTGCGCCTTCTCGCCCGCCGCAAGGAGATGCCGACGGTCAACAAGCTGATGGGCATCGGCTCCTACGGGGTCACCGCAGGTTTTGCCGAGATTTCACCGGAATGGCGCTGGCGCCTGATGGATTATGCGGCCAAGCAGCAGACGCCGGCGCCGCACAACTCGACGCTGCGCGTCAGTCGGCATGCGAACGCCTATTTCCACTTCGACTGCGGTATTCGGTCGATGAAGGAGGAGGGCGGCGAGGTCGTCATCACCACCACCAGCGGCCGCGTCTTCCGCACCGATTTCGTCATTCTCGGCACGGGTTTCACCATCGATCCATGGAGCCGCGGCGAGCTAGCGCCCTATCAGGACCAGATCGCCTGCTGGGAGCACCGCTATACGCCGCCGGCAGGCGAGGAGAACCCCGGACTTGGGCGCTTCCCCTGGCTGAACGGAGACTTCTCCTTCACCGAGAAGGAGCCGGGTGCAGCACCCTGGCTGATGGATATCCATTGCTTCAACTACGGCGCATCCGTCAGCGTCGGCAAGGTCAGCGGCGATATCCCTGCCATTAGCGAGGGCGCCCTGTGGTTGGCGCGCGGTGTTGCCGCCTCGCTCTTCATTCGTGACGTTGATTACCATTGGGAAGCGCTCATCGCCTACGAGAAGCCGGAACTCGACGGGACCGAATGGGTCGATGCCGATGCGCCAACGCCGGCACAGAAGACGGCATGAACCCCTCCGAATTTCAGACGACTGGAAAAGCCAATGACCGCTCCATCGACAAACGACGTGATCGATACCGTACTAGGCCTTGATCGCTTCCCCGACCTTCAGGCGCTGCGCGAACAGCGGGCAAAGCTGAAGCACCTGAGCCAGACGAGCTACCAGGCGGCCCTTCGTCCCGCCGAAGCGCGCAACTTCTCCTATGCGCTGAGGGCAGCGCTTGCCGCACGCATGGCGGCACTGTGGAAGTCGCAGGAGCTCGCCGCCCACTTCCGGGAATTGCTCGAGAGTGAGGAGGGGGGCTCCGCCCTGGTTTCGATCGCCAATCCAGGCAACGGGGCCGAAGGTGCGGATACGCGCCTTGTTGCGATCCTCGCCCATGTCGATCTTGTCACGCTTTCCCCGAAGGAGGCGACGCGCGCCAACATCGAAAAGCTCACCGCCGCAGGGCTCGACGACCGGGACATCGTTACGCTCGCCGGCCTCATCGCTTTCGTGAACTATCAGGTGCTGGTGGTGGCCGGCCTCAAGATGCTGAGGGACAACTGAGATGTCGCAACCCGTACACGAATTCACCATCGAGCCCCTCGACTGGAAGCCCTATGTCAAACCGGTCGATGTCGAAACGGCGACGGTCGAACAGCTCGATGCGCTGAAGATCACGCCCTCCAACAAGAAGATCTCGGACTATGTCCTGGTGCTCGCCAACGAGCCGGAAACCTTGAAGGAGCGCACGCCGCTCTTCAACGACATCATGTATAGCGAGGGCGGGCTCTCCCGCGGCGGGCGGGAGATCGGAGCGCTCGCCGCCTCCTTCGTCAATCGCTGCATCTATTGCGCGTCCGTCCACGCGGCTCGCTACATCCAGCTCGAAAGGCGGCCGGAGGTGGTGGACGAAATCTATGACCGCGGCCTCGACGCGAACCTGCCGGAATTCGAGCAGGCGCTGTTCAATTTCGGTGTTGACCTTACGGCCCATCCCGACAATGTCGGTGCCTACCAGTTCTACCATTTGCGCGAGATCGGTCTCGACGACCTCCAGATTATCGATCTCATTCATGCGGTCGCGATCTTCGGCTGGGCCAACCGGCTGATGCATACGCTCGGCGAACCGCACCGGCTGGATTGAGTGGGACACGCGCCTTCCGACCACGCGGGCTTTACGGTCCGCCCCTTCGACATCGCCCATCGCGACGTGCTCCGCATCGCGCTGCCGATGATGATCGCCTATCTGTCGAGCCCACTCGTCGGGCTCGTCGCGACCGGCGTCATTGGTCAGTTGCGCGATGAGGCCCTGATCGGGGGCGTGGCGCTTTCCACCGTCATTTTCGACGTCATCTTCGTCACCTTCAACTTCCTGCGTGGTGCGACCACAGGTTTCACCGCGCAGGCGCTAGGGGCGGGTGACCGGCGCGAAGAGCAGCGCATGCTCGCCAGCGGTCTCATTATTGCGCTCGTCGCGGGGTTGGCGCTGCTCGCGCTGCAGAAGCCGCTCGGCGCGCTTGGCCTTGCCGCAATGGGAGCGGAAGGAAAGGTCGCCGAGGCGGCCGCCACCTATTTCGCCTGGCGTGTCTGGTCGGCACCCTTCGTGCTGTTCAATTTCGTGGTCTTCGGCTGGATCATCGGACGTGGCGACGCGCTCTGGGGCATGATCCTGCAAACCCTGCTGAATGCGCTGAATGCAGCGTTGAGCATCTACTGGGCCCTGGGCCTCGGCTGGGGCGTGGCGGGTGTTGCGGCCGCCTCGCTGGTGGCCGAGGCGGTTACTGCGCTGGCTGGACTTTATCTCGTCTGGGCGAAGACNGACCGAACCGCATGGAACCTGCCGAACCTTGCTGCTTTCCGTCGCGCCTTTTCGGTCAATGGCGACATGATGATCCGCTCCTTCGCGCTTCTGATCGGCCTGTCCTTCTTCACGCGCCAGAGCGGCATGCTCGGTATCGAGATTCTTGCGGCGAATACGATCCTTCTACGCTTCTACTTCTTCGGCGTCGCTTTTCTCGACGGGGTGGCAACAGCGGCGGAGCAGCTTGCCGGCCGCGCGGTCGGCGCACGCTATCGGCCGGCCTTTGATCGTGCGGTGGGACTGACGACATTGTGGGGCTTCGTCTTCGCCGGTCTTGTGGCACTCGCGCTGCTTGCCGCCGGCGACTGGGTGATCGGCATCACCGCCCCAACGGAGAGCGTGTCCGCGCTCGCGCATAGGTATTTGCCCTATGTCGCAGCACTTCCGATCTTCGGCATCGTCGCCTTTCAGATGGACGGCGTCTACATTGGCGCCACCTGGTCGCGACAGATGCGAAACCTGATGGTGGCGTCGCTGGTCATCTACTTTGCAGCCTGGGCGGTCCTACAGCCTGTCTTCGGCAATGACGGACTATGGATCGCGCTGATCCTGTTCCAAAGTGCCCGCAGCCTTGCGTTTCGACTTATGCTGCCACGGTTGGCCGACCGTACGTTTCAGACAGGTACGGTAGCGCCTCGCTGATTGCGTGCTTTGACATGTCGTGGTCAACCACGAAGATCGTGAGCTTGGCGACCTGATCCGGGCGTGCGCCGAGCGCATCAAGGGCCGCGCGCAAATTCGCATAGGCTTGCTTAACCTGAACGGCGAAGTCGGGTGACAAAGCGCCCGTGCCGTCTTGGCCGCCCTGTCCGGAAATGTAGGCCACCCGAGCACCGGGGGGCGTGACCACCGCGGTGCTATAGCCGTTCGGCGTGGGGTCGTAGAGGGTCTTGGGATTGACAATGGTCAGCTTGCTCTCATTCGCCGTTGCCGCACTGGGGATTCCGATATTCATGATGATTAGCCCTCCGATAAGCACATGCTTGACTGTGCGTGACATGATTTTCTCGCTCCCAACGCCATGAGCACGGCTCTCCCGCCGGCATGATTTGACCATGAG
>Ga0055536_1002551_pt1 | contig 10178 bp, 8 predicted proteins | sample AraplaCvi_mLB_r2_FD_55037 | JGI IMG/M metagenome (GOLD analysis project Ga0055536, IMG submission 55037) | Arabidopsis root microbial communities from North Carolina, USA - plate scrape MF_Cvi_mLB_r2 | ecosystem: Host-associated > Plants > Roots > Endosphere | place: USA: North Carolina...
TGGTAGTGCCGGATCCCATTCCGCCCGTTTTCGTTACCCGGCAGATCCCGCAAAATCTCCCCGACGTATCAATCCGGCCGCAGCCGGCCCCCATAAATCGGTGTATACAATTCTCGTTTCCGGCAAGTCTTCCTCAAGACCAGCCGCGAAAAGCGGGCGGCTCTGAGCTGAAAACCGTCAGGCTGCGAAATCCCCAATCCCACGCAAGAATAGCGTTCATCCTCAAGGAAATCGCCAGCCTGTCCAATGTCCTCCGCGCTCTTGTATCAGCAATAAATGTGTATACATTGCCTGTCAATATTAGCCTTCCTCTCCTGCGGGTAAGCCTTGAGCATTAACCGCGGTCTGTTTCGTGCTTTGGAGGGCGGGCATTTGTGCTCGTCGTGACCGAGCCGATCATGCCGGAACAATCAGGTAAATCGGGACTAGAAGCGCATCTTGCGGATGCCTTCCCAGGTGCCAGAGCCAGCGAGGAGCCGATTTCACGGCTCGACGTCGACGCAACAAGGACTTTGAACTTATGATCACGGAGATCGAGGGCATCCGTCGCCGGCCACCGGCCAAATTCCTGAGCGACGGCTTGAAAGCTGCTGAGAGCGCCACAACAGGTGAGCGGGCGCCTGGCAAGAGAGCGGCACGGCCGCAGTCAAGCCAGGCGGATAAGAGCCATAACGGGCGTTTAGCCGGATGAGTTCGCGGCGTGCGGTTGTGAACAAAGCAAGGCAGATNGAAGCCANCCTTGCTTGTGGCAGTGCGNCTACTTGAGCGCCTCCAGAAGCGCGGNGATATAACCGTAGCAGAAAGCAAAGGCTACGCCGGTGGGATCGCGGCCGCTGATCGTGGGAACGTGATCCGGCATGATCATATAGCGGTAGCCCACTTCCTTATAAGTCTTGAGCGAGCGGACCATGTCCATATCGCCCTCGTCCGGAAAGGTTTCCATGAAGGAGAGCTTCCCGCCGGCGATATTGCGGAAATGGACATTGAAGATTTTATCGCGCGTCCCGAACCAACGGATGATATCGTCGATTTCTTCCCTCGGGTTCTCCAGCATTTCGCCGATGGAACCCTGGCAGAAATTGAGGCCGTGATAGGGGTTCTCCCGCATCAACACGAATTTCTTCAGACCTTCGACCGTACCGAGCACGCGGGTAACGCCCTTGTAGCCNGGCGGCGTGTAAGGATCGTGCGGATGGCAGGCAAGCCGTACCTTGTTGCTTTCCGCGACCGGTACCACGCGCTCCAGAAAATAGTCGATACGCTCCCAGTTCTCATCCTCGGCCAGCACGCCCGCCAGTCCGGGTGCCGCCTGCTGATCGGTCTTGTCCCACCGGAAGGCCTCGTTGAGNGACCCGCCGCGCCCACGCTCCATCTCCGTGCGGGGGATGCCGATCAGATTCAGATTGTACTTGACCGNCGGAATGCCGGCCTTCGCCGTATCCTCGATCAACCGGCACACGGCGTCGATCTGGCGGTCGCGGTCAGGCCCCTTGAGCAGGATATCCGGATAGGACGCCTTCTCGATAGGCTTGGACGGAAGCGGAAGCTGAATCATGTCGAGGATGAGGCCGAAGCTCTCGATCTTGTCGCGATGACGTTCGAGATCTTCCAGGCGCCAGCTCGAAGGCGAGCCGGGCGGGTCCGCGCAGATGTGCTTCAATCCCAATTGGGAAAAAACGCGATAGTCGTCATCATCTCTTGCGCCAACTTGTGTGCCTACGTACATTCCAGCATCCTCCCAGAGCATCTCACTCATCATACGACCTAGTATGATTATCGTCGGATGTCGAGCGCCTTGATGCGATCCGGAAAGAGGAGCTGGCCTCCAGATCGCGCCTGAATAGGCGCGCCTCGTGACTATCACCTTTAGGTTTTACGTAAAGAACGATTGCTGATGCGTATGAGCATTGCCATTCGGTGTGACGGCCTTTTGTTAGATCGATCTTCCCCAATGTCTGCCGCCGAATGCGGATCCCGGCTCTCGAGACAAGCTTGCCATCCTCGGGAAAGTCCGATAGGTCATATTACAACCAGTTAGTTTCCCTGGTCAGCTCTGGGAGGAGATAATATGAAACACCTTTGCACTCGATTGCTCGTCGGTGCGGCTTTTGCCGTCTTGTCGTTCGGCGCCCCGGCGGCCCTTGCCGAGACCCCTGCCAATCAGCTCGTCATCGCGACCTCGCTTGCCCAGGTTCTTTCGCTCGATCCGCATCAGGCGACGGAAGCCAAGGCCAACGAGATCATGGCCAACCTCTATGATCGCCTGGTGTCCACCGATGGCTCGGGCAAGATCTCTCCGCAGCTCGCTGAAAAGTGGGAGATCGATGACAAGGGAATCACGTTCCATCTTCGTAAGGCTGAATTCGCCTCCGGCAACCCGGTTACCTCCGCAGACGTCGTCTATTCCATCACCCGCCTGCTGAAGCTCGACCAGGCTGCCGCCGCCAACCTCAAGCGCGTCGGCTACAATGGCGGCAACGTCGAAAAGCTGGTCACGGCGCCGGACGAGAAGACGGTGCGCATCGACCTTTCCGGCGAGGTTACGTCCGAGCTTCTGCTGTATCGCCTGGCGATGGTCATCGCCAGCGTCGTCGACAGCAAGGAGCTGAAGAGCCATGTCGTTAACGACGACTGGGGCAATGCGTGGCTGCGCACCAATTCGGCAGGCTCGGGTCCGTTTACGCTGAACAAGTGGACGCCGAACGAGATCGTCATCCTCGACGCAAGCAAGAATTATGTCGCCGGACAACCGAAAATGCGCCGGGTCGTCGTCCGCCATGTCCCTGAAAGCCAGGTCGAGCGGCTGATGCTTGAGCGCGGCGATATCGATATCGCAAGCGCCTTGACCGCGACAGACCTCGCAACCTTCACCGGCAAGCAGGGTTATGAAATCCAGCGTGTGCCGACAGGCGGCTTCTATGTCCTGTCGATGAACGCCAGCAAGGAGCCGCTCTCCAATCCGAAGGTCCGCGAAGCGATTGCCTACGGCATCGACTACAAGGGCATGGAAAAGACGATCATGGGGCCTTACGGCCGTGCGCGTACGGTTCCGGTCCCGGAAAACTTCGAATTTGCCATTCCGAGCCCGGACTGGAAGCTGGACGTCACGAAGGCAAAGGCGCTGTTGGCGGAGGCCGGATACAAGGACGGCTTCACGGTGAACCTGAAGACGATCGCCCAGACCCCGCGTATCGATCTTGCGACCGCGATCCAGGCGTCGCTTGGCCAGATCGGCATCAAGGTCAACATCATGCAGGGGAACGGCGCGGACATCATTGCCGCGCACCGCGCCCGCGATTTCGATCTGCTCATCCCGCAGACCGGCGCCTATATGCCGAACGTCCTCGGCGCCATGGAGCAATTCTCGAGCAACCCCGACAACTCCTTGAAGGCCAACAATGCCGGCAACTTCGTGTGGCGCTCCGGTTGGGACATTCCCGAACTGACCGCTGTCACGGCCAAGGCTGCGCTGGAGCCGGACGCGAAGAAACGCGGCGCGCTTTATGTCCAGATGCAGGAAATGTTCGTGGCGCAGAAGCCCGCTGTTCTGCCGCTCTTCGAACGTTACGAGCCGATCGTCCTGAGCAGCCGTGTGAAGGGCTATGTCGGGCATCCGAGCCAGACGACACGTCTCGAAGGCGTCAGCAAGACCGATAAGTAACGTCAAGTCAGGCGGCCGCTCATGAAGGAACTTTCGTTAGGCGAACTGGGACGACGGCTCATCCACCTCGTCGTCAGCCTGTTCATCCTGTTGTGCGTCACCTTCGTGATTGGCCGCGTGATGCCGACCGATCCGGTCGGAGCGATCGTCGGCGAACTCGCCGATCCGAAAGCCTACGAGGCCATGCGAGTGAGACTTGGCCTCGATCTTCCGCTCTACCAGCAGTTTTTCATCTATGTCTGGGGATTGCTGCATGGCGACATGGGAACTGCCATCCTGACCGGCAACGCGGTCACCAAGGACCTGTCCCAGGCTTTCCCGGCAACGCTGGAACTCGCGACGCTCGCGGTGGTCATCTCCACTCTCGTGGGCGTTCCGCTCGGCTTGGCCGCCGGCCTTTTCCGGGATAGCGCGATCGACAAGTTTGCGCGCGTCTTCGCGCTGGTCGGGCATTCGATCCCGGTGTTCTGGTTCGGTATCGTCGGGCTGGTGATCTTCTATGCGGGCCTCAATCTGGTCGGCGGCCCCGGCCGGGTCGATGTCTTCTACGAAGGCATGATCGAGCCGACCACGGGACTGATGCTGGTCGACAGCCTGCTGGAAGGCGAGACGGAGATCTTCTGGAACGCGCTGTCGCACATCATCCTTCCAGCCTGCATCCTCGCCTATATGGCCATGGCCTATATTACGCGCATGACCCGGGCATTCACNCTGGAGCAGTTGAATCAGGATTACGTCATCGCCGCCCGCGCCAAGGGCGTCGGGCCGATCCGCACGGTTATCAGCCATGTCCTGCCCAATATCGCCGTCCAATTGATCACCGTTCTCGCGATTTCCTACGGCAACCTCCTGGAAGGTGCCGTCGTCACCGAAATCGTTTTTTCGTGGCCTGGAATCGGTCAGTACATGACCAACGCGCTCCTGATCGGCGATATGAACGCCATTCTTGCCGCGACCATCGTCGTTGGCTTCATCTTCATGTTCCTGAATTTCATTGCAGACATCGCCTACGCGCTGCTTGATCCGCGTACCCGGGAGGCCGCACGATGAGCAATATTGCCCATAACGACGCCATCATTCGGCCGCCGGCGATCGGCACCAGAATATTGAACTCGACCTCTCGCGTTCTGCGCAAGCTTGCTGACGAACCGCTTGGCATGGCAGGCTTCATGATCCTTGCCATCCTGGTTCTGGTCGCCATCTTCGCGCCGCTGATCGCACCTTACGATCCCGCCGCCCAGACGTTGAGCGACGCGCTTCAGCCTCCGACGCTCGCGCATCTGGCCGGCACGGACGAATTTGGACGTGATATCTTCAGCCGCCTCGTCTATGGCACGCGCATCACAATCCAGACCGTCATGTCNGTTTCGGTGATCGTCGGCCCGATCGGCCTCGTCATCGGCGTCGTTGCCGGCTTCTTCGGCGGCCGGACGGATGCCATCCTGATGCGCGCGACCGATATCGTCCTGTCGTTTCCATCCCTGATCCTGGCGCTTGCCTTCGCCGCCGCCCTTGGCGCCGGTCTGGGGACCGCGATCGTTGCCATCTCCCTGACCGCCTGGCCGCCGATCGCCCGCCTCGCCCGTGCGGAAGCTCTTGTCGTGCGCAATGCGGATTTCGTCGCGGCCGCCCGGCTTTACGGCGCCTCGCCGCTGCGGATCCTTTTTCTCTACATCGCTCCGATGTGTATCCCCTCGGTAATCGTGCGGCTGACGCTCAACATGGCGGGGATCATCCTGACGGCGGCGTCCCTGGGGTTCCTCGGTCTCGGCGCACAGCCGCCGCTGCCGGAATGGGGTGCGATGATTTCCAGCGGGCGGAAATTCATGCTGGATTATTGGTGGGTTGCGGTCATGCCCGGCGTGGCCATCCTGCTGACCAGCCTTGCCTTCAACATCGCCGGAGACACGCTTCGCGATCTATTGGACCCACGCCATGCCAGATCCTGATGAAACTCCCGTCCTTTCCGTTCGCGATCTGAATGTCCGTTTTGGCCGAAACTCCATTCCGGCTGTCTCCAATGTCAGCTTCGACGTTGGGCGGGAGCGTATCGGCATCGTTGGCGAATCCGGTTCGGGAAAATCCACCACCGGCCGGGCGATCATGCGGCTTTTGCCGCAACGCGCCGGCGTGACGGCCGAACGCATGGACTTTCTCGGCAGCCCGCTGCTTGAAAAGACGGAGCGGCAGATGGGAGACTTGCGCGGCAAGGACATCGCCCTGATCATGCAGGATCCGCGCTATTCGCTGAACCCGGTCCTCACCATCGGCAAACAGGTGGCTGAAGCCGCGAAGCTGCATCTGGGCGTCCACGGCAAGGAAGCCCTGGCTCGTGCCCGCGACATGCTGGTGCGGGTTCGGATCAACGATCCGGACCGCGTCCTGTCGCTCTATCCGCACCAGATTTCCGGTGGCATGGGTCAGCGCGTGATGATTGCGATGATGCTGCTCGCCCGGCCAAAACTGGTCATCGCCGACGAACCGACCTCGGCGCTCGACGTCAGCGTCCGCAGGGACGTTCTTGTTCTGCTCGACGAACTGGTGCGGGAAAACAATTCCGGCCTGGTCCTGATCAGCCACGACATCCGCATGGTCGCCGCCTTCTGCGAGCGCATCATGGTGATGTATTCGGGCCGCGTCGTCGAAACGCTGACGAAGCTGGAGGATGCCACGCATCCCTACACGCGCGGCCTGATCGCCGCGATGCCTGATCCGAAGAACCCGGTCCGGCGGCTGAAAGTCCTCGACCGCAAATCGATCGAAGCGGAGATCAATTCATGATCAAGGTCGAGAATCTAGACGTCGTCTATGGCTCCAAGGGCAAAACGAACCATGTGGTGCGCGGCGTCAGCTTTTCCGTCGATCGCGGGGAAACGCTNGGTATCGTGGGTGAATCGGGCTGCGGCAAGTCGACGGTTCTGCGCTCGCTTGCCGGNCTCGAAGGCGGCTGGACGGGCTCGATCATGTTCGAGGGCAAGCCCGTCGGCAAGTCCCGCACGCGTGACGAACTGAAGCTNGCCCAGATGGTATTCCAGGATCCCTACGGATCGCTTCATCCGAGGCACCGTATCGGCACGGCGCTGGCCGAGCCGATACGGTCCATGGGCGCGGGCGACGGCTGGTCCAGGGTGGCCGACGCTCTGACGCAGGTCGGCCTTCCCGCCCATTTTGCCAGCCGCTTCCCGCATGAACTTTCGGGCGGACAACGCCAGCGTGTGGCCATCGCACGGGCGCTGATCCTGTCGCCTCCGATCTTGCTCCTCGACGAACCGACCTCGGCGCTCGACGTCTCGATCCAGGCGGAGGTGCTTAATCTGCTGGCAGACCAGCGGGAAGAACGCAATCTGACCTTGATCCTTGTCAGCCACGATCTCTCGGTCATCTCTCATATGTGCGACCGGGTCCTCGTCATGCAGAACGGCGTATTCGTCGATGAACTCAGCAAGCAGGATCTGCAGGCAGGCGTGACCCACGCCAGCTATTCTCGCGAATTGTTCGAGGCGAGCTTTTTCTAGCACTTTCAATGACGAGCCGAAGATTGCTCGCCGTATTGATCAANATCCGCCAATCCTTCGATGGTGGAGCGGAATGGCAGGCCACGAGATCGGATGCNAGACGGCCATGGCCCTTCCAGTCCACCCACGATCCTGCCTCNGATGGTTTTGCGCGCGCAGTCATCGCAGAAGTTGCTGCCTCTGATACTCCCTGGGGCTGCAACCCAGTTCTCGTTTAAACACTGCATGCATGTACTGATTGCTGGTGAAACCGCTTAACTCGGCGATCTTCTCAAGCGATCGCTCCCCGTCCTCCAGCATTTCGCGTGCAAGCTGAAGCCGGAACGCCAACATGTCGTCGTGGACGGTACAGCCAAATGCGCGGCGGAAATGAGTTTCGAGGGTCGTTCTCGAAACGCCCACGTATTCAGCAACTTGAGCGACTTTGATCCCCTGGCCCGCGAACTGCCGAATATAGTGCTCGCGCGCATGACATAGGGATCGTAGATCGGTTGGTATCGGGAGGATATCTGCGGATTGAGCCCGGCGGGCGGAACGATAATGCGCGGCTCATCCAGCGTCGCGCCCTTCAAACGACGATGGAGCATCGACGCGGCGATCTGGCCCATCTTGCGGGTCCCCTGCCGCACGGAGCTGATCGGAATGCGCGTGAGCATGCGCAGAAGAGGGTCGTCGTCGATCCCGACGATCGATACCTCTTCCGGCACTGCGATGTCCGCAAGAATGCAGGCTTGCAAGATGTGGCGCGCGCGTGAATCGGTGACCGCGATAATGCCGATCGGCTTGGGAAGGTCCCTCAGCCAAACAATGACGTCCGACAGGATCTCATCCCAGTCAGGACCGAACGTGCCTTTGCCGCGGAAGATCTCAGGCTTCGTCAAGTCGCGCGCGCACAGCTTGAGATAAACCTTCTCACGCTCGACGGCCCAACGGTATCGATGGGCTTCCGGAGACCCGTAGAAAGCAAAGCGGGGAAGCCCCATGTCGACCAGATGGGTATAGGCTTCGGTCACGAGCTTCTCGTTGTCCGTCGCCACATAGGGCACGGTGCGAGGATAATCCGATTCACGCTGGTATGAACCGCCGACGCCGATAACCGGGATGCTCAGATCCGACAATGCTGTCTCGAAATCCGGATCGTCGAAATCCGCTATGATGCCGTGGCCGGACCATTCGGAAATCCCGTCGACGCTATCGCGAAAATCTTCTTGCAGGAGCAGGTCCCACACCGACCGCGTGGATCGAACATAATCGCAGACGCCGGCAATGATCTCTCTGCCGTAGTCGCCGCGAGCCTTTAGAAACAGGGCAACCTGATAGCTGCTTGGCTTGGCGACCAAAACTTTCCTCCTCCGGAACCGGACTTTGGTTCGATGCGATACCTGCATTCTTATCAATATCGGCGTTTTGCAAGTGGAATGCTGATTTTTTGCAAAGCTGTTAAAAATTATAACACGGGTTGAGAAATCGCTTCCTCTAAAGTGCCCTCCAAGCCCGCAGGAACCGGGTCGGAGGAGCTGGCGTAGCCGCCAGACCAATTGGAGGAAAAGACGATGAGATCGCTTTTGCTTGGAGCCGCCACGGCTCTGGGAATGATTTTTGCTGGCTCGGCATGGGCCGAGACGGTTCGCATTCTGACGATCGAGACCAACACGCCGGGAGCGCGCGACTACTACACGAATGCCATCAAGGCCTTCGAAGCCGCGAACCCGGACGTCAAGATCCAGTTCGACTACATGGACGACACGTCGTTCAAGTCCAAGCTCCCGACATTGCTGCAGTCTTCGTCCCGGCCGGATGCATTCTTCACCTGGACGGGCGGCGTGTTTCACGAACAGGCGGAAGCCGGCGTCCTGAAGGACATTTCTGCCCAGATGGACGAGAACGCCCGCGCCCAATACGCCCCCGCCGGCATCACCGCGCATACATACAAGGGCAAGCTCTACGGCGTTCCGCTTTATGCTGCCGGCGTCGCTCTGTTCTACAACAAGGCCCTGCTGGCCAAAGCCAATGTCGATCCGAAGTCCATCAAGACCTGGGACGACTTCCTCGGGGCCGTCAAGAAGGTGAAGGCTGCGGGCATCACGCCCGTCGTGCTCGGCGGCAAGGACAAATGGCCGATCGCCTTCTACTACGGCTATCTCGCGACCCGCTTTGCCGGGACCGCGGGCATTGCAGCCGCCGATCGCGGTGAAAATGGCGGTTTCGGCAACCCGGACTTCGTCAAGGCCGGCGGCGCCTTCAAGCAGCTCGTCGACCTCGAGCCTTTCCAGCCCGGGTTCATGGACACGACGCAAAACAAGGCGGCCGGGCTTTTCGGCGACGCCAAGGGCGCGTTCTACCTGATGGGCAATTTCTTCATCGGCGTTCAGGCCAAGAATTCCACGTCCGGCAAAGGCCTCGGCGATGATCTCGATTTCATTCCTTTTCCCGCGGTCGCTGGTGGAAAGGGNGATGCCAACGATACGTTCGGCGGGGTCAACGGCTGGCTGATCACCAAGGATGCCGCGCCATCGACGGTCAAGTTCCTCCGGTTCCTGACCAGCAAGGAAAACCAGCTCGAAGGCGGCAAGCTGGGCATCTGGCTTCCCATTGCGAAAGACGCTCAGGCCAATATCCAGGACCCTCGCCTGCGGGGTATCGGTGAANTGCTGGCCAAGGCACCGCATCACCAGCTCTATCTCGATCAGGCGCTCGGTGCCAGCGTCGGCGCCGCCCTGAACGATGCCGCCGCNGAGATTGCGACCGGCGACATCACGCCCGAAGAAGCCGCGCAGAAGGTCGAAGAAGCGCGCGAGATGCGCTGACCTTCTTTCTATTCGGACGGGCGCCCGCCGCCCGTCCGCCGGTTGAACCAGCAAGGTTACCTATGGACACCCTCACGAGAAAACGCCCGCGGCATAGCCCGATGGCGCGCTTGTCGCGCATGCAACAGGACGGGAAGCTGGCCACCATCCTGTTTTTCCTGCCGCCAGCCTTGGTCCTTTTCACGATTTTCGTAA
>Ga0055536_1002576_pt1 | contig 10094 bp, 8 predicted proteins | sample AraplaCvi_mLB_r2_FD_55037 | JGI IMG/M metagenome (GOLD analysis project Ga0055536, IMG submission 55037) | Arabidopsis root microbial communities from North Carolina, USA - plate scrape MF_Cvi_mLB_r2 | ecosystem: Host-associated > Plants > Roots > Endosphere | place: USA: North Carolina...
GCCTCGCCCTGGAAGGTGAAGGCGAGTTCTCCGCCCTGCGCGGCGATGGCTTTCGAGATCCCCCAGGCGATAGAGTGATTGTTGGCGACCCCCATGATCAGGCCGCGTTTCCCCTGCATGATTCCNGTCATGGAATTATCCGTTATAGCGCTGGAAGACGAGCGTGGCGTTGGTGCCGCCGAACCCGAAGGANTTGGAAAGGACCGTGTCGATCTTGGCGTCGTCGATGCGCTTGCGCACGATCGGAACNCCTTCGAATTCGGGGTCGAGGTTTTCGATATGGGCGCTTTCGCCGATGAANCGTTCCTGCATCATCAGAAGCCCGTAGATCGATTCCTGCACGCCGGCACCGCCGAGCGAATGGCCGGTGAGCGACTTGGTCGACTGGATATGCGGGATCTTGTCCCCGAAGACGGTGCGGATCGCGCCGATCTCCTTCGAGTCCCCGACCGGCGTCGAGGTGCCGTGGGTGTTGATGTAGTCGACATCGCCCTTCACCGTCGCCAGCGCCTGGCGCATGCAGCGGATAGCGCCCTCGCCGGAGGGGGCGACCATGTCGTAACCATCCGAGGTCGCGCCGTATCCGACGATCTCGGCATAGATCTTGGCGCCGCGGGCCTTGGCATGCTCGAGTTCTTCGAGGACGAGCACGCCCGCGCCGCCGGCGATGACAAAACCGTCGCGGTCGACGTCATAGGCGCGCGAGGCCTTGTCGGGATCGTTGTTGTACTTGGTGGACATCGCGCCCATGGCGTCGAACAGGTTCGACATCGTCCAGTCGAGGTCTTCGTGGCCGCCGGCGAACATCACGTCCTGCTTGCCCCACTGGATCATCTCGGCGGCGTTGCCGATGCAATGCGCCGAGGTCGAGCAGGCGGACGAGATCGAATAGTTGACGCCGTGGATCTTGAACCAGGTGGCGAGCGTCGCCGATGCCGTGGAAGACATCGCCTTGGGCACGGCGAACGGGCCGATGCGCTTCGGGCTGTTGTTCTTGAGGGTGATTTCGGCGGCTTCGATCAGGGTGCGGGTGGAAGGACCGCCCGAGCCCATGATGATGCCGGTGCGTTCGTTCTCGCCGATATCCTTGTCTTCCAGACCGGAATCGGCGATCGCCTGTTTCATCGCGACATGGTTCCAGGCGCCGCCCTGGCTGAGGAAGCGCATGGCGCGGCGGTCGACCAGTTCGGTCGGGTCGAGCGTCGGCCGGCCCCAGACCTGGCACTTGAAGCCGTGCTCGGCGAAATCGGGAGAGAAGGAAATGCCGGACTTTGCCTGACGCAAGGATTCGGTGACTTCGGCGGCGTCGCTCCCGATCGAGGATACGATACCGAGACCCGTTACAACTACCCGTCTCATCTCATCAAAACCTTTTCTGCTCGTTCTCTTGGGCCGCGACGCGGGATCAGGCGGCCTTTTCCTTCGACAGGCCTACACGAAGGTCCGTTGCCTGGTAAATGGTTTCTCCATCCGCCTTGAGCCAGCCGTCGGCAGTGCCAAGCACCAGACGGCCGCGCATGACGCGCTTGAAGTCGATGCCATATTCAAGCAGCTTCGTGTCCGGGCGGATCATGCCCTTGAACTTCACTTCGCCGGTCGACAAGGCCATGCCGCGTCCGGGTTCGCCGAGCCAGCCGAGGAAAAAGCCGGTCAATTGCCACATGCCGTCGAGGCCGAGGCAGCCGGGCATGATGGGATTGCCTTCGAAATGGCAGGGGAAATACCAGTCGTCGGGCCTGACGTCGTATTCGGCGCGAAGATAACCCTTATCGAAGGCTCCGCCTGTCTCCGAAATGTCGGTGATGCGATGGACCATCAGCATCGGCGGCAGCGGGAGCTGCGCATTGCCGGGTCCGAACAGCTCGCCATGGGCGCAAGAGAGAAGTTCTTCGTAAGAGAAGCTGGACTGCTTAGGTGCCATAAATTTCCGTTCCCCCCGTTGAACCTTAGACCTTTTGTTTCAGCAGCTTATTGCAAGATCGGTCGGAATTGAAGCGTAACGATGAACTTGCGCTCCGCCTGGGGATGGCAGCCGAGCCGCTGGAACATGCGTTTGTTCTGGTCCGCATATAGGAAGCGACCGGCGCAAACCAGAGGCTTGTGACGGAAATTGCGCGTTTTTGGCCCTCCAGGCCTGGGTATCCTCCGGAAACTATTGAAACTGTTCCCCGTAAAAGTTATATCCGAAAGTCAAGATACCTGATATTTGCGTGAACGCTGGGAGCTGACGGGCAACTATGGCTGAAGCCATTACGGACATCGAGACGAGACTGCGCCATTGCGGCCTGCGTCCGACGCGGCAGCGCGTTGCGCTTGCCGACCTGCTGTTCGCCAAGGGTGACCGACACCTGACCGTCGAGGAATTGCACGAGGAAGCCACGTTCGCGGGCGTCCCGGTGTCGCTTGCGACCGTTTACAACACGCTGCACCAGTTCACCGAGGCCGGTCTCATCCGCGTCCTGGCGGTCGAAAGCGCCAGGACCTATTTCGACACCAACATTTCCGACCATCACCACTTCTTCGTCGAGGGTCGTAACGAGGTGCTCGACATCCCGGTCAGCAATCTGCAGATCGACAACCTGCCGGAAGCCCCNGAAGGCATGGAAATCGCCCATGTGGATGTGATCATCCGCCTGCGCGAAAAGAAAAGCTGACGCCCCTCACTCTTTTCCCTTGTTTCCCCTCATGGCTTCGTCCTGGTCCCGGCCCGGCCGCGGCTTGTAGCGCGGCAATGTCCAGCCGTAATGGATCGCGCCGCCGCGCAGGCCGAAGGCAAGCGCCGCGCCCAGGCCCGAACTCGCGTAGAGCGGCAGGCCGAGCGCATTCGCCGCGGTAAACCCGCAGGCGCCTGCAAGCGTTGCGGTGATGTAGATTTCCGGCCTCAGCAGCACCGAGGGTTCGTTGGCGAGAAGATCGCGCAGGATGCCGCCGAAGGCTGCGGTCAGAGCCCCGGTGACGATCGCGATCGTCGGAGACCCGGTAGCGGCAAGCCCTTTTGCCGCGCCGATCACGCTATAGGCGGCGAGCCCGATCGCATCGAGCCAGATCAGCAGGCGAAAGCGCCATTCCACCCGATGCGCCGTGCAGAACACGAAGACGCCCGAGATGACGCAGATCAGGATATAGGTCGGGTCGAGCACCCAGAAGACCGGCGTGCGGCCGAGGATGATATCCCTGAGCGTGCCGCCGCCGAGCCCGGTGACNGCNGCGAAAAACAGGAAGCCGACCAGATCGAGCTGCTTTCGCGAGGCTGCCAGCGCCCCCGTCGCGGCAAAAAGCGCGATGCCGGCATAGTCGAGTATCGTCAGCAGAGACATATGAGGCCTTGTGATCCAGCGTCGCGCAAGTGCAGGCCGTTAGCATAGCCGCCGATCGTTGCGCGCGTCATCCGTCGGCGCGAGCCGTGAACAGATGAATTTGCAGGGGGCCGCCGGTGAAAAAGCTTTTGATCATTGTCGTGCAGGCGCTTGTCCTGGTCCTGGTGCCGACACTTGCTTTCGCCCAGCAGCCGCAGCGTTTCAGCGATCCGGAGATCTACGAGAAGGACTATTTCCGCAAGGAGTGCAAGACNGTCGATTTCGGGCCGGCCTTTATCAAGCGATTCGACATCAACAACGACGGCATGCTGGANCTCGTCTCCAACCAGTCCGACATGACCTGCGACGGGGTCAAGGGACCGCGCTGCACCAGCGAAGGCTGCCCCTACAACTTCTATGTCCAGATCAAGGAGGGCGGCTATGTCATGGTCGCCACCGCCCAGCTTTATGACTACAATTTCGTCCAGTATTTCGGCAACATGGTCTTCGAACTGACGATGCATCCCCGCTTCTGCGGCCGCAAAGATGCCGCGCCCTGCGAAATGCGCGTCCGGGTGCGCGGCCTTGATTTCAATATCCTGTCTAAAAAATAGACCGGACCGGGAGAGAGGGCCTATCCCGGGAAGAACGAATCGATGCGTCCCGTGAGGTAATAGGCCATCAGGCTCATCCATTCCCGGGCGGCGGTCGTCGTCAGCTGTGCGTTGAGCGCCGGCTGGGTGAAATCCGGAGACAGGCGGACAATGCCGCTGGTGCGGTAATCGACCGGCCACGGCGTGACCTTGATCCCGGCGGCCCGGAACAGCGCCACCGATCGCGGCATATGGAAGGCGGAGGTGATCAGCAGGCAGTTTCCGAGCCCCTGATTTTTCAGAAGTTCGGCCGTGTTCAGGGTATTTTCATAGGTGGTGCGAGACGTGTTCTCCTTTACCAGCCGATCAGCCGGGATGCCGAAGGCGGAGAAGAACCGTTCCGAGGCCTGAGCTTCCCCTTCATAAGCACCGCTGATCGAGCCGTCGCCGCCGGAAATCAGGATCCGCGCCTGCGGATGGTTGCGGGCGAGCCGCAGCGCCTCCACGAACCGGTCCGCCGCCTGGTTGAATTCGACGCCGCCGCGCGCTGTCGTCACCTCGTTTTCGAGCACGCCGCCGAGCACGATCATGCAGGAAACCGATTGCGGCTCCTCTGCCGGTTTTGCAATGCGGTCTTCTAATACCTGCAGCGCCACCGTGCCTGCCGTGGTGAAAAGCGTCACGAACAGCACCAGCGCGGTGAAGAGCGCCGCGAACCCGCCGAGCTTGCGCCAGCCGAGGAAGACCAGGAGCGTAGCGAGAGCGGCGAGCAGAAAGGCGATCGAAAGAGGCTGGGCAAACACCCAGAAGAGCTTGGAAAGCAGGAACATCAATATCTTTCGGAACGATCAGGCACGGCGGCGGGCGGGAACGATCGGCTGCTGGAAGTGCAGGTGCAGCGGGCGCGGCAGAAGCGCCGTCCCCAGTGCCACCGCAAGGGCCAGAACCGAAACGATCCAGAGAGCATGGCTGCCAGCATATTTCGTCAAAAAAGCGCCCGTCACGGCACCGCATGCCATTCCGGTCCAGGGAACCGTCTGGATCAGCCAGCCGGTCGGGTTGCGGTCTCCGATCAGCCAGCGGCCGATGCCACGGCCAAAGCGGGAAAGCGCGCCCGTCACATAGGTCAGCCCGATCGGCAACCCCTCGATATGCTCGACCGTCGCATTGATCATGCCCATCGACAGCACGACCAGATAGAATTGAAGCCGTGGAAAGCCGGCATCCGGGACGGTCGATGCGGCTGCAAGCAGGATGGAGACGCCCGAGAGCACCACGAAGGTGCGGCGCGCAGAGACCGTGTGGGCAAGCACGATGCCGAGTGCGTTGCCGAGAATGAAGACCCAGAGCGCGACGAAGAGGATGATCGCGTGGCTGTAGTCGCCGTCGGCGAAGGCGATCGCCGCGCGGGTCGTGTTGCCGGTCATGAAGGAGACGAAATCGCCCGAAAGAAGCAGGCCCACCGCATCGGTCATGCCCGCCACGAAGGAAATGGCGGCAACCAGTGCGAGACCGGTCACGGTCCGCCGCCTGCGGATGATGCGTCTTCGTCTTTCCCTTGTCATGGAGGCCCCTTCCTCCGCGTAACTCTGCGCGAATCGCGCGCCGAGGCGTTGATCTAGGACAATGCCGGACAAGTAGAAAAGAAATCGCAAATTGCGTGACGAAGCGCGCCTTATCGGTGCCGCAGCCACGCCTCGATGCCTCGTGCCGCGGCCCGGCCCGTCGCCAGGCAGGCGGTGAGCAGGTAACCGCCCGTCGGCGCCTCCCAGTCGAGCATTTCTCCGGCGGCAAACAGGCCGGGAANCGGCTTCAGCATNGAGTGTTCGTCGAGTTCGCTCCACGCTATGCCTCCGGCGGACGAGATCGCTTCGGCGATCGGGCGAGGCCGGAGAACCGGAATNTGCAGTGCCTTGATCAGCTGCGCCAGTTCCCCGGGCGGCATGCGATTGGCATCCGGCACGAGTTCGCGAAGCAATGCGGCCTTCACGCCCTCCAGCCCGGCACCCTTGCGCAACCGGTTGGAGAAACTCGCCTTGGCATCCTGCCGGCCGAGGTCACGCGCAAGGCGCTCGGTGGTGCGGCCGGGCGCGAGGTCGACGGCCAATGCCGAATGACCTTTTTCGAGAAGCCGGTCCCGAAGTGCCGCGGAATGCGCATAGACGAGGCTGCCCTCGATCCCGTGTTTCGAGATCACGAANTCGCCCTGGAATGTGCCGGCTTCGGAGGTTGTCGAAACCGATTTCAGCGGTTCGCCGGCAAATCGCTCGCGAAACGCCTCGCTCCAGGCGATGTCGAAGCCGCAATTGGCCGGCCGGAGATCGGCGACCAGGATACCCTTGTCTCTCAGCCAGGGTACCCATGCCGCATCCGAGCCAAGCCGCGGCCAGCTTGCTCCGCCGAGCGCCAAGAGAGCTGCGTCTGGACGCGCGATGACCGGCCCTTCGGGTGTTTCAAACCGATAGCCGTTTTCGGCAAACCCCAGCCAGCGATGCCGTGTCTTGAGCACCACGCCCTGCGCCTCCAACCGCCGCAGCCAGGCGCGCAACAGGGGCGAGGCCTTCATGACGTTCGGAAACACCCGGCCGGAGGTCCCCACGAAGGTTTCCGTGCCGAGGCCCGCCGCCCAGGCTCGCACGTCGTCCGGGGTGAGCGCGTCAAGGGCAGGGCTCAGATGCGCGCAAGCCGTCCCAAATCGCGCGGCGAAACTCGAAAAATCTTCCGAATGGGTGATGTTCAGCCCGGACTTGCCGGCGAGCAGGAATTTCCGCCCGAAGGTCGGCATCGCCTCATACACCGTCACGGCATGGCCGGCAGCGGAGAGAACCTCCGCCGCCATCAGCCCTGCCGGACCGCCGCCGATGATCGCGATCTGTTTCGTCATGATCTCCGGTTAAGGCAGATCAGTCCGCTTTGCCATAGCCTCCGGCCGTCGGCGTCTGAACGGTCACCGCTTCGCCCGCCTCGATGATCGTCTGGGCGCAGCCGCCGAGCTCCTCGAACGTGCCGTCGAGGCGCCGCACCGTGGTCTGGCCGAGCTCGCCGGGTTCGCCGCCGGCAAACCCGTGCGGCTTGATCGTCCGATGGGAAGAAAGGATGGCGCAGTCCATCTTTTCGAGGAAGCGGATCGTCCGTTTCGTCCCGTTGCCGGCCGAGAACTTGCCCTTGCCGCCGGAATTTTCGCGGATGTGAAAGTCTTCCAGCAGCACCGGATAGCGGGTTTCCAGGATTTCCGGGTCGGTAAGGCGGGAATTGGTCATGTGCACATGCACCGCATCCGTTCCCTCGAAACCGGTCCCGTCGTTGAACACACCGGCCGGCGAGCCGGAGCACAGCGTTTCGTAATACTGGTAGGTCTCGTTGCCGAAGGTGAGGTTGTTCATCGAGCCCTGGCTTGCGGCCATTGCGCCGAGCGCTCCGAAAAGCGCATTGGTCACGTGCTGGCTGGTCTCGACATTGCCGGCCACCACGGCCGCCGGATATTGCGGCTTCAGCATCGANCCTTCCGGNACGATGATGCGGATCGGCCGCAGGCATCCCGCGTTCATCGGNATGGAGCTTTCGACCATGACGCGGAAGACATAGAGCACCGCNGCCCGGGTCACCGGTTCCGGGGCGTTGAAATTGTTCTTCTTTTGCGGGCTCGTGCCGGTGAAGTCGACGGTCGCTTCGCGCTTGGCCTTGTCGACGGTGATCTTCACCTGGATCACGCTGCCCTGGTCGGTCGGATAGGAGAACGCCGAATCGCCGAGCTTTTCGATGACGCGACGCACGCTCTCTTCCGCATTGTCCTGCACGTGGCCCATATAGGCCTGCACCACGTCAAGCCCGAACTGCGCGATCATCTTGCGCATTTCGTGCACGCCCTTTTCATTGGCGGCGATCTGGGCGCGCAGGTCCGCGACGTTCTGGGCGACGTTGCGGGCCGGGTAGGGGTGGTTGGAGAGGAGATCGGTGATGCCGGCCTCGTCGAACCGGCCGCGATCGACGAGCAGCACGTTGTCGAACAGCACGCCCTCCTCGTCGACGCTCGTCGCAAGCGGCGTCATCGAACCCGGCGCCGTGCCGCCGATATCGGCATGGTGCCCGCGCGATGCGACGTAGAAGAGGATATTCTTGCCTGCCGTGTCGAATACCGGAGTGACGACGGTAATATCCGGCAGATGCGTGCCGCCGTTATAGGGTGCGTTAAGCGCAAACACGTCCCCGGGGCGGATCCTGCCCTGGTTCTGGGCGATGACGCTTTCGACCGAACGGTCCATCGAGCCGAGATGCACCGGCATATGCGGGGCGTTCGCCACCAGCGCGCCGTCCGCGTCGAAGACGGCGCAGGAGAAGTCCAGCCGTTCCTTGATGTTGACCGACGAGGACGTGTTCTGCAGCGTCACGCCCATCTGTTCGGCGATCGACATGAAGAGATTGTTGAACACTTCGAGCAGAACCGGGTCCGCCTGCGTGCCGATCGGCTTGGCGCGGGAAAGTTCGGCGACGCGCTTCAGCACGACATGGTTCAGCCGGGTGATGTCGAAAGCCCAGCCGTCCTCGACGACAATCGTCTGGTGCGGCTCGACGATCAGGCAGGGGCCGTTGGCGCGTGCGCCCGGCTTGATATCGGCGCGGCGATAGACCGGCGCTTCCCGCCAGGCGCCGCCGGAGAAGAATTTCGTCTGCTCGGTCGCGGCCGGTGCCCGGTCGTCCGCCGCGAATTCCGGTTCGTCGGAATCGGCGCCGCCGCCGATCGCCTCGACCTCGTAGGCCTCGAAAATGATCTCGCGGTTCTCGAAGATGAAGCCGAACTGCTTCTTGTGTGCCGTCTCGAAGGCGGCCGTCATCTCCGCCGCGCTGGCGAGCGTCACGGGCAATGTCGTATCCGTGCCCTGATAGCGCAGGTGGGCGCGGTGAAGCACCTCGGTTTCGGAGGCGGTCACGCCCTGCGAGGCCATCTCCTCCAGCACGCTGGCGGTCAGTTCGTCGCGGACGGTCCCGAGCGTCTCCAATGCGGTCGCGAGCTCGTGGGATACCGTGCGCTGGCGGGCGGCGCGGATGTCCGCCAGTCCCATGCCGTAGGCGGAAAGGATGCCGGAGAACGGATGGATCATCACGGTCGAGATGCCGAGCGCATCGGCCGTCAGGCAGGCATGCTGGCCACCGGCGCCGCCGAAGCAGGTCAGTACATAATGAGTAACGTCATAGCCGCGCTGGACGCTGATCTTCTTGACGGCATTCGCCATGTTCTCGACGGCGATCGCCAGGAAACCGTCTGCCACTTCTTCCGGCGAGCGGCCGTCGCCGATCACCTTGGCCATCTCCTCGAAGGCGTTGCGCACGGCATCGGCATCCAGAGGCTGGTCGCGGTTTGGGCCAAAGATCGCCGGGAAGAGTTTTGGCGAGAGCTTGCCGAGCATGACGTTCGCATCGGTCACTGTCAGCGGCCCGCCGCGGCGGTACGCCTTCGGGCCGGGATTGGCGCCGGCCGAATCCGGGCCGACCCGGAAGCGGCCGTTCTCGAAATGCAGGATCGAGCCGCCGCCGGCGGCCACCGTATGGATCGACATCATCGGCGCCCGCATGCGCACGCCCGCGACTTCGGTTTCGAACGAGCGCTCCAGCTCGCCGTCATAATGCGACACGTCGGTCGAGGTGCCGCCCATGTCGAAGCCGATCATCCGCTCGAAGCCCGCAAGCCGCGAGGTTTCGACGGCGCCGACCACGCCGCCGGCAGGGCCCGACAGGATCGCATCCTTGCCCTGGAACAGCCGCGCGGCGGTGAGCCCGCCGGAGGATTGCATGAACATCAGCTGCGCGCCTTCGCCGCCCGTGGCGTCGAGGCCGGTGCCGAGCTCGCCGGCGACCTGCTCCACGTAACGGCGCAGGATCGGCGACAGATAGGCATCGACGACAGTCGTGTCGCCGCGGCCGACCAGCTTGATCAGCGGGGAGACCTCGTGGCTGACGGAAACCTGCGTGAAGCCGACGTCGCGAGCGATCTTTGCTACCAGCTGTTCGTGAGCCGGATAACGATAAGCATGCATGAAGACGATGGCGACGGCGCGGAAACCGGCGTCGAATTGCTCCTGCAACTGTTCGCGGATCGTCGCGGCATCCGGAGCCGCCTCGATCGTACCGTCGGCACGGACACGCTCGTCCACCTCGACCACCTGCTTGTAGAGCAGTTCCGGCTTGACGATCTTCTTGGCGAAGATGT
>Ga0055536_1002585_pt1 | contig 10083 bp, 9 predicted proteins | sample AraplaCvi_mLB_r2_FD_55037 | JGI IMG/M metagenome (GOLD analysis project Ga0055536, IMG submission 55037) | Arabidopsis root microbial communities from North Carolina, USA - plate scrape MF_Cvi_mLB_r2 | ecosystem: Host-associated > Plants > Roots > Endosphere | place: USA: North Carolina...
TCGGTGCTGCGGTCCATCCAGGTGACCATGTAATGGCAGCCGATGCCGCCCAGCGCACGCGAGCCTTCCGGCACCCGGGTGGAGGTGTTGTGCGGGCAGCCGGAGCAGTAATGCGGCACGCGCGGGAAGCTGGCGCGCGGCAGCGCAAGCTCGGCTTCCTTGGCGTCCATCCAGCGCAGGCGCTGTTCGATCGATTCGTTGCTGAAGAACTTCTGGATGCGGCGACCGATCACCCCGGCGATGGTGGCCGGGGTGAGTTCGTTGGTGGACGGCAGGATCCACTGGCCCGCTTCGTCGTACTTGCCGACGATGGACGGGCGCTGGCCCCAGCTGGACGGCCAGTTGAAGAACTGTTCCTTCATCTGGCGCTCGATGAAGGCGCGCTTCTCCTCCACCACCACGATGTCTTCCAGGCCCTGCGCGAAACGCGCGATGCCTTCCGGTTCCAGCGGCCAGGTCATGCCGACCTTGTACACGCGGATGCCGATGTCGGCGCAGGCGCGCTCGTCCAGGCCCAGGTACTCCAGCGCCTGCAGCACGTCCAGGTAGCTCTTGCCGGTGGTGACGATGCCCAGCCGCGCACGCGGCGAATCCATCACCACCCGGTCGATGCCGTTGGCGCGCGCGAACGCCTGCGCGGCCTTGACCGCATAGCGGTGCAGGCGCATTTCCTGGTCCAGCGGCGGGTCGGGCCAGCGGATGTTGAGGCCGCCGGCAGGCATCTCGAAATCCTCGGGCAGCACGATGCGGCGCGCGAACGGATCCACCTGCACCGATGCGGACGACTCCACCGTCTCGGCGATGGTCTTGAAGCCGATCCAGCGCCCGGTATAGCGGCTCATCGCCCAGCCGAGCAGGCCCATGTCCAGGATGTCCTGCACGCAGGCCGGGTTCAGCACCGGCATCATCGCGCTGACGAACTCATCCTCGCTGCCGTGCGGCAGGGTCGAACTGCGGCAGGCGTGGTCGTCGGCGGCCAGCGCCAGTACCCCGCCGTGCACCGAGGTGCCGGCGGCGTTGGCATGCTTGAACACATCGCCGCAGCGGTCCACGCCCGGGCCCTTGCCGTACCACATGCCGTACACGCCCTGGACCTTAGCGCCCGGGAACAGGTTGGTCTGCTGCGTGCCCCAGACCATGGTCGCGCCCAGGTCTTCATTGAGGCCAGGGGTGAACTTGACCCGGGCCGCCTCCAGGTGCGTGCGTGCCCGCCACAGCTCCAAGTCGAAACCGCCCAGCGGGCTGCCGCGGTACCCGCTGATGAAGCCGGCGGTGTCCAGCCCGGCAGCCTGGTCGCGCAGCTGCTGCATCAGCGGCAGGCGCACCAGCGCCTGCACCCCGCTCAGGTAAATGCGGCCATCGGTACGGGTGTACTTGTGGTCCAGCGTGTAGCTGTCGTCCAGTGGCGGGGCCGGCAGGTTGGCGGACGAAGGCGAGGTGAGTTCGGCGGTACTGGTCATGGCTGGCCCGTGCTGACGGCTGGCAGGGCCGCTGCGAAGGGCGGCCGGAAGGGGTGGGATTGTAACAGTCGGGCAATTTCCACCCTTCAGGACTCGCATCCAGGGCCGTGCTGGGGTTAGGATCGGGACGGGAGGTTGTGTGACAACTTGGGGGAGTTTTTATGGCAGTGGGAAGAAACAGGCTGACCGGCATGGTGCTGGCGGCGGGGATGACAGTGTTCGGGGTGTCGGCGCAATCGCTGCCGACGTTGCAGGAGTTCTATTTCGACGACGACGTGGCGGCGGTCGCGCCGGTGGTCGTGTCTGCCGACAGCGCGGACCTGGTCGACCAGCTGATGAAGCAGCGCGAACGCGGCCGCAAGGCGCTCGACGCTACCGTGCAGCTGGCCAGCGTGGCCTACGCGCAGGGGCGTCCGGAGCTGGGCCGCGAGTTGTATGCCGATGCCGAAAAGAACACATCGCTTACTACGACGGCGGGGCGCATGGTGCGCTGGAACCATGGCTGGGACCTGTTCCGCCAGGGCGATGCCGAAGCGGCGCTGGCGCAGTGGCACAGCGCCCAGCAGGGCCTGCGTGGCAATGCGTCCTGGGTGCCGCCGACCTATGCGTTGGCGTTGTGGACGCTCGGTCGCAAGGACGAGGCGGTGAAGTGGTATGCCGCAGCCGTGCGCACCGAACCGCAGCGCTGGAGCACCAGCACGGCGTACGCGCAGCTGCTGCCGACCTGGCGCGACAGTGAGCGCGCCAGCCTGGCCGAAGTACAGCAGGCGTGGGCGGCGCAACCCCCGGCCTGGCCGTGATGCGTTGATTGCCCGCGTCGGCTTCGACCATGGTCGGGGCCGGTGCCGCGCCGGGTTCGGCTAGGCTGCTGCGATGGCCTTCGATGCATTCGCCCTGATCCTCACCATGCTCGGCCTGGGCATGCTGTTCTCGCGCCTGCGCGCGTTGCCCGACAGCAGTGCCGAAGTGCTCAACCGGGTGGTGCTGCTGGTGTGCCTGCCGGCGGCCGTGCTGACCTACGTGCCACGCCTGCAGCTGGACACCAGCCTGGTCGGGCTGATGCTCACGCCCTGGCTGTTGATGGTCGCCACCCTGGTGCTGGTGGGGCTGGCCACGCGCGTGTTCGGCTTCGCCCGCGACGTGCATGCGGTGCTGCTGATCTGCGTGGCGCTGGCCAATTCCAGTTTCATCGGCTACCCGATGGTGCGCGCGCTGCTCGGCGACCACGCGTTGCCCTACGCAGTGGTGTACGACCAGTTCGGCACCTTCGTGCTGTTGTCCACGTTCGGGCTGTACGTGATCGCGCGCTACAGCGGCGATACGCCGCCAAGCGCACGCCAGGTCCTGAAACGCATCGCCGGGTTTCCGCCGCTGTGGGCATTGCTGTTCGCGCTGACGCTGATACCGGTGCAGCCGCCGGCGTGGATCGGCGCCGGCCTGAAGCAGCTGGCCGACGCGATGCTGCCGCTGGTGATGCTGGCGGTGGGGTTGTCGATCCGCCTGCGGCTGTCGCGTGACGAGCTCACGCCGCTGGGCGTCGGCCTGCTGCTCAAGCTGGTGGTGATGCCGGCGCTGGCGCTGCCGATCGCGTGGGCGTTCGGGCTGCAGGGGCAGATGCTGCAGGTCAACGTGCTGGAATCGGCGATGCCGAGCATGATCACCGCCGCCGCGCTGGCGATCTCGCACCGGTTGGCTCCGCGGCTGGCGGCGGCGATGGTGGGGTACGGCATCCTGCTGTCGCTGGCGACGCTGCCGGCGTGGGTATGGGTGCTGGATCGCATCGCGAGTTCCTGACCGGTCCTGCCCGGTCGCGCGTCATTCGTCCGCGTTCACCGTACGGCCCCGCGCCCACTCGCGCAGCGCGGTCACCTGCTCGGACATCAGCACCGACAACGGTCGACTGCCGCGGATCTCGGCCATCAGCAGGTCGGTGTCCAGCGTGCGCTGCTCGGCATGCGCCGCGTACAGCCCGGCCACCACCGCCTGTTCGATCTCCGCACCCGAGAAACCCTCGCTGGCCGCAGCCAGCGCGGACAGCGCGAAGTCGTCGGCGTTGAGCTGGCGCCGGCCCAGGTGCAGGCGCAGCAGTTCCACCCGGGTGTTGGGGTCGGGCAGGTCAACGAAGAAGATTTCGTCGAAGCGACCCTTGCGCAGCAGCTCGGCCGGCAGCTCATGCACCTGGTTGGCGGTGGCCACGATGAACACCATGCCTTTGCGCTCGGCCAGCCAGGTCAGCAGGTGCCCCAGCACCCGCCGCGACACCCCGCCGTCCTCGCCCCCGCTGGCCAGGCCTTTCTCGATCTCGTCGATCCACAGCACGCACGGCGCCAGCTGCTCGGCCGACGCCAGCGCATCGCGCAGGTTCTTCTCGGTTTCGCCGTGGAACTTGTCGTACAGGCTGCCGAAGTCCAGGCGCAGCAGCGGCACCCCGAAGCCGGCGGCGGTGGCCTTGGCCAGCATCGACTTGCCGCAGCCCTGCACGCCCAGCAGCAGCATGCCCTTGGGCGGGTCCAGCCCGGCCGGGCCCTGTCCGCCCAGGAACACCGCGCGGCGCTGGTTGACCCAGCGCTTGAGCCGGTTGGCCCCGGCCACGTCCGAGAAACGGGTGGTGTCGTATTCGTAATGCAGGTGCCCGGCGCGGTTGAGCAGCTCGAACTTCAGCCTGGCCAGCTGCGGCAGGTCGTCCTGGCTGATCGCGCCGTCGGCGAACACCAGCTGGCGGGCGATCCGGCGCGCATCGACCAGGCTGAGGCCACGCAGGTTGTGCAGGATCTGCCGGACCGCGTCGTTGTCCACTTCCACGCGGCGGCCGCCGTTCTCACGCGCATAGTCCGCCACTTCCTCGCGCAGCATCTTCAGCAGGGCGTTGGGGTCGGGCAGGCGCGGGTTGAAGCGGGTGGCCAGGGCCTCCAGCTCGGCCGGCAACTCCACCTTGGCGCCTACCAGCACCAGCACGTGGGCCTCGCAGTGGCGGCGCTGGATCAGGTCGCGCAGCGCACGCTGGTGGCTGGCATACCCCAGGTAGGGGTGGAAATCGAGCAGCAGGTAGATACCGCGCTGGTCGGCCTGGCGGATCATCTGCAGCGCGGAACTGGCGTCGGGTGGGCCCACCGCGTCATCCTCGCGGTCCATGTCGATCCGGCGCAGGCCCTCGGTGATCGACCAGCGGTGCAGGGCCCGCCACACGTGCATCAGGGTCTGCCGGAACAGGTCCACGATGCGACCCTCATCCTGGGTCTCGATCACGATCAGCGGGGTGTTGGCGCGGATCAACGCGCTCAGGTCCTGTAACTCGCTCATGCCGGCATGCATTCCTTTGGATCGCGCACGATAGCAAAGCACCGGGCGGTGCAGGGGTTCAGCCGCGCGACTATCTCCATCACAACCGGCGGTGTACGCTCGGGACTCGTTCCCCGGAAGCGAGGCTGGCATGAAGACGATCCTGGTAGCCGGTTCCAAGGGTGGGGTGGGCAAATCCACCATTGCCACCCACCTGGCGGCGCAGGCCGCCCTGGCCGGCAAACGGACCGTGTTGGCCGACGCCGACCCGCAGGGCTCCAGCACCCGCTGGGCCGAACGTCGCGCCGGGCTGGAAAGCGCGGTACTGCCCATCGATGCCAGTGGCAGGAACCCGCTGAAGAAGGTGCCCGACGACACCGAGGTGCTGATCATCGATGCCCCGGCCGGGGCCCGCGCGGGTGAGCTCGAGGGCTTCCTGGACGTCGCCGACGCGGTGGTGGTGCCGGTGCTGCCGTCGGCGCTGGACATCGAAGCCATCGTCGGCTTCCTCAACAGCCTGTCCAAGGTGCCGAGGGTGCACAAGCGCAAGCTGCCGGTTGGGCTGGTGCTCAACCGCACCAAACCGTGGACCCAGACCTCACGCCAGGCCGAGCAGATGCTCGAGGAATGGCCCTACCCGGTGGTGGCGCGGCTGCGCGACACCCAGGGGTACGTGGTGATGACCGGCCTGGGCCGAAGCCTGTTCGATTACCGCTCCGCGCAGGTGCGCGAGCACCAGAGTGACTGGGAGCCACTGCTGCAGTGGTTGAAGAAAGCCTGAGCCAGAAGAGAACCCCATGCGAGAACTGATCCTGTTGCGCCACGCCCATGCCGAACCGGCCAGTACCGGCCAGGCCGACCTCGACCGCCCGCTGTCACCCATCGGGCTGGCCGAAGCCGAACGCGCCGGCAAGTGGTTGAAAGAAAACAATCTGCTGCCCGACTGCGTGGTGAGTTCGCCGTCGCGACGTACCCGCGAAACGCTGGAAGCGGTACTGGGCATCACCGGCTACGTGGAACAGAAACTGGAAGACCGGGTCTACGAGGCCACCCCGGGAACGCTGGCCGAGCTGGTCGACGCCCATCGCGACGTGGACCGGCTCATGCTGGTCGGGCACAACCCCGGGCTGGAACAGCTCGTGGCGTTGATGGCCGACGGCAGGACCGGGGACTACCGCGGCATGCCCCCGGGCGGGGTCGCTGTACTGCAATTCCCGAAGGAACGCAGCATCGAACCGGGCGTAGCCGAGCTGACCGCATTCTGGTGGCCGTAAGCCGTGAAAGCAGTACGCATCCTGCTGGGCTGTCTGCTCGGGCTGGCGGCGGGCCCGGCCTTTGCCGAACCGCCGATGTCCGGTGCTCCCACCCATCCGCTGGCCGCAGCCGCCCAGCCGCCCCAGCAGGTGCTGCACGTGGATGCGGCACGGTCCCACTTCGGCTTCGAGATCCGCACCCGCCTGGGCCAGCGGATCGAGGGCGTGTTCCCGCGTTTTGAAGGCCGGGTCGACGTGCTGCAGGACGGCCGCCACCAGGTCCATCTGCGCATGTTCAGCCGCTACGTGGAGATTCCCGGCAAGGACCGCTATACCGCCTGGATGCGTGGCGAGGAGTTCTTCGACGCCAACCGCTACCCGGTGGTCGAGTTCGACTCCAAGCCCTACTGGCCCGACCCGGTCCACCAGGGCGGCGTGATCGAGGGCCAGCTGATCCTGCGCGGGGTGTCCCACCCGGAAGTCCTGAGGGTGGAACCGGCGGCCTGCCCCCGGGCCGGGTATGATTGCGACGTGGTCAGCCGCGGTACCGTGCAGCGTGGCCGGTATGGAATGGACAGCTGGCAGCTAGCCCTGAGTGATCGAGTGACCTTCGTATTGCGTGCCCGCCTCCTCGAGGCGCCGAAACCGTGAACCCCCTGCTGCGGCTGTTGCTGCTGGCAACGCTGTTGCTTGGCAGCGGCTGTGCGTCGCTGTCGAACGCGCAGCGCGACCGGGCGGCCGGCATCGCCCAGCAGGCGCGCTCGCAGCTTGTGGATTGCGACAAACCGGACCGCTGCGCCCTGGATTCGCCGCTGCGCGCGCTGGGCGGACAGGCCTTCAGCGAATCCGCCCAGGGGGCCCCGCGGCACTACGCCACCATCCTGGACGAGGGCGAAACCACCCTGGTGGCGCGGCTGAACCTGATCCGCAGCGCCACCCGCAGCATCGACCTGCAGACTTACATCTTCGACAAGGACGACAGCGCCCGGCTGGTGCTGGACGAGCTGCTGGCCGCGGCCCGGCGCGGGGTCAAGGTGCGCGTGCTGATCGACCAGCTCTCGGCGATCTCCGACCTGGAAATCCTGGGCGCGCTGGCCAGCAGCCACCAGAATTTCGAGTTGCGGGTGTACAACCCGACCTTCGGCAAGGCCAAGCTGAACTACGCCGACTACGCCGGCAGCGTGCTGTGCTGCTTCCGGCGCTTCAACCAGCGCATGCACAACAAGCTGCTGGTGATCGACGACGCGCTCGGCGTGGTCGGCGGACGTAATTACCAGGACGACTATTACGACTGGGACAGCGAATACAACTTCCGCGACCGCGACGTGGTGGTGGCCGGCCCGGTGGCACGGGGCATGGCCGCCAACTTCGAAGCTTTCTGGAAGGCCCCGCGCAGCGTGCCGGCCGAGCGCCTGAACGACGTCGGGCGGACCCTGCTCAAGCAGGGCGCACCGACCATGCCGCCGGCCGTGTACCGCCGCCCCGAGCGGGTCGAGCAGGTGCTGGACGAGGCCGTGGACCCGGCCTACATCCAGCGCATGTTCGTCGACACCGCCTTCCGGGTAGGCCCGGTGCGTTACGTGGCCGACCTGCCGCGCAAGCATCGCCGCGAAACGGCCAGCCAACCGGCGGCAGGCCAGCACGTCACCGAACCGCAGCTGGACTCGCTGATCGCGGGCGCGCAGACCGAAGTGCTGCTGCAGACGCCGTACCTGGTGCTGTCCAAGCCGGCGCGCAAGCTGTTCGAGGCATTGCGCAAACGCGAACAGCCGCCGCGCGTGGTGGTGTCCACCAACAGCCTGGCCGCGACCGACAACCCGATCGTCTACGCGCTGTCCTACAAGTACAAGCGCCGCAACATGCGCGAGCTGGGCTTCAACATCTACGAATACAAGCCGTTCCCGCTGGATGCGCCGGTGGACTACCGCAACCTGGTGCCGGCGCCGCTGGGCACCCCGCCGAGCAGCAGCGACCGCGGCAGCGGCCTGCTGGGCGGCAGCGCGGCGGGCAGCAACGCACGCAGCAGTGGTAGCCGGGGCAGCAACCGGCGCAACGCCGACAGCCCCGTCGCGGACACCGGCCAGGCCGTTGAGGCCGTCGAGGCCAGCGAGGCAAGCGTCGGCGCCGAGGCCGTGCGGCCCCAGCCCACTCCCGGCCCGGCCGCGCGCCGGCGTACCGATGGCAGCGTGGTGGAACGCCGCGTGCTGCGCGCCGAAACCCGGCCCTCGTTCCTGGGCACCAAGGCGGTGAACAAGCCGCTGCCGGTGACCCGCAGCGGCGCGCGCATGGGCCTGCACGCCAAGTCGCTGGTGGTGGACCGCCGCATCGGCGTGATCGGTACCCACAACTTCGACCCGCGCAGCGAGAACTACAACACTGAAGGTGCGGTCATCATCGACGACCCCGCCTTCGCTGAAGCGCTGGCGCAGAGCATCCTGCGCGACATCCACCCCAGCAACTCCTGGGTGGTGGCGCCGCGCACCAAGCCGCCGGTGCTGTCGGGCCTGAACTACAGCGTGGGCAAGGCCTCCGAAGCGCTGCCGGTGCTCGACTTCTGGCCGTGGCGTTACGCCACCGATTACGAATTCCAGCCGGGCCCGGACTGCCCCGAACCGCTGCGTCGGCAGGACCCTGCGTTCCACGGCTGCTACACCGCCGTGGGCGATTTCCCCGAGGTCAATGTCGGCCCGAAGTGGCTGCTGGTACGCATGCTCACCGCGTTCGGCGCCGGCCTGGTTCCCATCCTGTAATTTCTTTTCGCTGCACGGAGACACCGCATGGCCCAGGTATTCCGCGAACCGGTTTCGATCGAGGCGCTCAACGCGCTCAGCCGCGACACCCTGATCGAACACCTGGGCATCGTGTTCACTGCCGCGGGCGAGGACTGGGTCAGCGCGACCATGCCGGTCGACGCGCGCACCCGCCAGCCATATGGGATCCTGCATGGCGGCGCCTCGGTGGTGCTGGCCGAAACCCTGGGCAGCAGTGCCGGCAATCTGTGCGTGGACACCACCCAGCAGGTCTGCGTGGGGCTGGAGATCAACGCCAACCACATCCGTGCCCAGCGCGGCGGTACCGTCACCGGCACCGCGCGGGCCGTACACGTGGGCCGCAGCACGCAGGTGTGGGACATCCGCATCGAAGACGAGGCCGGCAAGCTGGTCTGCACCTCGCGGCTGACCCTCGCGGTGGTGCCGGCGGTCCGTCCTTGACCCCCGCTGGCGGTTGGCCGGGCATCGGCCGGTCATTGCGTCCGGTCCGCTGGCAGACCCCGCAGCGCTGGGGTATCGTTCGCGGATGACTTCCCCCCCTTCGGCCTCGCGTGGCGGCGTGGCGCGCGTATGCCGTTATCTGTACCGCGTTCCCCTGCTGCTCATCCACCTGCTGCTGTTCCTGCCGCTGCTGCTGATCGGCATGCTGCCGCCGTGGGGAAACCTGCGCGTGGGCAGTCGTACGCTTGAGCACCTGCTGGTGAACACCTGGTCCGCCGGGTTGATGTGGATCTTCGGCTTCCGCCTGCACCGTATCGGTACGCCGCTGCCGGGCGCGGTGCTGTTCGTGGCCAACCATGTCAGCTGGGTCGACATCTGCATGCTGCACAGCCAGCGCATGATGGGCTTCGTGGCCAAGCGCGAGATCGCCGACTGGCCGGTGGTGGGCTGGCTGGCCGCACGTGGCCAGACCATCTTCCACCAGCGTGGCAGCACCGAATCGCTGGGCGGGGTCATGCAGGTCATGGTCGAACGGCTGCAGGAAGGCAAGGCGGTGGGCGTGTTCCCCGAAGGCCGCACCCGCGGCGGCCAGGACGTCGGGCCGTTCCACGCCCGCATCTTCCAGGCCGCGGTGGAAACCCATGTTCCGGTGCAACCGGTGGCGCTGCGCTATGGCGAGCGGGGCAATGCACAGACCATCGTTGCATTCGGCGCCCGCGAGAGCTTCTTCGCCAACTTCCTGCGCCTGCTCGGGGAACCGGCACGGCGGGCCGAGGTACATTTCCTCGCGCCCATTGGCAGCCACGACCTGGAAGGCCGTCGCCGCATCGCGGAAACCTCGCGTGCGCGCATCGTGGCGGCCATGACCGCGCCCTAGCG
>Ga0055536_1002597_pt1 | contig 10064 bp, 9 predicted proteins | sample AraplaCvi_mLB_r2_FD_55037 | JGI IMG/M metagenome (GOLD analysis project Ga0055536, IMG submission 55037) | Arabidopsis root microbial communities from North Carolina, USA - plate scrape MF_Cvi_mLB_r2 | ecosystem: Host-associated > Plants > Roots > Endosphere | place: USA: North Carolina...
AAGGACCGGGTTATTTCGGGCGCTGCAAGCCTTGAAGCTGCCCGCGCCATCCTCGCCTGAAGGAGATATCCGTGAGCGACAACCACATCCTCGTCGAGCGCCCGGAAGCCCAGCCGGGCGTCATGGTGATCCGCTTCAACCGGCCGGAAAAGAAGAACGCCTTCACGTCGGCCATGTACAACCGCATGACGGCGGCGCTCGAGGAGGCAAACGGGGACGATGCCGTGCGCGCCGTCGCCTTCCTCGGCACCGAGGGCTGCTTCTCCGCCGGCAACGACATGGGCGATTTTCTCACCTATGCCATGTCTGGTTCGAAGGAGGCGCCTGCCGCTGCCGTCTTCATCAAGGCGCTGGCGCTGTCCGAAAAGCCGCTGGTCTCGGGCGTCGATGGCTTGGCGATCGGCATCGGCACTACCCTGAACATGCATTGCGACATGACGGTCGCGTCCGCCCGCAGCCTGTTCAAGACGCCGTTCGTCGATCTGGCGCTGGTGCCGGAGGCCGCCTCCAGCTTGCTCGCACCGAAGGTCATCGGCCACCAGCGTGCCTTCGCGATGCTGGTGGCGGGGGAAGGGTTTTCAGCCGAGGCGGCGCTCGATGCGGGGCTGATCTGGAAGATCGTCGAGGCGGACGCGGTCGAAGCCGAGACGCTGGCGCTTGCCGGAAGCCTCGCCAGGAAACCGCCCCAGGCCCTGAAAATCGCCCGCGATCTGGTGCGTGGCCCGCGTGACGCGGTGCTTGCCCGTATCGACGAGGAACTGGTGCATTTCTCCGCCCAGCTCAGAAGCGCCGAGGCGCGCGCCGCTTTCGAGGCCTTCATGCGACGTTAACGGTGCCGCGCGGGAAATTTTTGTTCCCGTCTTCTTTCGACGCAACTTCAGCGCTAGATTGCCCCCACCAATCGGGAGGAAAAGATGGCGCATCGTATTTCATCGGGCTTGCTTGCATTGTTTCTGGGAATAGTCCCGGCCCAGGCCGAGACGTTTGTGTTCCCCGCGCAGAGCCAGCCGGTGCAGCTCGCCCAGAGCCCTTCCGTCACCATCGGCCCGAACGGCGTCATCATCCGTCGCGGCGATGACCGGGACCGCGACAGAGACAGAGATCGTGACCGGGATAGAGATCGTGATCGCGACCGGGATCGCCCCCGCCCGCAGCGTTATGTCTGCGTCGTCTCCCCGCCGCCGAGCATGGACCGCCGCCGTCCCTATGTCTGCAACGCCGAGCCGGGCCGCGTCGGTAGCCGCTGCCGCTGCTCGGGCGTTGTTGGCAACGGCACGCTCGACCTGGATCGGTGACTATTTCTGCAGCAGAGCCACGGCTTCCACATGCGGCGACCAGAGGAACTGGTCGATCGGCGTGACCGCCTTGATGCGATATCCGCCGTCGACCAGCAGGCGCAGGTCGCGGGCGAGCGTCAGCGGGTTGCAGCTGACCGCCACGACCGTCTTGACGTTCGAACGGGCAAGCTCCTTCATCTGGACTTCGGCGCCGGCACGCGGCGGATCGAAGACGACGGCGTCGTAGTTCTTCAGCTCCGACAGCATCATCGGCCGGCGGAAAAGATCGCGCTTCTCCGCCGACACGGGTTTCAGCCCCTGCGTATTGCGGGCGGCGTGATCGAGTGCCTTGACCGATTTCTCGTCGCCTTCGACCGCGTGCACCTTGGCGATGCGGGCAAGCCGAAGCGAAAACGTGCCGGAACCGGCAAACAGGTCGAGCACCCGCTTGGCCTTGCCGACATGCGANAGCACAAGGTCCGCCATCGCATCTTCCGCCGGCTTGGTGGCCTGGGTGAAGGCGCCGGGCGGGGGCGAGACCTTGACGCCGCCGAAATCTACCAGCGGCTTCTGCAATTCGATGACGATCTCGCCGTTGACCGAAACCCGCGCGATGCTTTTCAGCGAGAGCACGGTCTCGGTCACTGCGCGCCGCTGCTTGTCGTCGAGCGGTTTCAGCCCTTCCGCCGCAAGATCGAGGCCGGCGAGGGTTTCGAGAACCCCGATCCGGAACGTCTCCGATCCGGTCGCCAGCGCCTTGCCCACCGAGCGGATTGCCTCGAGCCGAGAAACGATGCCCGGCGAGGCGATGGGACATTCCGCGATCGAGACGATGTGGTTCGTCTCGGCGCGGTTGAAGCCGAGCAGGAATTCCTTTTCGGTCCTGCGGGCGGAAAACACCACCCTCCGCCGCTCGCCGGGATGCGCGATCACCAGTTCCCCCACCTCGGGCGTCAGGCCCTTGGATTTCAGCGCGTCGACGACGAGGTTGCGCTTGAAGGCATGGTAAGGGACATCCGCCAGATGCTGCAGCGAACAGCCGCCGCAGGCGTCGCTGTCCGGTCCGAAGTGGCGACAGGGCGGCGTGACCCGGTGCGGCGACGGATTGGAGGTCGACATGACCGTCCCGTGATCGCCGTTGCGGGCGATCGCCAGCGTTTCGCCGGGCAGCGCATAAGGCACGTAGACCGGGCCGTCTTCGCCATCGGCGATGCCGTGGCCCTGGGCGCCGAGCCGGGCGATCGTCACCGTCACCGTGCTCATGGAGTTTCACCGGGCTTGCGGCCTGCGAGCAGGTATTCCTGATTGCCGTCGCCGCCGGCGATCGGGGAGGGGATCAGCCCGAGGCTCTCCCAGCCCATNTCCTCGACGAGCCAGCGTTCCAGTTCGGCCGCGACCTGGGGCGCCGTCTCCGGCTCCTTCANCANNCCCGCCTTGCTGATCGCCTCCCGTCCNGCCTCGAATTGCGGCTTGACCAGCAGCACGCAGAGCGCGTCGGGTTCGGCAAGNTCNAGGGCAGGTGCCAGCGCCAGTTTCAGCGANATGAAGGANACGTCCGANACGATGAAGGTGATCTCGCGATCGTCGTAGTCCTCGGAAGTCAGATAACGGGCGTTGAGGCCTTCGATATTGGTGACCCGCGGATCGGCGATCAGCCGCGGGTGCATCTGTCCGTGGCCGACGTCGATCGAGGTCACGTGCTCCGCCCCGCGCATGATCAGCACTTCCGTGAAGCCGCCGGTCGAGGCGCCGATATCGAGACAGTCGTGGCCGGCCGGATCGAGCTGGAAATGATCGAGCGCCGCAACGAGCTTCAACGCTGCACGCGATACGTAATCCTGCGCCGGATCGTCGATGGTCAGCTTCGCGTCGAGCGGGAAGGTGAGGCTCGGTTTGGTGACGACGCGGCCGTTGACCGTGACGGTGCCGCGGGCGATCGCATCGCGCGCGCGGGCCCGGCTCGCGACGAGATTGAGCGAGACGAGAAGCTGGTCGAGGCGTTGGTTTTCGGAGCTTGAGGACATGATCGCAGTCAATGCCTGCCTATCGCCTGGCTTGCAAGGGGCTTGTCCGATGAAAACTCGCGGCTGCGTTCAATCAAATTTTAATCATGTTGGGATTCTCTCGCCTCCGGAGGAACACACAGTTTCATTTCACCGGAGAGCGGAAGCCCCTTATGTCACTTAAAAACCTTTCCTTGAACAAGAAGCTGATTATCACCTTCGCGGCGTTGATGTCGGTCTGCCTGCTGGCATCTGCCGGAGTTTACTGGCAGGCGCTGAAATCGAGCAGCTCGTCGGCCCGGCAGGCTGCCTCCCAGACGATCCTGATGAATGTGGACGCGGCGCTCGAGGCGATGCTGGAACAGGCCGTCAACCAGCGCGGCTTCCTGCTCTTCAAGAGCGACAGCACCTATAACGACGTCTTCAACAACCGCGAGAAGATGATCGTTGCGATCGACGCCGCCAAGAAGGCGGCGGTCGGCATGCCGGACATGCTTGCTTCGCTCGAAGCGATGCGGACCGCGGCCGACGTGTTCCACACCCAGCTCACCGTTCCGCAGCTCGATGCGCGCAAAAATACCAGCAAGCCGATCGAGGAAGTCATCGAGATCGGCCGCAACCAGTCGAAGGGCCAGCTCGACGTTTTCCGCGAGGCTGCCGCCAAGATCAAGAAACAGGCTTTCGACCTCTCGACCGCGATGGTCAATGCGCAGACCAGCGCCCATAACGACCTCCTGCTGACGCTTCTCATCGGCGGTGGCGTAGCCGGCCTGATCGCGGCCGTCCTCGTGTTCGCCCTGTCGGGCGCCATCGTCAAGCCGATTGTCGGCATGACGGAAGCCATGACCAGCCTTGCCGGCGGCAATCACAACATCGAGGTTCCGGCCCTCGAACGCGGCGACGAAGTCGGCCGCATGGCCAAGGCCGTCACCGTCTTCAAGGACGCGGCGATCGAGAAGCAGGCCCTTGCCCGCGATGCGGATGCCCTGCGCGAGACCAGCGAGCGCGAACGTCGCAACAACGATGCCCAGAAGGCACGTGAGGCCGCCGATATCGAGTTCGCGATCGATGCGCTTGCGACCGGCCTCGCAAGCCTTGCCGATGGCGACGTCGCCTATCGTCTCGAAAAGCCCTTCTCCGGCAATCTCGATCGGTTGCGCACCGACTTCAACCAGGCGCTCGGCCGGCTGCAGGCCGCCCTCCAGGCGGTCGGCGAGAACGCATCGGCGATCAGCTCCGGTGCCGGCGAAATTCGCGCCGCGGCCGACGATCTCGGCCGCCGCACCGAGCAGCAGGCCGCCGCCGTAGAAGAGACCGCCGCCGCCCTCGAACAGGTGACGACCACGGTCAAGGAATCGGCCCGCCGTGCCGAGGATGTCGGCCAGCGTGTCGAGCGCACCCGCATCGGCGCGGAAAAATCCGGCGAAGTCGTCCGCCGTGCGGTCTCCGCCATGGAGGAAATCTCCAAGTCCTCGGGCGAAATCAGCAACATCATCAGCGTCATCGATGACATTGCCTTCCAGACCAACCTTCTGGCGCTCAATGCCGGCGTAGAGGCGGCTCGCGCCGGCGAAGCCGGCAAGGGTTTTGCGGTCGTCGCACAGGAAGTCCGCGAACTCGCCCAGCGCTCCGCCAACGCGGCAAAGGAGATCAAGGCGCTGATCACCACGTCCAGCCAGCAGGTGGATGCGGGCGTTGCTCTGGTCGGCGAGACGGGTCAGGCATTGGAAGCGATCGTTGGCGACGTGCAGCAGATCAACCAGCACCTCTCCGCCATCGTCATCTCCACCCGCGAACAGTCGACCGGCCTCCAGGAGATCAACACCTCGGTGAACGCCATGGACCAGGGCACGCAGCAGAACGCCGCCATGGTCGAGGAGCAGAATGCGGCGAGCCACAAGCTCGCCCAGGAGGCTCAGGCGCTGGACGCGCTTCTGAGGCAGTTCAACTTCGGCGGAGCGGTGGCCCGCTCCTCCCGACCGGTTGCCGCCGCTGCGGAAGCTCGCCCGGTCGCCGCCACGGCGGAAGCCCGCCCGGTGGCGTCGCCTGCAAACGCCCTTCGCTCCAGTCTTGCCCGGGCCTTCCCCGGCAAGGCGGCGAGTGCTGCGGTCGTGAAGGAAGAGTGGTCGGAATTCTGACGCTCCCGATCAACCATCGATAGATGCAGAAAGGCCCCGTTCCGGGGCCTTTTTCGTGTTGCGAAGGCTTGAACAAGATCCCGGGAATACTGCTGCTATTGATCGCAGATACGGATCTATCAATCCTGAGTGGTAAATATCGGTATATTTTAAATTAGACAATTTTAAATTCAGGGAGATCATTTTTACGCCCATAGCGCGCATCGTTGTGCGCATCGCGTACGGCTCGCCGCAGCGAGCTTCCGTCCAGCTGGAAGCCATGACGATCGTCTGGATTGTCCGAATAGAGGAAAACGACAGCGCATGTCCCGCCCCAGCATCAAGACCGTCCTGATAACCCTCTTTGCCGTCATCGGCGTCATATTCGCCGGCGCGGCCTGGCTCTCGGCACGCGCGGTAAACGACATGAATAACGAGACTGGAGAAATCGCCAGCAACCGTCTCCCCAAGCTCCTGGCGACGGAGGAAATCGGCAAGGCCTATTTCCGGGTGAATTTCGCCTATGCACGCCACATTCTGGCGCAGACGCCGGAAGACAGGAATGCGGCGGAAGCGTTTTACATCGAACGGCGGAAAGAGCTGAACGATCAGATCGAAGCGGTCAGGCCGAAGATCGTCAATCCGAAGGGCAAGGAACTGCTCGCAAACCTCGACAAGGTGATCGCGGCCTATACGCAGGTTGGCGAAACCCTTCTGGCTCTGTCCCGCTCGACCGGAAAAGCGAAGCTGCCCGCGTCCTGAACGACAAGCTGGTGCCGCAGATCGAGACGGTGAAGGCGGCGCTGAGTGCGCAGCTCAAGTATAACCAGGACGCGGCAGATCAGGCTTACAAGGACACCCAGGCACTCTACGCGTCGACGCTGACGGTCAGCTACCTGATCACGGGTGTCTGCTTCCTGATCCTTCTCGGCGCCGGATTTTATTCGATCACCAATATCGCGCGGCCGGTACGCAGGATCACCTCGTCCATGCAGGAGCTCGCGGCCGGCAATTGCGACGACACCATTCCTTTTGCCGGGCGCGGCGACGAGGTCGGCGCCATGGCCGCTTCCGTCGAAGTCTTCCGCCAGGCGGCGATCGAAAACCGCCGTTTGACGGCGGAAGCCGAGGAGCAGCGCAGCAGCTACGAGCGGCAGCGCGTCGCGCTCGGCAAGGCGGCCGCGGAAGAGGCCCGCCGCCAGTTGCTGCAGGCCACGGGCGCATTCGCCAGCGCCCTGAAACATCTCGCTTCCGGCGACCTCAGCTACCGGATCACCGAAACCGTCTCCGAGGACTTCACGGCCCTCTGCAGCGATTTCAACACCGCCGCCCTGCAGCTTTCGCAGACCCTTTCCTCCGTCGCCGAAGCGGCCGGCGCGATCGACAACGGCACGCAGGAAATCGCCTCGAGCGCCAACGANCTTTCCAAGCGCACCGAACAGCAGGCGGCTTCGCTCGAAGAGACGGCGGCCGCGCTGGACNAGATCACCGCCAATGTCGGCAATTCGACGAAACGCGCCGAAGAGGCGCGCCAGGCGGCAACGCTGGCCAATGACAGCGCCCGCAGGTCTGGGGAGGTGATGGCGCAGGCGATGCANGCCATGAGCCGGATCGAGGAATCGTCCAGGCAGATTTCCAGCATCATCGGNGTCATCGACGAGATCGCCTTCCAGACCAACCTGCTGGCGCTGAATGCCGGCGTCGAGGCGGCGCGTGCCGGCGAGGCGGGCAAGGGTTTCGCCGTGGTTGCCCAGGAAGTCCGGGAACTGGCGCAACGCTCCGCCACGGCCGCCAAGGAGATCAAGGGCCTTATCCAGAATTCCGCCGGCGAGGTGGAAAGCGGCGTGAGACTGGTCGGCGGGACCGGCGAGGCGTTGAGGGCGATCGAGAACCACATCGTCACCATCAACACCCATATGAATGCCATCGCCATATCCGCCAGGGAACAGTCGACAGGGCTTGCGGAGGTCAATACCGCCGTCAACCAGATGGACCAGGTGACGCAGCGCAATGCCGCCATGGTCGAGGAATCGAATGCCGCAAGCACCAGGCTTGCGTCGGAAAGCGTCAGGCTTCGCGATCTGATNGGGCAGTTCAAGCTGGCCGGATCCGCGCCGCANGGCGCCGACCAGGGGTGGCGGGCACCCCGGCAGGTGTCGGACAACCGGTGGGCCGGATCGCTCCATGAAACGCCGCGCGTCAAGGCGGCCCATGCCGCAGGCGGCCGGACGGCCCTGGCGACGGCGGCCAAGGAAGACTGGTCGGAATTCTGATCGTCTCGACNAGGCCGCCGCCGGTGCCTTTTCCGCCGCGCCGATCCGGTCTATNCTCGCGCCGCGATGGGTAGGGGGCTGACATGCGGTGGANAATGCTGATCGGTGGATTGCTGGCCTTTGCGCCTCCCGCATTCGCCAACGATTCCATGGCGGAGCTGAAGACCGGCGGGCTNATCTACGTCCAGACTTCCGATGTCGCGATGGCCGAGGAACAGCTCTACATTTCCCGCGAGGAAGTGCTGGTCGACTACGTGTTCAAGAACACCAGCGACAAGGATGTCGAAAGCGTCATCGCCTTCCCGATGCCCGATATCACCGGCAGCATGGACAGCAATATCGCGCTCGACGATACCGACAGCGACAACTTTCTCGGCTTCTCGGTCGTGCAGGACAGCCGGCAGATCAAGCCGGAGCTGCAGCAGCGGGTGCTGGCCGCCGGCATCGACCGCACTGACGAACTCGTGGCACGCAACATTCCGCTTCTGCCCTATAGCGACAGGACGCTCGCCGCGCTCAAGGCCCTGCCTGAAGACGTGAAGACGGCCTGGATCGCCGAGGGCCTCGTGTTCATCGACCGCTACGATGCCGGCAAGGGCTGGCAGGAGGACCTGCGGCCTCTCTGGACGCTCCGCTCCGTCTATTGGTGGAAGACGAAATTCCCGGCCGGCAAGCCNGTCCGCGTCAGCCACCGCTATAAGCCGAGCGTCGGCGGCACGGTCGCCATGACTTTCATCGACCAGGGCAAGCCNGGAGNNAACTACAAGGACTATGCCGACCGCTACTGCGTCGACGCCGCCTTCATGAAGACCGCCGCAAAACTCGAAGCGGCGGCCGGAAAAAGCGGCCCGAACTATACGGAGCAATGGGTCTCTTACGTCCTCACCACCGGCGCCAACTGGGGCGGCACGATCGGCAAGTTCAAGCTTACGATCGACAAGGGCAAGGCGCAGGACTATGTCAGTTTCTGCGGCGATGGCGTGAAAAAGGTCGGCCCGACGACTTTCGAGATGACGGCCGACGATTTTTATCCCCAGAAGGACCTGAACATCCTGTTCCTGACCGCCGCCGACCAGTAACCGCGGCTCAAATCCCAATTCAATGATATTGAATGAAACGTGATCGTACCGGTGCTTGCCGGGCGGGCCGAAAAGCAGGATGCTTCCCGTTGTGGTGAAGAGTTCCGGAATGTTCCATGCTGCGCCGCCCTGCCGATGGCTATGATCCCATCGCGATCGTTCTGCACTGGCTGATCGCGACGTTGATTCTCGGCCTGCTGGTCCTCGGTTTCGTCATGACCCGGCAATCCATCGATCCCGCCCTGCAGTTCGCACTNTTCCAGTGGCACAAGTCCTTCGGCATGCTGGCGCTGCTTCTGGCCGTGGNGAGGCTTGTTCATTCACTGACCGTCGTGCGGGTGAAGCCTGTGGAAGGCCTTACTGCCCTGGAACATCGCGCAGCACATGCGATGCACCATCTGCTGCTGGTCCTGGCGGTGATGGTGCCTGCGGCCGGCTGGATGATCGCCTCCGTCTCGCCGCTCGAAATCCCCACCTTCGCCTTCAACCTCGTCGTCATCCCGCATCTTCCAGTGCCGAAATCGGATGCCGCCGAGGCCCTGTGGACGACCGCTCACGCGGTTCTCGCCTATTCCACGCTCGCGCTCGTCTTTCTGCATTCGGGCGCTGCCCTCTACCACCACTATGTCAGGCACGACGACGCGCTCACCCGCATGCTCGGCAACCGGCACCGCGCGGTGAAAACGTCCATCGAGGAGCACGGACCATGACCCGCAAGACAACCGTCATAGCAGCGATGCTGCTCACCATGTCGCTTCCCCAGGCCGGCTTTTCGGCGGTGAACGTTCCGAGCCTCACCGAGGCGGCAGGGCGTTATGCCATCTCATCCAGTTCCCGCATCGCCTTTGCCGTGGACCAGGTCGGCGGGGGCGGCATCAAGGGCAGGTTCGGCAAGTTTTCCGGCACGTTCAACCTGAAGGCCGGCGATCTCGCCCATTCCATGGTGAACTTCGACCTGAAGCCGGAAAGCGTCAGCACCGGCCAGGATCGNATCGATGCTTTCCTGCGCTCCGGNGCCGTTTTCGATTCCGGTCATTTCGANACGATCTCGTTCCGCTCGGAACGGGTCGAGCAGACCGGGCCGGACAGCGCCCGCATCACCGGCACGCTGACCGCCAAGGGGCACAGTTCGCCGGAGGTCTTCGAGGTGAAGCTGACCTCCTGGAACGGCCGCACGATCGGCTTCAATGTCAGCGGCAAGATCTTCCGGTCGCGTTACGCCATGGATGTCGGGACCCCGATCTATTCCAATGTCGTGCAGTTCGACATGATGATCGAGGGCGAGCGGAACTAGAGCGCTCCGCTTCCCGCAGAT
>Ga0055536_1002639_pt1 | contig 9978 bp, 8 predicted proteins | sample AraplaCvi_mLB_r2_FD_55037 | JGI IMG/M metagenome (GOLD analysis project Ga0055536, IMG submission 55037) | Arabidopsis root microbial communities from North Carolina, USA - plate scrape MF_Cvi_mLB_r2 | ecosystem: Host-associated > Plants > Roots > Endosphere | place: USA: North Carolina...
CCCTGGCCCGCCTGGTGATGGTTACGGCGCGCGCCGAAGCACAGGGGGACGAGCCGGCCCGCCAGTTCCTGGTCCGCGCCAAGGCCAACCACGGCCCCAGCGACGGCGGCTTCGCCTACGGCCTGCAACAGGTGGAGTTGTCCGGCCACCAGGGCGTTGAAGCATCCTGCGTGGCCTGGGGAGAGGAGCTGGAGGGCTCCGCAACCGAATTGCTGGCGGCAGCTGAAACCCACCAGGGCGGCGCGGAACAAGGTGCCGTTGGTTTCCTGCGAGAAACGCTGGCGAACGGCGAGCGCGCGGCCAAGGACGTGTTCGTCGAGGCTGCGCGCGCCGGCTTCTCGAAGGACACCATGAACCGGGCCAGGCGCAAACTTGGGGTGGCCACGGTCAAGTCCGGTATGACCGGCGGCTGGACCTGGCGGTTGTTTAAGCCCGAAGGTGGCGATGCCGACGCCAAAGATGGCGAAGGTACCGGACAAAGTGAGTCGCCATCTTCACAACCTTCGGACGGTGAGCTGCTGCCTTCGTAAGCGAATCGACCCTTGAGGAGCGAACAGACGGGACGTCCGTGAGTTAGCTGGCGTCCCGATTTCGTTTCTTGTTGCCCCGTCCTGTCCAAACTTTCGAAAGCCCGTAGCTGGCATGCCTCCTGGACCACCAGGGTCTTTGAGGTCCGGATTGACCGGTAGCTAGACCTGGCGGTTGCCTAAGCCCGAGAAGGCAGCGACGTCGATCCGAAGATGGCGAAGGTAGCGGACAAAGTGGCTCGTAACCTTCGGAGACCATGGGCTGCTGCCTTCGACGTCCCAATTTCATTGGCTACCCCAACTGTCTTAACTTCGAAATCGCGTAGCCAGCATGCCTCCAAGCCCCCCCGGCATCACTGCTGCCCGAGAAACCAAGTTCAAGCAGAGGGAGAAACCATGAAAAATCCACAAATACAAAGAGAAACAGTAAGTTAGAGCCTGCGCACGTAGATTTCGTGTTCGGGACTGCCGCGGGAAACTACTATAGTTTGGTGAAGAACCCCGCAGTTTTTCCAACAACCATGGCGAAACTCGCGCTCCGCCGCTTCGTGCGCGCACAAGGTCAAAGAGAGGCGTCATTGACGCGAAGCGACAATGACAAGCGCTGGAGCAATGCGGAAGCGCAGCCTGCGCTTTTCAGCAATGGCGGCTCCAGTCCTCACTCGGACTAGAATCCAGTTCGTTCGGCGGTGAGGCGAATCCCCATCCTCACCTTGATGCTGGCAGTGTCCATCGTCGTGCCAGCGCCGGGCGCCATACCAGCGGTGATGCGCCTAGTGCGCCCATCCGTGCATAAATCCCATCTCCGTGCGTAGCGCGGCGCTACCTGGTCTCTGTCATCGCCGGGCTACCACGCCAGACTGCCGAGCCCGAAACGGTTTGAGCGTCGGCGGAGCTAGAGCCCAGGCACACCCTTCCAATCCCGTTGGCGCACGCTGAACCCCGGCCCGGCATTGCCTTCAGTCTCAAACAAGCCAAGTTGCGGGTTTCCGGTTTCCGGCGGATTCATTCGGATCTGGTCTAGATACATCTTGTAGCGCAGGCGTAGCCGGCCCCACTGGTCTACCGTGATCGAGCGACCGGAGATCGAATGCAGCCCCCGCGGGTATGGCTCGGCGAGTTCCCCGACCGTCTCGTCTGGAATCTGGATCCGGATCGGCTCACGAGAGCCAGGTTTGACCAAGAACGCCCACTGCTCTCGGACGGTAAACGGGCGGCCGGCTTTGGTGATGATCACGCGCTCGGTAACAGTCGTGTCCTCGACCTCGATAACGGCTTTCTCAGCCCGCTCAGCGACATACTGCCCGCAAGCCAGATGAATCCACCTTCTATTGTCAGCGTTCTCCAGTACTTCGCGCCGGAATGCGACTGGATCCGCGAGTGTCTTGTCGTCAATGTGCGACAGATCGATCTCGATGACATCCATGCCGTGCATCGCAAGCAGCTCACGTTTGGCGTCGTCGACAGCATGGTGAACCCGCACTTCCACACACATGGCATCGAACTCGACCTCGGCTGCCAGCCCGTAAAACAGAACGTCAGGGCGAGTGGCTCCGTCCAGGAGCGGGACTTCCAGCCGAGCGTCTACGACCGAAAGGACCTCTGGCTCGATGACCACGTCGCCACTGGCCCATCGCGGCAACAGGACCCATTCGGCCGATCCTAGGATGTCTTTGGCCATGCGGTGCACTGCGGTCTCCACCCCGCCGGGACACGACGATGTGCTCGCATGCTGGAAGTGGCGAACCCGCTGGCGCCCTTCGAAGTCTCTGTTTCTGGCGACCAACTCCTCGCCGCACTCCGGACACGTGCACCCACACTCCAGCCCTAATGGCACGTCCGCAACGAACAGAAGCTTTCCTTCCCGCAATCCGAACGGAACGGTTAGCTTTCGAGTAGCGCGCTTGTGCATAGGGCTGTTCCGCACATGGTTTCAGGAATGCCGGTGACCCAACCGTTGACCATAGCAGCCTCCTACCGCGCTGTCTCACAAGACGAGACCAACGTCTCCGGTCGGTGTCACGATCCTTGGCCATGGCACGCGGGGCCGCGCCGCGCCTAGGTTTCTCGCTTTGTTGGTCCGCCGGCTCCCTGTCATTGGCATATCCGCGTTACCCCGCCCGGTCGGAAGCCCCTCGTCGGAAGGCATCGATCGTGCGGTCCCACTATTAGGTCACAGGTAAGCAGTCACGGAAGCGATCTTGCAGCGGCGTTAGTGCCTTCTGCAGGTGTGGAATACCCGTAAGGACGCAGAACTGCATCGCCCCCAGCATGGCAAGTCCGTTGCTCACCTTGACATTGCCCAGAACGAGTTCGAGCGGGTAACCGTCGGCCATACGACTCAATGGGTGGATGCCGCCGTGCGTGTAGGAGTTCAATGCGCGCCAGGCGCTGCCCTTGAACTCGGATAGCGCACTGTAAGGAACTTGCGCAACTGGCAACTTGGCGAGTGCATCCAGCATCTCCTGAACCTGTGGGAGATTCTTCGCCAACTGCTCCGTCTCCGGGGCAAGGCGAGCTGAGATGCGCTCGATGTGTGCGTCTGTTGCAGCGTACAGGGCCCAGACGGCGCGCAATGTCGCCTCAAATTGCGCGCGCAGTACCACGAAGCTGCTTGCGAACATGCGGTTCTCCGCAAGCGTCCGAAACGCGGCGGCGTGTTCGATGGCCATCTGACAGAGGTTGCCAGAGACGACGATTCGCGCTGAGCAATCGTAAGGCGGTCGATCGATGATCTCGAAAATGTTCTGGATAAGAAGTTCGGAGCGCTGAAAAATGTCGTCGTCGAGCATGGGCTAAGCCTAGTGGAAAGGCTGACTGATCGCCCGTCGGCCCCAAGCTGCGTATACCGCTCATGGTGACCGCGCGAACCGGTCGGGATTAATCTCGGCCAAGAGCGGACAGCTTACGCCTGAACTAAAGCGCGCCGCGAAGCGGCTTCGGCTTGAATGAAAATGTTTGGCTGCCAACGGCAATCTCTGCCTCGCGAATGGCGGCTGTGATTACCTCTGCCTGCGGATGTGCAAGAGCTAGCTTCAGCGGAGTGCGGGAGTTCTTGTTAGTCGCGGCAATATCCCAAGCAGCATCATGAGGGAGCAGATACGCCTCATGAACGTCCAGGCCGGAGGTGAATATGACGCCAGCCAACCAAGAAAACTCGCCTCTCTTCTTGGCGGGGATTTCGATGCGCGCCTCGGCGCGCCCATCAAGCGGAAGCGTACGAGACCTGACCTCTACTTTTCCTCGGATGGGGCAAAACACATCATAGCCGCGGACAACGCCGCTCAGATTGCGAGATGCGCCCAAGGTATGGGCCACCAGGAGCTCAGCATACCCAGCCTCGTCGCTAATGCCATGCTCAGCCAGTCGCTCGCGCGTGTCAGCAAGTTGTTTCAGGAGGAGTTTGATAGTCATTGCGGCTAACGCCTGAATTAGGCCGATCCACGAAGTGGCTTCTGTGTAAATTGTTATACGGAGTGTGCGACGACTGCTGCAACTAGTGGTGCGGAACACTCGCAAAGTCGCACATCACGGTCAACCGTAGGAGACTTTTGGCCATGCTCTAGGTTGCAGCGAACCTGATAGATGACAGTGAACAACTCGCAGAGCTTGACTTGAGCGTCAGCGCTTGCCGCAAATGCAGCAATTGCACCAGCTGTATCACGGCCATTGCCTCGCATGTCAATGACAGGCTGCGACAGCAGGTAAGCAACCTGCTCCGGGTGGGCGGCAAGCATTGGCGCCGCCGCTGCGGGCGAAACTGTCGCGACCAAGAATGTACGGAGCCTTATGAGCTCGGTGGGGCCTTGAGTTGGGCCATAGAGGTTGTTGAAGCCACGCCAAAAGTCCGTGAACGCATCAATTGGCGATTGGGCGGTCTTACCGCGTTTGAGCCACTCTCGCGCTGGCACTGCTTGAACTCCTTATAACGCCTGAACTAAGCCGAATCGCGAAGCGGCCTCGGCCTGAATGAACTGCTAGCCACTACCTACCTCTATCATGCAATCGCCCGTCGCTGCTCAACCATACTCCGTCGCAGAGATATACGTCCTCATTGGAGCTACCGTGCGATAGTGCTGAATAAATCTCTCGCATGTCACTCATTGCAGCGCGACTACTGGGGTCGCAGGAATCATATATTTGGAAGAATTTTTCAAGAACGGCGAAGAGCTCTTCAAGGTCCTGGTCCTTTCTTCCAGGTGTGAATGTTATCTGACATATGCGAATGAACTTCCTTCCGGAGCGATCAGCTTCTCGGGAAGGCAGAATCTTTAAAGTTGTTCCCAGCTGCAGCGCGGAAGAAATGACCTTAACTCTGTTGTTGCACACGTAGTAGCTCTTGTCATCCTCGCTGGCGGTGGCAGTCATTACCGAGTAACTCGGGTAGTCGCCAATGATCCGCAAATAGCTAGTTCTGCCTCTCGTGACTATCCAGCTTTCTTGATCGCCGAATCCACGCTTGCTTGACTGTTTAATCTGTATCGCTCGGGTCATGGCGGTTGGCGCTCTAGATCGAAGTTTGTAAGGATCGCAAAATTGGCTGGACGTAGAGCCTAACTGCCTGAATCAAGACGAGCCGCCAGGCGGCTTCGGCTTGAATGAATTGTTAGGCGCGCATTCCGGGAGGCGTAATACCTCGGAAACCTGCGCCATAAGCGTGCGCAGCTTTGACAGCGATACGGGCCGCTGTCCATTGCGCTGCATTGCGCCGGCAGCCGCCCACACTGGCGCTCCGGGGCCGTTATAAACCTCGGAGGCATCACCCAGTTTGGAAAGATGCAGGACGATCAAATGGTTGGGTTGCTCACGAAGGGCGACAGAACTGCCTTGCGTGGCTTTGATCTCAACAAGCATGCCCGACGGAGCGCGAGCATCATGCCCTTGTGCCGAGTGGGGTAGCAGTTCAAGGCCATAGCGATGTGCCGCAATGACCTCGCCAATGCTCCCGACAAGGTGGCCATCGGGTGTGAACCGGCGACCGGGAAACAATGCCTCAAACTGAGCCACAAGCTCGTAGAGCTGGCCGACCAGGTCAGGAACTCTATCAACGGGATGAAGAGAATCGGCCATGCGCGTCGAGACCTCTCAGATGATGCCGAACTACCGCAAAGCCCTGTCGCGAGGCAAGGTCGGCCCGACGAACTAGCAAATGCCATGCTAGCGCGCCGCCCGGACGCGGGAAGCACTCCCTTACGTCACTCAGACCCTAGCAAGGAATCGCACGCGGTCGGGTCTGAATTTGCGGCCATCTTTCCCTGGCGTCACCTGCACAAACGAATCGCCTACAACGATCGCAACCAGCAGTCGATCAATCTGCGTAGGGACGTCGATGATGTCACCGGGTGAGAAGCGCCCGCTAGGGGGGGGAGAGTTCGAATCGCGAGACAACGCGCCGATCCACTTCGAAATGCGCTCGTGCCTTTCAAGCCATCGTCTTGCATTGCGCAGGGCTAACGGATCAGCTTGAAGCGTGCGCTCGATCTGCGATGCAACTCCGGCCCACACGCTGTTGTTGTGGGCCATCTCAAGCAACCGGACCAGCCGAGTGTTCGACAGCGCACGTCCTTCCTGCTCCGAGGCGTCCAGATTGCTTTCCGGCGGCGACCACCATTCGATGTCGAGAAGCCACGCGGCCCAGAGGAGCTGGCCGATCAGATGGACCACTTCTTCCGCCGTTCCTCCCTCACAAAGGGCATGCACGCCGGTCTCGGAAACGAAGAGATGGTCAAGAGCGACGTCAATGAGGGGCTCGAGGTCTTCATTCGAGAACATCGCGATGTGGGCTGTGCGCCAACGATCGGCGTTCTCCAGCCTCGACAGCTCCTGCACCAGGGCCAGTACGGCTACCAATTGGACAACGATGCTTGCTGTGGCTTGCGGCGAGGCTGCCTCGGCATTCCGGACCGCCTTCGCCATCTTCCCGAACAGCCCCTTCACCTTGCGGCAGACGACTTCGCCGATGTCGGCGTCCGACCGGTGAGTCTGAGGCGCATCACAATCTGGCGCTTCTCCTTCGTCATCCTGGCCGATCTGTTCCTCCTCCGTGCGCCCGGCGCGGTCCAGTCCCCGCGCCTGGGCCTGCGCGCCGACATCGATGTGCCGGGTAAGAATCTCGATGAGAAAGGCGAGGTCGTTGGAGGATGTGAACAGCGACGGTGCCGACCTCTTGCGCGTCTCGTCGAGCGGCACGCACAGCGTGTCCGGCCTGGGCGCCGGCCCGTCGGCCGGCCGGTTAGCGGCGGCTCGCCCTGGCACGCGCACGGCGTTGGCAACGCTGTCGGCGAAGATGACTTTTTCCAGCGCCGGGATGATACGGGAGATGTCCTCCATTTCGGAGCCGAGGGCACGCAACAGATCTGCGGTAGGTTCTTGCGCGGCACTTCGAATCTGGCGAGCGATCAGCTCAGGGTGATGCACGAGCACACGCGCAGTGGAGACGCTGCCATGACGGAGCATCAAGGACCGAACAGGGCGAAGGTCGCCGGTGACGCTTAGCGAGGCGGGCTCCGACCAGTCGAGCGCAATCGACTCCAACGGGCGATCGAGGTTGTCGCATGCGACGATGCAGTCGAATGCCGGCAACTTCGTGGCATCCAGGGAGATCAAGGCGTCTTCGTGGTTAGCGATACCCACGTGCAGGGAGATTGCTTCCGGCTGCGGTGTCTGGATTTCCTTTCCCGAGCGCGTCATGACCTCGCCGAGCGCTTGCTTGGAGAGCGAAGGCAACTTGGCAAGCGTCGACAGACCTAGCGCCGACGCACATTCGCGCGCATCCGCATCGAAACGCACGAGCATGGCTTCCGTATTGACGGTGTTTCCGTCCGTCATCCAAGCCGGCGCGCTGGGATTGGCGCTGCCGCTCGCGAACAGGGTGCGGCCGCCGCTTCCTTCGAGATGGATCGCCTTTGCGTGCAGGTAGCCCTTGCGCTCCGCGAGCGCGCCCGCGTCGACAATCTTCAATCGCGCGTTCTCCGGAAGGCGCGACAACCAGACTGTGTCGGGCTCGATCCCGACGACGATCTGCGCATTCGGCCAACGGCGCAGCAGTTCGACTACGAATCGGCCTTCCGAGTCGAAAAAGGCACCGATCAGGGCGACGCGTTCGACCTGCGCGGGGGCGAGGGCAGCCAGTTGGTCCAGCAATCCGGCCGTTCCGACATGCTGCGCGATCAGGTTCTGTTCGGTATCCGCGGATTCGTCGGGCGTCGTGCCGAATGCCTTGTCCAGTTCGTACGCGGACTCGCGCAGCGCAAGCGGCAGGTCGGCCGACTCGATCCAACGCCGCGCCATTGACCACGCGGACGCAAGTGCATTGCGCTCCGGCGCCCCGGGTTTTCCCTGCAGACGACTGCAGGATGTGACTTCGCGGTTGTAACCGAACCCGGAGATCGTGAGGTTGTGGCTCCCCACGAAGATGCTGGCACTCTTCTTTCCCGCCAGCAGGCAGACCTTCGGGTGGAAGGCACCGGTGGTCGCGATGGGAACCAACGTGTAGCCAACGCCCGCGAAGCTGGGGCGGGTCGCCACGCTGGCGTGCGCCAACGCGCATTGCTGCTTATCCATGAGCAGCACGTTGTTGCGACATCCAGCGGCGGTCAGACGACGGAGGACAAGATCCTCGTAGAACTTCAAGTTCGCGTTGAATGTGGTGAACAGGGACGCCTGGATGTCCCCGCCCTTGATCGTTTCCAGGATCGAGAGCTTGTCACTGGCCATGGCGTGCCATCCAACTCCGGCCGATGTCGGTGACCACAACGTCGCCGTGGCGCTCAGCGCCTTGGGGCCGCAACGCGCCCATGTCGATCAGGACCTGCGTGGATTGGTTGAATCTGGGCGTTGTGCGTGTCGGCAGCGGTGTGACGTCGACGATCTCGATGCCGCGTTCTCCCAGGCGGAAACGGAACGTGGATCGGCCGGTTTCGCGTAACTTGCGGAGCGCCACCGAAAGGTGCGTGGCCAGGCACCAATGGGTGATGTCCTGCAGAACTTCGCGAACGCTGGCCTTTCGCCATGTGGCAAGGCGCGCACGGAAGCTTTCGAGATTGATGGGATAGCGCTGCAGGTCATCCTGGGCAAACAGGATGCCGTCGTAGGCGGAGCGGCTTTCGTCGATTCGAATGGCGAGGAGTGCGATGACCCTGAAGGCGTGGACCACGAGCTCCTCATTCTCACGCCCTTCGCGCGCACCGCCGACCAGGTGATTGCCGAGCTGGTGCTCATGCGCTTCGTGCGTCCAGTCGCCCACGCTCGGCGCCGCCTTCGCCAGGCGATCCAGATAGTCGCCGAAGGATGGCGTCTTGCAGGCGGCTTCCAAGACATCGCCGAAGGCACCCGTGGCTACGTGGGATGCCAATGCTTCGATTGTGGGGAACGCGATCTCTCCGTCCTTCTGGCGCTCTGCGAGCAAGTCCAGTGTCGATGCGAAGAGGCTGAGGAGCGCCACCGACATCAGCTCGTTCGATTGATAGACGTGCCAGCACTCGCGGGTGGCTTGAAGCGTGTCGGGGACCTGCCACTGCTGTCCATCGGGCAGATGGCCTGAATATATCGCGCCTCGGAAAGCCATGACGCCGAAGGTCGCGTCGTCAATGGTCGATAGCGACTCGGCGAGGTGCAGGAGCAAAGCGAGGGACAAGCGACGCTGCCGGCCACCTTCAGCCGTGGCGTAGTGCGTGCCTTCACCGAAGAACAGCTCCTCCAGCAGCGTGTATTCCTGCGTGCCGGCGCGCAGGCCGCACGGGCAGAAGGCCGCCAGGGCGTTGAGGTCCTTCGCGAGAACGCGCCCGGAAGCAACCACCTTCCAAAAGTGATCGGAGGGCACGATTTCCTCGACCGCTTGGGCCAGCGGCAGGCCCAGAGTAGCCGTGTAGCGCACCCAGTCACGCTTCTCGGTATTCAGTAACGACAGTTCGGCGAGTGTGCCGACGTAATACTGGCCGAGGCCGCCGAGCGTCTGCTTGAAATAACGACTCGGCACGTCCTCGCGTGTCGCGAACGTGTCGAGATCGATGGCGCCGGCTTCCTGCAACTGCTTCGTGGCGTTCGCCAGTTGCGAGCGCCCTGCCATCGCGGCGCCATGCAGGAAGTCCGGTTCATCCAGCCCGCGCGCATGGCGCTCGGCGATGAGCGTGAGCAGGAAATCTGCGCGCCGGAAGTGCTGCACGAAGTGTGCGGAGTCGGCACCCTTGAAGCGTTGCTCGTACGACCAGATCACCCACGGATACAGCGAGTAATAGCGCGCGCGATCCGTGACATTGTGATACCGGGCACGAGCTGCGCGTACACGAGTTGGCAAGGCGTTTGCGTGCCGAGATGATCGATACCGCCGATAGCGGCCGGCGGCGCGAGCCAGCCGGTTTGGATTCCCATGCTTTCCCCCTTTGGCATGCGCGCGGAGGCTGCGTGCCGACCCCTGTTTGCCCTAGAGTATCCTAGGACCAAGCCTGAGGGG
>Ga0055536_1002661_pt1 | contig 9909 bp, 8 predicted proteins | sample AraplaCvi_mLB_r2_FD_55037 | JGI IMG/M metagenome (GOLD analysis project Ga0055536, IMG submission 55037) | Arabidopsis root microbial communities from North Carolina, USA - plate scrape MF_Cvi_mLB_r2 | ecosystem: Host-associated > Plants > Roots > Endosphere | place: USA: North Carolina...
AGGTGAAGCTTACCGAACTGGCCGCATTACTTGGTAAGCAGCAGGAAACTTGGCAAATGTTGAAACCGCGTTACGAAAAGCGCGAGGAACTGATCGCGACCGCCGAGGAGCTCGAAAAGGTCATGCGGATTATCGAGCATTCGCAGGCGGTAATCAAAAGGAAGGATGCATTAACACGCGGTGAAGAGCAGTTGAAGGAGAAGGGAAATGCCATTGAGATACTAAAACAACAAAAACAGGAGCTGGAAACCGCCAACGAGCAGCGCAAAGCAGGTCTGGGCGATGTACTCGAAATGGGGCTCGTCAAATCCTGGTTCGTGAAGGTCGACGACCTTGCGGCGGATCGCCAGGCGATCAAAGTAGAGGCCGAAGCCCTGGCTGCGGAGATCAAAACCCTTACCGACGGCCTTACGCAGCGCCTGCACGAGATTACNGGCGATTTCGGCATTCAGTTTGNTGAAGAGTATTCATTGGAGGCATTTCAAAAAGGCATTACCGCATACCTGGATGGGGGAGAAAATAGCCGAAAGGAGCTGAACCGCCAGTTACTGCATATCAACACGAGGGTCGCCTTGCATCAGTATGCGGGTAATCTTGAAGACGGAGAGCCCTGCCCGCTTTGTGGCTCGCTGCACCACCCCGAAGTGCTAACTGCCGATGGCGCATTGTCCGCTGAAATAGCGGCGATTGAAAAGCAGTTGAATACATTGGATGAGAAGGAAAGGTTGTTAAGGCGTTTGCAATCTCCGATAGAGCGCGTTTTTAACCAGATAGAAAGCTTTGAAAAGCAAAAAGGCTCGATCAAACAGCGCTATACCGAGGCACAAGGGCGATTGAAAGCGCACGATGAAGCTTTTATTTGGCCTGCATTCAATAAAACAGATAGGGGAAATTTCGAAAAGCGATTTGCGGAAAGCAGCCGTTTGCAGGCTGAGATCAAGGCCGGCGAAGCGACTTTGAAAGCATTGGCGGAACAAATCGAGGCGGCCATCAAAGAGAAAACGGAGAGGATCGAGAAACCCTTGCAAGTATTGAGGGACGAGATTTTGAGGTTTGAAAACACGGTTCAGACGCTTTCGGAACAGCTTTCACGGGTGAATCTGGCGGATTTTGAAACAGTTGAAAAAACTACTATTACTGAGAAAATAGCTACCCTCAAAACCGATTACCAGCAGCTTTCCAGCGCATTTACAGAGGCTGAAAAGCAAGTGGATGCATTGAAAAAAGAACAAAACACGCTCTCCGGAAGCCAGGCTACATTGCTGGCCGCACTGGAAGGAAGCAGGCGGGAACTCGTGATCGTTCAGGAAAAGATCGATAGCGAATTAGTCGCTTATGCATTCGAATCGGAAGCGCAGGTGGCGGAAATCCTGCAAAAGCCAATCCGCATTGATACCGAGCGGAAGGCGATCGAGGAATTCAAACTGGCATTGGAAACAACCGGTGCCGAGCTGAAAAACTTGCTGGAAGACCACGCCGGCGAGCAATACGACGCAGCAAAACACGAGGAAGTAACCGCATTAAAAAATACACTGACGGAAAACCTGAATACCCAGCGGAAAGAGGAAGGGAATATCGGCGGACGGCTAAAACAAATGGCGGAAGACCTGGCCAAAAAAGCGGCGCTTTTGACGGAGAAAGGCCGTTTGCAGCTTCGGAAAGAACATCTCGACGACCTGGCGAAACTCTTCCGGTCGAGCGGGTTTGTGGATTACGCGTCGAGCATTTACCTGCAAAACCTGATCCAGGCGGCTAATCACCGGTTTCATCAGATGACCCACCAGCAGCTGCACCTCGAACTCGGGGAGGGAAACAGTTTCTGGGTAAGGGACCTGCTCAACGGCGGGCATATGCGGTTGCTCAAAACACTCTCGGGCGGGCAGAAATTTCAGGCCGCATTGTCGCTGGCCCTGGCGCTGGCCGATCATATTCACGTCAGGAATGAATCGAAACACAACTTTTTCTTCCTCGACGAAGGTTTTGGTTCCCTCGATAAAAATGCATTACAAACGGTATTTGAAACGTTAAAATCATTGAGAAAGGAGAACCGGATCGTGGGTATTATCAGTCACGTGGAGGACTTGCAACAGGAAATCCAGACCTACCTGCGCATTACCGAAAGCGAAGAAGGCAGCCGGATCGTGCCGAGCTGGAAATGAGTATTGCACATTAAATGTATATTTGAGCCTATTTGGCCAAGCCGTCCTATGCTTTTGGAAAACTTTTACGGGTCGTCCCTCCTTTGGATTGAAGCACAGTTGTCTGGAAAGAACTGGTTGTGGAAGCTCACTTTTTTTGCTGTCGCACTATCGCTTTTCCTTGCATTTCCACCCTATTCGCTCTTGCTCGACCATCTGAGAAGTAATGGAGTGAGCCTCGATGCCTGGGTTTTTATTCACAATCAGGCGCAGGACATACTGCATCCGAAGGACATGGATTACGACGTTCGCCGGGAGAATATGATCTTTCGATGGACACTGCCCGCCCTTTCGTTTCTGACAGGCCATAATGTGCTGCTGATCCTGATCATTCAGGCCGTTCTGGGGGTATTGTTCCTTTATAAAACAGCTGGTTATATCTTTTCGGTGTCGGGCGATAAAGTAATCACCGCGCTGTTTGTGACGGCCATTGCCAATATCTTCGTGAGCGTGTGGGCTTTCGCGGATGTGCACGGGTACGGCGATGAGTTTGCCTTTTTCTTTCTACTGCTGGCATTATTAAGCAGAAACTCGCTTGTGATATTCCTTTCGTTNCTGATCGCATTCTTCACCGACGAGCGGGCTGTGGTAGCTGGGGGCTATTTGCTTCTCTGGTGGATGGGGACAAAAGCTTATCGGAATAATAATTTTGGCGTTCCCGGCTTGCTCAAATCGGCTTTTACCGGGGAGAGCCTCGTTGTGTGGGTAGCGTGGGCGATCTATTTTACCATCCGGGAATATGTGCAGACTACCTATTTTCCGCACCATTCCTATTCTACGATCGGAACGCCGGTGTTGCTGGCCAATGCCCACCGTAATGGGTTAGGAAGCAGTATCTGGGGGGCATTTGAAGGAACCTGGCTCATTCTGATTGCAGCCTTTGCCGTGCTATGCCTCACGAGGCGTTACTGGCTTCTACTGGCGCTCATGGCCGGTTTCGCGGTACTGGTGGCTACCGGGATCTACGTCCACGATATCGACCGGGCATTGTCATACGGTTTTCCGTTTATTCTGCTAGCCGTTTTTATATTAATTGAAACCTCCTCTACATCGTCTGTCCGGCTTATCCTGTTTTTCACGATGATCGTCTGCGTGGCTCATCCGCAGGTTTTTTACATGGGTTATAACAAAATACTCTGGCTGGAACCGCTGCCCATGAAAGTCTTCATGCTGATAGACCACCGTCTGCAATGGGGATTGTTTAGCTAGGGGTGGATAGGGCCACCCGGGTAGGGGTAGCGCCGATTATTTTCGTCCTCTCCCAACCAATACCTGATAACATTGGTCAACGCGAGAGTGGCAGCACTTCGTGTCGGTACGCATTAAATGATCATTAAGCCTTGCCTCAGGATAATCGATTTTTTTATGTGGAAGGTATTTTTGTATTTTAAAGGAAAAAATGTTTGACATTTACTAATCGGTTACTTTTGAAGCAGATCGCGTATTTGAAAGAGTTTAACCACACCCTAACAACCTAGAAATTCCTATATGCCGCTTTTAGTACAGCTGGATACATTTAACACCGGATCGGGCAATCTCACAGTCTTTGAAAAAATCATCCCCGGTACAATTAAACGCGTGTTTTACATTTACGGTGCGGGTGAGACGCAGCGAGGTGGCCACAGGCATCACAAAACGTGGAATGCCCTGGTTTGTATTCACGGAAGTTGTCGTATATACTCCAACGACGGCGAGAAGGAGGAAATCTTCATCCTCGATAATCCTGTATCGTGCCTGATCCTTGAACCGAAAGACTGGCACATCATGGATTCTTTCTCGGACGATGCGATCCTGTTGGTATTGTCCAACGAATATTATGACAAAGCCGATTATATCGACGATCCTTATCCCCTGAATCAGCTAATCCAGACAGTATCTCAATGATCCCATTTCTGGATTTAAATCAGGTAAATGCCCCCTATCTGCAAGCGATCGAAGAAGCTTCCCTCCGGGTGATCCGTTCGGGGTGGTATATTCTGGGCAATGAGTTGAAAGCATTCGAAAAGGCATTTGCTACGTATTGCGAAACGGAGCATTGTGTAGGGACCGCCAATGGGCTCGATGCAATTACGCTGATATTGCTGGCCATGGACCTGCCGGAAGATAGCGAGGTCATCGTTCCCGCCAATACATATATTGCCTCGGTGCTGCCGGTGAGTTACCTGCACCTGAAGCCCATTTTTGTGGAGCCGGACCTGCATACGATGCTGATCGATCCCGCGCTGATCGAACAGGCCATTACGCCGCAGACGAAAGCCATTATCACCGTCGACCTTTACGGGCGGAGCTGCGAAATTGTACAAATCCTGGATCTTGCCCGTAAGCACGACCTCAAAGTGATCACTGACGCGGCGCAGGCGCACGGAGCCATGCACGCAGGGAAGAAGGTAGGCGCATGGGCGGACGCAACAGCATTCAGTTTTTACCCTACCAAAAACCTGGGAGCCTTGGGGGACGCCGGTGCCATTACGACCAACAATGCCGCATTGGCCGAAAAGATCCGTTACCTGCGTAATTACGGCTCGGTAATTCGCTATCAGAATGAATACCAGGGTGTAAACAGCCGCCTGGACGAAATGCAGGCTGCGATACTCAGCGTCAAGCTGCCCTACCTCGATCCGGAAAATGTCCGCAGGAGGGAGATCGCCAGCCGGTATTTGCAGGAATTGAAATGCAGCGAGCTGATCTTGCCTCCCGCCGACCGGATTTCGGAAGATGCATGGCACCTCTTTGTAGTGCGGCATCCCCGCCGCGCGAAGTTTGTCGCTTTCCTGGATGCGCGTGGTGTGCAAACGAACGTTCATTACCCGCAGCCCATCCATAAACAATTGGCTTACAAAGAATTTAAAGATTTACATTTGCCTTTGACAGAGCAGATCCACCAGCAGGTGATCAGCTTGCCGCTTAACCCGGTTCTGACGGACGATGAGGTGGCCTATATCATACAAACCGTCAATCAATTCGATCGTCAATGAAGCTATCGGTCATTATCCCGGTTTACAACAGCGAAAAAACCATCCGGCCGCTGATCGAAAAGCTACAAGCCACTTTATCAGAAATATCATTCGAGATCGTGATGGTCAACGACGGCAGCCGCGACCGCTCCGAGCAGGTTTGCCGCGAGTTGTCCGATACCTATGCCAATGTGCGGTTCATTTCATTGCGCCGGAATTACGGGGAGTTCAATGCGGTTATGTGCGGCCTCAACTGGGCATACGGCAACTACTGCGTGATGATCGACGACGATTTTCAGAACCCGCCGGAGGAGATATTAAAGCTGGTAGAAACCGCGGAATCGGGGGATTACGACGTCGTCTACACCTATTATGCCAAGAAACAGCATTCTGTTGGCCGCAATATGGGCAGCAAGTTTGTCAACTGGCTTACAAGCTACCTTTTAAATAAACCCAAGGACCTGTATTTGTCGAGTTTCAAGTTGATCCGGCAGGAAGTGGTGCAGGAAATTATCAAATACCACGGGCCCTATCCCTATATCGACGGGCTGATATTCCGGATGACGCGGAACATCGGTACGGTGCAGGTGGCGCACCAGAAGCGCGAAGAAGGGGCTTCCAATTATACGTTTCATAAGTTAATATCGCTCTTTCTCAATATCCTTTTCTGTTACTCGTCGCTGCCGATTCGCTTTTTTGTGCCTATCGGCGTGGGGTTGTTCAGCTTGGGCTTTTTGCTTTTGCTCTTCCTGACCATCCAATGGATCATCGGTCCTGACCCGAAAGGCTGGCAGGTAGTGACGGCCACCATCATTTTCATCGGAGGGATTCAATGCATGTTGCTGAGCGTTTTGGGGGAGTACATCGGCAAGAGTTTCATGGCACAGAGCGGTCAGCCGCAGTATGTGATCAAATATAACAGCTCCGAACACGTATGATCGACAATCGGCTCGAATACCAGCGCATGTACGAAACCGAGCGCAAGCTGTGGTGGTATCAGATTCTCCACGGCAAGGTTTTGGGCCAGATCCGTAAGCATTTCAAGGCCATGGATCCCGATCTCAAAATCCTCGACGCTGCCTGCGGTACGGGTGGGTTAATGTCGTTTTTAAAGGAAAATGGCTATTCCAGCCTGCGGGGCTTCGATTATTCACAGCATGCGATCGATTTCTCGAATGAGCGCGGCCTGAATGTCGTTTTCGGCGACCTCCGGAATGTGGAAGCATTCGAGCCGGGCGAGACTTTCGATATCATCACCTGCAACGACGCGCTCTACTTCCTGACCGACGACGAGATCGTCCGCGCGCTTGCCGCATTCAAAAACCGGTTGAACCGCAACGGGCTGATCATCATTAATATTCACGCATTCGAAGCCTTCTCAGGCACGCACGATCTGGCGGTAGGAAGCTCGCGGCGTTTCAAATTGGAGCAATTTCAGGCATTCGGCAAGGCTGCCGGGCTGCGCATTGGCTACAACACCTACTGGCCTTTTGCACTGTCCCTACCGATTTTGCTCGTGCGGCAATGGCAGAATTACCAGATCCGCAGAAACAAGATCAATGTCGATCACCTCGACTCGGATGTTGAATACCCGGGCGACACGGTGAATGCGGTTTTAAAAGCCATTACCAAAACCGAGTCTTCCATTCTCGGCAAGGCACCTTTCGGGAGTTCACTTTTCATGACTTTCCAGCCAGTCTGATTACTTTTTGGAATACCCCGAGGAATTCACTGCTTCAAACAGCGCCCTGGTTTTTCCAATTCCATCCTTGCCATTGATCGCGAAGTACCAGAATGCTTCCAGATCGCCCCGGTGCATGGCCTGGTTCATATCACCACTTTGCGACTTGTGGGAGGCCTTCACCCAGTCGGCGACGATCATGTAACTGTGCTTGTTATCCTCTCCGAAGCTATGCGAACGATCGAATTCGAAAACGGGAGCGGTTTTGAGAATGTCGGTTTCAGGATAACCGGCAAGCCCGGCGAATGAGAAAGTATAACCCTTGTTTTGTGACTGTCCGCCTAATACAATCGGCTTTTTTGCACCTTTATAGCGCTGCACGGCCCGTATCGCGCTGATAGACGCGGTTTTGTGGTGCGCATGCTGGCCTTCGTGCGGAATGAGGCAGAATACAAAGTCATAGTTTCCGTTGGCCAGGATGTTATCCAGCTTTTTCTCCACGTAGACAATGTCCCAGTTCTTGCCTTGCAAATAGGGTTTCTCGTCGCGGTTGTAGTAATCGTCGAGCTGGTCGAGGAAGAAGAAATTGCCGATTCCCATTACTTCTCCGGAGGCCATGAGTTCTTTTTTACGGATCAAGGGTAGATGCTTCCTGCCAGTTGCAGAATCCACGAGGTTCAGGCCGTAATAGCTCGATGCCACGAGGCCATTGTACCCGCCCGAGGCGTCGGTGATCAATGCGAGATCGGCAGTGCCTTTCAGTTCATGGGTAATTTTAAAAACAGTCACCGGAAACATGGTTTCATCATCCGGGTGGGCCGTAACGATCAGAACACGTGGCCCTTGCGCGTATAGGCATATAGGAAGCAGCAATAGTAACAAAAGATAAATGTGTCTCATGCGAACATTTTGTTAGGTGATGTGTTATAAAATTATAGATTCTTCAACCATTCATCACGCTCTTATTATCAAAGTTTTATGGATTTGAAACTCAACGGAAAAACCGCATTCGTCAGCGGTTCTACACAAGGTATCGGCTTTGCCATTGCACAAGGTTTGTTGAAAGAAGGTGCGCATGTGATCATCAACGGCCGCTCGGAAAGTAAAATCGGGGAAGCAGTGCAGAAATTGAAAGAATCAACGCCGGGAGCGAATGTAAGCGGCATTGCGGCCGATTTTTCAAAAGTGGAAGAAGTGAATGCACTGCTGCAACAGCTGCCGGATATCGATATCCTGGTTAACAATGCAGGTATTTTCGAGCCGAAGCAATTTACCGAGATCTCAGACGATGAATGGTTCCGCTTTTTTGAAGTGAATGTGCTGAGCGGCGTGCGCTTGGCAAGGCATTTCTTTCCGAAAATGATCGCCAAAGACTGGGGCAGGATCATCTTCATTTCCAGCGAATCGGGCGTGAATATTCCCGAGGAAATGATTCACTACGGCACCACCAAAACTGCCCAGCTGGCCGTGAGCCGCGGGTTGGCCGAACTCACCAAGGGTACGAACGTTACTGTGAACACCGTCATGCCCGGTCCGACCAAATCCGAAGGCGTGGCCGATTTTGTCAAACAGCTGGGGGAGGCCAACAATATGTCTGCGGAACAAGCCGAAAAGGATTTCTTCAAAAATGCGCGTCCAACGTCGCTGCTGCAACGGTTTGCGTCGGTAGAGGAAATCGCTAACCTGGTCACTTACGTGGCGAGCCCGCTCTCATCTGCTACCAATGGCGCTGCCCTGAAAGTAGACGGCGGCGTGGCCAAATTCATTATCTGATACGCTGCACGGCCGGTGTTTTAAATGTGTGATCGGAATATTTGCCAATTCTGGAACGTTCGTTCTGANATAATTGTCTGATAACCATGGCACGCAACAAAGCATTCGAACCGGAAGAGAGGCTGGAAAAGGCGAAATGCCTTTTCTGGCAAAAAGGCTACAACGCCACCTCTATGCAAGACCTCGTCGATACGATGGGGCTGAACCGCGGAAGTATTTACGACACCTACGGCGACAAGCACAGCTTGTTCCTTCAATGCCTCAGAAGTTATACCGAAGGGATGTTTGAGGATTATCGGAAAGTAGCGGAGGAAACGAAGTCCCCCATAAAGGCCATCGAAAAGATTATCAAAAAGGCGGCGATCAGGACCGTGGAGGAGGAAAGAACCTGCATGGGTGTGAAATCGACCTTCGAGCTGGGTTCCGTGGATGAAGAAGTGCATGCCCTGTTAAAACAAAACACCAGCAATCTGACAGCCCTGTTGAAAGATCTTTTAAAAAAGGCTCAGAAAGCGGAGGAAATCAGTAGTAAAAGAGATCCGGCCATGCTCGCAAGCTTCGTCGTGTCGAATTTTACCGGCTTCTGGCAGACTTTCCTGGTATATGGCGATGGGGAACTGGTGCAGCAGCAAGCCGAATTTTTAATAAAATCTATCAAAAAATAATTTGTCCAATGATGGAACAAGCATTCCATAATGACAATGCTTACGGACATGTCAGGGTTAGTTACAGCAATAGCAAATAAATCGGGTATAGTAAAAATCTACAAGCAAGGAGCGCCTTCGGTGCTGGGTTACGAACGCGAGACCACCTTAGAGCCGGGTCCCGGACAGGTACGAGTGCGGCAGGAAGCCATGGGGTTGAATTTTGTAGATACCTATTACCGCGATGGGAAGTTTCCCGTCAAATCGTTTCCTTACACGCCGGGCGTAGAGGCCGCGGGCGTGATCGAGGCCGTAGGGCCGTGGGTGACGGAATTCAATGTGGGCGACCGCGTGGGTTATCACTTCATCCCCGGAGCATATGCGGAAAGCCGCGTGGTATCGACGCAGCAATTGATCCATATTCCGGACAATGTCACATCGGAACAAGCGGCGGCCATGCTCGTGAAGGGCTTTACCGCCAGGATGCTCGTCAAAATAGTGAATCCCATTAAGCCGGGCGATGTGGTGCTGGTGCATGCGGCGGCCGGTGGCGTAGGTACCTTGGTTACCAAATGGGCCAAGGCACTCGGCGCGACGGTCATCGGCACGACGGGCTCGGAAGAGAAGAAAGAAGTGGTGCTGGCAAATGGGGCTGATCA
>Ga0055536_1002669_pt1 | contig 9898 bp, 7 predicted proteins | sample AraplaCvi_mLB_r2_FD_55037 | JGI IMG/M metagenome (GOLD analysis project Ga0055536, IMG submission 55037) | Arabidopsis root microbial communities from North Carolina, USA - plate scrape MF_Cvi_mLB_r2 | ecosystem: Host-associated > Plants > Roots > Endosphere | place: USA: North Carolina...
TTCGTGAACTTCTTCGGCGCCAAGGACGGCCTCGTCCACGTCAGCCAGATCAGCAACGAACGCGTCGCCAAGCCGTCGGACGTGCTGAAGGAAGGCCAGATGGTCAAGGTCAAGCTCCTGGGCTTCGACGACCGCGGCAAGACCAAGCTGTCGATGAAGGTCGTCGATCAGGAAACCGGCGAGGACCTGTCGAAGAAGACCGAAATCGCTCCGGAAGACGCCGTCACCACCTGAGGTCGGCGGCTCTCCTAGAGAGATGAGCTAGTGAGCGGGCGGTTCCGAAAGGGACCGCCCGTTTTGCATGGAGCGCCCCGACGGCTGGCAGAGTCTGAGCCATAAATATGGAAACGATGATTTTCCATCATTTCCATATCCGCGACGATCGGCTGCGGGCAATCTCTCGTCATCAAACGGCGGTAACGGCTCTCCGGGGGCCAGCCAAGCGAGGGATGACGGACATGAGCAGCGGCTATTTCACCACCAACGACGGCGTCAGCATCTTCTACAAGGACTGGGGTCCCAAGGACGCCCAGCCGATCGTCTTCCATCACGGCTGGCCGCTGTCGGCCGACGATTGGGACGCCCAGATGATGTTCTTCGCGCTGAAGGGCTTCCGGGTCATCGCCCATGACCGTCGCGGCCACGGCCGCTCGGACCAGACCGACACCGGCAATGAGATGGACACCTACGCCGCCGACGTCATCGCCCTGGCCCGGCATCTGGACCTGAAGAACGCCGTCCACATCGGCCACTCGACGGGCGGCGGCGAGGTCGCCCGCTATGTCGCCCGCGCCGAACCGGGCCGGGTGGCCAAGGCGGTGCTGATCGGCGCGGTGCCGCCGATCATGCTGAAGACCGACGCCAATCCGGGCGGCCTGCCGAAAGAGGTGTTCGACGGCTTCCGCGCCGCTATGCTGGCCAACCGCGCCCAGTTCTTCCACGACGTCGCGGCCGGCCCGTTCTACGGCTTCAACCGCGAGGGCGCAAAGGTCTCGCCGGCCACGGTCGAGAACTGGTGGCGCCAGGGCATGGCCGGCGGCGCCAAGGCCCACTACGACTGCATCACCGCCTTCTCGGAGACCGACTTCACCGAGGACCTGAAGGCGATCGACGTCCCCGTGCTGATCCTGCACGGCGAGGACGACCAGATCGTGCCGATCGACGACAGCGCCCGCCTGGCCATCAACCTCGTCAAGGACGGCAAGCTGATCACCTATCCGGGCTTCCCGCACGGCATGGCCACGACGGAAGCCGAGACGATCAACAAGGACCTGCTGGCCTTCATCGAGGGGTGAGGTCGTCCTGATCGTTCAGCTGGAGCCGCGTCCTTCTTTGGAGGGGCGCGGCCTCAGCTTTTCGGCGTCACCCGAACCACCGCCATGTCCGGCGCGCCGTTGCCGCCCCGGCAGGCCGCCCACTTGAACTTCAGGTCCATGCAGACCCAGACCTCGGTCAGGCGGCCGTCCTTGACGCGGACGTTCAGGCCCTCGCGGGTCATGCCGCGATTGCCCTTCAGGAAGGCCTCGCGGATCTGGCCGGCGGTCAGGGTCTGGTTCGGACCGGGGGTCAGGTCCGGCACGTTCAGGCCCTTGCGCACCTTGCGGGCTTTCTTGAAATAGGCCTCGGGCGTCGTCCAGTTGCAGGTCCCGTGCGCCTGCCACTCGTGCTGCAGCAGCCAGGGCGAGGGAGTCATGCACAGATTGGCCTTCACCGTCGCCGGACTCATCGGCGGGCTGGGGCGGCAATAGCGCGGATGCACGCGGTCGGGACCGTTGGGCCACAGGCCGTGCACGGTGAAGCCGAAGCTGTTGGCCTGGCACTGGATCTTCTTGTCCGATTCCGGAATGCCGGCGCGGCAGGCCTCGGGCGACCAGTAGAGGGCCAGCAGATAGGCCGCGATCGGCACGTCGGTGTGGATCTCGTCGGACGGCGGGATCTCGGCCGGGGCCGGGGCGACGACCGGCGGCACGGCGCAGGCCTTCAGGCTGGAGGCCTGGGCGCCGCTCGCGACAGCAAGGACGGCGAAAGCGGCGGCGAGGGCGGTCTTCATCTCAAGCTCCGATCTGGAACGCGGATAGGCGCTCGCGCCACGACGCTCGTCAAGCCAAGGTCTAGCGACGGGCTTCGGTCGCCATGCGCACGGCCAGGCCGCCCAGCACCGTGGCCATCAGCCAGCGCTGGACCAGGGCGAAGCTGGGCCGGGTGGCCAGGAACATCGCGATCGTGCCGGCGGTGAAGCAGATGGTCCCGTTGACCAGCAGGCTGACGCAGATCTGCGACAGGCCCAGCGCCAGCGACTGGGTGAACACCCCGCCGTGCTCTGGCTTGATGAACTGCGGCAGCAGCGACAGGTACAGCATCGCGGCCTTGGGATTCAGGATGTTGGTCACGAAGCCCATGGTGATCAGCTTGGCCGGGCTGTCCTTGGGCAGCTCGCGCACCTGGAACGGCGAGACGCCGCCAGGCCGGATCGCCTGCCAGGCCAGCCAGGCCAGGTACAGGGCGCCGCCGAAGCGCAGAAGATCATAGGCGATCGGCGCGGCCATCAGCAGGGCGGTGATGCCCAGGGCCGCGCAGACCAGATAGACCACGAACCCCGCCGCCGTGCCGACCAGGGACACGATACCGGCCCAGCGCCCCTGCGAGATCGAACGGCTGACCACGTACAGCATGTTCGGCCCGGGGGTCAGGGCCATGCCCAGGCAGACGAGCGTGAAGGCGATCCAGGTCTTGGCTTCGGGCATGGGCTTACTCGCAATGGACGTAGGCCGAGCTCTAGCATTGGGGGCGAGGGGAGGGCGAACGCATCGACGGGGACGGGTGTTCATCCTTCTCCCCTTGCGGGAGAAGGTGGCGCGTAGCGCCGGATGAGGGGTTGCTCGGCCTGTCGGATTAGCGTTTTGGCGCAAGCGGTTGGGCGCGGGGAGACCCCTCATCCGACCGCCTGCGGCGGCCACCTTCTCCCGCAAGGGGAGAAGGGTGTTCGACGAGCATTCGCGCCCTTCCATCCCCGGCCTGAAAACCTGCCTTACAGTTTCCCCACCTCGTCGCGAGGAAAGGGCGCGTGGCCAGCGACCGTTGCGGCGGCGGGGGGCGGTCGAGCGGGATGAGGTCCGAGGGGGATACTCGGACGGTCCGGGGATCTGGTTGCTGGCCAGACCCGCCCGCCGTCGGCGTGGTTGGAGGTGAAAGGGTATGTCCTGGCCTGGAGTGGCCCGCCCTCTTCGACCGTCGGCGCTTGCTGGAAACGGCGAGCTCCGGGTCCCGGTAAGGCCTGAACAGGGCCACCTGCCGGGACGCTGGCGGATAACGATCGCGCGGAGCGTTCGGGCTTCGTCGAAACGGCGCCAAACTACACAACCCTCCGGACGTCGTCCGGCGCTCCGCGTCCCTTTCCATCCCTTCAGCGGCTGGCCGCGTGAAGCGGTGAAGTCGTGTCCTCGCGCAACAAAGCGTCACTTTCCCGCCAAAGACGCCGCAATTGCGAACGATTATCATTGCGACAGCTTTGCAAGATCGCTAAGAACGCCTCGCAATTTCAGAAGAGGACGTCCTCGACGACGTCCTCCGGGGACAGGACCATCCATGCGTAATCCGAACTTCGCCGGCGTTGTGAGCCGGCCTCGTCGCGCGCTGGGCGCGGCCGCCGTCGCCGGCCTGGCCGGCCTGGGCCTGGCTCACGCGGCCGCGGCTGTCGAAGTCGACGCCGCCGCGCCGGTCGCCACCGCGCCCGCTTCGGCCGATAACAACGAAGTCGCCGGCGTCAGCATCAACGCCAAGCGCGTGGCCGACCCGTCGTCGAGCAAGTTCACCGCCCCCCTGGTCGACACCCCCAAGTCCGTAACGGTCATCCCGTCCCGGATCATCGAGCAGACCGCCGCCACCTCGCTGACCGACATCCTGCGCACCTCGCCGGGCATCACCTTTGGCGCCGGGGAGGGTGGTCAGCCCTTGGCTGACCGGCCGTTCATCCGCGGCTCCAGCTCGGCCAACAACATCTTCGTCGATGGCGTTCGCGACAGCGGCGGCCAGACCCGCGAGATCTTCAACCTGGAACAGGTCGAGATCGTCAAAGGTCCCGACAGCGCCTACAGCGGCCGCGGCTCGGGCGGCGGCAGCATCAATCTGTCGTCCAAGACCCCCAAGGCCGAGAGCTTCGCGCGCGGCGCGGTGGGCCTCGGCACGGACGAATATGTCCGCGCCACCGCCGACCTCAACCACGCCTTCAACGACAGCGTCGCCGTGCGCCTGAACGTGCTGGGCACGCAAGGCAACACGCCGGGCCGCAAGAGCGTCGACTTCAGCCGCTGGGGCGTGGCCCCGTCGCTGGCCGTCGGCCTGAACGGCGACACCCAGCTGACCCTCAGCTACTATCACCTCGACACCGACCAGACGCCCGACTACGGCATTCCGCTGATGACCAAGACGGGCGAAGCCCGCACGACCTCGGGCATCCTGAACGTCGACCGCCGCAGCTTCTACGGGATCAAGTCGCGCGACTATCAGAAGACCAAGTCGGATATCGCCACCTTCGCCATCGACCACAAGATCAGTGACGAGCTGAACGTCCGCCAGGTGGTGCGCTATTCGAAGTCGCTGAACGACTACATCGTCACCAACCCCGGCGATGGCGGCGCGGCCCAGTTCGTCCAGGGCCAATGGTGGATGAAGCGCGGCACCAAGACCCGTTGGAACCCGGCCAAGACCATCGCCGCCGTCACCGACCTGCACGGCAAGAAGGTGCTGGGCGGCCTGGAGCACAGCTTCGACATCGGCCTCGAGCTGAGCCGCGAGGAAAACCGGAACGCCACCTACTCGACCTTCACCACCTCGGGCGCGGCCTGCCCGACCGGCTTCACGATCGCGGCCGCCACCCTGACCAGCCTGGGGGCCGGCGACTGCACCCTGGTCTACAAGCCCAATGACAAGGACGCCTGGACGGGCGTCATCAACCGCGCCCCGGCCGCGCACAACATCTCCAAGACGGCCGCGATCTATGGCTTCGACACCATCAAGTTCGGCGACAGGGTGCTGCTGAACCTGGGTCTGCGCCACGACAGCTACGACAGCCAGGGCGTCGACGTGGCCACCACCCAGGCCAACGGCGTCTTCACCTCGACGACCTACACGCCGCGCAAGGGCTCCTGGGACTTCACCAACTACCAGGTCGGACTGGTCTACAAGCCGACGGCCGGCTCCAGCCTGTACGCCTCGTACGGCACGTCCTCGACCCCGCCGGGCATCTCGGCCGGCGACCAGAACAGCAACACCTCGACCGGCACGGGCAACCTGGCCACGGTCCAGCTGGAGCCGGAAGACAGCGAGAGCTTTGAGCTGGGCGCCAAGGCCAATGTCTTCCACGACACGCTGGCCCTGTCGGCGGCGGCCTTCAAGACCACCCGCAAGAACGCCCAGATCCAGATCGACGCCAATACCTACGCCCAGGTCGGCGAGGTCGAGGTCAAGGGCTTCGAGCTGGGCTTCTCGGGCAACCTGACCCCGAAGTGGCAGGTGTTCGGCGGCTATACCTACATGGACAGCGAGCTGGTCCGCGGCGCCTACACCAGCGTCAACCAGGGCGACCCGCTGGCCAACACGCCCAAGCACAGCTTCTCCAGCTTCTCGACCTATCGCGTCACCCGCGCCATCTCGCTGGGCGGCGGCGCCTACTACGTGTCGAAGAGCTTCGGCGGCAATCAGGGCGGCGCCGGCGGCGGGACCAACCGCATCTACGCCCCCTCGTACTGGCGCTACGACGCCTTCGCCTCGTGGGCGGTCAGCGACAAGATCGACCTGCAGCTGAACGTCCAGAACCTGACGGACGAACGCTACATCGCCCGCACCAACGGCGTGCACCACGCCGACCCGGCGCCGGGCCGCCAGGCGATCCTGACCTTCAACGTGAAGTACTGATCCTCCCCTTCGGTCTTTGCGTTCGCGCCCCGCTCGACAACGGCGTCGAGCGGGGCGCTTTACTTTCCGGCGCGTGATCCGGATCAAGGGGAAACGAGGTCCTGCCGGCTATTCCCCGGTCAGGACAAGGAGCCGCCCGCATGATGCTGCAGATCCCGGAAGTGCTGACCAAGGCGCAGGTGGCCGAGTGCCGGGCGATCCTGGACGCCGGCCCCTGGGTCGACGGCAACCTGACCTCGGGCTTCCAGGCGGCGCGGGCCAAGACCAACCAGCAGCTGCCCCAGGAGAGCAAGGCGGCCCGCACCGTGGGCGCCGTCATCCTCCAGGCGCTGAACGCCCACCCCCTCTTCGTCTCGGCGGCCCTGCCCCATTTCATCCTGCCGCCGATGTTCAACCGCTATGGCGAGGGCATGGGCTTCAAGGACCATGTCGACAACGCCATCCGCCGCGATCCGGTCAGCGGCCGGACCCTGCGCACCGACCTTTCGGCGACGCTCTTCCTGGAGGAGCCCGAGGCCTATGACGGCGGCGAACTGGTCGTGAACGACCTGTATGGCGACCATGTCGTCAAGCTCGCGGCGGGCGACCTGATCCTCTATCCCAGCACCAGCCTGCACCACGTCACGCCGGTGACCCGGGGCCTGCGTACGGCCAGCTTCTTCTGGATCCAGAGCCTGATCCGCGACGACGCCAAGCGCACCATCCTGCTGGACATGGATGTCGCCATCCAGCGCCTGGCCCGTCAAGTCGAGGCCGACGACGCGGGGATCCTGTCGCTGACCGGCGTCTATCATAACCTGCTGCGGCAATGGGCCGAGGTCTGACGCGGCGCGGCGACTTCACGGAACAATGCTATCGGAGTGGAACCAGAAGTTTACGGTTGCGCTCCACGATCCGCCCAACCTTGCGGAGACCGAATGACACAGGCGTCGACGACCGATGCGACTGCGACGCCCACGCCGTTCGGCGAGGCGGAGGCCGCGCGCTGGTTCTTCGACCACGCCAGCGATCTCTTCACCGTCGTCTCGGCCGAAGGCCGTTTCGTCACGGTCAACGCCGCCTGGACGGCGCTCACCGGCTGGACGGCTGGGGAGACCATCGGCCAGCCCACCATCAAGTTCGTCCATCCCGACAGCCAGGCCGCCCTGATGGACCTGGGCCGCGGCATGCGCGAGGCCGGAACCGCGACCGCAGAACTGAGGATACGGCGCAAGGACGGCGGCTGGCTCTGGCTGCGAGGGCGCGGCCGCCTCGGTCCCAACGGCGAGTTGGTCGGGCTGCTGCACGACGTCTCGGCCGAGGTCGAGGCTCGCGCCGAGCTGGACGCCGCTCGCCATACCCGTGAGCTGCTGGCCGAGGCGGCCGGCATCGGCGTCTGGAGCTACGAGCCCGAGGATGAGCGCATCGACTGGTCGCCGGACGCCTTGGCCTTGCTGGGCCTGAAACCGGCCGACGTAGCGACCGTCGACATGTTCCTGGCCCGGCTGCCCGACGAGCAGCGCCAGGCGGTGCTCGAAGCTTTCCGCCGCGCGACCCTGACCGGGCAGGGCGGGACGATGGAATTTCGCCTGCGCGGCGATGACGGGGGCTGGCAGACCTTCCGCAGCACTTACCGGGTCGAACCTCGGCCGGGTGGGCTGCACGCCCTGAAGGGCATTTCGCAGAACATCACCGACGTGGCCCGCAGTCGCGACAAGGCGATCTGGAGCGAGCGCCGCGCCCGCCGCCTGGTCGAGGACGCGCCATTCGCCGTCGCGGTCTACGACCTGGACATGCGCCTGCGGCTGGTCAGCCCGCGCTTCCTCGAGATCTTCCGATCGACCGAGGCGCAGGTGATCGGCAGGACCCTGGCCGAGCTGACCCACGGCGGTCGCCGCCGGTTCGTGGCCGGCGTGACCCGGGCCCTGGCCGGCGAGATCGTCACCCGCCAGGAAGACCGGCTCGAGGACGCCGACGGGGTGGAGCGCTCGTTCCGCTGGGAGGCGCGCCCCTGGCGCGACGCGGCCGGCGAGATCGTCGGCGTCATCACCTATATGGACGACGTCACCGCCCTGGCGACGGCGCGGCGTGAGGCGCGGATCAACGCCCGCCGGCTGAAGGTCGCCCTCGGGGCGGCGCGGGCCGGGGTCTATGAGATCGACTACGAGGGCCGGAGCTTCTGGGGCTCGCCGGAGTTCCACCGCATCATGGGCCGGCGCATCGGCTTCGCGGACATCCGTCACCAGGCCCTGCCGGGACTGCATCCCGACGACCGCGCCGCCCTGCTGGAAGCCGCCGCCCGCTGGCGCGACAGCGGCGATGGCGGCGCCCACGAGTACGACGTGCGGCTGGTCGGCCCTGACGGCGCCCCGCGCTGGGTGCGGGTCTTCCACGAGACGCGCCGCACGCCCGACGGGACGCCCCGCAAGGCTTTCGGCCTGGTGCTGGACATCGACGAGAAGAAGAAGGCGGAACTGGCCTTGGTCGCCGCCGAGCGCGCGGCCCAGTTGGCCAACGAGGCCAAGGCCCAGTTCCTGGCGAACATGAGCCACGAGATCCGCACGCCGATGAACGGGGTGCTGGGCGTCATGCATGTGCTCAAGCGCGAGCTGCCCGCCGGTGACAGCGCCGACCTGCTGGGTGAGGCCCTGGCCGCCGGCCAGATGCTGTCGACCCTGCTGGACGACGTGATCGACATCTCGCGCATCGAGGCCGGACGCCTGGATCTGCATCCCGAGCCCGTGGATCCTCGCGACCTGGTCCGGGGCGTGGCCCGCCTGCTGGCCGGCCAGGCCGCGCACAAGGGGCTGCGGCTGGAACTGGACCTGGCCGACGACCTGGGCTGGATCGAGACCGACCCGACGCGGGTGCGCCAGGCCCTGTTCAACCTGATCGGCAACGCCGTGAAGTTCACCCTGAAGGGCTCGGTCACCGTTCGGGCCCGACGGCCGGCCGGCAGCCGGCAGCTGGTGTTCGACGTCATCGACACTGGGGTCGGCGTGCCGCTGGAGGCGCAGGCGCGGCTGTTCGAGCGCTTCCAGCAGGCCGACGCCAGCACCACCCGCCGGTTTGGGGGCTCGGGCCTGGGCCTGGCCATCACCCGCAGGCTGGCCCAATTGCTGGGCGGCGAGGTGACGTTCCGCTCGGCGCCCGGCCGGGGCTCGACCTTCACCTTGACCATCGCCGCGCCGCCGGTCGCCGCGCCGCAGGCGGTCGAACAGCATGCCGACGACCTGCTGGCTGGGCTGAAGGTGCTGGTCGTCGAGGACAATCCGACCAATCAGCTGGTCGCCCGCCGGATCCTGGAGCAGCTGGGGGCCGTGGTCAGCGTCGCCGACGACGGCGCTTCGGGTGTCGAGGCCGCGCGGGAGGGCGCCTTCGACCTGATCCTGATGGACGTGCAGATGCCGGGCATGGACGGGCTGGAGGCCTCGCGCCGCATCCGCGCCTTGCCAGGACCGGCCGCTCGCGCGCCGATCATCGCCCTGACCGCCAATGTCATGGCCCATCAGCGGGCCTCATACCGCGCCGCCGGCATGGACGGGGTCGCCGCCAAGCCCATCGCCCCGGCCGCCCTGGTCGCCGAGATCGTCCGGCTGTCGCAGGCGGGGCCGGAGGCGAAGGACGCCGTCGCCTAACCCCGTTCCCCCGATCCCTGAACCACGCTAAGCAAGGGCCAAACACGGGGGAAATCCATGGCCGGCGAAGGTCAACAAGGCGCCTCGATGCGCACGGTGGTCGCGGCATCTTCGGCCGGCACGGCCTTCGAGTGGTACGATTTCTTCATCTTCGGCAGCCTGGCCCAGGTCATCTCCAAGACCTTCTTCACCGGCCTGCCCGACGCCGCCGGCTACATCGCCGCCCTGGCGCTGTTCGGCGTCGGCTTCGCCTTCCGGCCGCTAGGGGCGCTGGTCTTCGGCAAGATCGGCGACCAGGCCGGGCGCAAGGGCGCGTTCCTGGCCACGGTGCTGCTGATGGGCGGCGCCACCTTCGCCATCGCCTTCCT
>Ga0055536_1002677_pt1 | contig 9884 bp, 8 predicted proteins | sample AraplaCvi_mLB_r2_FD_55037 | JGI IMG/M metagenome (GOLD analysis project Ga0055536, IMG submission 55037) | Arabidopsis root microbial communities from North Carolina, USA - plate scrape MF_Cvi_mLB_r2 | ecosystem: Host-associated > Plants > Roots > Endosphere | place: USA: North Carolina...
CCGCTTGCCGCCACCACCTTCACCTGCGTGCCGGCCGGCAGGTCCGGTCCCATCACCGACCACCACGTATCGTCGAGCCGAATGCGGCCGCGCCCCTCAGCGATCGGCTCGTGCAGCGTTGCGGTGCGGCCGACCAAGCTTTCGCCGCGGCGGTTGAGGTTGGGTTCATCGCTCGCCTGATTGCGGCTGGAATAGAAGCGGCGGCCGGCCAGCGCGAAGGCGCCGGACAAGACTGCGAAGAGCAGGAGCTGGACCTGCCAACCCCAGAAGGCCGCGTTCCACAGCGCCAGAGACAGCGCGCCGACCACGATTGCAGCGGCGCCGATCCAGATCAGGAAGACGCCCGGTGCGGCAAGTTCTGCCGCCAGGAGGATGACGCCCAATATCCACCAGCTCCAGGGACCGAGATTGACCACGGCATCGTGCAGCATGGCTCAGGTCTCTGAGGAATTCGGGTTGAACGGGTTGAGGACCGGCGTCGTGCGCGGGGCGCTCTGTGGGCGGGGGCCTGCCGGCGGGCGTGGCGGTGCGGCGGGGCCTGAGCCATCACCGAACACTTCCTTGGCGATGGCACCGATGCCGCCGAGCGAACCGATGATCGACGACGCCTCCAGCGGCATCAGGACGATCTTCGAGTTCGGCGCCTTGCCGATCGCAACCAGCGCTTCCGTGTATTTCTGGGCCACGAAGTAATTGATCGCCTGCACGTCGCCGGCGGCGATTGCCTGGGAGACCGACTGGGTGGCGCGGGCTTCGGCTTCCGCCAGGCGCTCGCGGGCTTCCGCTTCCCGGAAGGCGGCTTCGCGCTTGCCTTCGGCCTCCAGCACGGCTGCCTGCTTGGCGCCCTCGGCGCGCAGGATCTGGGCGCTGCGCGAACCTTCGGCCTCGAGGATCTGGGCGCGCTTCTCACGCTCGGCCTTCATCTGCCGGCCCATGGATTCGACGAGGTCGGCGGGCGGCTGGATGTCCTTGATCTCGACGCGGGTGACCTTGATGCCCCAGGGGCCGACGGCCTCGTCGACGACGCGCAGCAGCCGCTCATTGATCACTTCGCGGTTGGAGAGTAGTTCATCGAGATCCATCGAGCCCATGACCGATCGGATGTTGGTCATGGTGAGGTTCTGGATGGCATTTTCGAGATTGGAAATCTGGTAGGCGGCCTGGGCCGGATTGAGAACCTGGTAAAAGGACACCGCATCCGCCGAGACGCTGGCATTGTCCTTGGTGATGACCTCCTGGGTCGGGATGTTGAGGACCTGTTCCATGACGTTCATGCGTGTGCCGACGCGTTCGATGAAGGGTGTCAGGATGTTGAGGCCAGGGTCCAAGGTGCGGGTGTAGCGGCCGAAGCGCTCCACGGTGTAGCGATACCCCTGCGGCACGGTCTTGATCCCGGCAAACAGAACCAGGATGATCAGCACCACGATGCCGATCACGACATAATCGAAGCCGCCCAAGTTCATGACATTCCTCCATCTTGGCGCGTGTGCACCTGATCCTCAAGGTGATGAGGTAGCACGTTCTTTGCAGGGAAGAAATGACAGCTCGACCGTCGCCGATGGCCTCCGGGTTATTCACAAGGGCGTGGCGGCGGTCTAGAGAACGGGTTCGCANNCCCGGTCGCAGCCTACCCGGTCAAAACAAGGATGAATGCCCATGAAAACCATCGTCGTCTGCTCCGGCGGACTGGATTCCGTTTCGCTCGCTCACAGGATCGCAACCGAACAGGAACTGCTCGGCCTGGTTTCGTTCGACTACGGCCAGCGGCATCGCAAGGAGCTCGATTTCGCCGCAGCCTGCGCCGTGCGGCTGGGTGTCTTCCACGAGATCATCGACATGCGCGGCATCGGCAGCAAACTCACCGGATCGGCCTTGACGGATGATGTGGACGTGCCGGATGGGCACTATGCCGAGGAAACCATGCGGGTGACCGTGGTGCCGAACCGCAATGCGATCATGCTGTCGGTCGCCTTCGGGGTGGCGGCGGCGCGCGGCGCCGATGCGGTGGCGATCGCCGTGCATGGCGGCGACCATTTCATCTACCCCGATTGCCGGCCGGGCTTCATCGACGCTTTCCAGGTCATGCAGGATCACGCGCTGGAGGGTTACGCCTCGGTGAGGCTGCTTGCGCCTTATGTAAACGGCTCGAAGGCGGATATCGTGACGGATGGCGCCCGGCATGGAACGCCGTTCGGCGAAACCTGGTCCTGCTACAAGGGCGGTGACCGCCATTGCGGCCGCTGCGGCACCTGCGTCGAGCGGCGCGAGGCATTCCATCTCGCCGGTATCGAGGATCCGACGGAATACGAGGACCCGGATTTCTGGAAGGCCGCGACCGAAGGCTTCAAGGCCGAAGAGGCCTGCTGACCGACAGGATCGGGCATCCGGGGGCCGCGAGTGCCATGGGCTTCCAAGCAGTGCCCACGGTCGCGGCCATGCAGAACCTTGATTGGATCATCAGCACCCGTCGTTTTAGGTTCCCGATCCTGAGAGCAGAAAAGGAATGCCGATGAAGATCCAATTGATTCGCAACGCGACGCTCAGGCTTTCCTATGCGGGTCGCACCATTTTGATCGATCCCTATCTTGCGCCTGCGCATAGCTTGCCTTCCTACACGGGAAAATCTCCCAATCCGCTGGCGGAGCTGCCTCTTTCGGTGGAGGACATCCTGCGGGACGTCGAGCTCGTTATCGTCTCGCATCTTCATTCGGACCATTTCGATTCCGTGGCGAAGCGGGTCGTTGCGAAAGATCTGCCGGTTCTCTGCCAGCCGGGGGATGAACCGGCGATCAGCGGCGAAGGATTTGCCGACGTCACGGCGCTTGAGGATAGCATTGTCTGGCAGGGTATAACGATCACCCGCCGCCAGGGCAGTCATGGGCTTGGCCCGGTGCAAGAGAAGATGGGCTCCGTCATGGGGCTGACGCTTGCGGCTCCCGGCGAGCCGGTGGTTTATTGGGCGGGCGATACGGTCCTCTATCCGCCGGTCACGGAAACGGTGAAGCAGGCGGTGCCGGATGTCATTGTCAGCCATTCCTGCGGTGCGCTTTGGGACGGCGATCTCATCGTCATGGATGCCGCGCAGACGATCGACCTTTGTCGAGCCGCCCCGAAGGCGACCGTGGTCGCGGTGCATATGGAGGCGCTCGATCATGCCACGGTCTCCCGCGCCGACCTGCGCGCGGCGGCGGGGTCTGCGGGAATTGGCTCTTCGCAGCTGTTGATCCCGGCGGACGGCGAGACGATCGAACTGGCTGTCCGCCAGGCCCGATGAACGTCTGAGATCATCGGGTCGCGGTCTCGCGACCTAGCGGGAACGGCCTAGATCCAGCCCTGAAGTTCGCGCCTGACCACCTTTTCCAGCACGGTCATGCCGCCGGGGCTGTCGTTCAGGCAGGGAACATGCGCGAACTTTTCGCCGCCGTGATGCAGGAAGATCTCGCCCGCTTCCTCGGCGATCTCTTCGAGCGTTTCCAGACAGTCGGAGACGAAGCCGGGGTTCATTACCGCGATGCGCTTCACGCCGTCATGGGCGAGCTTTTCGACCGTCTTGTCGGTATAGGGCTGCAACCACTCTTCCGGTCCAAAACGGGACTGGAAGGTGATCATGAAGTTCTTGTCCGTCAGGCCAAGCGCCTCCTTCAGGAGCCGCGCGGTCTTCTGGCAATGACAGTAATAGGGATCGCCCGCCTTGAAATAGGATTGCGGGATGCCGTGGAAGGAGGCGATCAGCATTTCCGGCTCCCAGTCGAGAGCGGCGTATTTCGCCCGCACTGAGTCTGCCAGCGCCTCGATATAGGCCGGCTCGTCGTGATAGGGCGGCACGGTGCGCACGGCCGGCTGCCAGCGCAGCTTCATCAGGTGCTCGAAGGCCTTGTCGTTGACAGTTGCGGTGGTCGAGGCCGCATATTGCGGATAGAGCGGGAAGAGTACGATCTTCTCGCAACCTTTTTCCTTCAGCGCATCGATGCGTTCGGCGATCGACGGCTTGCCGTAGCGCATCGCCCAGTCGACGACGACGTTCGGCAGATCCTTCAGCCGTTCGGCCATCAGCTCGCCCTGGCTGCGGGTATAGGTGCGCAGATAGCTTTCGTTGCGATCCTTGTTCCAGATCGCCTCATAGGCCTTGCCGACCTTCTGCGGCCGCTTGTTCAGGACGATGCCGTAGAGGATCGGATACCAGTAGAGCCGCGACCACTCGATCACCCGCCTGTCGGAGAGGAATTCGGCGAGATAACGCCGCATCGACCAGTAGTCCGTGCCGTCGGGCGTACCCAGATTGACAAGCAGCACGCCGACCTTGCCGAAACTCACCTTCGGATGATCGGAGGGCATGGAGGCGGAATGGGAGGTCATGCGGGCACTTTCGGTTGAATCTGACGCGGGCAACTGCGTTCTTCTTTGTCTTGCAGCTTACTTAGAAACAAAAATCGGCCCGGGAAAGCCCGGGCCGATATGCGGATCGGGACAAATCGTCCCAATCCATTGTCCAGGTCACCGTCCCGGACCTTGATCCGGGTCAAGCGGCATCACTTCGCCGGCAGTTCCAGCTCGGCGCCGACCTGGATGACGTTCGGGTGGCGCAGCGCGTTGAGCTTGGCGATCTCGGTCCACTTCTCGCCGTTGCCATAGGTGGCTTCGGCAATCTTCCAGAGCGAGTCGCCCTTGAGGACCTTGTACTTGGTCGGACCGGCCGGCTTTGCAGCGGTTGCCGCAGGAGCAGCGGGTGCAGCCGCCATCGTGTTCGGGGCAGGTGCTGCCGGGGCGGGCGCGCCGGCTTCGGAGCGGCCGGTGCCGCTGCCATTGTGTTCGGTGCAGGGGCTGCGGGTGCTGCCGGAGCCGCCGCCGTGGGGGCCGGAGCGGCAGGTGCCGGGGCTGCAGGAGCCGCCGCCGTCGGTGCCGGCGCTGCTGCCGGGGCGGGAGCAGCCGGAGCGGCGGCTGTCGGAGCCGGTGCCGGAGGCGCGGCCGGCGCAGGCTTTGCCGGCGGCGTGTAGCTTGCCGGGGTCAGGTCGGTGATACGGCCGTCCGTGTAAGGCTTGTAGGGGTTGTGGGCGGCGATGAACTCGGCCGTGACGTCCGCGAGGTCCGGACCGTAGTCATAGGCATTCTTGCCGCCGCTCTTGAAGACGGCGTAGCCGTCACCGCCGGCGCGCATGAAGTTGTTGGTGGCGACGCCATAGGACTTCGCCGGGTCGATGGCGACGAACTTGTCGCCGTCCTTGACCTGCACGTCCGAGACCTTGGAACCGGCCGGCTTCGACTTGTCGAAGGAATATTTGAGGCCCGCGACCTGCGGGAAGCGGCCGGCGCCGTCGTCGATCTGGCTGACGCCGCTTTCCAGCGCCTTGACGATGTCCGCGCCGGTGAGTTCGAAGGTGGCGAGCGTGTTCTGGAAGGGCAGGACGCTGACGACCTCGCCCTGGGTGACTTCGCCGGCGTCGATCGAGGCACGCAGGCCGCCGCCGTTCTGGATGGCGATGGTGATGCCCTGGCCCTTGGTGCGGGCTAGCATGGCGTCGGCGACGAGGTTGCCCATCGAGCATTCCTTGGCGCGGCAGACGCGGCGGTCGCCGTCGATGACGGCATCAGAGGCGCCGACGATCTTTTTCTTCATGTCTTCGATCGGCTTCTTCAGCTCCGCGACGCGGGCGAGGAAGGCCGGGTCCGGGGTGATCGACTTGTCCATGAGGATCGGCTCGCCCTCGGCCGACTTCACGACGCCGTTGTCGTCGAAGACGATTTTGATGTCGCCGAGATATTTNGAATACTGNAAGGCCTGCACGACCGGNACCTTGTANCCGCCCGGGTTGTCCGACCAGGTCGGATAGGGGCCTTCGGCGCCCTTGGCGGTGTTCGACAGCAGCGTGTGGGTGTGGCCGCCGACGACCACGTCGACATCGGGGATCTTGGCGATCATGGCGAGGTCGCGCGGATAACCGACATGGGTCAGCGCGATGATCTTGTCGACGCCCTGAGCCTTCAGGCCCTGGACGGCTTCNGTGATCTTGGCGACGTCGTCGGCAATCGTGATGTTCGGGCCGGGATTGGCGATTTCGGCCGTGTCGTTGGTGACGGCGCCGACGATGCCGATCTTCTGGCCGCCGACGGTCAGAACCNGCGACGGCTTGATGCGGTTGCCGATCTTGGCGGCGGCGCTCGGCACGACGTTGGCGGTGACGACCGGGAACTGGATCTTGTCGAGGAATGTGGCGAGCACGTCGTCGCTGTCGTCGAATTCATGGTTGCCGACGGTCATGGCGTCGAACTTCATGGCATTCAGCGCTTCGGCTTCGGCCGCACCCTTGTAGGTCGTGTAGAAGAGCGAGCCCTGGAAGTTGTCGCCGCCGTTCAGGAGAATGACGTTCTTGTTCTGGGCCTTCAGCGCGTCGCGGGTCTGGTTGATGGCGGTCAGGAGGCGGGCCGCGCCGCCGAAGCAGACGCCCTTGCCTTCATCTTCGGCCGAGCAGGTGGAATCGGTCGCGTTGATGGATTCGAGACGCGAATGGAAGTCGTTGATGTGCAGGATATTGAGCTCGAAATCGGCAAATGCCGCGCCGCTTGAAAGAGCCATGACCGAAGCGGTCAAAAGCCCGAGCCCCAATGTCTTCTTCATCTGATCTCTCCTCTTTCTATCCGGCCGGCTGAGCCGCCCTTTTTATCTGTTCTAGTTTTTGAATGTGACAACCGTTCCGGCGGGCATGTTTTCATCAACCGATGGTGGGTTCAAGGGAAATGTGACAGTCATGTATTGGGAAATTGATGCCCGCAAAACGCGAAAACCCCGCCGGGGCGGGGTCGCGATGATCGGGACGGGATGTGCGTTCAGCCGCGGCGGGCGAGCGAGAACTGGGCGCCGCTATCCTGCGTGCAGTTGAGCTGGTTGGGGGTGACCAGCGAGCAGTTGACGCGCGACTGGGTCTTGCGCACCAGCGAAGTCATGTTGATCTCGACCAGCGTCGGCGACAAGCTGGTATAGGTGCCCGAAGCGAGCAGCGTGTTGCTGTCGCTGGAGCGGGTGTTGAACGTGCCGGCCTGGAACGAGGAGACGATGCCGTTCGGATCGACCCAGCTGCCTTCGACGCCCTGGGGCTGCACGGCCGCCATCTGCTGCGGCGGCGGAGAGGAAACGCAGGCGGTCAGGCCGGCTGCGGCGATGAGCGCAAAGCTCACTTTGAATTTCATGATCTGTCTCCCGCGATTCGGTCCGGCTTCGGTTGGCAAACCTTGCCGCCATCGCCCTATGTAACGCAAGATGTGGCCTTGAAAAGGCAGAAGCTTTCAACATGCAAAAAACCGCCTGCGGCAAGGCAGGCGGTTTCTATTGTGTCTTATCGGATCAGCGAGCCCGTTCGCGAATTAGCGAACCAGGATGTTCTTGAACTGCCACGGATCCTTCTCGTCGATGTCTTCCGGGAAGAGGCCCGGGCGGCCATCGAGCGGGGTCCAGTCGGTATAGTGGCCTTCGACCGGGCCGAGATAGGGCAGCTGCACTTCGAGGCAGCGCTTGTAGTCGATCTCGTCGGCTTCGACGATGCCGGCGGTCGGGTTTTCGAGCGCCCAGACCATGCCGGAAAGGACAGCCGAGGTGACCTGCAGGCCGGTGGCGTTCTGGTAAGGCGCGATGCGGCGGGTTTCTTCGAGCGACAGGCGAGAGCCGAACCAGTAGGCGTTCTTCTCGTGGCCGTAGAGCAGCACGCCGAGTTCGTCGATGCCGTCCTCCAGCTCGTCCTCGTCGAGAACGTGGTGGACCGGCTGCGGGGTGCCGCCATTGCCGAACATTTCATGCAGCGAAAGAACCGCGTCGTTTGCCGGATGGTATGCGTAATGGCAGGTCGGGCGGAAGGTCACTTCGCCGTCCTTGTCGCGCACCGTGAAATAGTCGGCGATCGAGATCGATTCGTTGTGGGTGACGAGGAAGCCGTACTGCGGACCCGGGGTCGGGCACCAGGAGCGGACGCGGGTATTGGCGCCCGGCTGTTCCAGATAGATGGCGGCCTGGCAGCCCTTCTTGTGCTTCTTGCCGTTCTTCGGCATCCATTCCTCATGGGTGCCCCAGCCGAGTTCGGCCGGCTGCATGCCTTCGGAGATGAAGCCTTCGACCGACCAGGTGTTCCAGAACACGTTGAGCGGCTTCGGGTGCTTGGTGCGCTGGGTGTCGCGCTCGGCGATGTGGACTCCCTTGACGCCGAGCTTCTTCATCAGCTTGGCCCAGCCTTCGCGGTCATGCTGGTCCGGCTCGTCGAATTTCAGGCCGGTGTCGTTGGCGAGGTTGACCAGCGCCTGCTTGACGAACCAGGAAACCATGCCCGGATTGGCGCCGCAGGTGGACACGGCGGTCGCGCCGCCCGGGTTCTTGGCCTTTTCCTTGCGCACGGTTTCGCGCAGCGCATAGTTGGTGCGGTCGGCATTCTTCATGTTCTTGTCGAAATAGAAGCCGAGCCAGGGCTCGACGACTGTGTCGATGTAGAGAACGTCGAGCTTGCGGCAGAGCTTCATCAGGTCGAGCGAGCCGGTGTCGACCGAGAGGTTGACGCAGAAGCCCTGGCCCTTGCCTTCGGTCAGCAGGGGTTTAAGGAGATCCTTGTAGTTCTCCTTGGTCACATATTCCTTGATGTGACGGACGCCGTGCTTCTTGAGGATCTCCATGTCGGAGGGTTCTTCGCGCGGGTCGATGACCACCATCCGGCTCTTGTCGAACTTGAAATGGCGTTCGATCAGCGGCAGCGTGCCTCGGCCGATCGAGCCGAAACCGATCATCACGATCGGACCGGTGATTTCGCCATAAACCGGATAGGTCGTCTCTGACATGTCTTTCTCCTTGATCGCGGCCTTCTCGGGCCGCTGCCCCGCTTATTCGGCAGTGAGTGGAAATTAGATGCTGCACTTGGGCAATTCGCGGCGCTCTAGATCATAAAACTTCGTCACAATAAAGAGCCTGTCTATTTTCGGGGGAGGAATCCGCGTTTATGCGACGACGGCACCGGCCGCCCTGGATCTTCGGAAGCGTGAAGGCCGGCTGGTCGGCAGACGCCTTTTCGCAATGATCACCCCGTCGCCGTGCCTTGGTGGAAAACCATACGCCATTTGCCGTCCGGGTCCAGCCGCCAGATGGAGCTGCGGTTGGTGAGGAGCCTGCTGCCGTCTTGGTTGATGCGAATGCCGCGATAGGTGGCGAGCGCGATCGTCTCGCTCAACATCTCGGCGCTGAAATCCGAGATCGTGGTGTTGTTGTTCGGGTCGGTCTCGGCGACGAGGCGTGTGACGATGTCGTCGAACGTGTAGGCGAGGCCGGAGCGGCCGAACTCACGGAACTCCGGCGACAGCAGTTCGCGCAGTTTCTCGTCGGAACTGCGGACATCTCTTGTCTGCAGCGCGGTTTCGAGCGCGAGCAGATGGTTCGCGAGAAGGCCGGGCGCGGTCATCAGCGACCGGCGCGGGCCATCTTGGCGCGGGGGGCGGGACGAGAGGCTTCCGCCTGCGTTCCGGCTCGGGGCTCCACGGGCGCTTCCGATTGCGCGCTTTGGGCGACGAGTTCCGCCGCGATCAGGCCGCGAAGGGAATTGCCCATGAAGAACCGGCGGTTTTCGAGGTCGGCAAGACGGAGAACCTGGCTTTTCGCCTTTCCTTCGCGGATCAGGTCGGCGCGCAGGATGCCGGGCAGGAGGCCGCTCGACAGCGCCGGAGTGAGGAGCGAACCGTCCTTGCCTTCGACGAAGACATTGGTGATCGTGCCTTCGCAGACCTCGCCGCGCTCGTTGAGGAGAAGGACCTCATCGGCCTCTTCGGCCGTGAATTCTGCGCGGGCGGCCTCGTAGAGTTCACGCCGGGACGTCTTGTGGCGGTAGGTCGGGTCGTCGGAGGGGAGCACGGTCTTCGCCACCCGC